>Ga0326597_10014259_pt1 | contig 10418 bp, 4 predicted proteins | sample RVTome_12_FD_203789 | JGI IMG/M metagenome (GOLD analysis project Ga0326597, IMG submission 203789) | Soil microbial communities from uranium-contaminated site in the Upper Colorado River Basin, Wyoming, United States - RVT100D185 | ecosystem: Environmental > Terrestrial > Soil > Contaminated >... | reverse complement strand
CTCGAAAAACCGCTGGACTTAAAGCTTAAAGCGTCGGACTTCCAGATAAACCTGTTTTCAAAGCTTATTCCCAATTTCAGCGATGTAAGGGGTTTCTTAAACGGCGAGATTACCGCTACAGGCACTATCGACGAACCCGAGCTTGCCGGTAACGCAACTATTGAAAAAGGCAGGTTTTTCTTTTCATGGAACGGTTTGTATTATAGGTTTGAATCAAGCTTCAGAACCGATAAATCCGATTTGGTTGTTGAGCGGTTTTCCGTCTACAACGATAGGGACAGGGCGCGTCACATCGATATCTGGGGCAGGGTTAACTTCGCAGGTTTAAGTATAAACGATATTGACCTGTATACCTCAGGTGATATGTATTTCCTCGACGGCTCATCAATTCAAAACCGGTTCGGCTTTTACGGTGAGATGCTTGCGGGAATCGGTGACCCGTCTATTAGGATAAAAGGCAACTTAACCAATCTATTGGTTTCAGGGCAGCTTAAAATTAAAAGCGCAAGGTTATACTTTCCCGCTGTATCAAGCTTAGCTTATGATATTTATGCCGATGATTTTACATACAGGATTTTAACCGACCAGTCCGGAGATAAATATCTTGATACAGCAATTACAGTCAGCCAGGAAGAGCTTTCAAGCTTAGACCCGTTTTTGAGATATAATTATATTCTTGAACAGCGTGAACCGACGGTTGCCGATTATATTACTTATGATTTAGACATAATTTTGGAAAAAAATATTTATGTTAACATGAATATGAACAGCTTAACAAGGGAAGAACTGAATGCGGAATTTCAGGGCAACCTGAAGCTTGATAATAAAACTCCTGATAAGCGCTTCCAGCTGTTCGGAAGAATGGATATAGTCGGTGATTCTTATTATAGGTTCTACAAAAATTTCCGGATAAATAACAGCTTTTTAAATTTTAACGGCGATTACAACGACCCCTCTTTAAACATTAATGCTGAATATAAAAATATTAGAACGGTTGACAGCAAACAGGAGATAATGTACGTTGTTTTAAAAATTGAAGGAACAAGGTATAAACCCGAGCTCACTTTATCATTGAGAAGTGAAAACGGGATCACTCAGGGAGGTCCTCAGGAACAATCCGATGCAATATCATATCTGCTGTTTGGGGCGCCATTGAATGAATCAGGATTGGGATCAACAGCTGTTAAAAGCCTTGGTGTAAATGTTGTTTCGGGCAGTGTTTCTTCATTGTTGTATGCAGCACTAAGAGAGGTTGCACCATTTATTTTAAATACTGAGGTTATCTACACAGGAGGTGACTTAAGCGGTACCGATGTAAGAATAACATCGGCATTCGGCGATGCAATTGTCCGATTCGGCGGGAAAATATTTTCAAACATTAGTAATCTTGAAGTCAGTGTTGAATATCCGTTGAATAAAATGTTTAACCTTAACGTTTCCAATAACCTTATAATTGAAATTTCAAGAGTGTATTCCAACTCTCTTTTCAACTTCAACCAGGGATTTGAAACAAGAGCCGGATTAACATATAAAATCCGTTATTAATATTTTAAAATTAATTTAATACTACCAGACTGCCAAAAAAAAACCAAAAAGATTTAAAGGATCAGGTAACAAATCTTTTCAAACAGGCGCCGGCGATTTCCATAAAATTCAATCTGCTTTTTAAAAAGCTTAAGCTCGGCAACTCCGAAAAAGCACGCCTGCGCGATGTTCTTCGTGAGCTTGTATCCGAAGGAACAATTGCCAAAAATGGTAAATACTACGAGTTTAATAAACGGAATATTTTTTATGAGGCGAAAGTTATTCTTGACGATGAAAATGAATACGCCGCTGAAATTAAAACCGAGTACGGCATAGAAGTTCTCCCCGTAAGAAAACGTAATTTGCAGACGGCTTTGCTCGGCGATATCGTACAGGTATCAATTATTGAATATGCCCACCGTGATGAAAGAGAGGCGATAGTTGAAAATATTATTAAGCGTGCCAGACACACAATTGTAGGCAAGCTTGAGTTCAGCTCAAAAGGGAAGGATTACGCTTTTGTAATTCCCGATGATAAAAAATTCCGCAAGGATATATTCGTTCCCAAAAATTCTTTGAAAAACGCATCGAACGGCGATAAGGTTGTTTGCGAAATTGTTAACTGGGAGTATCAGGATTTATCCCCCGAAGGCAAAATTATCCAGGTTCTCGGAAAAGCGGGAGATGTTAAAACCGAATTTAAAGCCCTGATTAAAAAATACGGGCTTACTAAAACATTCCCCAAAGCAATTAAGGATGAACTAATAAAAATGGATTCCGGCGGAAAATTTCATACGGCAAGCCAGGAGCTTAAAGGCAGGCGGGATTTGAGAGATGAAATTATTTTCACTATCGACCCTGCTGATGCTAAAGACCATGATGATGCGGTCTCGATAGAAATGCTTGATAACGGTAATTACATGCTTGGAGTTCACATAGCCGATGTGAGCCATTACATAACCGAAGACACCGCACTTGATGAGGAAGCACTTGCGCGCGGAACAAGCGTTTACCTTATGAATGACGTTGTGCCGATGCTTCCGGAGAAATTGTCGAACGATATCTGCTCGTTGAAAGAAGGTGTTGACCGGCTTACATTTTCAGTCTTTATAGAGATTGACAAAAAAGGAAATATAGTCAATTTTGAGCTGACCAAGTCAATTATCACCAGCGCAAAAAAATTCAGCTACCAGGAGGTCCAGGAAATTATGAATACGCAGGAAGGATTATACCTTGACGAGCTGAATAAAATGAATGAGCTTCACAAAATTATTTACAGAAAAAGGATTGAAGAGGGAAGCCTTGATTTTGAATCGACCGAAATTACCGCTGAAATCGATTCAAACGGGCTGCTCAAGAGCATTAAGCCCAAAGTGCGGCTCGAATCCATGCGGCTGATTGAAGACTTTATGCTAATGGCTAATAAGTGCGTCACGTTATTTATCGAAAGGCAGAAGAACAAGCCGCCGTTTATTTACAGGATTCACGATATACCCGATAAAAAACGTATCAGGGAGCTCGCGCAGTTTGTTAAGCAATTCGGTATATCGCTCAATCCAAGCAGCAAGGAATCCATACAAAATATGCTGAGGCAGATTCAGGGAAGACCTGAGGAATATTTAATTAATGACATTACAATCCGCTCGATGGCAAAAGCCGTTTATTCGGAAGAAAACATAGGGCATTACGGCTTGGGATTCCAGCATTACACTCATTTTACGTCGCCGATAAGGCGCTACCCCGATTTGGTTGTTCACAGGATACTCTATGAAGTCCTAAACGGGATAAACCAAAAGCGGATTCAGCATTACAGAAAAATTCTGCCTGAGGTCTGCAAACAGTCAACCGATATGGAAATTAACGCCGTTCAGGCGGAGCGCGAGGCAATCAAAATCCTCCAGTGCCAGTATATGGAAAAACATACCGGTGACGAGTTCTGGGGGATTGTTTCGGGTATTTCCGAATACGGTATTTATGTGGAGATTACCGAAAGCATGATTGAAGGAATGGTGCGCCTGCGCGATTTAAACGATGACTACTACATACTCGATGAGCGCAATTTTCAGCTTATCGGCAGGCACAGGAAACGAAAGTTCAGAATCGGCGACAGGGTGAGGGTAAAGGTCTTTAAAGTAAATACCGAAAACAAATGGATTGATTTGCTGATTGTGAAGTGATTAATAAAAGCTCAGCGGGTCAACATCAATACTCACAAACTCGCCTGATTTTAATTTTAGCCTTCCTTTTTTTGGCTCCAGGAACTTCTCAAGGTCACTCAGCATTGCCTCTGTTACTGCAACAGACTCACCCGCAGATTTTAAGCTCTTTACAATTATATGAAAGCGGTATTTGTTTTTAATCTTGTAAATTAACGCGGGAGCCGGCTTCATTAATTCTACCCCACCATTGTGAGGAGTCCCTTTTAGGGACGACGAAGCAATCCCATTGATAGACGGTGAAACTCGCAATGACAGCAAATAATTTTTCATAAATAAATAAATCTTCGATGCAATCGTGTTCGCCCTTGTCTGGTTATTTGATTTAACCTCAATTAAGCTCATTCTTGAAAACGGGGGATAGCTGAAAGTCTGCCTGTGTTTAATCTCCCGCTCAAAAAAACTGTTAAAATCGTGATTAACCACATATGGGAAAATAAAATTATCCGTGTGCATAGTTTGGATTATTACCTTTCCGTAATCTGTTGTCCTGCCTGAGCGCCCCGAAACCTGGCTTAAAAGCTGGAATGTCTTTTCGTTTGAGCGGAAGTCGGGGTTTAGAAGCCCCACATCGGCGGAGATTACTCCGACAAGAGAAACATTAGGGAAATCCAGCCCCTTTGAAATCATCTGAGTGCCTATTAAAATGTCAAACTCCTTTTCGTGAAAGCTCTTAAGTATTTTCCTGTGCGCATCCTTGCGTTTTACGGTATCCGCATCCATTCTCTTAATTTTCGCTTTTGGGAAAAGACGCGCAATTTCCTCTTCTACTTTTTCCGTGCCCGTTCCCTTGAGCAATAAATTTTCGCTACCGCATTTTTCGCATTTTTCCAAAAGCTTTTCAACGCTCCCGCAGTAATGGCAGCGTAAGTGGTTTTTGATTTTATGATAAATCATAGTTATATCACAATTCAAGCACATCTTAACATAGCCGCAGTTCTGGCATTCCTGGTAAGCGGAGTAACCCCTGCGGTTCTGAAGCAGAATTATGCTCTGTTTATTTTTTAATGCCGAATCGATATATGAAATCAGCTTGCTTGACAAAAAACGTATGTCCGCTGATTCCCATTTCTGAAACTTGCTCGGCTGTTTAAATTCATCAAGCATATTTACGATTTCAACCCCCGGCTGTTTTGTTTTTAACGCGCGGTGGGGAAGCTCAAGCAATGCATATTTTCCCGCTTTATAATTATAAAAGCTTTCAAGCGAAGGGGTTGCAGAGCCGAGCACAACCGCAGCATTATTGAATTTCGCCCTCACAATAGCTGAATCTCTTGCGTTGTATTTTGGTTTTTTCTCCGTTTGCTTGTATGAATGGTCATGCTCTTCATCGATAATGATAATTCCGATATTACTTAACGGAGCAAATAAAGCCGAGCGCGCGCCGATTACAATTTTTATTTCACCGGATTTAATCCTCTGGTACACATCAAATCTCTGCCCTTCCGATAAGCGGCTGTGAATTACACCGATAATGTTTCCGAAGTATGTTCTGAACCTGTGTATAAGCTGAGGAGTGAGTGAAATTTCCGGCACAAGCACAATGGCGTTTTTATTTTGCTTCAGCACATTTTGAATTGCCTCAATGTAAACCTGAGTCTTTCCGCTCCCCGTTACACCAAACAAAAGGAATGTTTTAAACTCATTATTATTAACCGCCGTGTTAATTTCACCTAAAACTGACTTCTGCTCTTCATTTAAATCAACAATCCGGGTTTCTTCGCCGAACTCGTGTTCTACATCTCTGGTAACCTGTTTTTTGGCCAGCGATACAATCTCTTTTTTTGCAAGTGAGTTTAACGAATAAGATGTTGCGCCTGTTGCCTTCAGCAGTTCAGATGCGCTTATTTCCGAAACATTTTTGTTTACAAGGTAGCGCAACATCTTGGTCTGGCATGTTGATTTGATGTTGTTTTCTTTCATGAAAATATTGAGCATTGAGCTTGTGTACTCGGAAAAATCCTCAAGCAAATCAAAAACCACAAACTTCTCATACTTCGGCTTTATTTTTTCTTTTGAAGTTATATGTTGCTGGGTTACAATTCCCTTATTAAGTAATGACTGAACTGCGCTTCTCGCGCTTTTTGATTTCAGCCGATGTTCGATTTGCTTTATTGTTAGCGGTTTTGAGCCAAGCAGCTCAATAATTGAGCTTTGAAGCCCTGACAAGCCATTAGGTGAAATTTCCGGTTTAACGCTGTACAAAATTTTTGATTCAACGAGGATACCTTTGGGAACAGCCGAAAAAATTACCTCTCCAAGCGGACAAATGTAGTATTTTGAAATCCACCTGCAGAAGCCAATCATTTCTTCCGAAATTATCGGCTGTGCGTCCAGTACTTTTATAACGGATTTCAGTTTTTTGTAAGCGGATTTTTCCGGAAGCTCAAGAACAATGCCTGTTGTGCTTCTTTTGCCAAAGGGCACAAGAACACGTGAGCCGATTTTAATTTCTTCCGAAAGCGATTGGGGAATTAAATAGGTAAACAGGGAATCAATCGGCAGGTTGAATGCTATGTTTGCGTATTTAACTTTCAATATAATTAATAGCCACGAGCTTTAGCTCGTGGAAAGGAAGTAGCGAACCAATCGGCTTTAGCCGAAGTTGTGGGCTGAAGCCCCATGTTTCCTCGTTGTTTAAAACCCCGACCTAAAGGTCGGGGCTGCAAAATACAAAATATATTCTAAATGTTAAAGAAAGTTCAATCGTGAAGTGATTCCAAATATCTTTCTGCATCGATAGCAGCCATACATCCCGTTCCTGCCGCCGTTACCGCCTGCCTGTAAACGTGGTCCTGCGCATCACCGCAGGCAAATACACCGGGTATGTTTGTGTAAGTATTCACCTTGCTGGTTTTGATATAACCTGTATCTTCAAGCTCTATTTGTCCTTTAAATATGTCTGTATTGGGTTTATGTCCTATGCCAAGGAATATTCCCTCAACTTCATGAACGAACGTTTCACCTGTTTTAACATTCTTAAGCTTTGCCCCTGTGACTTTTTTCTTGCCGTTTTCATTAACACCAAGTATTTCATCCAGCACCGTATTGGTCATAAATTTAATCTTGGGATTTTTCTGCGCCCTTTCAAGCATAATTTTTGACGCGCGAAACTCATCACGCCTGTGAACGATTACAACTTCTTTGCCGAATTTTGTCAAATAGTTTGCTTCTTCCATTGCAGTATCGCCGCCGCCGATTACAATAATTCTCTGGTCTTTAAAGAAGAACCCGTCGCAGGTTGCGCATGCGGAAACGCCGAATCCCATATACTCTGATTCAGACGGAAGTCCAAGCAGCTTTGCTGATGCTCCCGTTGCAATTATTACAGTCTTTGCGTGATGTTCTTTTCCGTCCGTATAGACTTTAAACGGCTGTGATGAGAAATCAACCTTATCCACAATATTAAACATGCACTCAGCGCCGAATCTCTGCGCCTGTTTTCGCATTATGTCCATAAGCTCCGGACCCATTATGCCGTGCTCAAAGCCAGGATAGTTCTCAACATCGGTCGTTATGGTCAGCTGTCCTCCCGGCTGCAATCCTTCGAATACTATCGGCTTTAAATTAGCTCTGGCTGAATATAATGCTGCGGTGAGTCCAGCGGGACCCGAGCCGATTATAATTACATTATGCAAATTTTTATCGCTCATTTATAGAATTAAATTATTATTTATATTTTTCAATCTTCTTTTTTACCAGTTCATTTTCCGGCTCCATCTGCAAAGCTTCGTTCCACTGTTTTAATGCTTTAACAATTTCATCGTCAGCTTCGTAAATATCTCCAAGATGGTCTAAAAGTGTTGCGTTTTTCCCCTGCTTTATGGCTTTCTCAATGTACACCGCGGCGTTTTTGTAATCCTTTAATTTGTAGAGTATCCACCCGTATGTGTCAAGGTACGATGCATTGTTCGGCTCTTTATCGATAGTCTTTTTTGACATCTCAAGCGCTTCTTTTAACCTCTCATTACTTTCGGCAAGATGATAAGCGTAATTGTTCAATAGCAGAATATTTTCCGGATGATAGTTTAATGCCTGCTTGTAAAGCCTGTCGCATTCAGCATTCATTTTTAAATCGTCGTAAACAAGTCCGAGATTCGAAAGAGCGTTTATATCTGCGGGTGAAATCTCAACTGCTTTTTCAAGATAGGGAAGCGATTCGCGGTTTTGCCCGAGCCTGTAATACGTGTTGCCCGTTAAATAGTTTAAACGGTAATCACCGGGAAATTTTGCGGCACCTGTTTGAAAAACTTCAAGCGCGGGCTGGAATTTATTTTTTTCGTAGTAATAAAAACCAACCTGAACATATAATTCCGCAGATGTATCCACTGCTGATAGCAGCTCTTTAAATTTCTGCTCCGAAGCCTCCGGATTTTCTTTTGAGTCAATGTATGCAAGATAATACTGCGGCATCCACTCATTTGGGTATGCGGCTTGAAGTGTCTGAAGAATTGATTTTGAAACGCTTAAAGCGTCCTTATCTTCCGAAGAAGCCTGAAAAAATGCGATAGCAACATCCATCTTTGTCATAAAATCGACACTGTCTCTATTTATAAACCTGCTGTATTTTTCAAACGCCTCGCTGTTGCGGTGCTGGCGGAAATAAAGCTTTATTACCTCGGTCTGAACGTCCCTGTTATTTGGATTTGTGCTTAGTATCTCCTCATAAATCCTGATTGCGTTATCATAATCGGGAATCTTAACATAAGCGGCGGCGGCTGAGTATTTTAAATTAATGTCTGTTGGATTTAAAAGCAGGAGCTTTTCAACTGCAGCAGCTGTGTTTGCATAATCGCCGTATGACTCATAAATATCCGCCATTCTCAATAAAACTATTTCATCATACTGGTAATTTTCGGTAATATTTTCGTAATATTTAATTGCTTCCGAGGGCTGTTTCAGCGCCTCATGCATTCTGCCGATATTGTAAAGGAGATTTATATCGTCGGGGTTTTTCTGGGCAACTTCCTTTAAATATTTTAAAGCGTTGTTGTAATCGCCTAATATTATATACACATCGGAAAGATGTTCCTTGTACAAAGTGTTATCGGGAGCAAGCTTTACGGCTTCAAGTCCGAATTCAAGCGCCTTTTGGTGCTGGGTAACATTAGAATACAGTTTTGATAAGGCGAAGTAAATACCTGCGGACTTCTCTATTCTTAATGCGTCATTATACTTGCTTATAGCCGCAAGGTAGTTATCCTTAAGTTCGTAAGTTTTCGCTTCGATAAATAGCTCAAGGGCTTTTGGGTTGGCAGGTTTGTCCTGTGCTCTTATTAAGCAGAAAAATACTAAAAATAGTATGAAAAACGCAAAAAATCTTTTCATTAGAGCTACAAATATACCTTTAGCAGTTTTGAATAACAAAGTAAATAATTGGACATTATATCAATAATTACAGTGTTTAAATTTTTTAAATAAGCTAAATTAGTTTTATAAATTATATAACGGTTTATTTAAGAATAAATTCCTTGCTGTGATTGTGTATTTTTTAAAAAAATCTTAAAATTATAAAATATTGTGAAAAAATGAAAATGAAATCTTTGCTAAAATCAGCCTTCATTCTTTCATTTTTTAATTGTGCTTTTTTATATGGACAGGGTTCACCGTTTAATAATTCTCCTGTGTTACCTGACGTGATGGGATTTGTAAATGTACTTGAGCCTGATGGAAACAGAATCATAAAATCAGTATACAATATTGATTCATTCCCCAATTTCCCGGGTTATCCTAAAAATCTCAGCGGTACTTCCTATGAAGGCGGAATCTACTGCAATATGGATGGCGATGCGGACTGGGAGATACTTTACAGTGCAAGCGTTACAGGAAGTTATATGGTTCATGCATGGAACTTAGACGGCTCAAATGTTCCCGGCTGGCCAAAAACTGTGAGTTATCCTATTTCGGGTGCCCCCGCTTTCGGCGATATTGACGGCGACGGTGAAGGGGAAATTGTTGTTGGAGGTGGAGTGAGCTCATCGGATGGTGCCATTTATGCGTTTGAAAAAAACGGCTCGAATGTTACCGGATTTCCTGTTACACACGGCTATACGACCAGTACTATTGTATTGGGTGATATCGACAATAACGGGACAATGGAAATTATTACTAATAAGCGTTTTACAAGTGCAGGAGAGGTTTATGTTTATAAAGGCGACGGCACTGTTTACCCCGGCTGGCCAAAGAGCATTAATGATGTGCCGGCTTCAAGCAGTGCAGTTGGAGACATAAACGGCGACGGGTTTGCTGAAATCATCGCTGAATCATACACTAGTCTTTACGCCTGGGATAGAAACGGCAATCTGCTTTCGGGATTTCCTTTCGTTCAGCCGAATGATGTAAATTCTTGGTCCGCACCAGTATTGGTTGATTTAACCGGAGATAACATCAGAGAAATTGTTTGGGGCACTCATATATTAGGCGGTGGGGGTAATGTGTATATCCTTAAAAGCGATGGTTCAATGCTTACGGGCTGGCCAAAGTCAGTCAGCCGGTGGATATTTGGTCCCCCCGCCGTGGGGTTTATAAATAATGACAATGTACTGGATATTGCTGTTGGCGACCAAGTGCTTAGTACAACGCCAGTCGATTATGTTTACGCGTGGGATAAGAACGGAAATCCGCTTGCAGGATTTCCGATTGGACCGATTAACGCAGTAAATACTCAGATTCTGCTGG
>Ga0326597_10014258_pt1 | contig 10418 bp, 11 predicted proteins | sample RVTome_12_FD_203789 | JGI IMG/M metagenome (GOLD analysis project Ga0326597, IMG submission 203789) | Soil microbial communities from uranium-contaminated site in the Upper Colorado River Basin, Wyoming, United States - RVT100D185 | ecosystem: Environmental > Terrestrial > Soil > Contaminated >... | reverse complement strand
ACGGAAGACGGTGAGCTGCTGCGGCAGCTCACCCTGGACCCGACTCGGGACTACCAGCCGCACGGCCAGCGGTGAACGTGGAACGATGTCCCGGGACACGTGTGCACGATGTCCCGAGACATCACACGGTGGGCGCGGCAGGATTTGAACCTACGACCTCTTGCGTGTGAAGCAAGCGCTCTCCCGCTGAGCTACGCGCCCGAGGATGGAACGTTATCACTCTGGTCATGGCGGACCAGGGGGTGGTCATAGGAGACGGCGGCGCGTGCCCGCGTCGCGCCGCCGTCCGATCGCCGAGCTTTGCAGCTCGGACCGCGTCAGTCTCGCACCTGCAAAGTCCGAGCGCAAGACCCAGATTCGGCCGGGGACCCTTCCGCCACAGGGCGACCGGGCGGTCCGGGGCTCCCGGCCGGGCTCGCTCCTCGCGGGCACCCGGCCGTGCGCCTCGGTACCCTGGTCGGTCGAGGTACGTCATGGCGCTCCCCTTCGGACCTCCCGCCGCCCCCATGCTGGCGAAGCTCGACCGGGAGATCCCCCGCGGCGAGGGGTGGCGGTACGAGCCCAAGGGGGACGGGTTCCGGGCCATCGCGTTCCGGGAGGGCTCGGACGTGCTCATCCAGAGCCGGGACGCCCGGCCCTTGGAGCGCTACTTCCCCGAGCTCGTGCCGGCGCTCCGCGAGGCCTTGCCTCCCGGAACCGTAGTGGACGGCGAGATCATCCTGGCCGTCCGAGGGGTGCTGGACTTCGACTCGCTTCAGCTCCGGCTCCATCCGGCCGAGTCCCGGGTCCGGAAGCTCGCCGCGGAGATCCCGGCGTCGTTCGTCGCGTTCGACCTCCTGGCCGAGGACGACGAGGACCTTCGGTCTCTCCCACTCGACGAACGCCGGTCCCGGCTGGCCGCGATCGTGCGGGCCGAGGCGTCCGAGCGCCTCCCCGCCGGCACCACCGCCGTGCTGCTCACTCCCCAGACGGACGACCCCGACGAGGCGGCCGGCTGGTTCGAGCGGCTGGAGGGCATCGGCCTGGACGGCATCGTGGCCAAGCGAGCCGACCAGCGGTACGTCGCCGGCCAGCGGGTCATGGTCAAGGTCAAGCACCAGCGGACGGCGGACTCCGTCGTCGGCGGGTACCGCCTATCGAAGTCGGGAGACGGCGTCGGCTCGTTGCTGCTCGGCCTGTACGACGAGTCCGGAGTCCTCCAGTTCGTGGGGCACACGTCGGCGTTCCGGGCCCGGGAACGTCGCGAGCTGCTTAAGCGGCTCCGGCCTCTGGAGGGCGGAGCGAGCTTCGGCTGGGGACGAAGTCCCGGGGGCCCCAGCCGGTGGTCGGCGGGACGGGATCCCTCCTTCGTCCCCCTCGAGCCGAGGCTCGTGTGCGAGGTGACGTACGACCACATGCAGGGCGACCGGTTTCGGCACGCGACGGGGTTCGTCAGGTGGCGACCCGACCGCGACCCCCGGGACTGTACGTTCGACCAGCTCTCCGGGCGGCGGGCCCCGTCCGAGAAGCGGACGCCTCCACCCGAGCGAAAGGGGTCGTAACCCTCCGACCCCGGGTCCCGGCTACTGCCGCAGGGTCCTCAACTCGATCCAGGCGCGGATGGCCCGTTCGAGGTCACTCCGTTTCTCTTTCACCTCCTCCAGGTCGGCGAACCGCATGTACCGAACGGTGCCCCCTCCTCCTTCGAGGGTGGGGTGCTTCCCGGGAAGGGCGGCGCCCTGGTGGAACATCAGGTTCGCGTAGCGCTTCGTCCGAGGGTCGATGCTCGCGATGTTGCCATCGAACGTGAACGTCGGGCTCTTCCACTTGATGCACTCACCGACGCCAGGGTCGACGCCGAGCACGATCCGCCGGACCAGGAGCATCCCGTCCTTCAGCGGGTGGTCGAGCTCGGCGAACCAGCCGTCCACCTCGGGATCGGTCCGCACCGGAGCTTCCTACCACATCTGGATTCGCTTCGTGCTTCAGTCTCGCCGCCACGGCAAGAGAAAGTCGGTCAGTCGAGGTCGCGCGGTCCGGCCTCGGCCGAGAAGTGAGCGTTGGCCGTTCTGTCGCAAGTAAGAATGCTCGTCGGCGGGGCCGTGGGGCAGTCTTTCCGCAGCGCGCCGGGGACGGGAACGACAGTCACCGGCACGGTGCCGGTCCGGGAGAGGACGCGATGAGCGTCGCCACGCCGGTGGCCTTCGCGCGATCCGACGGCCGTGCCCGCACGCCGACGGTGGGGCGTGTACCTGCACTGGGTCGCTGCTATCCTGGCGAAATTGGGCAACGACACCCAGCCGGCCATCGCGGGCCGGGCGTCACTCCGTATCGATATTCTTCACGCCTCGCAGTTCACCTCGGTCTCGCCGTCGCAGGTGTCGCTGCCGTTTCCCCCATCGAGGCTGTCTGTGCCTTCGCCTCCCACGAGAATGTCGTCACCGTCGCCTCCCGCTATCGTGTCGTCGCCAGCCCCTGCTCTGAGCTCGTTCGGCCCAGCGTCCCCCGTAAGACCGTCGTCGAAGCGCGAGCCGAACAGGTTCTCGATCCCGGTCAGGGTATCCGATCCCTCCCCGGTCGCGGTCCCCGCAGCCAAGTCGACCGTCACGGCGCCGGGGGCGTAGAAGTAAGACACCCAGTCCTCGCCGTCGCCGCCATCGATGGCGTCGTCGCCGAGAGCGGCCCAGAACAGGTTCGACCCCGCGTTCCCCGTTAGGGTGTCGTTGAAGCGCGAAGCCTCGACGTCCTCGATCCCGGTCAGGGTGTCCGATCCCTCCCCGGTCGCGGTCCCCGCAGCCAAGTCGACCGTGACTGCGCTTTTCGAAAAGAGGAAGGACACCCAGTCATTGCCGCCACCCCCGTCGAACACGTCGTCGCCGGCGTTACCGTAGAATCCGTTATTCCTCTCGTCGCCCGTGAGCGCGTCCCCGTATTCGGAGCCGTCGATCGTCTCGATCCCGGTTAGAGTGTCCGAGCCTTCCCCGGTCGCTGTCCCCGCAGCCAAGTCGACCGTGACGGCGTCCGGCGAGTAGAAGTAGGAGACGAGATCGTAGCCGGGGCCACCCGAGATGACGTCGTCACCTTCTCCCCCGAACAAGCCGTAGGCTGCTTCGTGGCCTCCGCCGCCGGACAGGCGATCGTTGCCCGCTCCGCCGACGATCACGGGGTCGTTGCCACCCCCGCCGAGCAAGGTGTCATCGCCGTCGCCGCCGCAGATGCGATCGCCGCCGCCCAGGCCTTTGACGACATCATCGCCGCCCAGACCAACGATGACATCCGCCCCAGAGGTGCCCCGCAGGACATCCGCCGCGCGAGTACCGACGATCGTCGCGCGCTTGCCGAAGCACCTTGGCCGCGCTGCGTGAGCCACCTCGGAGTTCACGGCGAAGGCCGTGACTAGGATGAGGCCGGTGACAAGCGCCGTCCGGAGCCTCTTCCTCTGCTCCATGGGAACCCCCTTCCTGCGGTCGCCCCGGGGTTGGTGGGACCACCGAGCGGAACCTATCGCAGCCGGTCGCGTGCCACAAGCCGGCTGAGCCGGCTGAGCTTGGCGAAGGGTAGTGCCCCGGGAGGAATCGATCCTCCGACAGGCGGTTTAGGAAACCGCTGCTCACGAGAATCGAACCGGCAGATAGTCAGTGCTCCCGGATATCTTGAATGAGCTGCTGAAGCTCAGACTTCCCGCCTGCAATGGGCGGAAGCGCTATCCGGGACGGCATCTTGTGCCAGTTGGCTTCCGACCTCTCAGCCCGTCCCAGCGGGATCACGCCGACTCGCACGGCGAGGCATGGGCGTTCCTGCGGGCGCTCGACCCGGACATCGCGCTCCTTCAGGAAGCGGTCCTCCCCGTGGACATTTCTGACACGTATCGGCTGCGATGGACCAGAGCATGGGAAGGCAAGCCATGGGGATCGGCCATCCTGTCTCGTGCCGGGGACCTTGTCCCAGACTGGGAGGACAGTTCCCGCGGGGCCGTGCTCGTGGCGCACTGCTCGATTCCCTCTCTGGGAAGGTTCTCCCTGGCGAGCCTCCACGCCCGCATCGTCGATCGCCGCCTGATACCAGCCCTGCGCCAGACCTTCGCGGCTCTGCGCCCCCACCTCGGTGGCCGGTTCATCGTGGGAGGCGACCTCAACACGGCGCGGGCAGCCGCTCGCGCGTGGCCCGAGAACGGACACGCGGAGTTCTGGAACACCCTCGACGCCTCGGAGTTCAAGGACTGCTACTACACGCTTCACGGTGTCGAGCGTCAGTCCTACTGGCGAGAGTGGCTGCGGAACAAGCCGCCGACGATTGGCAACAGCCTCATGGACGACCACGTCTTCGTGGATGCGGAAACGATCGCGTATCTCACCGACTGCCTCGTGTGGGATACAAAGGAGATCCGCGAGTTGAGCGACCATGGCCCGGTCGTCGTGGATCTCGCTCTGCCCGGGGAAGGTGGATGACGGTGCGCTGCGACCTCGTCTGGGCCTCCAGGCGTAGAGGCTGCGCGGTCGGCTCCCTGATGGGCTAGCCCCGCCCGGCTCCAAAATGCGCGTGCTGAATCGACTAAGGGGGGTGGCATGCCGCGCGTTAGAGGGGAGTTTGAGCAGTGGCTTATTGAACAGATGTCCCGGGAGTCTCATTACGTCGAGAAGCTCATGGAGCACGTGTTCCTCGGCGAGCTGCTACAAGAATGTTGGTTCCACCGGAAAAAGGTGGTTGAGGTGCTGCGGGCCGAAGTGGACGCGGCAGGCTACGACGTCATCCTTGAGGTTGACGGCACGATCCGCCACGTTCAGCTCAAAGCGAGCAGGAGAGGCGGAAGTACGCGGCATCAGGACGTCAATCGCAAGCTCGAAGATCGCGTAGGTGGCTGCATCATCTGGATGGAGTACTCAGCTTCCGAGAGTGCTCCGCTCACCGTGCTCTACAGATGGAGAGAGGCCAGGGATCTACCGGGCAGACGGGGGGCCAATCTTCGTAAGTGCAGGCTCACGCGCGATGACTTCACGCACAAGACAGAGCGAATCGCCGACTTGGTCGACCTGCTATTTCCGCCTGCGCGGAGGAAAGCAAGGCGAAGCCCTTTGGACGGGTCGTGAAGCTGATCGAGCCGAAACGTCGAAACGACCCTTGGCTCATCTCTTCGGGCGTCGCCGCGCGGCTGGTCGGGCGCAGACGCCCACATGGCCGACTGACACGTGGCTCAGGTAGCATCGGCCGTGCACACGCTCGCGGGCGGCTCGGTCTCGCGATACCTCCAGCTCCCGCTCGGCGGGGAATCGTGCCATCGGGACCGGTGAGGCCGAGGTGAAAACCCTTGAGCGTGCCGTTCGAGCCGTGAGCGAGCAGGACGCAGCCGCGAGCGCGATCGTCGATGAGGGTGTCAACGCCAGCCTGGACGGCTCCCACCCCGTCACCCTCCAAGCGAAGATGCTTCGCCTCGAGCTTCTGAAGGTGAAGGCCGACCTCGAGCGCGATCTCGGACGGCTCGTGCTCGACTGCTCGCGCTGCGGCCAGACAGTGCACTGGGTGGCGGGCAACGGGGTCTCGTCCGGTCATTGGGCGCACTGGGAGCCGGCCCCCGCATCACGAGCCCGCCGTCTAACTCGGCATTGGAGGAGGCGGACGCACGAGGTTGCCCGACGGGATCCGCCGACGCCCTGTGGAACTGCTTAACGCGTGCGCGGACCTTCGCCGCTGGAGCCTTCCGATCATGCGTCAGCCGGCCACGAGGCGTCCCGTCAACTTTCCGTCAACTTCTTGGCGCCGAAGCGCTGACTCCGCGAGCGCCGCCGAATGGAAAGGTCCTGCTACCAGGGCCTTTGTCGGTGGGCGCTAGAGGATTTGAACCTCTGACCTCTTCCGCGTCAAGGAAGCGCTCTCCCCCTGAGCTAAGCGCCCGAGGTGCCAGATTGTACGTGGGCGGGAGTCCCCTCGAGGCGGGGACCGGAATTGAACCGGTGTACAGGGTTTTGCAGACCCTTGCCTAACCACTCGGCCACCCCGCCATGACGGCCCCGGTTGCTCCGGGTCCAGTCATAGTCTACGCGAACCCGTGGACCCGCCTCGGGCGCGCTCATCCTGTCGACGGCGGTTGCACGGCCCGCTACCGTTGCGATGCCAGCCGCAAGGAGGAAGACGTGATCGACGACCACGCCCACCCCTTCAACCTCGCCGGCGGGCCCCTCGACCCGGCCGCCTTGAGCCTGGATATCGGCACGGAGCCGGGAGCGGAGGATCGTCGCCGGTCCCTCGGACCCGGCCGGCTGTTCCAGGAGCTTCTCACGGTGCGCCTCGCGGAGTACCTGGGGTGCGGGCCGGATGAGGTCCCGCAGGCGAGGGCAACGGCCAGCACCGAGTGGGAATCGTATGTCGGAGGGCTGTTCCGGACCTCGGGGATCACGGGAATCGTCATGGATCCGGCCTGGCCGCCGGGCGCCGCGGAGAACCTCGAACGCTACGCCGAGCTGGCCGGCTGCCCGATCCACCCCATCCTCCGGCTCGAACCGATCGTGGACCGCCTGATCGACGAGGGGGCGGGCGTAGCCGAGATCGTCGACGCTGTCGGACGCGCCATGGACGAGGCCGCCTCCCGGGGGTGGGTCGGTTTCAAGACGATCCTGGCGTACCGGACCGGCCTCGCAGTGAACCCCGACGTGACCCGGCAGGAGGCCGAAACGTCGCTTCGGTCCGACGTCCCCGTCCGCCGACGCGGGAAGGCGTGCCGGGATCTCGTTCTCCGGGAGGCGTTGGCGAATGCGGCCGACATGGGCCTGCCCTTCCAGATCCATACCGGGATGGGGGACTCGGAGATCCGGCTGGGGGAGTCCAATCCCCTTCTCCTCGAGGAGCTCCTCCACTCTCCGGCAGGCGCGGCGGCCCGGATCGTCCTCATCCACGGCTCGTACCCGTGGACCGACGAGCTCGCCTACCTCGCCGCGGCCCGGCCCAACGTGTGGGCCGACCTCTCCCTCTGCAACATCTTCTCTCCCCTGACTACCGCCAACCGCCTCCTTCGCCTGGTGGACCTCGCCCCCACCAACCGGATCCTTCTCGCCACCGACGGCTTTCAGGAACCCGAGCTGTTCTGGTTCCCCGCCGTGGTGCTGCGGGAGTCATGGGAGCAGGTGCGGTCGACCCTGGCCGCGGCGGGAGCCCGGGCGAGCTGGCTCGACGAGGTCGAGGTTGCGATCTTCGAGGGCAACGCTCGGACACTGTATGGGCTCTGATCGGAACCGGAGGGTGGCTGGAGACGGGAGCCCTACACGTACTTCCCCATGCCTCCGGCGACGTCTACCGACGCCCCGGTGATGTAGGTCGCCCGGTCGCTCGCCAGGAACACCACCACGCCGGCAACCTCGTCGGGGCGGCCGAACCGGCCGAGGGGGACCTCCGTGCCGGCCATCCGGCCGAAGAACTCCTCCTCGGAGATCTCGGGTGCTCGCCGCCGATGGATGTTCTTCCACTGCGGAGTGACCACGAAGCCGGGATTCACGCTGTTCACCAGGATGTTCTCGGGAGCAAGCTGCATCGCCAGGGTCTTGGTGAACGAGAGGCAGGCCGCTCGGTTCACGCTCGTCGCGAAGAACGTCGGGTCGGGGTACCTGCCGTAGACGGCGTTGATGTTGATGATCCGCCCACCACCCCGAGCCCGCATGTAGGGCACGACCGCCCGCGAACACCGGATCATCGAGAACAGCTTCACGTCGAGGTCGGCCTGCCAGTCACCGTCGTCGAGGGTCTCGAAGTCGCCCGGATGGGCTCGCCCGGCGTTGTTCACCAGGATGTCGATGCCACCCAACGCCTCCGTCGACCGGGCGACGAAGTCCGTCACCTGCTCGGGGTCGGTGACGTCGCACGCCTGGCTGTAGACGGTACGCCCACCCGAGCCAAGCTCCTCGGCCGCGGCCGTGAGGTCTTCCTCCCCGCGGGCGCAGATGGCCACGTCCGCGCCCTCCCGGACGAGCTCCTCCGCGATGGCCCGACCAAGGCCCTTCGAGCCACCGGTGACGATGGCCTTCTTGTCTCGAAGCCCGAGCTCCATCGGCCTGGGTGACGTCAGTCGGGAGGAGCCGTGGGTAGATCGGTGCTTCCCGCGTCCCCCTCCCCGGACTTCCGCATCAGCTCGAGGAGGGCCTGCCGGGGCGGGTGGAAGACGTCGATCTCGAAGCAGGAGGTGTCGTGGGTTCGGGCCCCGTGGGGGACGCCGGGTGGGACCACCGCGGTCATGCCCGGGCGCATGATCCGGACGTCTCCGGCCAGCTCGAACTCGAATTCCCCCTCGATCACGATGGTGATCTGCTCCTCGTCGTGGGTATGGACCGGAGCCTCGGTGCTCGGGCTGAACCGGACGAAGTTGGCCATGAGCTTGTTCCCCACCACCGGGCGGAACAGCAGGCCGGGGACGAACTCCACCGCCGGTACGTCCCTGTCGACCTCGACGTAGGCGCCTCCGGTGACGCCCTCTCCCACCTGAGGATCCATCGCGAAGTAACGGTCGGCGTCGCTCATCGGCTCGGCTCCTTCACGGCTCGTCGGATGAGGGCCGCCAGCCGGCGCACCCCCTCGGGGATCACCTCGTCGTCGATCCGGCTGAAGGCCAGCCGGAGATTGTTCCGCCCCCTGCCGTTCGGGAAGAACGGTACCCCGGGGACGAACGCGACCCGCTCGGCCATCGCTTGTTCGGACAGCTCCACGGCGTCGATGCCCTGGGGCAGGGTCACCCAACAGAAGAACCCTCCCCGGGGCCGGGTCCAGGCCACTCCCTCAGGCATGTGCGTCTCGAGAGCGTCGAGGAGGACCGAGCACCGCCGGCCGTACAGAGCCCGGGACCGGAGGTTCTGCTCCTCGAGGAGCCCCCGCCGACCGTACTCCTCGAGCAGGCGCTGACCGAGCGCTCCGGCGCACTGATCGGTGTTCTGCTTGGCCAGGACCAGGTTGGCCACGACCTCTCTCGGCCCGACGGCCCACCCCAACCTCACCCCGGGGAAGAACGTCTTGGAGAAGGTCCCGACCTGGACGACGACGTCGGGCGCGAGGGACCAGAGCGAGGTCGGGCGGTCCCCGGCGAACCCGAGCTCGCGGTAGGCCACGTCCTCCACCACGAGGAACCCGTATCGACGGGCCAGCTCCACGAGGGCCCGACGCCGCTCCTCGGAGAGGCTCACCCCGGCAGGGTTCTGATGCTCGGGGATGGTGTAGAGGATCTTGGGGACCGCCCCTCCGGCCAGTCGGCGTTCCAGGGCCTCGACGTCGAGTCCCTTGTCATCGATGGGCACGCCCTCGACGTTGGCCTGGAAGCTCCGGAAGGCCATGATCGCCCCCAGATACGTGGGGCTCTCCACCAGGACCGGGTCGCCCGGGTCGAGGAAGGTCTTCGACACGAGCTCCAGGGCCTCGATGGCCCCGCTGGTGATGAGGAACTCCGCCTCCCCCGGACATCGTCCCTCCAGCCGGTCCAGGCGCTCGGCGATGAAGGCGCGAGGACCGGGGAGCCCGGGAGTGGGGGCGTACTGCATGGCGGACGCGTCCCCTTGCGCGATCAACTTCCCGAGGATCTCGGCCAGGACGGGGCCGGGGAACGTGGCGGGGTCCGGGAAGCCCCCGGAGAACGAGATGAGGTCCGTGGCGGTGGAGAGCGCCAGGATCGATCCGAGCCCCCCGCCGACGTCTCCTCTGGTCCGGGCGGCGAAGAGGTCCTCCCATCTCCCCGTACGCTGCGTGATCCCCACCCTTCCTCCCTCCCTCATAGCTCCGCTGGTCCCTCGGCGAGGAGACCATCGATGAGCAGGACGTCGATGGCCTTTGGCGCCATCTCCCCCAGGCTGACGAAGGTCTCGGTCCGATCGACGCCGGGCACGGTCCAGATCCGTTCGAACAGCACGTCTCGGAGGTGAGCGGTGTCTCGCAGGCGGAGCCGGACCAGCACATCCTTCGGCCCGGTCACGACGTGGACATCCTCGACCTCCGGCGTCTCCCGGAGGCGCTCCACGACCTGGAACTGGTCGCTTCCCTGGACCGAGACGATGCCGACGTAGACCACGAGAGGGAAGCCCAGCATCGACCGGTCGATCTCGGCCCGATAGCCGCGGATCACCCCCAGCTGCTCCAGCCGTGCCACGCGATCGGTGATGGCGGGCGGCGACATCCCAAGCTCACGGGCGATGCGGCGCAGCGACATCCGCGCGTCCATCGCCAGGAGCCTGAGGACGCCGAGGTCGATGGCGTCGAGCGACGCGCGGCGGCCTCGTGCCTCCGGCCTTGACCGGCTAGCTGTCGGCTCACTCATGTTCCAGGTCCCCAGAACGGATCGTGGGCCCCTATCCGTAGTAGACGGGCGTAACCTCCGCCCGACCCTCGTCGTCCGGGATCAGCTCGGGATGCTTGTATCGGGATGCCCACTGGAAGCCGTACCTGACCGTTCTGATCTTCCTCGGGACGATCTTGATGGT
>Ga0326597_10014257_pt1 | contig 10419 bp, 14 predicted proteins | sample RVTome_12_FD_203789 | JGI IMG/M metagenome (GOLD analysis project Ga0326597, IMG submission 203789) | Soil microbial communities from uranium-contaminated site in the Upper Colorado River Basin, Wyoming, United States - RVT100D185 | ecosystem: Environmental > Terrestrial > Soil > Contaminated >... | reverse complement strand
TTCTTGTCGTCTTCGACATGCACTTCGGCATCCGCCTTCATCTTATCGATATCGGCCTTCGAGAGGCCGGTGGAGCCCTCGATGCGGATACTCTGCTCTTTGCCGGTCGTCTTCTCCTTGGCCTTCACGGTGAGGATACCCGAGGCGTCCACGTCAAAGGTCACCTCGATCTGCGGCATGCCGCGGGGAGAAGGCGGGATCCCGTCGAGCATGAAGCGGCCCAAAGACTTGTTGTCCGCGCTCATCGCGCGCTCGCCCTGGGTGACGTGGATCTCTACCGAGGGCTGGTTGTCCGCGGCCGTAGAGAACACTTGGGTGCGCGAGGTCGGGATCGCGGTGTTACGCTCGACAAGCTTGGTCGCCACCCCGCCCATCGTCTCGATGGCAAGCGAGAGCGGGATAACGTCGACGAGGAGAATATCCTTCACGTCGCCCTGGAGGATGCCCGCCTGGATAGCGGCGCCTATCGCGACCACCTCGTCGGGATTGACCGTCATGTTGGGCTTCTTGCCGAAGAACTTCTCTACCTCGGCCTGGATCTTGGGCATGCGGGTCTGACCGCCCACAAGTATCACCTCATGTATCTCGCCGACCTTGAAGGGCGATGCCTCCATCGCGCGCTTGGTTATAGCCATCGCGCGCTCGACAAACTCGGAGGCAAGCTCCTCGAGCTTCGCCCTCGTCATCTTTATTAAGAGGTGGCGCGGGCCGGAGGCGTCTGAGGTGAGGAACGGGATATTGATCTCCGTCTCCATCGCGCTTGAGAGCTCAATCTTGGCCTTCTCGGCGGCCTCGTCGAGCCGCTGACGCGCAAGCGCGTCGCCGCGCACATCAATACCGCTCTCCTTCTTGAATTCGTCGGCGAGCCAATTGATAATCTTTTGGTCGATGTCTTTGCCGCCCAGGTGCGCATCCCCGTCGGTGCTCTTCACCTCGATCACGTCGTCGCCCACCTCGAGGATGGAGATGTCGAAGGTACCGCCGCCGAAGTCGAAGACCGCTATCTTCTCCTCCTTCTTTTTATTAAATCCATAGGCGAGCGCGGCGGCGGTCGGCTCGTTGATGATGCGTTTGACCGTGAGCCCCGCGATCTCGCCGGCGGCCTTGGTCGCGCTTCTCTGGTCGTCGTTGAAGTAGGCGGGGACGGTAATGACCGCCTCGGTAATCTTCTCGCCGAGTTTGGCCTCTGCGTCGGCCTTAAGCTTGCCGAGGATCATCGCCGAGATCTCCTCGGGGCGGTACCACTTACCATTCATCTTGACCTCGATGCCGCCGTTTGTGCTCTTCTGCATCTCGAAGGGGACGGCCTCCTTGTCCTTCTGGACCGGCGCTTCGTCAAAGGAGTGGCCGATAAAGCGCTTGATCTGGAAGATCGTATTGGTGGGGTTCGTCACGGCCTGGCGCTTGGCGAGCGTGCCCACCGTGCGCTCGCCGTTCTTCCCCACTGCGACGATCGAGGGGGTCGTGCGAGTGCCCTCGGCGTTTTCGAGAACGCGCGGCACGCCGCCCTCGACGATCGCCATCGCGGAGTAAGTAGTGCCCAAATCAATACCGAGAATTTTTGCCATGTGAAATTAATTATCCGATTTCTCGCTTGTAAAATGCCCCACGCGAACCTTTGCTGGCCGGACGATTATCGTCCCCACCCTCCAGCCTTTTTCTAATACTACCGTAATCGTATCGTCGGTTTCAAGGCTCTCGGCCGGGTCGGCGCCGAGCGCCTCGTGGAAGGCGGGGTTAAATCTCTCCCCCACCTTCCCCGTCTCCTCGACGCCGAGCGATGCGAAGGCGCTCTCGAGCTGCTTGGCGATAGCCGCGAATCCCGCAGAAAGCTCCCCGCCTGCCTGCCCTGCATGCGCAGGCATGGCAGGCAGGTGCTCTTTGGAACGCTCGAGAGCATCAAGGGCCGGCAGGAGGGCTTCGAGCGCGCGTATCCGCCCCTTGAGCTCTATCGCCTGCGCGTCTTCGGCGAAGCGCTTCAAGGCGTTCACGTAGTCGGCCTTGGCCCTCTGCCAGCCGTCCATATATTCCTGCTTCTCCTTGCGGCACTCCGCAAGCTCCTTTCGTAATTTCTGCATCTTTCCCTCCGCGGCCTCGGCACCCTCGTCTGACTCAGTGTCTCGCGGCGAGAGATCTTCGGCCTCCGGCTCTATCACAACGTCGCTGTCCTTGTCCTGCATGTCCCCACTATGCCCGAAAATTCATCGGGAGTCAAAAAGAAAACGCGGGGCTCCGCCCCGCGCCTGTTGACTGACTCGCTTATTTCTGTTCGGTCAGTTCAGCGAACCTTCTCCTCGCTTCCTCAGCCGCCTGCTTTGCAGTGTAGATTGCATGCAGCCGATCGCGCTCCCCGACCATCACCTGACGTTTCAAGAGGAGCGCCGCCGCGAAGGAGTCGGCATAGCACGCCTCTTCGATTGTTGCCGGCCGCCGTTTGACCGAAGACTGGTCTTGGCGTTCGCCGAGTTCCGCTCGCAGCGCAATGCCAGTAAGCACCACCAGACAGGGTTCGTCGAGGCCAAGGAGTCGTTCCTGCTTGTCGAAGAACTTGAGTTCGCCGAGGCAATTCAAGACCTCGATGAGCCAGAGCCTGGCGGCATTGGCACGATCTCGTTCGACAGTACACCTCCAACCCCAGAGATACTTCGCGAGCTTCAGCAGGAAGCGGATGGCATGCTTTTCGTTATCAGATTTATCACAGTATAGCGGAGTGAGATTACAAAGGACGACACCGCTGGACTCATCCTCTTCGATCCTGAAGAAACGCACGAGGAGGGGGTACATTTCGCCCGACAGCATCTCCCACATCCGCTCCGCTTCCGTCTCGGCATCGACGTGCTCGACAGGTGCGTAGTGTCTGAAGAAGTTCATGCAGAGCAGGTCGAAGGCCTTACGGGCCAGGACCTGGCGCTGTTCGCTCTTCGTCCGATGGGCTCGGCGGCCCCCAGACATGCCTCTCTCGTAGCCGACAAAGTACGTCGTCTCGTCATTTCGATACCCGTACCCTGACAGCTTTTCTTTTTGGGTCCGCCAGTCGAAGTTGCTCGAGTGTGTCCAGCCATCCGCGATATCGAAAAGAATAGCGAGGCGGTCATGCTCCCCATAGAACTTATATGGATCTTCGGGACGGCGGCCGAGTTCCACATCGAATACGTGATGGAGGAGGCCAAGCTTCTCAAAAAACGTGGTTTGCGGATCCAGGGCACGTTCGGCCCACTCATTCAGGCTCCCAGGTAGGTTAACCAAGCGCATGAAGCGACGCTGGAACGGGATTTCAACCGTGTGCAATGCTTCTGACATGACAAACTCCTTCTCGTGGGTTATGCCTCGCACTGTGGCGAGACTGGTGCTTCCGAGAGCAACTCTACGCCTCCCCTCCCGCATGTCAACAAAAAGAAAAGGGAGCGCGAGCTCCCTTTTGCACGTGACGTGCGTGAATGCCAGTCAATACGGGACGCGGACACCGGCGTAGCGGTATGCCACTTCCGCGTACGTCTTCGCGACGAGCTCGACGAGCTCTTCGGGAAGCTCCGGATACGACGGCCACTTCGACTTGTCCTTCGGATAATCGGCCTTGGCCTTCGCCAAACCCTCCTTCCACGACTGCGTGTTGAGCCACTTCCGGATCATGTCCTTGCTACAGACGGCGCCCGTGGCCTTGTCGATGATCCTGTTCTCGTCTTGAGTGCCGAACACGTCGACCAGAACGATCGTGCCGTCGGAGAGCATTCCCTGCTCGAGCTTGCCGTCAGGGCACATGAAGCCGACCTTGTCGTACGCCGCATTTGTTACTCGTACTGCCTCAGTGAGCAGGGCGCGAGCGGTATCCCACTGGCTCGGAGTAACCTTCGCAAGAGTCGTCGCTTCGTCATCCGAGAGATGCCGATCAACTGGCTCGAACTTTGTCGTGCATTCCAGGAGCATCTGCGGCAACTGCATCCCCTCGGCGATTTCAGTGCCGGGGGCAAAGCCGAGCGTGACGGGGTCGACCCTCCCGTCCCTGACTCGCTCATGGAGTGAGCCGAACACGCGATCCCGCCATATCCATTCCACAGGAAGCACGCGGCCGTGCACCTTACCCGAGAGCGACTCGTGGCCTGGGACGGAGAATTCCCGGACGTGGATCGTTTCTGGCCCGACCTGCTCGATAAAGTGCGTCGGGAGGCTGTTCGCCAGTTGAAACGACTTCACGGCACATGCGCAACGCGCCCTACCGATGCCGGGGATGAGCTGTGCGCTCGACCCGCGGTCAAACGCCGACCAACGGTCGGTATAACGCAGGGATATCACCCCCGGTTCTACGGGGGTCATGGCCCTCGTGGAACCCAGTCTTTCCGTATTTGCTACCATGGTGTCTGTCCCTCAAGTCAAGGTTCGCCGCCACGAATTCTCGCGGCGTCCGGGGGAATCCCCGTTTCAATCATCCGAAGGGAATGCTAGTGCAGAAAATGATAAAAAGCAAACCAAATGAAAAAGCCGCTTGCTAGGCGGCGTTTGTCGGCTGGGGCGACGTACTGCTACACGAGCTCCTCGATGCAGATCTCGCTGGGGAGCCGCATGTCGGTGAGGATACTCACCCTCGCGATGTAAGAGTTGGTGTCGCGGATGCGCTCAATGCGTCCGATCCTGAACTCCCTCCTCTTCGTGTCGCTCCCGTTCCGGAGGCCCTCCTTCTTGACGAGGAAGGCGGTGAGCGCTACTCGGAAGCGCCTTACCGGTATAGACGCCTGCACGGGTGTACGTTCCTCGGTGTTGAAGACGATGTCGACCTCGACCCATTCCCTCTTCACGTTCTCGTCGGGATAGATGTAGAGAGCGGGGTACTTTCCCTCCCCCGACATGTCGCCGTTCACGAGCTTCGCCGGGCTCTCTGGCGGGATGATCAGCATCTCGCCCTCGTCATTCTTATTGACCTCGTGATCAATGAGCGTGTGAGGGATCTGTCTCCATCTCCCGTCGGGGTCGGCTCTGAAGGCTCTTGGTTGCAGCATGCCTCCGAGGATCCTTCGACCCTTCTTCATTCGCCGCGGGTCGAGCGGATGCCCGATCCACTCATACACATGTGCTGCCATGGCGGATTCCTTTCTCCCCGAAGGGACGTTTGTTCTATAAAAACTCTATCTTCGCCCTCCCCGCAAGTCAAATGAAGTAAAAGGGACCCCGTCGAGGCGGGGCCGTGAAAGCGGGCTAGGCACGCTATCAGAATACGGGCTGGACTGCGGAGCGGACGATGACGACCGCATTTTCCTGATCGGCGAAGATACCGACTGATTCTGGCAGGCGCAGGAGAGGTTCCCAGTCCTTTTCCCCAGCGAACAAGTCGGTAGGCAGTGTGGGGTTTTTCTGTCCACAAACCCGATCTCCGTCGAGATGTCTCTTCGAGACCGGATGTTCAAAGATTGTCGGCATGGCGACCTCCTTTACACAAGACTGGACGGGTTCATCCTCTTATATTTTACGTCCGAATTTGTATCAAATTTGAGATATCCACACTACACCATGCAATCAATGCCCATCTATCTGGGGATAACTCCCAAAGCTATAAATAGAAAGCGGCAGTGCCTTGCACCGCCGCTGTCGCGTCGAACTAGGGTTCAGCGCCGCCGCCTGTTCTTGGATTTCGAAATCTGCGCCAATACAGTCTTCGTTTCGGCTGCGGTCATGCCGAATGACTTCGCGAACCGCCGCAGACCGTCCCGTAGCTGTGCCTCCCGGCCCCCCTTCAGGAGCGGTAGTCGCTTGAGGCGAAGAAGCTCCCGAACCGGTTTGGACATCTTCCGTCCACCTTCATACCGGCTCCCGCCGCTCTGTGTGACGCCGACCGCATCCCAAAACACGGTCTGGTTCATACAGAGCCGCCGCCTGAATCCCTTCAGGTTCTCGAACAATCTCTCTTCCTTCATTCACTTCTCCTTTTCTTCAAAAAGACGCCTTCGCGCCGAACTTGTGTTTCGGGCACACCTTACCACATCATTTACTGTTCGTCTATAAAAAATCCCGCGGAGTTCCTTATTCGCCTATTCGCGCGGATTAAATTATTTAGTGCCTTCGCCTAAATCTGCCGCTTGAATTGGGCTCTGTATCCCGGGCGGGGTCATGTCTATTGTACCGAACTGGTTTTCGTAATTCTTTACCTGTTCGTTTACCCAGATGGCAATACTTTTCATTACTTGAGGAGTCGCTGCAAATGAATCTAAGTTGTTACCCGAGGTGAGACAGAAGGAAAAAATTTCTTTACCATAACCCCCTATCGCGCCATCACAGAACTTTTTTGGCAGCTGATTGAGATCTACCTTCTTTGGGTCAATCATATCTAGTAACTTTACCTTTTAAAGACTAACGCTTAGACCACTGTTTGGCCTTGCGGGCCTTGACGAGACCGGGTTTCTTGCGCTCTTTGGCGCGCGGGTCGCGCTTTAAGAAGTGGGCGGCCTTCAAGGTCTTCCTCGTGTGAGGCTCGGCCTTCACGAGCGCGCGAGAGATCGCGTGGCGGAGCGCATCGGCCTGTGCGGCGACTCCCCCGCCCCCCACGTGCGCGACGACGGCGTAGTGTTCTGTGCTCTCGGCAGAAACAAGCGCCTCTTCAGCGACTTTCGCACGTTCATTTGTTTTGAAATATTCTTTTGTCGTCTTGCCATTGACTACCACACTACCCTTCGCCGAGGGAATGAGACGAACGGTGGCGATAGCCTTCTTCCTGCGCCCGACAGCAGTAATAAATTGGGTCGCCATATTATTCATTTACAATTAAATTCTTCATCCGGGGCGCGCGAAGCTTGTTGCGCGGGATCATCCCGTCTACCGTCTTCTTCACCACGTGGGCGATACCCTTCTTCGCTATCATGTCCTCCATCGAGGTCTCGAAGAAGCCGCCCGGGTAGCCGGTGTAGCGGGTATAGACTTTGCCCTTCACGCGGCGGGCAGGCAGGTGGAGCTTGCCCGCGTTGTTCACGGTCACCGTCATCGGCAGAGCCTTATTCTTGGCGAAGCTCACTGAGCGCTTGCCGAGGAGCGCGTGCGCGGCCTCGCTCGCCACGCGGCCGAGCGTACGGTCTGTCGCGTCTATCACATACGTCATCTTTTCCATAGGCGTGCTCATATTCCTATACGAAGGCGATATACGCAAGCTTGCGGGCGTCATTGCTCCCGTGCTTCGCGCGCTTTACGACCCGCGTGTAGCCTCCACTCCGCTCTGCGTAGCGCGGACCGATAGTCGCGAAGAGTTTCTTCACCGCCGTCTCGTCGTGGAGGCGAGAGATCGCGAGCCTCCGGCTGGCGAGCGTATTTGTCTTGGCGTAAGTCACAAGGCGCTCGACAAAGGGGCGAAGCGCCTTGGCCTTGGCCTCGGTGGTCGAAATGCGCTCCTCGATAACGAGCGAGCGCGCGAGAGAGCGCATGAGCGCCTTGCGCTGATTCCGCTCCCGGTGGAATGTGTGTGCCTTTTTCGTATACGCCATGATTTATTATTCGCTCTTCAAGGTGAGGCCGTTGGTGGCGAGAGCGACCGAGATCTCCTCGATCGCCTTATCGCCGATACCGTCGAGCTCCCTCAGAGCGGTCGCGGTCTTCCTCGCGAGGCCCGCGGCACTCTTGATGCCCGCACCTTCAAGCGCCGCGGTGACGCGCGGCGAGAGCTCGAGGTCAGCGACCTTGATCTTGGTCGGGTCGGTCACGATACCGGTGTCGACCGCTGGAGCGCCAGGGGCGGCGGCAGGTTCGCCCTCCTGGAAGCCGATAATGGACTTCAGTTGGTGAATCATCGTCTCGATAGACTTTTCGAGCGCCTCGCGTGGGCTAATGGTGCCGTTGGTTTCTATAAGGATGCGGAGACGATTAAAGTCGGTCCGGTCGCCCACGCGCATGTTATCGACTTCATAGTTGACACGGCGGATTGGGGTGAACGTCGCGTCAAGAGCGATAGTGCCAATGTCGACCTTGTCCTTGGTCAAAACTTCGCGCGAGACATAACCCAAGCCCCGCTCGATAGTCGCCTCGAGCTCGAAGGAGGCCTTGCCTGAGAGGTCGCATATATGCTGATCGGAGTTCTTGACCTCAACCTGGGTCGGGAGCTTGAAGTCTTTGGCCGTCACCTCGCCTGCGCCCTTCGCAGTCAAGGAGATGGTCTGCGGTTCGTCGCCGTGGAGGACGAAGTGCACGCGCTTTACGTTTAAGAGGAGCTCCATGACTGTCTCGCGTACGCCGTCGATGGTGGCGAATTCGTGCGGGACACCGTCGATCTTCACCTTGGTTATGGCCGCTCCGGGAAGCGAGGAGAGAATAATGCGACGAAGCGAATTGCCAAGCGTGTGCCCATAGCCCGGATACAACGAATCGATCTCATAGATGCCTTGCCCCTCTTCTTCAGAGACAATGCGAGGCTTGCTGGGGAGTGTGATGTGGTATTCCATAACGCAATCGTCATTACCAATTAATAATTTTTAATATTTAAACATTTAAATGTTTAAATATCAAGTTTATCCAGCACTAACTTCAACATCGCTCTGACGAGCGAACCTTGCAGTAATCGGTACGTTGAAGAATATCATTATGTTGAAGTTAGTGCTGGAATTATCTCGTGTAGAACGAGAGTACTGAAACAAGGTCTCCTGCCGGCTCCGCCGAGGCGACGGTCGGCCGCTCCCTAATCTTCCCGGTCATTGACTTCGGATCCCACGTAAGCCAGGACGGGAGAGGTCGCTCGAGAAAGCGCTCGGCGAAGCCGACCAGAACCCCGTGCCCCTTCGAACCTTCGCGCACACCGATCTCGTCGCCAACCGAGAGCGCGTAAGAAGGCACGCGGGTCTTCTTGCCCCCCACGGTCACATGCCCGTGCGCGACCATCTGGCGCGCGGTGCGGCGCGTGGGCGCGAGCCCTAAGCGCCAGATGACGTTGTCGAGACGGAGCTCGAGCGACTCGTGGAGGCGATCTGTCGGCGCCGCGCCGCGCGCCAGAAGCGCCTTGCGCACATAGTTTCTAAACTGGCGCTCGGGGAGCCCATAGGTCACACGGACCTTCTGCTTCTCAAGCATCTGCTTACCGTACTCGCTCTGACGGCCGCGGCCGGAGCGTTTATTCTTCGCGCTTCGGTCGGCCGAGAGGGCGAACTTCTGCGTCTGCGCCTTTTCAAAGACAGATGCGCCGAGTCGCTTTGCTATTTTGTATCGTGGTCCGGTGATCATATTTAAAAATTTAAATATTTAAACATAATTACACTCGCCTCGCTTTCGGCGGTCGCGGGCCGTTGTGCGGCACCGGCGTCACATCCTTAATAGAGCGGATCTGGACGCCCTTTCCCGAGAAGGCGCGGAGTACGGCCTCGCGGCCCGCGCCCACCCCGCGGATGACTACCGACGCCTCCTTGAGTCCGATCATCGCCCCCTTCTCGCCGAGGAACTCGCCGACTTTCGCCGCCGCATACGGTGTCGATTTGCGAGCGCCGGAGAAGCCGAGCGCGCCGGCGCTTGAAGAGATAACGGCGTTGCCCTTCTCGTCGGTCAGGACCGCTTTCGTGTTGTTGAACGTCGCTTCGACGTGAAGCACTCCCTTTTCAAGGTGGTGCTTCGTCGCCTTCGACAGGGCGCGCTCCTTGCGTCCCTGGTCAAGGCCTCTACCGCTCTTCTTGATGATACGTTTCTTTCCCATAATTAAAATTTAAATGTTTAAATATTTAAATATTTTCTAGGTCTTCTCAAGCGTGCGGCGACCCGAGGTCATTGTCTTGCGGACATTCCCACGCCGCGTGCGTGAATTTGTCTTTGTTCGCTGGCCGCGCACCGGGAGTCCGCGCGTGTGCCGATCGCCGCGGATCGACTTGATATCCTTCAAGCGTTTTACGTTCTGGCCGATCTCTCGACGCAGTTCGCCCTCGATCGTATAGGCTTCAGTGAGCGACCGGACCTTCTGCTCTTCTTCGCTCGACAGGTCGCCGCCCTTCGCGGTCGAAGCAACACCCGCCTTCGCGAGGATCTCGCGGGCGCGGGTAGGACCGATGCCGTAGATAAGCGGCAAGGCGTAGGCAAGCTGCTTGGTATCGGGAATTGTAACGCCGGCAATTCTCATGTTTAAATATTTTATCCTTGACGTGCCTTGCGGCGCGGGTTCTTCTTGTTAATACGATACAAACGCCCGCGGCGGCGGACGAGTTGATCTCCCGTTTGTTGTGCTTTGATCGAGGCTCGAACTTTCATTGTGTAGTGAATAAATAAAATCAAGTTAACCGCCGCACGATCCTCGCGCGGCCGCCATACGGATCGAGAACCATCTCTACCTGGTCGCCCATCAGTACCCTAATCCGGTGGAGACGCATCTTTCCTGCAAGGTACGCAAGTACGAGCGGCTTCTCCGTATCCTCATCCCCCTCCGCGATTTCCAGACGGACTCGGAAAAGCGAGTTCGGCAGCACTTCTTCAACGGTACCG
>Ga0326597_10014256_pt1 | contig 10419 bp, 11 predicted proteins | sample RVTome_12_FD_203789 | JGI IMG/M metagenome (GOLD analysis project Ga0326597, IMG submission 203789) | Soil microbial communities from uranium-contaminated site in the Upper Colorado River Basin, Wyoming, United States - RVT100D185 | ecosystem: Environmental > Terrestrial > Soil > Contaminated >... | reverse complement strand
TCGTGTGTCCTTTGGTGTTCGATCAGCGATTCATCGGCGTCATCGCCGTGTATCACACCGAAGAATCGACTTACGACGACGACCATCGTCGTCTCCTCGATCGCATCTCGGAGCAAGCAGCGGCAGTGATCTACAACTCGATGGTCTTCGAGCAGACTCAGGAAGATTCCCTCACAGACCCCCTGACGATGCTCCCCAACACGCGGTTCATGTTCATGCACCTGACCCGGGAACTGGCGCGCGCCCAGCGGCTGCAAACCGAGGTGTCTCTCCTGGTCCTGGACCTCGACAACTTCAAAGACATCAACGACACCTACGGGCATCACGTCGGTGACCGAGCGCTCCGGGATGTGGCTGGCGTGCTGCGCGCCGCCATACGACCCTACGACGTGTGCGTTCGTTACGCGGGCGACGAGTTCATCGTGGTGTTGTCCGGATGTGGCGCAGACGAAGCCAACCGAAAACGCCTCGAACTACAGGGCGCCGTCGACGCGCAGCCGTTCGAAACGCAGCCAGGGAAGAAGCTGCCGCTTGCCGTCAGCATCGGGGCCGCTGTGTTTCCGCATGATGGGGAATCGTACGAGGCGCTCCTGTCCACCGCGGACGGCCGCATGTACCGTGACAAAGAGCTCCGCAAACGCACGGGCACCGGCGGGGCCGCCCAGGATGGCGGCAAGTCTCGTGCAAGCGATTCGGGAGAAAGCGATCTGAACAAGGCCGCTCGGGGAATGCTCTAAATTTTAGGGCTCTCCGTCCCCAGCGTCCGTCCAGTCGGGCTTCACGCCAAACAGCGCACTGTAGATCAAGGCCAGTCCCGTGGCTCCAGACACCAAGCTGCCCCCTTCGGTCCACCAGGAGGCATAGCGAGGGTCGAGCTGCAGCCACACCGCGGGCAAGACCATCACGAAACCCACTCCGGCAGCCAGGCCGCGATTGCGCACGACTCTGAGCAACATTCCGCGAAGACGACGCAGATTCAAGTCCTGTCCTATCAGGTAGCATATGCGAGATGCTGCTGACGCTGCCTATTCGAGAGGTCTTGCCTGGCGGCGCGCGAGCGCGGATCGTCCGTCTCGATTTGACCGGCCGGCCGTTCCCCTACCTCCCGGGGCAGGCCGTACTCGTCGCGTCCAGCGGACTCGAACGGCGGCCGTACTCGATTGCCGCCGCTCCCGATAATGCTCGCCGCAAGGGATTCCTGGAGTTGCTCGTCGGCGTCGACGAAGAGGGAACGCCCGGGGGCCATCTGACGCTCGAGCCGGGGGCACTCGTCAATGTTGAGGGCCCGCTCGGCCGATTCGTGTTCCCGGACGACGACAAAGCGCGACACGTGGTGTTCATTGCCGGCGGTACCGGAATCGCCCCGCTCCGCGCGATGCTGCAGCAAGCGCTCGCAACGTCCGATCGACACATCGTGCTCGTGTACAGCGCGCGAACTCCAAGAGACTTTGCTTATGAGGGCGAGCTCAGGAATCTGGCCCGGGCTGGTCGCATCGACCTGAACCTCACCGTGACCCGCGATAGCGATCCCTCGGACTGGACCGGAGCACTCGGCCGGCTGAATGCCAGCGACCTCACGCGGCTCGTGCCCGGACCGGCGGCGCTCTGTTTCATCTGCGGTCCCCCAACATTCGTGACGGACATGACCCGGCAGCTCATTGAGCGGGGTATCCCCGACGATCGCATTCGAAAAGAACACTGGTAGGAGTCGAGGAACGCCGGCGTGCTAGAAGCCGACGGCGTGAAACCCGCAGTCGACCGTCAGAACCTCGCCCGTGATCGCACGCGACTCCGGACCGAGCAGGAACAACGCCGCGTCGGCGACTTCCCCAAGCTCCACGTTCCGCCGAAGTGGGGTGCGGTCACGGTAGACCTGAAGGATGTTCGAAAAACCCGAGACCCCGGCCGCCGCCAACGTCTTGATCGGACCAGCCGAGACTGCGTTCACGCGGATGTTGTGGGGGCCAAGATCGCTCGCCAGGTAGCGCACAGATGCTTCCAACGCCGCCTTCGCGACACCCATGACGTTGTAGTTTGGAAAGACCCGCTGGCTGCCCAGATACGTCAGCGTCACGATGCTGCCCCCACCACGCTTCTCAAACAATGGGACAGCCATTTGTGAAAGTGCAACGAGGGAGTAGGCGCTGATGTCGAGAGCTACGCCAAAGTCTTCGCGCGTTGTCTGCAGAAACGGATTCGAAAGCGACGCGGCAGGCGCAAATGCGGCGCCGTGCAGGAGAAAATCGAGACCGCCAAGATCCCGCTCGAGAGCTGTCCCCAGATCGGCAATCTGCGAGTCGCTGGCGACATCGCACGGCAGGATCAGCGGATCGTCAAGCTGTGTCGCCAGGGCGCGCACGTTCTCCTCGAGCCTGGCACTGGGGTAAGTGAGTGCGAGCCTCGCACCCGCGGCCTGGGCCGCCTGCGCAATGGCCCACGATATCGAGCGCTTGTTGGCGACACCCACAACGAGACCGAGCTTTCCTGCGAGATCTGACATAGCTGACGACGTGTTACTTGGACCGCTTGCGTCCCGGCCCGCGACGCTTGGCCGGGCGCGACGCCACGTGCTGGTGACCAGCTGGCTGACGAGACGAGCCCCCGCGGTTCTGCCCGCCTGTCACATTCCCGTTCCGGTTGCCCTGAAACATCTGTCCACCGTGTTGCGATCGTGGCCGGAAACGGTTCGATCGGCCTGGGGGCTGTCGAATAGTGAAGTCGGGGGACTGTCGGGCGGGGGGGGCCTGTCCTTCGATACGAGGAAGGGTGGCACGGATCAGCCGGCGATGAACAGGGCCTTCGTCCAGGTCGTCGGGGGACTCGGTTTCGTTTGAACCCTCCGTGGCCACCTCGCTGACCACGTCTTCCTCCCGGGAAGTACCTTTGGCCTCCGCACGGATCTCGTCGAGGTCCGCGGCGGCAGCGGCAAGAACTTCGTCCGCGTCGTCCGCCGTCGAGACCCTGGGCTCGCCTTCGGCAGTGGGCGGCGCGCCCAAAACAGTCGAGGCGCTGGACGTCACACGTTTAGGAGCCGAAGGATTCGTCGGTGAAGAGAGCGCGACGGGGGCATCGGTCTTCTTTCGCTGGCGAGGGACCGCGGCGCGCCTGTACGCGTGCTCGGCGTCACACGTGGTGCACCGGGTCTGCTTCACATCGTGGCCGACCATCGCAACAACGGCGTGATTCGTCACACGTCGTTCACGCGGACAATAGTCGTCCAGGATGTCACCAAGCCGAGGCTGGCTCTGCGGCATCAAAAACTCCCGATGGATCTACGCTGGTGGGGAGAGGCTGGCATCTTAGCAGAGGGACTTTCCGAGTGGCAATAGCCACGCGTCAGTCCGTCGAGGACCGTTCCAGCCAACGCTCGATCTCGTCCAGCGCCCGTGCGACGGCCACCGGTGCCGTGGACTGCGGCGTGCATTTTGATGCCACCGACGCCTGCGGGGTCACACGGTTCTTCATCTCGGGCTCGAAACGGTCGCTGACCGCCTGCCATTCCTCTGGTGTCAGAGACCCGAACTCACGCCGTTCCGCAACGAGCTTTCGAACCAGAGCCCCCACGATCTCATGGGCTCGCCGGAACGGCACCCCGCGGCCGACGAGATAGTCGGCGACATCGGTCGCCAGAAGCAAACCGGAGGTTGCAGCCTGTGCGCGTTCACGATTGAGGGTCAGGCCGCGTATGACCGCTGCCACCACTTCGAGGCATCCCGCGAGCGTGTCTTCGGCACCGAAGACGGCCTCTTTGTCCTCCTGGAGATCTTTATTGTAGCCGGTGGGCAAGCCTTTCATCGTTGTCAACATGCCCATCAGGTGGCCTATGACGCGACCCGACTTACCTCGCACGAGCTCCAGGGGATCCGGGTTCTTCTTCTGCGGCATCATGCTGCTGCCGGTGCTGAGGGAGTCCGACAACTCGAAAAAACCGTGCTCGTCGTCGCAGAGAATCACCAGATCTTCGGCAAGTCGGCTCAGGTGCACCATCGTGAGCGTGCATGCGTACAGGAACGTCGCCACAAAGTCGCGGTCCGAACTTGCGTCGATGCTGTTCGCCACAACGCGGGAAAAGCCTAGATCGCGAGCCAGAGCGCTCACGTCGACGGGATAGCTCGTGCCGGCAACCGCGCCGGAGCCAAGTGGCAAGGCGTCGGCTTCGGCGCGCGCCATCTCGAGTCGCCCGAAATCCCGACGAAGCGGAGCGATGTAAGACAGAAAGAAATGGGCGACCAGAACCGGCTGTGCCGGACGAAAATGCGTGAATGACGGCATCAGGGCGGTTCCTGCCGCGGAGGCCTGGGCTGCGAGCGAGGCCGCGACACGCCGGATGCCCTGACACAGCACGCGAATGCGGCGTCGAAGATAGAGCCTGAGGTCGAGCGACACCTGCTCGTTTCGGGACCTTCCGGTGTGCAACCGGCGGCCCGTGTCCCCCAGTTGCTCGACAAGCAGCCGTTCCACGAAGCTGTGCACGTCCTCGTCGGGTCCGTCGACAAACGCTGGATCTTCGCGGGCCCGCGAGAGCATGCCGGCGAGCGCCGTTTGAATCGAGGCGACATCCTCGGTCGAAAGCACGCCGGCTCGGCCGAGCGCACCCGCCCACGCGACGCTGCCCGCTACGTCGTCTTCAAACAGCCGGCGGTCGAAGGGGAAGGACGCTCCCCACTCGAAGGCGGCAGCGTCTGGCTCCGCATCAAATCTACCGGACCAAAGGGTTGACATCGAGAATCACGTGTTGGCGAACCGCACCCAGCATACGCGAGGAATGCCTGGGGCGTCTCGCCGGCGCCATTCGAGCGCTTATCGTTCAGTGTAGCCGGTGATCCGCTTGGTAAAAGCGGCCGCGCGCCGCCCGTCTCGGGCGATGACAAGAATCGTATCGTCGCCAGCAACGGTTCCCAGGGCGCCCGGCAGCCGGGCACTATCAATCGCAGCGGCGAGCGGTTGCGCCTGACCGGGCCCGGTGCGAAGAACCACGAGCTGACGGACGCACTCGGCACTGCGCAGGAACTCCGCAGCCGCTCGCTCGAGTGCATCGAGCGCCGGCAGCGGACTCGACGACTGCCGCAGAGACCGCTGGTACCCCCCGTGTCCGGCGCCCTTGATCAAACGAAGCTCCTTCACGTCGCGCGAGATCGTCGCCTGGGTTGCCTCAACGCCAAGGGCTCTGAGCCGGCGTCGAAGCTCCTCCTGGCTCTGAATCGGCTCGCGCTCGACGAGCTCGAGGATTAGACTCTGACGTCGTGATTTCATGGAACCGTTACAAGGATACTCGATTCGCGCCGTGATTTATACACTTTATGCATATAATATTGTTGTAATCAAGGCATATTGTCTGTATAAGTATTCTTTTTGATGCATATGAAACCTCGATCACCAAGAGGTGCGCGGACGACGAGTGTCGGGCGGCCCGGGAGAACATCCGCGACGCGGGTCGCTGTCGCGGGCGCGACAGGGTACACAGGGCAGGAGCTGATCCGGCTACTGGCACGACATCCCGCGGTCCGGCTGACTATCGCGACCTCGTCGACGGCGTCGTCTGCAAATCGTCCCTTAGCCGCCCTCACGCACGTCTGGGACGGCGCCGTCACGCCGCTCGAGGCCGATAAGCTCCCCGGCGAAGCCGACGTGGTCTTTCTCGCCCTGCCTGACAAGGCGGCCGCAGACATCGGACCGGTGCTGGTCGACGCAGGAGTCAAGGTCATCGACCTGTCCGGCGCATTCCGACTCCGGGAGGCTGATGCCCGTCAACACTGGTATCCCGAAACGCATCGCCTCCCGACCCGCATCGCATACGGGCTAACCGAGCGCGATCGGCACACTATACAAACGTCGAGCTTCGTAGCGAACCCCGGGTGCTACCCGACCGCCTCCGTGCTCGCGATCGCGCCGCTGGCGGAAGCGGGACTCCTCCTTCCCGGTGCCGACGTGATTATCGACGCTAAGTCCGGTGTGTCCGGGGCCGGCAAGGCCCCCTCGGAGCGCACGCACTTCTCCGAGTGTCATGGCAGCGTCGCGGCATACGGCGTCTTCGCACACCGTCACGGAGCCGAGATCGAGCAAGAACTCGGCCGAACGGTGACGTTCACGCCGCACCTTGTACCGCTGGATCGCGGCATTCTAGCGACCGTCTATTCGCGTGTGGTAACGGGAACACGAGATGAGGCAGTCCGCGACGTTTTTGAGCGCGCGTACGGAGACGAGCCGTTCATCAGGCTCACCGGCGGCGAACTTCCGGTTATCAAGCAGGTCGCGCATACGAATTTCTGCGACATTGGCTGGAGCGTGGCGCCAGATGGCCGGATCATCGTGGTGTCGGTGATTGACAACCTGCTCAAGGGGGCCGCCGGTCAGGCTGTACAGAATATGAACGTCATGCTCGGTCTGAACGAGACGATGGGGCTTCTGTGATGGCCCGGACGCCCGAGCATCGGTGGTGATGGCATGGCCGATCCGATCGTCCTGAAGTTCGGAGGTGAGCTGCTCGAAGACGCCACGAGGCTGGACGTCGTGGTATCCATGCTCGATCGGATCGTCAGGCAGGGAGCGTCTCCGGTGGTCGTCCACGGAGGCGGGAAAGAGATCGACGACGCACTGCGGCTGGCTGGAATCCCGAAACAGCAGGTCGACGGCTTGCGCATCACGGACGAAGCGACCCTCGACGTGGTGGTCTCGGTACTGGCCGGCAAGGTGAATACTCGGCTGGTCGCAGCGCTCAACACGGCGGGTGTACCCGCGGTGGGGTTGACAGGAGCCGACGGCGGCTGCGGGCTATCAGAACCTGCGCCTCCGCATCGCGCAGTCGACGGTCGCATGGTCGCTCTTGGCCGAGTGGGTGTGCCCAGTGGCGCTGTCAACGTGGGACTGCTCACGACGCTCGTATCGCACGGCTTCGTGCCGGTCATGGCCTGTATCGGCCTTGGGCACGACGGCCGATTGTATAACGTGAACGCCGATACGTTGGCCGGGCATCTGGCGGGACGACTGAGCGCGAGTCGTCTGATCATTGCGGGAACGACGCCAGGGGTATTGGATGGTCAGGGCTCCACGATACCTGCGCTCGAGCCAGCGGCAATTGAGCACTTGGTCAGTGTCGGCACGGTCACGGCCGGCATGGTGGCCAAGCTGCGGGCCTGCGCGCATGCCATCGCGGCTGGCGTCGGTGACGTCATCATCGTCGACGGCAGAGACGGTGCGGCACTGGAAGCCGCCGCGATCGCGGTGCCGCCTCCGACGGCCACTCATATCGCAGCCGTCACGACGTCGCGATGATCAGGTGATATCGGGAGTGTCACGAAGCGGGATCGGGAGTGTCAGATGGTTACAGTAATGGACGATGCGAAAGCCCTCGACGCCAGGCATGTGCTGCAGACATATCGGCGACACCCGATCACGCTGGTCCGCGGCGAGGGAGTGCGTTTGTGGGACAGTGACGGGCGCGAGTACTTCGACCTCTTGTCGGGCATCGGCGTCGCATCGCTCGGCCACGCTCATGCTGCCCTCACTGCGGCGCTCACGGAGCAGGCGGGCACGCTGATCCATACGTCGAACCTTTTCTATCACCCCTTGCAGGGTCAGCTGGCCGAGCGTTTGTCCACCCTGTCCGGCCTGCAGCGGGCGTTCTTCTGCAACAGTGGCACTGAAGCGGTCGAAGCCTGCTTGAAGCTCGCCCGGCGGTATTGGTATCAAAGTGGAGAAGAGCGCACGGAGTTCGTTGCTCTGAATCAGTCGTTCCACGGCCGAACGTTTGGAGCGCTTTCGGTTACCTCTGAGCCCAAGTACCGAGAGCCCTTCGCTCCGCTCCTGACGGCCCAGTTCGTTCCGCCAGGCGACGGTGAGGCCCTGGCCTCGGTTGTGTCTCGACGAACCGCAGCCATCATTGTCGAACCGATCCAGGGGGAGGGTGGTGTTCGCCCGCTGACCCCTGAGTTCGCTGCGGCACTCAACGAGACGTGTCAGCAGACCGGAGCCCTGCTGATAGCCGACGAAGTCCAGAGCGGCCTCGGACGGACGGGGGTGCCGTTCTATTCATCAACGATAGGCCTCAAGCCCCGCCTGATGGCGCTGGGAAAGGCGCTCGGCGGCGGCGTGCCCATCGGTGCCGCGTTGATCGACGAAGAGGTGGCACAGCGGATCGCGTACGGCGACCACGGCACGACCTACGGTGGGAATCCCCTCGCGTGCCGGGCGGCGCTCTGTGTCATGGATGAGCTCGCCGGAGGCCTGATGTCACACATCGAGCGTATGGGACGGCTCTTCGAATCACGGCTGGGCGCGATGGCCGCCAAGCACAGCGCCGTGACCGAAGTGCGGGGGGCTGGTTTGATGTGGGGCCTGGAGTTGAAGACCGATGCGGCACCCGTGGTCGCCCGCGGATTCGAGCGGGGCGTGATTCTGAACCGGACGGCGGGCTCCGTCGTGCGTCTGCTGCCACCTTTCGTGATCTCGGAAGCCGATGCCACCGACGCTCTAGCGCGGCTCGATCTGGCGCTGGAAGGTGCCGAAGGATGATCCGACACCCGCGGATCGTGCTGCGGTCCGGAACCCCCGGTGATGCGCAGCGGATCCACGCGCTCATCGAGGACAATCTGGACGGAGGCCGACTCCTGCCACGAGAGCTGGGGGAGGTGGTATCGCACTCGTCACGGTTCGTCGTCGCGGTCCATCGGCGTAAGATTGTCGGATGCGCTGAGCTCGCCCCTCTGAGCCACAACGTGGCTGAGGTGCGATCCTTGGCGGTCGACCGTCGAGCTCGGGGGAAAGGCATCGGCGCGATGCTGGTCGAGGAACTACAGCGGCGAGCCCGGCTGGAAGAGTACTCTCAGTTAGGCGCGTTTACGCACGCACCTGGGTACTTTGCGAAGCTGGGCTTCTTGGCCGTCCCTCACGCCTGGCTACCTGAAGAGGTCTCCAGGAACAGCGCGGGCTGCTGTCGCGGCGGTACATGCGTACGGATCGCTGTGGTCATGTCCCTGGAGGTGACATCCACGGCGATGGAGCACCAGGATCCAGTGTCCACCAGTCCTCACATATGACTATGACGACGACGGCTCCTGATACGCTGGAACTGATCCCGGGCGGGGTGACGACACCGCGTGAATTCCGGGCCTCTGGCATCAGCGCAGGAATCAAGGCGACCGGACTCGACCTCGCGTTGCTGGTGTCAGACCGACTTGCTACAGCAGCCGCGGTCTTCACCACGAACCACGCCCAAGCAGCGCCTGTCCTCATCTCGCGGGATCATCTGGCGCTATCCGGCGGCACCGTGAGAGCCATTATCGTAAACAGCGGCTGCGCTAATGCCTGCACGGGGGAGCCCGGAATGCGGGCTGGTCGGGACATGGCGTCCGAGACCGCCGGCCTCGTGGGCTGCCCAGTGGAGCAGGTATTGGTTGCGTCGACGGGCGTCATTGGCGTCCTCCTCCCCATTGACAAGATCCGGCGGGCGCTTCCCAGGGCGGTGGACGCGCTTGGTCCTGACGAAGGGCCAGCGGCGGCCCGCGCCATCATGACGACGGATCCCTTCCCGAAGGAGGCTGCGGCGCGGTTCTCGATCGACGGCCGCGACGTGACCATTGGAGGAATGGCGAAGGGCTCGGGAATGATCGAGCCGACCATGGCCACCATGCTCGCATTCATCACAACGGATGCCGAGGTTCCGCAGCCGCTCCTCGACCGCGCGCTTCGTGCCGCCGTCGACGACACATTCAACGCGATCACCGTCGATGGGGAGTGTTCGACCAACGACTGCGTGATGATCGCTGCGAACGGAGCCAGCGGCGCGGTCGTGAGCGAGGCCAGCTTCGAACGGTTCTCGCGAGCCCTGGCATCGGTCTGCCTCCGTCTCGCTATTGGAATCGTTCGAGGAGGCGAAGGCGCGACCAAACTGATCACGGTCAACGTCACCGGGGCCGCATCGCCGCAGGACGCGCGACGAGCGGCAAAAGCGATCGCCAATTCACTCCTCGTCAAGACCGCTGTTCACGGTGGCGATCCGAACTGGGGGCGACTGGTGGCGGTGGCTGGTCGCGCCGGCGTGGCGTTCGACCTCAATCGCGCAGCGGTGACAATCGGCTCGACGGTGCTTTTCAGGGAAGGTTGTCCCCATGATGAGGCGGCGCCAGAAGCCGCAGCTCACCTCCAGAACGATGAGGTCGTCATGACGGTCGACCTCGGGAGCGGCGATGCGTCTTCCACCGTGTGGACGTGCGATCTGAGCGCCGAGTACGTACGGATCAATGCCGACTACAGAACGTAGACCTCAATACACCATGACGCCAACACCGTCTGCACGAACTCGTGCTCACAAGGACTTCCTGTCGATCCTCGATCTAGAGCCCGCCGAGCTCGAACGCTGCCTGAGCTTGGCCGCGCAGGTAAAGGCGGACCGGTCTCTGGGACGCAACGCGCCAACCGCTC
>Ga0326597_10014255_pt1 | contig 10419 bp, 8 predicted proteins | sample RVTome_12_FD_203789 | JGI IMG/M metagenome (GOLD analysis project Ga0326597, IMG submission 203789) | Soil microbial communities from uranium-contaminated site in the Upper Colorado River Basin, Wyoming, United States - RVT100D185 | ecosystem: Environmental > Terrestrial > Soil > Contaminated >... | reverse complement strand
CCGCCGCTCCCGCCGCTCCCGCCGACAATGCCGGCGGGACGGACGGCATCATGGAACCGCGGCGCCAGGCGGCCTTGCTCAAGGCGGGGGCCCTGCAGAACGCGATTCTCACCAGCGCCAGTTTCTCGATCATCGCCACCGACGAAAAAGGCGTCATCCAGCTGTTCAACGCCGGCGCCGAGCGCATGCTGGGTTATCTCGCCGCCGAAGTCGTGAACCGCATAAGCCCGAGCGAAATTCACGATCCGCAGGAAGTGGCGGCGCGCGCGCGGGCGTTGAGCCTGGAACTCGCCACCCCCATCGCGCCGGGATTCGAGGCGCTGGCTTTCAAGGCTTCGCGCGGGATCGAGGACATCTACGAGCTGACCTATATCTGCAAGGACGGCAGCCGCTTTCCGGCCCTGGTTTCGATCACGGCGCTGCGCGATGACTATGGCGACGTCATCGGATACCTGTTGATCGGCACCGACAATTCCGTGCGCAAGCAGGTCGAATTAAAACTGAACGAGGCCATGGCCGTTGCGGAGCAGGCCAATCGCGCGAAATCGGATTTCCTCTCCAGCATGAGCCATGAGCTGCGCACGCCGCTCAGTGCGATCCTCGGTTTCGCCCAGCTCATGGAATCCGGTTCGCCGTCGCCAACGGTCTCCCAGAAGCGAAGCATCGATCAGATTCTCAAGGCGGGATGGTACCTGCTGGAACTGATCAACGAAATTCTCGATCTCGCGCTGATCGAGTCCGGCAAGCTGCCGTTGTCGCTGGAACCGATATCGCTCACCGAAGTCGTGCGCGAATGCCACGCCATGATCGAACCGCAGGCGCAAAAGCGCGACATCCGCATGACCTTTCCCCAGTTCAAACTCCCGTACTTTGTCAAAGCCGACCGGACACGGGTGAAGCAGGTTCTCATCAACCTGCTTTCCAATGCGGTCAAATACAACAAGGCGGGCGGAACGGTCGTCGTGGACTGCATCGCGAGCACCCCGGGACGCATTCGCGTTTGTATCAGGGACACCGGCGCAGGATTGACTCCGGAAAAAATGGCGCAGCTGTTCCAGCCGTTCAATCGGCTCGGGAAAGAGGCCGGCATCGAGGAAGGCACCGGCATCGGCCTGATGGTGAGCAAGCGGTTGGTCGAATTGATGAAGGGCGAAATCGGCGTCGAAAGCACGGTCGGGGCGGGCAGCGTGTTCTGGATCGAACTGAACCTGACGGCGGCACCGCATCCTGCCGTCGCCGCAGCTGAACCCATGGCGCTCGTCCAAGCGCAAGTTCAAGCCAACGGGCGGTTGGGCACCCTGCTCTATGTCGAGGACAACCCGGCCAATCTGATGCTGGTCGAGGATCTCATCGCGCGCCGGCCCGATATCCGCTTGCTGAGTGCGATGGACGGCAACCACGGCGTCGAGCTTGCGCGCACCTCCCGGCCGGATGTCATCCTGATGGACATCAATCTGCCCGGCATCAGCGGCATCCAGGCGATGAGACTCCTGCGCGCGGACCCGGCAACAGCGCACATCCCGGTGGTTGCGCTCAGTGCCAATGCAATGCCCCGCGATATCGAGAAAGGCCTGGAGGCAGGATTCTTCCGCTATCTCACCAAACCCATCAAGGTCAACGAGTTCATGGATACGCTGGACGTGGCGCTGAAATTTTCGAAAACGGAATCAGCCCGCGTGAAACAAGAGGAAAAAGCATGATGGTTAGCGCGCCCGACATTCTCAACGCCAGCATCCTGATCGTGGACGATCAAGAGGTCAACGTCAGTCTGCTCGAGCAAATGTTGAGCGAGGCCGGCTACACCCGCGTCGCCTCGACCCTGAATCCGCTGGAAGTCTGCGCGCTGCATCGCAAGAACCGCTACGACCTGATCCTGCTCGACCTGCAGATGCCGGGCATGGATGGATTCCAGGTGATCGAAGCCCTCAAGACCAACGAAGCGGACAGCTACCTCCCGGTGCTCGTGCTCACCGCCCAGCCCGGTCACAAGCTGCGCGCGCTGCAGGCCGGCGCCAGGGATTTCATCAGCAAGCCGTTCGACCTGGTCGAAGTCAGGACGCGCATTCACAACATGCTGGAGGTGCGGCTGCTGTACAAGATGCTCGAGAACTACAGCAGGGAGCTGGAACAGGCGGTGCTGGAACGGACCGCCGAGTTGCGCGAGAGCGAAGCGCGCTATCGCAGCCTGACCGAGCTGGCCTCGGACTGGTACTGGGAGCAGGACGTGACCGGGAGCTTCACCAGGGTTTCCGGCCCGGTCCTGGAGATGCTCGGAATCCGGGTCGCCGCCCTGACGGGAGAGGCGGGCAACCCTGCGGTAACGGGCTGGAACGAGGCGGAGCGGGAAGTGCTGCAGGCAACCATTGCCGCCCGGCAGCCATTCCTGGATTTCATCCTGAGCCGCGCCAATGCAGATGGCTCGCAGCAGAGGTTCCGGGTCAGTGGAGAACCGATGTTCAACCAGTCATGCCGCTTCATCGGTTACCGCGGCGTCGGCGTGGAAATCACCGCAAGGTAATGGAAAGCCGGATTCCGGCGGCCCGCGATGCCACTGACCCACAGTCCGCAGCAAAATCATATTCTCGCCGCCCTGCCCGCGGCGGAGCTCGAAGCCCTGGCTCCGCACCTGGAACGGGTCCCGCTGCTGCTCGGTGAAATGCTCTACGAGCCCGGCGGGCAGATGGAGCACGCTTATTTCCCCACCACCGCCATCGTGTCACTGCACTACGTCATGGAGTCCGGCGCGTCGTCCGAATCCGCGGGGGTGGGCAACGAGGGCGTAGTCGGCATTTCGCTGTTCATGGGCGGGGATACCACGCCGAGCTCGGCGGTGGTGCAGACCGCGGGCCACGGCTACCGGCTGGCCGGGCACCTGCTCAAGAAGAGATTCAACGGCAGCGGCCTGATGCAGAGCCTGTTGCTGCGCTACACCCAGGCGCTGATCGTGCAGATGACCCAGACCGCGGCCTGCAACCGGCACCATACGGTAGAGCAGCAGCTGTGCCGCTGGCTGTTGCTGACGCTTGATCGCGTGACTTCACGGGAACTGGTCATGACGCAGGAACTCGTTGCCAGCATGCTCGGCGTGCGCCGGGAGGGTATCACGGACGCCGCCGGGAAGTTGCAGCGCGCCGGATTCATTCGCTACCGCCGCGGCCACATCTCGGTGATCGAGCGAGCCGGGCTGGAAACCCACGCCTGCGAGTGCTACGCGGTGGTCAAGAAGGAATTGAACCGCCTGTTGTCCGATGTGCGGCACCGCCAGGGTGTTCCCGCCCTCGTCCAGTAGCTGCCCCCCGGAGAGGCGGGTTCTATTCGGAGGCCCACCGAAAATCGACGGTCCTGAGTTTTGCCGCGCCGACGGTGGCCTGGCGCCTTACCGCATTGCCGGCGAAGGTCGCGACGATTTGATAGTTGCCCGCCGGTAACCGGGTCAGAAGCCACGGCCCGTCGGACGTGGTATCGAGAAGCGTTCTACCGGCCGCGTCGGCGATGGCGACCTTGACGTCGCTCACGTACGAGCCGGAGTTCAGGGCGAACACAAGCTTGAGATTGAAATTGCCGGCGAGCGAGCTGAGGTGGTCGATCGAATCCGTTCCAACCCCTCCGGACACATAGGACACGCCGCCCGGGGTCTTCTGGACGACCGCATCGTCGCTATTGGCGCTCGCACTCGAAATCAATGCGGGAACCAGCGCGGGAACGAGCAATGCGGACACCAGCAGACTCGCCGCAATGCCGTACGCAAGTGATTTACGTTTCATTTTCGGTACCGGTTTCATAGGCGGATTCTCCAATGTCACTTCAACAATCGTTGCTGCGCTGTGTGCCGCATGCCAATGCCGGCGGCCCGTTCTTGCAGTCGTGATTGTCCGCAATAACGCGACGAGTTCCGTGCGCTAGCGCACAGAGCCGGCCGGGGCGAGGGGGGATGATCGCCTTCGCAACGGGCGGAGGCCGCGCCCGGAATGGGGACCGGCCTGGTTCGTTCAGCCGGGATGGCAGCCAGCGCTGCCACGGATGGATCGTCCGGTGACGCACGGAGAATTTCATGGTCAGCTTCGCATCGCAGCATTGGGTGTTCCAGTTTCTGGTCGCGCTGTTCCTGGTCGGGGGTCTTGTGACCGTCGGCGTCGGCATGGGCTTGATCGTTGGCAGTGCCGGGACGCTGCGATTTCTGGCTTCCATGAATCGCTGGGTATACGCGCGACGCGCCTCCGGCCCGATCGGGGATCTCCGCGCTACCGGCCAGTCCGTGCAAAATCGCCGGCGCTGGCTCGCCGTGCTGTTCGTCGCCGGTGCGGCCTATGCGATATGGGGTCTCGGCACGTGGTTCGACGCCGGGGCGGTGAGTCATGCATTCGGGCTGGACGCGCGCCCGTCCTCGGTTGCTCCCTGGCTGGTCGAAAGCGCCCGGTGGGCGCTGATCATGGGCAGCCTGGCCGCGATCGTGATCGGGATCAGCTTCGGTTTTTTCCCTGAAGCGTTGGCCGCGCTGGGGGCCCGTGGCGGCCGCGGGCATTTCTTTCGGCGCCTCGCGCAGGGCGCGAACACCATGAATCTCCCGCTCGACAGCTGGGTCGCGGCGTCTCCCCGTGCCGCGGGCTGGATCATCACCCTCGCTGGCGTGGTCCTGGTGGGTGATTTTGCATTCGTATTGTTCGGCGCCCGCTAGCAACACGCTTGCGCCGGCAACCTCCAATGGATTCCGACTGACGGAGCCTGATCACTTTGGCTGCTGAGGCTCCGGGAGGAGTAACGGAAAAAACGGCGGCCGGCCAGCCTGGCCATGCGCGTGCGCCCATGCCGCCCGCCGCCCGCTGGGCCCTCGTTCTCGCCGCTTGCGCATTGCTGGCCGGCGGCGGCTACTATGCGTGGAAGGTGGCGTTTGGCCAGGACAGCTCGGCTGGCAGCGTCATCACCGCGGTGGCCCAGCGCGGGGACCTCGAGGATACGGTCACCGCGACCGGGACGCTCCAGCCCAAGGACTTCGTCGACGTCGGCACGCAAGTCTCCGGGCAACTGAAGAAGCTCCACGTGGAAGTCGGCGCCATCGTCAAGGCCGGGCAGCTCCTCGCCGAGATCGACCCCTCGGTTTACCAGTCCAAGGTCGACGGCGATCGCGCGCAGCTGCAGAACCAGCAGGCGCAGCTCGCCGACCGGAATGCGCAGCTCGAGCTCGCCAGTCTGCAGCTCGCCCGGCAGAAGAATCTCGACCGCGAAAATGCCACCACCACCGAGGCGCTGCAGAGCGCCGCGGCGACGCAGCAGTCCGCCCTGGCCCAGGCTGCCGCCATCCGGGCACAGATCAAGCAGACCGAATCGACCTTGCGCGGTGACGAGGCCAACCTGGGCTACACCAGGATCTTTGCCCCGATCGCGGGCACCGTCGTTTCGCTGGCGGCGAAGCAGGGCCAGACGTTGAATGCCAACCAGCAGGCGCCCATCGTCATGCGCATCGCGGATCTTGCGACGATGACGGTGCAGGCCCAGGTCTCGGAGGCCGACGTGCCCAAGCTCCACGTCGGCATGGACGTCTACTTCACCACGCTGGGCGGGAGCACCCGCCGCCACTACGGGAAGCTGCGCCAGATCCCGCCCACACCGACCGTGGTGAACAACGTCGTGCTCTACGATGCCTTGTTCGACGTGGAAAATCCGCAGCAGGCGCTCATGACGCAGATGACGGCGCAGGTATTCTTCGTCGCTGCGAGCGCGAAAGACGCCGTGCTGGTGCCGCTCACCGCGCTGCGCCCGGCGGCGGGCCGGCCGCGCAGGCCCCGCGCCTCTGGGGCCGCCGAGGGCAAGAATGCGGCTGAAGGCAAAGGCGCAGCGCGCAAGGGCGGAGGCGAGCGGGCGTCAGGCATTGATGCGCGCAGCCAGTACGCCAACGGGCGCGCGCTCGTGGCCGTGGTCGGCGCCGATGGCAAAGTCGCGGACCGCGAAGTGAAAGTCGGCGTGATGAACCGGGTCTCGGCGCAAATCCTCTCGGGTCTCGAGCCTGGAGAGAAGGTCGTGATCGGAACCAAGGCGCCTCCAGCGGCTGCGAAGGCGCAGACCAGCAGCCCGCTCGCGCCGAAAGCGTCGAAAGGCGGCGGTTTCAAGTGAACTCCGACCCGGGGGTGCGGGGACAGGAGCAGGGGTTCGGGCCCCTTCCGGTGCGGAGCCTTCCCGAACCCCCGCACCCCCGGCAAGGGAGCAGGGGTTCGGGCCCCTTCCGCGGGAGCCTTCCCGAACCCCCGCACCCCCACCCGGAATCTGCGGCGACGCCGGGTGCTTCCACCGCTGACCAGCCATTGATCGAGCTGGTGGACGTGACCAAGACCTACCGCAGCGGGGAACTCGACGTCGAAGTGCTCCACGGGGTCAGCTTGAAGATCTACCCGGGAGAGTTTCTTGCGATCATGGGAGCCTCGGGGTCGGGCAAGACCACGCTCATGAACATCATCGGGTGCCTCGACCGGCCCAGCACCGGCACCTACCGCTTCATGGGCGAGGACGTCTCGGGCTTCGAGCGCGACCAACTGGCGCGGCTGCGGCGCGAGGCGTTCGGCTTCGTGTTCCAGAGCTACAACCTCATCGGCACCGCGTCCGCGCTGGAGAACGTGGAGGTGCCGGCGATCTACTCGGGGATGCTGGCGCGAGACCGGAGCGCGCGGGCAAGGGCGCTGCTCGGCTCGCTCGGGCTCGGCGAGCGCCTTTTCCACCGGCCCAGCCAGCTCTCCGGCGGGCAGCAGCAGCGCGTGTCCATCGCCCGCGCATTGATGAACGGCGGGCGCATCGTCCTCGCGGACGAGCCCACCGGCGCGCTCGACAGCAAGAGCGGCGCCGAAGTGATGGCGCTGCTGCAGGAGCTGTCGGGCCGCGGTCACACGGTCATCCTCATCACGCACGCAGCCGAAATTGCCAGGCAGGCGCAGCGCATCATCGAGATCAGTGACGGGCGGATCGTAAGCGACCCCGGCCCTCAGTTGCCTCCACGGTTGTCCCCGCCGCCGTCATCACCGCTGTCCGTGCAGTCGGCCGGCCAGCAGGAGGCACCCGACATCGGGCAGCCGCGGGATGAGGGCGGCGCGTCTTTTCTCGGCGGCGCGCTCGAGGCGGCGAAGACCGCGGTGCGCGCGCTGCACGCCAATCTGTTTCGCACGGTGTTGACGCTGCTCGGCATCGTGATCGGCGTCAGCTCGGTCATCGCGATGCTCGCCATCGGCGATGGCGCCAAGCAGACCGTGCTCGATCGCATCAGCGCAATGGGCACGAACCTGCTGTTGATCCGCCCGGGCCCGCCGGTGCGCAGGGGCGTCGGCGGGACCGTCGCCTCGCTGGTGCCGGAGGACGCCGAGATGATTGCCGCGTTGCCCAACGTGCTGGCCGCCGTGCCAGGGCTCGGGAGCAGCGTCACCGTGCGCGTCGGCAATTCCGACTACCAGACCCAGGCGACCGGCACGACGGCGACGTTTCCGGTGGCCCGCAACTGGCCGGTCAGCAGGGGAATCTTTTTTTCCACGGCGGACGTCAAGAGCTATGCCGCGGTGGTGGTGCTCGGCCAGACCGTCGCGGACAACCTGTTTGCAAAGGGAGTGGATCCCCTCGGCCAGTACGTCGTGTTGAACAACGTGCTGTTCCAGGTCATCGGCCTGATGGCGGTGCGCGGCGCTTCGCCGCAGGGGCAGGACCAGGACGACGTGGTGCTGGTGCCGCTGACGACGGGGGGGCTGCGCCTGTTCGGCCAGCGCTTCCTGCGTAATATCACCGTGGCGGTGGACGACGTCGAGCTCATCGACGAGACGCAGGACGCCGTGACGGCGCTGCTGCAGGCGCGCCACCAGACCGTGGACTTCCGGATCCGCAACATGGCGTCGATCCTGGAAACGGCCACGGAAACCCAGGACACGCTGACCATCCTGCTGGGGTCGATCGCGGCCATCTCGCTGCTGGTGGGCGGCATCGGCGTGATGAACATCATGCTGGTGAGCGTGACCGAGCGCACGCGCGAGATCGGCATCCGCATGGCCACCGGCGCGCGCATGAGAAATATCCTGCAGCAATTCCTCACCGAGGCCCTGGTGGTGTCCTTGCTCGGTGGGGCGATCGGCGTGGCGGTCGGGCTCGGCGCGGCGGCGGCCATCGGGGCGTTCGGCACGCCGGTCCAATATTCGCTCGGACCGGTGCTGCTCGCCTTCGGCTGCGCTTTCGCGACCGGCCTCGTTTTCGGCTATATGCCGGCGCGCAAGGCGGCGCGGGTGGATCCGATCGTCGCATTGGCGACATGATGAAATACCTCGCATCGGCGGCGGCCGTGCTTGCGCTGGGCGCTTGTGCTATCAGCGGCAAGGCGCCCCAGGCACCGGCAATCGCGAACGAAATGCCGGCGGGCTGGGCCGAGCGGGCGCTTCCCGACGCGCCCGTGACCGCGCCGGATTGGTGGCGAAGTTTCAGATCGGAGGAATTATCGGCCCTGATCGCCGCGGCCCTCAACGCCAGTCCCGACCTGGCGATCGCGGCGGAGCGCGTCTACCAGGCCGAAGTCCAGGTCCGGATCGCGGGCGCGACGCTCTTTCCGCAACTCGACTTCGGAGCGGGCACCTCGCGCCGCAAGACCCGCCCGGATGGAGGTGACTGGAGCACGAGTGATGGGTCGAGCGCCGGCTTCAGCGCCAGCTACGAGCTCGACCTGTGGGGACGCAACGCCGCGGAAGTGCGCGCGGCGGAGTTTTCGCTCCGTGCCAGCCGCTTCGATCTCGAGACCGTGCGGCTCACGCTGGTGGCGGGTGTCGCCAGCGCCTATTTCCAGGTCCTGTCGCTGCGCGGCCGCCTGGCGATAGCGCGTGAAAACCTCGTCATCGCCGATCGCGTGTTCGCGGTGGTGGACGCCCGCGTGCGCAATGGCGTCGCTTCCGCGCTCGACCTCGCGCGCCAGCAGACGGCGGTGCTCTCGCAACGAGCCGCCATTCCGCCGCTCGAACTGCAGGAGCGCCAGACCTTGTACGCGCTCGCGATACTGGTCGGCAGGCCTCCCGAGGGCTTCGACGCTGCAGGTGCAGGCGTGGCCGCGCTGGCGGTGCCGCGCGTGGCGCCCGGGCTTCCCGCGGACCTGCTGGTGCGCCGGCCGGACCTTGCCAGTGCCGAGGCGCAGCTCGCCTCGGCCAATGCCAACGTCGCCGCGGCGCGCGCGCTACACCTGCCCGGAATCCAGCTCACGGGGTCGGCGGGGCTCGCGAGCAACGTGCTGATCAATTTCCTGAACGCGCCCACCGCGGCGTTGGCGCTCGGCGCTTCGCTCGCGCAGACGATCTTCGACGCCGGCCGCCTGCGCGGCCAGGCCGACGCGGCGGCATCGCGCGAGCGCGAGCTCATCGAGGGCTACCGCAAGTCCATACTCGCGGCGCTGGCGGACGTGGAAAGCGCGCTCGCTTCCGCCAGCCGCACGGCGGACCAGGAGTTGCTGCAGCAGCAGGTCCTGGAGCAGGCGCGACGGGCGCTGCGGCTCGCGGAAATCCGCTACCGCGAAGGCGTCGACGACCTGCTGACCGTGCTGGACGCGCAGCGAACGCTGTTCCAGGCCGAGGATCAACTCGCGCAGATCCGTCAGTCGCGGCTGCAGGCTGCGATCGGCCTCTACAAGGCGCTGGGCGGCGGGTGGCAGTTGACCGGGCCGGCGCGGGGCGCTGCGCCGGGGGGGGTGATCGCCAGCCGTTTCGACCATTAAAATATGTATAAATCAATTAATTAATATTACTTTCCCATTGTGCGCCAACGCACGGAGGGGTTGCGGCGAGGCGGCTAGCATGCCTGTCACGCGCGCAAAGTCCGGCGCGGAAAGTCCCGCGAGGGACGCTGGCAACCCGATGGAAAGGACGCGCCATGAACTGGGATCGCATCGAATGCAACTGGGAAAGAATCAAGGGCAACGTCCTTGAGCAATGGGACGATCTCACCGAGGACCAGCTCGCGAGCCGGGTTCGGGAAACGGCCGGAGACTCGGACGACGAGGCGGAGCGCGATCTCACCGACTGGCAGCAGCGCCTGAACGAAATCATTCGCGCCGCGTGACTTCCGGATGCATTGGGCCGGTTGGCGGGCGTTCGCGCCCGTACGGCACGCGCGGCCCCGAAAAAAGGGGTCATTGCCTGCCGGACCTGCAGAAAAACCGCGCTAAGAGCGTTGGCGCACGGAACGGGCGGGATATCCGGCGTAATTTGCCAGCATGAGATTCGTACCACGCACAGACGATCTCGACGCAATGAAATTCGACCCGTGCGCAAGTCTTTTACCCATATTAAGAGGAATTACGATGACAAATTCGATGGTGAAACGCCCGCTGTTGCTCGCGGTGATTGCGACGTTTGCCCTGGCGGCATGCAGTTCTGCGCCGTCCAACGAGCAGGCCTCGTTCGAACAACCCCGCAGCCTGGTCGG
>Ga0326597_10014254_pt1 | contig 10421 bp, 6 predicted proteins | sample RVTome_12_FD_203789 | JGI IMG/M metagenome (GOLD analysis project Ga0326597, IMG submission 203789) | Soil microbial communities from uranium-contaminated site in the Upper Colorado River Basin, Wyoming, United States - RVT100D185 | ecosystem: Environmental > Terrestrial > Soil > Contaminated >... | reverse complement strand
CACCTGAGGACGAAGTCCCTGCCTCGCCGCCGCCGCGGCGAGGGCCGGAGCGGGAGTCGTCGGCGGGGTCGAGAACATCGCGAGCGACAGCGACCAGGCGGCGAAGGGCATGCGGCTCCTGGAGTGAGTGGGCTTCCGAGCTCGGATTCGGATATGGACTCTACGCCTGCTGGCACGTTCCCCGCAACCTGTACCATCCACCCCTCACGGCGGCGCCGGCCCCGCGCGCAGCGCCTCCGCCAGCTTCCGGTCGAGCCCGTACACGTCCGAATAGAAGGAAGCGGTGCCGTCCGCCCGGGCCACCGCGGTCGTGTAGAACACCAGGACCGGCATCGGGCGGACCAGCAGAACCCGCGTCGTGCCCGGCCCGGCCATCGCGGAATCGATCCGCTCGCGGGACCACTCGGGCCGATCGTCGAGCACCCACAGGGCGAGAGCGGTCGGGTCCTCCACCCGGATGCAGCCGTGGCTGAAGTCGCGCCGCGCCCGCGCAAAGAGCTGGGTCTGGGGCGTGCCGTGCATGTACACGTCGGCGGCGTTGGGAAAGACGAACTTGGCCAGGCCGAGGGCGTTGGCGGGTCCCGGCCGCTGCCGCACGCGCAGCTCACCGCGCTCGAGCCGGGCGAGCACGGCGGGAGTCGCCTCGTCGCCCACGACCCCGTCCTTCGCGCCGACGACCTCCATCTGGTTCGCGCGCAGGTAGCCGGGATCTCGCCGCAGGCGGGGAATGATCTCCTCCACGAGAATGCTTCGCGGCACGTTCCAATACGGCCGGAACTCCACGTACCGCAGCTCCTCGAGCAGCACGGGCGTCCGCTTGTCGAGGGCGCGCCCCACGACGACCCGCATGGTGAGCGACGGGCCGCCCACCGCCTCCGGCTCGAATGCCAGCAGCTGAAACGCGGGGATGTTCACCACCAGGAATCGCTGGGCGCCGATGGGCGGCACCCACCGCAGGCGCTCGAGCGCCAGCTCGATCTGCTCGACCCGGCGCCGGAGCGGCGTGTCCAGCGCCTGGCGCGTCTCCCGACCCAGAATTCCGTCGGGCTCGAGCGCGTGCCGTCGCTGGAACCGCCGCACCGCCTCGGCGGTGGCCCCCTCGTACACCTCGCCGGGCGCGCCCGCGGAGTCGGGCGCGAGATCGCCGAGCGCAAGCAGCGTGTGCCGCAGCTCCGCGAGGGCGGCGTACTGCTCTCGCGGATGCACCGGTGGCCCCGCGGGGAGCGGCCTCAGCGTCGAGTCCGCCGCCAGGGTCCGGTAGCGGCCCAGGAGCGTCCGGAGATTGCGGTACTGCACCAGCCGCGGCTCGAGCGCGGCCACGAGCGCCACCACCGAGTTGCCCGCGATGGCGCCGGCGAGCAGACCGGCCAGGTCCGCGTGCGGCGCGTTCCCGGGCGAGCCCAGCGGATTGGGATGAAGCCGCCCCCGGCGCAGGTCGTCGAGGTACCGCGCCAGGTCGACCGTGAGCAGCACATCGAAACGTGCGCGCTCGGCCGCACCCGGGGGCGAGAGCTCCAGCCGGCGGGAGACGCTGTCCAGCATTGCCGCGTCGTAGTCCCGCGGATTGAGGCCGTGCTCCGATGCGGCGAGCAGCTGCCCGATCGCCGCCCGAGCGGCGGGCCGGAGCGGGATCCCGTCCGACCAGAGCAGAGCCCCACCCCGCGGGCCGTACAGACGCTTCACGACGTCCACGTGGCGGGCGAAATCGGGCCACCGCGCCCAGGGATGCCGAGCCGACGCGACCAGCGCCTGCACGGTGCCGGCCGCGACGATGGAGTCCTGCGCCCGGGCGGGAGCCGGGAGCGCGACGAGGAGCAGCGGGAGCAGCAGCCACATGAACGCCAACATGCGCCGGCCGCGATGAAGGATCCGTGAAGCGGAACCGAATGGGTGGGAACGAGCCTTCACTTCGCCTTCAATCTCGGTTCACGTAGCGGGTGGTAGGCTGGGACCACACACGCGGGAGGAGCCATGCGGGTCTCTGAGCTGATGCGACAACCGGTGGTGACCGTCAACCTCGAGTCGACGGTGAAGGACGCGGTCGTCATGCTGGCGGACGATCATATCTCGGCCCTGCCGGTGACCGACGTGACCGGCCGGATGGTCGGGGTCCTGTCCACCACCGACATTCTGGCCGCCGAGGCGGAGGCGGAGGACGAGACCGCGCGCGAGGCGCTGTTCGCCGGCACGTTCGTCCGCGACATCATGACCGCCCGGCCGCTCACAGTGTCCCCCGAGACCGACGTGAGGGAAGCCGCGCAGCAGATGCTCTACGCCGACGTGCACCGGCTGTTCGTGACCGACGGCGACCGCGTGGTCGGGGTGATCTCGACCAGCGACATCGTGCGCGCGGTGGCGACGGGCCGCCTCTAGCTGGCCGCTGAAGCGGGATCGCCGCGCCTCCGCGCTCCGGCCGTCTTGAGCAGCTGCCCGGTGACGGCCGGCACGAGCGCGAGGGCCGTGACCACTGCCCAGGCCTCGGGCGTGAGCGCCACGAGCCGGAGCAGGCGTGCGAGCGGCGAGAACAAGGCGGCGAGCAGCTGCAGTCCCGCCGCCAGCGCCACCGCCGCCAGGGCGAACCGGTTCCGGAGCGCCACGCGCGGCCGAAGCACGGGGCCCTCGCGCCGCGCGTTGCCCAGGTGGAAGATCTGGGCGAACGCCAGCGCCATGAACGCCATCGTGCTGCCGACCGCCAGCCCGCCGGAGCGCACGCCCCAGGCGAACGCGCCGAGTGACGCGAGCGCGATCAGCAGCGCGTACCCCACCGCCGAACGGACCGCCGCGGGCGGCAGGATCGCCGCGCGCGGATCGCGCGGCGGCTGCCGCATGAGCTCCGGCTCGCCCGGTTCCAGCGCGAGCGCGAACGCGGGAACGGTGTCGGTGAGCAGGTTGAGCCACAGGATCTGCAGCGGGAAGAGCACCGCGGGCACTCCAGCCAGCCCCGCGCCCAGCAGCACCAGGATTTCGGCGAGATTGCAGCTGAACAGATAGAACACGAACTTGCGCAGGTTGTCGAAGATCACCCGCCCCTCTTCCACCGCGGCCGCGATCGTGGGAAACCGGTCGTCGGCGAGGATGAGATCGGCGGCCTCCTTGGCCAGGTCGGTCCCCCGCCGTCCCATGGCGACCCCGATGTCCGCCTGCCGCAGCGCCGCGGCGTCGTTCACGCCGTCGCCCAGCATCGCCACCACCTCGCCCCGCCGCTGGTAGGCCGCCACGATCCGGAGCTTGGACTCCGGGCTCACCCGGCTGAAGACCACCGTTTCCCCGACCGCCCGCGCCAGCTCCTCATCGGAGAGCCGCTCGATCGTGCGGCCGTCGAGCGCCCGGTGTCCCGGCGGCAGCAGGCCCAGGGCCCCGCCGATCGCCTCGGCGGTGAGCTGCTGGTCGCCCGTGAGCATCACCGTGCGCAAGCCGGCATCGGCGAACGCGCGGATCGTCTCGCGTACGCCGGGCGCCGGCGGATCGCTCATCCCGACGAAGGCCACGAACGTGAGCCCCGCCAGCGCCGACTCGTCCGGGCGCGAGACCGGGGCCATCGCGAGGGCCAGCACGCGAAGGCCGCGGGCGGCGAGCGCGCGGTTCTGGTCCAGCAGCACTTCACGCCCCGCGGCGTCCAGCGGCCGCTCCCCGGACGCGGTGCGCACCCGGTCGCTCAGCTCGACGATCCGGCGCGGGGCGCCTTTCACGCACGCCACCGGCCCCGACGGGGTCCGGTGGAACGTCGCCGCCAGCAGCCGCTCGCTCGAGAACGGCACCTCCCCGACCTCGGGCCACTCCTCGCGGAGCCGCTCCGGGTCGAGCCCGCTCTCCCGCGCGAGGGCGACGAGCGCCGCCTCGGTGGGGTCCAGCCCGCCCCGGCTCGCGAGTGCGCCGATGCGGAGCGCGAGCGAGAGCTCCGGGTGGGCCGACGGGTCGATGCGCTCGCCGGCGGCTCCCACCGCGATCTCCTCGTCGGCGAGCCGGACGACCGTCACCCGCATCTCGCCCGAGGTCAGGGTGCCCGTCTTGTCGGTGCAGATGACGGTGGCCGAGCCGAGCGTCTCGACGATCGGGAGCCGCCGGATCAGCGCCCGGCGGCGAGCCATGCGGTGGACGCCGACCGCCATGGCCAGGGTGCCGACGACCGGCAGCCCCTCGGGCACGGCCGCCACGGCGAGCGCGATCGCCGTCTGCAACAGGTCGCCCAGCGGCATGCCCTGCGCGTACGAGACTGCCGCCACCAGCGCGGCGACGACCAGCGCGGCGGCGGCGAGCCGCCGTCCGAGCTGTGCCAGCCGCCGCTCCAGCGGGGTCTCGCCCTCGACCACGCTCCCGGCCAGGACCCCGATCCGTCCGACCTCGGTGGCCATGCCGGTCGCGGTCACCACCGCCCGCGCCCGTCCGGCGACGACCGTCGTCGCCTTGTAGACCATCGTGACCCGCTCGGCCAGCACGGCATCGGGGTCGACGGCGGCCGAGGCGGCCTTGTCCACGGGTGCGGGCTCGCCGGTGAGGGCCGCCTCGATCGTGCGAAGCTCGGCGGCGGCGAGCAGCCGCGCGTCCGCCGGCACCAGCTGTCCGGCCTCGAGCTCGATCACGTCGCCGGGCACGAGGAGGCGCGCGTCCAGGACCGCGAGCGTGCCGTCCCGCAGCACGCGCGCGTCGGCCACCTCGAGGGCCACCAGCGCTTCCATGGCGCGGCGGGCGCGCAGCTCCATCGCGAACCCGATGGCCACGTTGAGCGCCAGCACGGCGGCGATCGCGGTCGCGTCGAGCGGATCGCCCGTCAGGAAGGCGACGCCGCCGGCCGCCGCCAGGAGCAGAACGATGATGCTGCGGAACTGGGCCAGGAAGATCAGCCACGCCGAGACCGGCGGCGTACGCCGGAAGTGGTTGGGCCCGAATCGGCGGAGCCGCTCGGCCGCGTCCTCGGTGGAGAGACCGGACGCGCTCGACCCGAGGTCGGCGAGGGCCTCGGAAGGCGGGAGAGTGTGCCAGGGCGTCGCCGTCATCGGCTTCAAGATGTCATCTCCGGGAGGGGCGCGCGTGCATGAAGTCACCTTCATGGTACCTCAACCGAGGCTTCATGCCGCGGCGCCTAGACTGCGCCCGTGCCACCGCTGACACGCTGGCTGGTCAAGGCCGCGCTGTTCTGGCTGGTCGCCACGCTCGTGCTGGGCCTGGCGATGCAGCTCCCGCTGGCGGCGCGCGTTCCCCTGCTCCGTACGGCATGGCCCACCTACCTGCACCTGCTGGTGGTGGGCTGGCTCACGCAGCTCATCTTCGGGGTCGCCTTCTGGCTCTTCCCGCGGTACTCGGCCGACCGACCGCGCGGGAGCGACCGGCTCGGCTGGGTGAGTTTCGTCGGCCTCAACCTGGGGCTGATTCTCCGGGTCTGCGGCGAGCCGCGGCGCGCGCTCGGCGCCGACGCCGGCACGCTGCTCCTGCTCTCCGCCGTGGCCCAGCTCCTGGCCGTATTGGCGTTCGTGCTGAATACCTGGCCGCGGGTTCGGGAGCGGTAGGGTGCCGCGGCTCAGCGTCTGGATGATCCGTACCGCGCTGCTGGCGCTCGCCGCGGGCGCGGCGCTGGGCGCGCTGCTCCTCGCCGATCCGGGGCTCGCCGGCGGGCTGGCCCGCTGGCGGCCGCTCCACGGGGAGCTGCTCCTGGTGGGGTGGACGGTGCAGCTCGCCTTCGGGGTCGCGTACTGGATCCTGCCGCGGTTCAGGGAGGGACGCGAGCGCGGGCGCGAGGAGCTGGCCTGGGCGGCGTTCGTCCTGGTGAACCTCGGCGTGCTCCTGGTGGGGGCCGGCCAGCCGGCCGCGGGCCGGAGCGCAGAGGCGATGGCCGCGATCGCATTTGCGGCCCACGCCTGGCCCCGGGTGAAGCCGTTCCGCTGACCCCGAAATCGGAGTACACTATGCAGCACCCTCCCGTCCCCGCTACGAGGAATATCGGTATGCGCCGAACTTCGTCGGCCGTCCTCCCCGCGCTCCTGTTCTGCTTCGCTTTCTTCTTCCCCACCATGGCCGTCGCCCAGGAAACCGGCGCCGTCAGCGGCACGGTGACGCGGGCCGCCGAGGGCTCCGCCCTGAGCAGCGTCTCCGTGACCGTGGAGGCCACCGGCCAGAGCACCGTTACCGGCGCGGACGGCAGGTACACCCTGCGCCGCGTCCCGGTCGGGCCGCAGCGGATCGTCTTCCGATGGCTGGGCTATCGCCCGACCCAGGTGGACGTGACCGTCGAGCCGGGCGCCACCGTGACGGCGGACGCGGGACTCGAGGCGGTGACCATCTCGCTCGGCGAGATCGTGGTACAAGGCGCCTCCCGCGCGCCCGAGCGGATCGTCGAGGCGCCGGCGGCGATTTCGGTGGTCCCGCCCGAGGTGCTGCAGAGCGCCTCGATCACCGGCCAAGCGCCGGTGGCGCTCCAGTCGGTACCCGGCGTCGACGTGGTACAGAGCGGCGTCAACGACTTCAACGTCAACGCGCGCGGCTTCAACTCCTCGCTCAACCGCCGCGTGCTGGTGCTGCAGGACGGCCGCGACCTGGCCATCGCGTTCCTCGGCTCCCAGGAGTGGAACGGGCTCACCCAGCCGCTCGAGGACCTGGGCAAGGTGGAAATGGTGCGCGGCCCGGGGTCGGCACTCTACGGCGCCAACGCCTTCAGCGGCGTGGTGAACATCACCACCCTGACGGCGCGGGAGGCCATCGGCACCAGGCTCACGCTGGCCGGCGGCGAGCTCGAGACCTTCCGCGGCGACCTGCGACACGCGAGCCTGTTCGCCGGCGACCGGTTCGGCTTCCGCCTCAGCGCCGGCTACAATCGAAGCGACACCTGGTCCCGCACCCGGACGAGGCTCGACGGCACCTCGCTCCAGCAGGAGTACGCCGACGCCACCGACGAGCCGGTGGGGCTCGCCCGCGAGGTCCTGCCGCTCAAGGGACAGACGACCGACCCCGCCACCGGCGACGGCGTCGGTGACCGCGACGCGCTGGTCAACGGCTACGGGTCGGCCCGCCTCGACTACTACGCCAACAACGGCTCGGTCCTCACGATCGACGGCGGCGCATCGCAGGTGCAGAACGAGGTCTTCGTGACCGGCATCGGCCGCGTCCAGGTGAACAAGGCGATCAAGCCCTACGCCCGCGTGGCGCTCGCGGCCGACCGGTACAACCTCTTCGCCTATTGGCACAGCCGCACCTCGATCGACCCGCAGTACTCGCTCCAGTCGGGGCTCCCGCTCGAGGAGCGCTCCGACATCTTCCACGTCGAGGGGCAGAACAACTGGAACTTCCTGCAGGACCGCGGGCGCGTGGTGTACGGCGCCTCGCTCCGGAACACCCGGGTCAACACCAGCGGCACGCTGATGAACCTGACCAACGATGACCGGAGCGACGACCTCTACTCGATCTACGGCCAGGTGGAGTACAAGCTGGTGCCGCAGCTCCGCGTGGTTGGCGCGCTCCGGTGGGACGACGGCGACCTGATCGACCGGCAGTTCTCGCCCAAGGGCGCGCTGGTGTTCAGCCCCAACGAGAACCACTCGTTCCGCTTCTCCGTCAACCGCGCGTTCCAGACGCCGAACTATTCCGAATTCTTCCTCCAGGTGCCGGTGGCGCTGCCGTCCACCGGGCCGCGCTCCCTGGAGTCGGGCATCGAGGCCTACTACGCCGCCGTGCGGGCCAACATCCCGCCGCCGGCGCTCGCCGGCCTCACCATCACCGACAACCTGCCATGGGAGTTCTCGGCGGCGACCCCCGCGCTGGCGCTGGGCAACGCCGACCTCAAGGTGGAGAAGGTGACGGGGTGGGAGGTCGGCTATAAGGGCAGCCCGTCGACCAAGGTCTACTTCTCGGTCGATCTCTACGCCAACAAGCTCAAGGATTTCGTCACCGACCTCCTCCCCGGGGTCAACGGCAGCTATCCGACGTTCAGCCTGACCGATGGGGTGGACGTACCGGCGGAGCTGGCCGCGCTCGACGCCCGGCTGGCGCTGCTCGGCCTGCCGGCCAATCACCCGCTCCGGGCCCCCATCCCGCAGCTCCAGGGCGGCTACAACGCGGTGCGGGCCGGCACCACGATCCAGGGCGGCAACGCGCTCGCGACCCTCCCCGACGGCAGCCGGGCCATCGTGCTGTCGTACACCAACGCCGGCCGCGTGACGGAGTACGGCGTCGAGTTCGGGCTCGGGTACCAGTTCACCCCTGAGCTCAGGGGCGACGTGTCGTTCACCGGCTTCGATTTCGACGTGGATTCCACGACCGTGGCCTCCGGCGACCAGCTCGTGCCCAACACGCCGAGCAAGAAGGCCAGCCTCTCGCTCAGCTACGCCGGACAGCAGGGCATCGACGCCAACGTTACGGTGCGGCTGGTGGACGGCTACCAGTGGGCAGCCGGCGTGTTCCAGGGCTACGTGCCGTCGAACGAGTTCGTGAACCTGAGCGCGGGATACCGGATCAGCAACTACGTCCGCGTGCACGCCACGGCGACGAACCTGTTCGATCAGAAACGGTTCCAGCTGTATGGCGGGTCGGTCATCGGACGGCGGGTGCTGGGGGGCATCACGGCGACGTTCTAAGCGGGAGTCATGCCCACCAACCCCCACGACGCCCTCCGCGCCTGGTTCCTCGGCCCCCGGGCCGAGAACGCGGAGCTGCTCGAGCGCCTCGTGGTCGAGTCGCTCCGCGACCACGTGTTCTGGCGGCGCAACTACCACCCCGAGGACGGCGTCGTCATCCGCGAGGTGGACAAGCGGCAGGAGGGCTACGAGGAGGCGGTGGCGACCCTGACGCAGGAGCTGATGGGGCTGCTCGCCGAGCTCAAGCGCGACGTGCCGGTGTTCAGCGGGCGCTACAAGGGGCACATGATCGGCGAGCAGACGATCGCCGCCCAGGTCGGCTACTTCGCCACCATGCTCTACAATCCGAACAACGTCGCCTTCGAGATCGCGCCGGTGACGACTCGGCTCGAGCTGGAGGTGGCGGCGCAGCTCGCCCGCATGATCGGGTACGACCCCGCGCGACACTGGGGCCACCTCACCTCCGGCGGCACCCTCGCCAACTTCGAGGCGCTGTGGCTGGCGCGCGGGGTGCGCTACCTGCCCGTGGCGGTGGCCGGGGCGGCCGCCGAGCTGGGCCTCGACCTGCCGGTCGTGAGCATGTCGCTCTGGGAGCTGCTCAACATCCCCGGTGAGGCCACGCTCGACCTGTGGGACACGCTCTGGGAGGCGGCGCCGCGCGCCGACGTGCGCCGGGCGCTCGCCAACCACTCGCTGGCGGACATCGGCTACCAGGAGTACAGCCGCCGGCTGGCGCTCGCCTACGGCGACCCGCTGCCGGCCGGCGTCGTGCTCGTGGCCGCGACGGCGCACTACTCCTGGGAGAAGATCGTCCGCGCGCTCGGTATCGGCTCCAACCAACTGGTCTTCGTCCCGCTCGACGCGCACTACCGGATGGACCCCGACGCGCTCTGGCGCCAGGTGCGCGACCTGGCGCGCCACCGGCAGCCCGTGCTGGCCTGCGTGTGCGTGTGCGGCACCACCGAGGAGAGCGCGGTGGACCGGCTCGACCAGGTGCTCGAGGTCCGCGCCCGCGCGGAGCGGGAGCTGGGCGTCACCTTCCACGTCCACTCGGACGCCTGCTACGGCGGGTACGCCGCCGCGGTGACGCGCCGCGCCGACGGCTCGCGGCGGAGCGGCCCGGAGATCCGTGCCGGCGTCGGCCTCGACTGGCCCAGCGACGACTGGGTGCGCGCCGTGACGGCGCTGGGCGAGGCGGACTCCGTGACCGTGGACCCGCACAAGATGGGGTACGTGCCGTACTCGGCCGGAGCCATCCTCGTGCGGGACGGGCGCGCGCGCCAGCTGGTGGCCACCGACCCGCCCTACCTGAGCCCGGGCGAGCCCGACGCGTCGGATACCGAGCGGTTCCTGGGGCGGTACATCCTGGAGGGGTCGAAGCCGGGCGCGTCGGCCGCGGCGGTCTGGCTGAGCCACAAGGTGCTGCCGCTCGACCAGCGGGGCTACGGCTATCTGATCGAGCGGACGGCGGTGGGGGCGCGGGGCCTGCATGCGGCGCTGGGCGGCGCGAAGCTGGGCCCGTTCCGCACCGTCATGCTTCCGCTGCCGGACATCAACATCGTCTGCTGGGTCGTCGCGCACCCGGCGCTCACGACGCTGGAGGCGCTCAACGCGTTCAACGAGCGGATCTACCTCCGGATGAGCCTCGCCCGGGGCGACAGCGTGCCCGAGTACATCATCACCCGCACGCGGCTCCGGACCCCGATGTACGACGGCGCCGTGGATCCCGTGCTGGCCGGGCTCGACGTGTGCACGCCGGACGAATGGCGCGCCGCGGGCGCCGAGGGGCTGGTGGTGCTGCGCGCGACGGTGATGGACCCGTTCCTGGCGGCGCCGGCGCCGGCCCGTGACCACATCGCC
>Ga0326597_10014253_pt1 | contig 10421 bp, 9 predicted proteins | sample RVTome_12_FD_203789 | JGI IMG/M metagenome (GOLD analysis project Ga0326597, IMG submission 203789) | Soil microbial communities from uranium-contaminated site in the Upper Colorado River Basin, Wyoming, United States - RVT100D185 | ecosystem: Environmental > Terrestrial > Soil > Contaminated >... | reverse complement strand
TACCATGGCGCGATGTCGGCGTAGCGCACGGGCCAGTCGTTGCCATGGCCGTCCTTCGCGTTGGCCTCGAAGTCCAGGTCGCTCCAGCGATAGACCTGTCGTCCCCACGTGATGGAGCGACCACCCACCTGACGGCCGCGGAACCAGCGGAACGGGGCGTCGTCCGGCGCGGTGTACGGGTTGTCGTTGTCGTTCACGAAGAATTTCTGCCCGACCTCGTCGCAGGCGTAGCACTCGCGCTGGATCGGGTGATCGCGCCGCATCACTTCCGGATCGCCGTAGCCGCGGAACTTCATGCGGTACGCCGGCACGTGCTCCACGAAGTCCGCGGCAGTGATCGGTCCGCCCGCCTCCAGCACCAGGGTGCGCAGGCCGCGCTCGGTCAGTTCCTTCGCGGCCCAGCCACCGGAGATGCCGGAACCGACGACGATGGCGTCGTATCGCTCCTGTTGTCTCATCAAGAGCGTCTCGCCGGCATGTCAGCGGCGCCCTGGAACCGGTCGAAGTACGTCCGCGTGTGGAGCACGTCCTGCTGCACACGCTCGCTCGTGAAGTAGCCGTAGACGACGAGCGACTTGAGCCGGGTGTACGCACGCGCTTCGGGTGTGCTGCGGTCGGCCGATGCATCGAGACTCGCGACGGCCGCGCGCTGTGCGTCGGCGTCGAGGTTGGCGAATGCACGGCCGCGCGACGAGCGCACCTGCGCGTCGATCGCGTCGAGGCCGGTCACGAAGGCGGTGCGGTCGGTCGGCGAGTCGTATTCGGCCACGATCAGGTTCACCCAGTCGGTGACGCCGACATCGGTGGCGCCGGGCGTGTCGTTGCGCGGGAAGATGACGTCGGCGATGCCGGAGACGAGGGCGCGCTGTGGCGGCGTCAGGCCCTCGGCGGTCTGGTAGCCCTCGAGTACGCGCGCCCAGGCGGCCTCGGCGTCGCGCGGCAGAAGGGAGAGAGCGGTGGCCGCGCCGGCGGCGCGGAGCAGATCACGACGTTTCACGACGACCTCGCAGGAGCGTGGAGGCGCAGTTCAGCACGATCTGGACCTGGCGTTGGAGCGGGGTGATGTCAGCGCCCTGAAGGACGAGCGCGATGCGCTGCCCGTCGGCGGTGACGTCGTACGAGCGAACCGGTCCATGCCAATGTAGGCAAATGATGTGTCGCGGCGCGAGATGCGCGCATGTTCCGACGGATGGATTCGCGGTCCGCAACCCCCTGCTCGCCTCGCGCAAGGCATCGACGCGCTCGGCTCGTCATTGCCTCCGTGACGACACTAGCGATAGCCCTTCGAGTAGACCGTTCGGTTGGTCGATGCAGGCCCGTTCATCGCCGCTCCCCGTGTCGTCTCTACGACGAGCGATGGCTCGAACGGCGGCCGCGTTGCCGGCTCCAACCACATTGTCTGAATGACTTCACTGCTGAGCCACTGCCCGCTGCCCGGATCCTGATAGGCGTGCCGTGTCGTGATCACGAGACGATTGCCGTCCCACGCCGTCGTCGACACGGGCGGGGGACCCGTCCGCCCGAGCGTGACCGGGTTCTCGGTCCGTGATCCATCCAGCGCATAGCGATATGTGACTGACGGCTGGATCTCACGGGGGACGAAGACCACTCGTTCCACCCTGAGAGAATCCGCAGTCTGCGCAATGGAGATCCGATCGCCCCAACCGCTGCCCAGATCCGGAACGGGAGGCGGAGGCGCCTGACCCGTCGGCGGTGCGGAGCTCAGGGTCGCCGTCGACCAGCTGCCGGTGAAGTCAGGGTCGGGCAGCGCATCGGAGCGCGGACCGGGACTCGTGCGATCCGTCCGCGTGTACGCAGCGACCGGTGTGACGGAGCCGGCGGGCGGCGGCGTGTACGGATCGTCCGCGTCACCGGGCACGCGCGGGTGCTGCACGAGAGACGCCTCGTACTTCGCGACCTCGCCGTCGATCGCACTGATCACCCACGGATAGAAGTCCTTGACGTCGATCTCCTCCCGGGAGTCGACACCCAGGTCGAACAGTCGAATCAGGTTGTCCAAATCCGGCTCCAGCTCGGTGCGGAACAGATACCAGAGCTTCCAGTTGTGCCATTTGACGGCCATCACGTGTCCCTCGCGAGCGAGGAACAGGGCGCTTGCCCGAGCCGAATGCGCCTGCTTGCCCTCGAAGAACGGCAGCTGATTCACACCGTCGATGATCCGATCCTCCGGCACGATTTCAGGCGCACCGACGGCGGCGGCGACCGTGGGGAAGATGTCGATCTCGTGCACGATGTCATTGGACACGCGGCCCGCTGGAATGCGGCCGGGCCATCGAACGACACACGGACTCCGGATTCCTCCCTCCATCGCCGAGTTGTAGAACCCGCGCCACGGACCCGGCGAGCCTCGCCACGGCCGTCTCATCTCGGCGCCATTGTCGGTGCACCAGAAGACGATGGTGTTCTCCGCGATACCCAACCGGTCGAGCGCATCCAGCACGAGGCCCACGTTGTGGTCGACGTCCGCCATCGCATCGCCGATGTCGCCTGCGCCGGTCGTGCCGGCGAAGTCGGGATGCGGCAGCGCGGGGAAATGAACCTGCGTCATCGGATAGAACAGAAGGAACGGGCGTTCCTGGGCGACATTTCGCTCCATGAACGCGATGCTTTTTTCGGCGGCTTCGCGGTCGATCGTGCGGCGCGTGTCCAGATCGTACGGCTTGTCGCGCCGGGAAGGCTCGCCGCGCTTTCCCTCCCAGATGTACGGCACGGCGACGCGCGTCGAATCGAAACCCTCGAACGCAGTGTACTGCGCGACTTCGCTGGTTTCGGGAATCCCCCACCACTCGTCGAATCCCTGGTGCGTCGGTTCGCGGCGTCCCAGCCAGTCGAAGCCGCCGACGTGCCACTTGCCGAACAACGCCGTCGCATACCCGATCGAACCCAGCGCCTCGGCGATCGTGACCTCCCACAACGTCATCCCGTTCCGGTATCCCTCGCCCGTGCGCGTGCCATAACGCCCTGTCAGTACGGCAATCCTCGATTCGACGCACGAGTACTCGACGTTGAAGTTCGTCAGTCGCAACCCCTCGGCGCCGATACGATCGATGTTCGGCGTGGGGACGCCGCGCGGCCCGCCATACGAACTCACTTCGCCAATCCCCACATTGTCCGGAAAGATGAGAACGACGTTGGGTCGAACCTGATCCGCCGGATCCTGAACGACGGCGACCAGGGGCGCAGCGGGCAGCGAGAGCACAGTGAGGAGGCTCAGGCTCCGGACGACAGCACTTCGAGATGATCGAGACATGGCCGGGTTTCCCTCATCGCGGTCCGATCCAGTTGCGTGGCTTCGAAAGCACTATACGTCGAGCTGATCTCCATGACGATGATTCACGGGAGAAATCGCTCGAGCTCGGCACAGAAAGGCATGCGCAGCTGGACCAGCGGAACGGCGAGCCGCGTCGTCGGTTCGGTCATGCGGCATCACGTCCGGAGCCGGTCGATGAGGCCGGCGAGGTTGCACGATGCCCGATCGGCATCGCCGGCTGACCGCGCCGTCTGGGACACGAGAAAGCGTCGGGACGCCTTGATCATTGAGGCGGTCTTGTCGAGGCGCTCCATGTCGGCCGGACCCGGTGACGCCGTGAGCTTCACCTCCACGGCCCACTGCTCGGTGCCGAAGTCGATCACGAGGTCGATCTCGAAGCCGTCGCTGGTCCGGAAGAAGAAGGGCTCGAATCGACGTCCCTGCGTCGCCAGTTCTCCCAGAATCTGTTCGATGACGAACCCCTCCCAGCTGGCCCCGACCCACGGTTGCACGAGGAGCGTTCGTTCATCCGGAACATTCAGCAGCGCGTGGAGCAGGCCGGAGTCACGCCAGTAGATCTTCGGGCTCCTCACCAGCCGCTTCGAGAGGTTGGCATGGAACGGTGGCAGTCGCCGGATGAGGTACGCACCAACGAGGTAGTCCAGATAGCTGTTGACGGTCTGGTACGAAATACCCAGGCTCTGTCCGAGGCGCGAGGCGTTCCAGACCTGACCGTGGACGGCGGCAAGGAGCCGCAGGAAGCGATCGGTCACCTGCGGCCGGGCCGGCAGGCCCCACGCCGGCAGGTCGCGTTGGGCGAGGAGGGCCAGGTAATCGAGCTGCCAGCGAGGAAAGGCGCTCGCGTCGAGGACGCCGCCGTCCGGGTAGCCACCCCGCAACCACAGGTGCTTGCGACGGGACGCGCTCAACTCCGGCCAGATGAACGGAGTGAGCTCCATCGGCGACAGACGGCCGGCCAGCGACTCCGAGGCGCGTGCGACCAGCGAGGGGGCGACGGATCTCAGCAGCAGGAACCGGTTGTTGCGCTTCCGGTCGCGATCGATGGCACCGCGAAGGCGGGCGAAGACCTCGGGCCACGACTGCGCCTCGTCGAGGATGATGCGATCCCCGCCGGTGATCCGGTCGGCCCAGTCGAGATCGAGCCGGAGGCGCTCCGGTTCCTGCTCGAGATCGTAGTAGGCGCCGCCCAGCGACTGCGCCAGCGTGGTCTTGCCGCACTGTCGCGGTCCGAGCAGGAGCACGGCCGGCGAGGCGGCGAGCCGCCGTCGCAGCTCGGGAAGCAGTCGGCGCGCGAGCATGGTGGATTGCAAAATAGAATCGGTTTTCTATTCTGCAAGAGCACACACGCGGGGCGGATCGCGCCGGCGGTCCTGCGCCGTGAGCGGAGACCCCATGGCGAGCTGCGCCGGGCAGGCCGCCGTGAACAGAAACACCGCCACTCGCGAGCGAACGGTGAAAACCCGTGACCGACTCGATCGGCACGTTCTCATCGACCCTCCGAATCGCGGGAGGACCGCGGTGCCGCCCAGGCCAGGGCGCACCGCTCTGGATGACGATCACGTAGTTGGCGTTCCGGTCACGGAGCCGCACGATGCCCGTCCGCTCCGTCGGCAGCGATGTCGATCAGCGGACGAGGTCGATGGCGGCGCGCTGAACCCTGCGATCGAGCTCGCGCGCCGGCGCGGCGATGTTGGTGGTGTTGTAGGCGGCGATCACCGCCGTCCGCGTGCGCGGGCTGAAGAAGAAGAACGCGCGGAAGCCGGCCTGGCTGCCCGTGTGACCGAGCACACGGTCAGCGCCGTCGCCGATGATGAAGAACGAAAGACCCATCCACTGCCCGTCGCCCGCTTCGTACCCCTCCGACATCGGCTGGACGGGCTGCCACATCTCTTCCAGGCTCGACCGCTTCAACACGACGTCATTTGAGGCGGTCGTGCCACCCGGCGGCGCCACACCGCTCAGGAACGCGGTGTAGCTCGCCAGCTCCGACAGCGGCGCGTCCCAGCCACCGTTCGGCACCGTGATGCGGGGATCGAAGTCGGCGCCGTGATCGATCGTTCGCAGCGCACCCGACGCCGAGTCGCGTTCGACCGAATAGTTGTGCGAGCGGTGCGCCGTCAGATAGTACGGTGTCGTCCGGAAATAACTCTGTGTCAGGCCGAGCGGTGCGAAGATGTTCTTCTGCACGTACGACTCCCACGGGTCGCCCGTGAGCTGCTCGACGATGCGCGCGAGGTAAATGAACGCGGGATTCGAGTAGCCGTATCGCGAGCCCGGCCGGAACAGGATCTCCTGATACGGCATCATCGCGACGAGCTGATCCCACGTCGTCGGCTCGAACGGCTCCCACTCTTAACCATGGTCGTACGGCCACGTCGAATTCATGAGCCCGGCCGTGTCGGACAGCAGCATGCGGATGGTGATCCTGTCGATCGGTCCGTACGGATCGTGGACGCGACGCAACTCCGGGATGTTGTCCACGACGGAATCATCGAGTGTCAGGCGGCCTCGATCGCGCAGCTGCATGATCGAGATCGCTCTCAGCCCTTTCGTGATCGAGCCCCAGTGGAAAAGCGTCGCGCCGTCCACGGGCACATTGTGCGAGCGGTCGGCGAAACCGACATCGATGCGGTCCAGCACGCGCCCATCGTGCATGACGAGAGCGCTCGCCCCGACGATCGAGTCGGCGCGGACGTACGCACGGAACAGCTCGACGAATGGCTCCCAGCCGGAAGGCGTCTGGCCGATCGCCCGCCCCGGCGAAGCGAGCGAGGCGAGACCGATGGTGATGACGAGGAGCGGGCGTCGGAAGTCCATGCGCCATGATGCAGGCGAGGATCCGGAGGCAAGCGTGCGCGGACGAAGCCGGCCTCTGGCGCGGGCGTCCGCCGGTCTGCCAGTCGGCCGCGATCTGCGCGCCGGACATGAACCGGCGCAGGCCCGCCAGCCGGCGGGTCTCGCGGTCGCCGCCCTCGTGAAGCGCCGGCGCCAGCTCGAAGCGGGCCGCCAATGCCGCCGGCAGCGTGCCGAACAGTGCCGCCGTCACGACCGCGGCAGCCGCCGCGGACGCGAGCACCCGCCAGTCGAGCGTGAAGCCCTCGAAAAGGGGCAGGCGCAGGAGGCTGGCGCCCCGGAACGGAAGGATGATCAGCCACGTCGCCCCGAGTCCCATCACGGCTCCGCCCATCCCGATCAACAGGCTCTCGGCCAGATGCTGGCGCGCGATCCGATCGGATCTGACAACGTGGAACCTGGGGATGGATGAGGCATACGATGGGCCGCTGATCGAGCAGTTGAATGCCGCCCCGCCGCCGCGGGGCGAGCTGCTGGCCTGGGATCCCGTCGAGCGGCGTGAGGCGTGGCGCGTCGTCATGCCCGTCTCGCAGTCGGGCGGCGTCCTCGCGACCGCCGGCAACCTCGTGTTCCCGGGGGGCGCCGATGGGTTCCTGGCCGCGTACCGCGCCTCGGATGGCGAGAAGCTGCGGGAGTTCGACGCGAGAACGGGCATCATGGCGCCGCCGGTCACGTACCTCGTCGGCGACACGCAGTACGTGGCGGTGATGGCGGGATGGGGCGGGCCGCAGGGTCTCTTCAATCTTCCCGACATGGGACTCGGCGGCGCCGCGACCTGTCGCCTCCAGCCTGGGGCCACGCCGGACCGCCCGTGCCGGCCATCCGCGTCGCGGCGACGGCCGACATGCTGAAGGAAGGGAAGCGCCTGTACGACACGCACTGCAATGCGTGCCACGGCGCGGGCGTGATCGCCGGACCGCTCCCCGACCTGCGCTACAGCACGGCCGAGACGCACGCGCAGCTCGACAGCATCGTTCTTGGAGGCGCGAAGCGGCTGCTGGGCATGCCTGCGTTCGGAGACCTGATCACGGCCGACGACCTGAAGTCGATCCAGGTGTACATCCTGTCGCGGGCCGAGGCTGCGAGCGGGAACTGATTGGCGGACCGCGTCTCGACACGCGAATTCCGACCGTCGTTCGACAATACAACCCCGAGCCACGCAGCATCGCGGGAAATAATGGACCATGCTCCGAGCCAACGCTGGAGTCGCGCGAGCCCGGCGCGTATACTCCTTTCGAAAACGGCCACCCCGAATGGGACTCAGCGATGGCGAAGCGTCTGCGACCCTGGACCGTGCTGCTGACGGCAGTCCTCGCCGCGAGCGGACCCCGCATCATGTCGTCGCCAGCTCCGGAACACCCGGAGACCGGGCATGGCCGGCGATCGGAGACGATCGCCGGTTCGCTGCCGTTCCTCTACGACCTGTACACGTTCCGGGGTGATACCTTCACGACGGTCGTCGCCACCTTCGCCGTCCAGGCCGGCGACCTGGTGAGGGAGGACGTCGACGGCGGCGTGCGCTACCGGTTCAGCGTGTCACTGGCCGTCGTGGATACGGTGCACTTCATTGTGACCCACGCACACGATTCGATCTTCGTGGAAGTCGCCCGGCCGTTGCCCCGCGATCACCTGTTGTACACCGCGGTCCAGGTGCAGGCGCCGCCGTCTGACGAGACGATTCACCGTGTCATCATGTTCGACGCGGTGACACCCGGGATCGGTCAACTGTACCGTGCGCCGACACCCATCCCTGACTACGACGGCCCGGACCTGATGCTCAGCGACATCGCGCTCGCTCAGCCGGACGCGGGAATCGGCTGGAAACGTGGCGATGTCACGCTCCCCTTTCTGCCCACAGGCCGGTTCCCTTCGAGCGCATTCGATGCGTACTACGAGATCTACAATCTGCCCGCTCGTAACGCGTATTCCACGGTGATCACGATCGAACGGATCGACGAGGCCGGTGCAGTGCTCGCCCGTGTCCTCGACATTCGTTTCGCAGGCGAGTCGGTGGCTGGATCCGACGCCGTGGTGGCTGAGCGTCGCCGGATCGAGTCCTCGCTCGACCGCGGCCGCTACCGAATGACGGTGACGGTCACCGACCTGTCCACAGGGCAGACGGCGAGCCGGTCCCGGAACTTCGAGGTCCATTCCACGCACGGCGCGACCATGGTTCCCGCGCTGAATGTCTCGAGGGGCCGATTCATGACCCGTCGCTGAGCCTGGCGTCCGTTCGCGCCGACCAGGAACGTCCTTCAACGAATCGTCACCGACCTTCCGGCGCTGTGAGCGTGAACGTGACGCCGAGTTTCGCCGGGAGCGTCGTCCTCCTTGTCGGTGTCGACGGGGGCACCAGGCGATCCCTCGGGGGGAGGGCAAGGACGCGGTCAACCCCCGGATGGCACCGGGGCCCCCACAGACTTCGAGGGGCCCCGGCAACTGCGGATAGCCCTGCGCCATCCGCCGAGTGCGGTCAGACGCCCACCATTTCGGGAACAGCCGTCAGCTTCTCGACTGGCACGAAGTGCCGCTCATCCTCGCCGGTGAAGACCTGGCGAGGCCGCGCGATCTTCTGCTCCTTGTCCTGCAGCATTTCCAGCCATTGCGCCAGCCAGCCGGCTGTCCGCGGAATGGCGAACAGGACCGGGAACATGTCGACCGGGAATCCCATGGCCTTGTAGATGATCCCGGAGTAGAAGTCGACGTTCGGGTACAGCTTCCTCTCGACGAAGTAGTCATCCTCGAGCGCGATTCGCTCGAGCTCCATGGCCAGATCGAGCAGGGGGCTGGAGCCGGTCACCGAGAAGACCTGGCCGGCCAGCTCCTTCAGGATCTTTGCCCTCGGGTCGTAGTTCTTGTAGACGCGATGGCCGAAGCCCATGAGCCGGAATTCGCCCTTCTTGGCCCGCTCGACGAACTCGGGCACGCGGTCGGCGGTGCCGATCTCGTCCAGCATCCGCAGCACCTTCTCGTTCGCGCCTCCGTGCAGCGGGCCGTACAGGGCGGCCGCGGCCGCAGAGGTCGAGACGTAGGGGTCGGCCTGCGAGCTGCCCACGCTGCGCATGGCGTTGGCGCTGCAGTTCTGCTCGTGATCGATGTGCAGGATGAAGAGCACGTCAAGTGCGCGCTCGAGTACCGGGTTCGGCTCGTACTTCGCCTCCGACATCCGGAACATCATGTTCAGGAAATTGCCGGTCAGGCTCAGGTCGTTGTCCGGATAGATGTACGGCATCCCCTGGCTGTGGCGGAACGCGAATGCCGCGATCGTCGGCACCTTGGCGAGCAGGCGAACGATCTGCCGATGCCGGTTCTCCGGGTCGAGGACTCGGCGCGCCTCCGGGTAGAACGTCGAAAGGGCCGCGACCGTGCTGACGAACATCCCCATCGGATGCGCGTCGTAATGGAAGCCCTCCATGAACTTCTTGATGTGCTCGTGGACGAAGGTATGGTGCTTGAGGTTCCACACCCACGCGTCGAGCTGTTCCTGCGTCGGCAGCTCACCGAACAGCGTCAGATACGCCACCTCCACGTACGAGCTGTTGCGGGCAAGCTCGTCGATGGGATAGCCGCGGTAGCGCAGAATCCCGCGCTCGCCGTCGATGAATGTGACGGCGCTCTTGCACGAGGCCGTGTTCATGAACGCCGGGTCGTAGCTCAACAGCCCGAAATCCTCCTCATTCTTCTTGATCTTTCGAAGTTCGATCGCCGGTATGGCCGATCCGTACTCCTCGTAGGTACCGTGCAGGATGGGCACCTCGTATTCCTTGCCCGTCCGGTTGTCGATGATGGTCAGGGTTTCCGTCATTGAAACGCCTCCGATGACTTGGCGTGAAATGAGCTCCTCCCGCTGCAGGCGGAAAGCATCGATCCGAAAACTGCGCGATTCGAGGGAACCCGTATGTCCGGAGACGGTTGACCGTGCGTAGGGTTACAGCACGCGAGGCGGTGCGCATACGAAGTACAGGAACGGGGGCGACGGAGCGAAGGGAAGCCTGATGATGGTACGCCGGGAACGCGGACGGGACGCGCACCCGTCCGATTCGTGTGGTATGCGATGGACTTACCGTCCGGCGAGAACCTGATTCCAGGCATTCCCGCACTCGTCGTAAGCGCTTGCAGGGCCCGCTCCCCGCGCTCGGGAACCCGCGATGGGGTGAATCCGTCCCAGGGTGCCGGGCTTCCACGCGATCCGGGCTTACATTGCCACCCGGGCGGCGGAGCCGTGCCTGAATTCGAACGCAGGGAAGTCGAGCCGCAGAGACAATCCGTCCAGCGG
>Ga0326597_10014252_pt1 | contig 10421 bp, 6 predicted proteins | sample RVTome_12_FD_203789 | JGI IMG/M metagenome (GOLD analysis project Ga0326597, IMG submission 203789) | Soil microbial communities from uranium-contaminated site in the Upper Colorado River Basin, Wyoming, United States - RVT100D185 | ecosystem: Environmental > Terrestrial > Soil > Contaminated >... | reverse complement strand
GATCACGTCCCCACGTTGGGTCGCGCCAATCACGGCCTGGCCGCGGGGCGGGATGGGGCGATTGGCCCCGTCCCGAACGTCGTCCGATCACGTCCCCACGTTGGGGTCGCGCCAATCACGGTCTGGCCGCGGGGCGGGATGGGGCGACCCATCGGGTCGCCCCTACGAGGATTCGGTGTGGGATCGGGGTCCGCGGCGGAACGTCACGGCGCATCCGGATTCAGGCTGGCCAGAATGCGCGCGGCCAGCGTGTCGGCCAGGACGCCCAGGCGGGTGGTTTCCGGCGTGCGGATGCTGTCCGCCAGGGCGCGCACGACCTCCCCGTGCACGCCGTACGTCACGTAATAGAGAGACAGGATGTTGCTCGACGGATGATCGAGCCAGCCGCGCGGCCGGTGGCGGGCGGCGCTCTCGGGATGGTACACGTCGAACAGCAGGACCTCCGTCCGACGCAGGTCCAGCCAGCCGAGGCCGCGGACGAACTGCACCGTGTCGCTGGCCTCGATGGGGCTTGGCATCAGCCGCCGCGCAAAGCCCTGCGTGAGCATGAACTCCGTGAGGCCCAGCTGCTCGGGCGAGCCGCCGGTGGTCCGGGCAAAGTAGATCGGCCGGATGCCCAGGTTGTCACGGATCGCCTGGAGGGTCACGAGGGTCGCGCGGTCGTACACGCCGGGCTCGAGCGTGGCGCTCACCTCCCCCACGCGGAGCGCGCTGCGCTGCTCGATCTCGAACACGAGGGGCAGGGAATCCACGCCGGCGAGTGACATCGCGAGAACCGGGGTCTCCGGCATCGGCGGATCCATGTCCTTGTACGGCGCCACCGCGTTCTCGATGTCGAAGGGCTCGTGCGGCCTCCGCAGGATCTGCCGGATGTGCCAGTCGGTGTTCATCAGTGACTGGTTGAGGACGGTGACGTCGCGCCGGATGCCCTCGACCTCCTGCGCGTACCAGAGCGGGAACAGGTCGTTGTCGCCTGCCGTGATGAGGATGGCGTAGGGCTCCACCGACTGGAGCATGTCCACCGCGAAGTCGCGGGCCAGCGTCTCGCCGGCGCGGGACGCGGAGAGCCGGTTGGTGGCGAGCGGCACCAGCGCGAGGACGAGCACGGGCGCCGTGGCGAGCCACGCGGACGCCAGGCGGCCGCGCGCCCGGACGGCCCGCTCGAGCGCGGCCCAGAACCAGCCCAGGCCGAGCGCCACCCACACCCCCCACAGCTGGAAGGACGCCATGAAGAAGTAGTCGCGCTCGCGGACCTCGCGGTCCAGCTCCTCCCCCGGGCGGATCGAGTACCCGTAGCGGAAGTTGAGGTAGAAGACGAGCACGAGGGTGAGGGTCACCATCAGTGCCGTCATCGCGCCCGCCGCGCGCCGGTCGCAGCGCCATTGCGTCATGGCGCCGCCGAGCCCGATCAGCGCGAAGAGGGCGGTCAGCACCCGCCGGGCGTCCGCGCCCAGATCCCGGCCGAACTGCCACCCGAAGTACTGGAGGTAGTTGGCGATCTGGGACGGGGAATCGGCCATGCGGTGCGTGACCGGCGGTTTCTGATACTGCTCCCGCGACAGCACCGACCAGAGCGCGTTCCAGGTGGTCGGCTCACCCTCGTTGATGGGCGGGAACTGCGCGGCGCGCATGGGCAGGAACACGTAGTTGAGCGAGATGCCCACGAGCACCGCGCCGATCGCCAGATACAGCGTGGGCGACCGCAACGCCTGCGGCTCGCGCCACACCACGTAGCCGACGGCGGCGGCGAGAACCGCCAGGACGAGGACGCGCTCGCCGGTCGGCCCGTTCACGAGGGGGGCCCACGCGCCAAACACCGCCATGGCGACGAGCAGGCCGAACAGCACCACCCACGGGCGGATGGCTTCCCGCCAGTCCGTGACCGCGACGTACACGGCCACCGCCGCGGCGCCGAGGACGCCCATCATGTGATTGGTGGACGTGAGCACCAGGATGTAGCCGATCAGCAGGAGCAGCCGGTCGCGCGGCCAGCCCCGCGCCGCGTCCGCCCAGTGAACGCCGAGCCACAGGATGAGCGCGATGGACAACAGGCTCAGCGTGTAGACCTTTTCGTTCACCACCGACTGGTTCCACACGGTGAACGACGTCGCCCCTACGAGGATGCCGGCGAATGCGGCGGCCGCGCGCGCGCGGGCGTGCGGAATCACGGGCTGCAACCACCGGTCGGCCACCAGGAACAGGCAGCCCGAGGCGAGCGCGCCGGTTACGGCCGCGAACAGATTGATCCGCAGCGCGTAGTGCTCCAGGAACCCCAGCGCCTGGCCCCACACGTTTGCGAGGATCACGAACAGCGGGTTCCCGGGCGGATGCGGGATGCCCAGCACCTTGGCGGCGGCGATGTACTCCGACGTGTCCCAGAACTGCGTCGTCGGCGCGATCGTCAGCGCGTAGATGGCCAGCACCGCCGCGGTGGCCAGCGTGGCAAGGCCGTACGGCGGCCGCTCCGTCGTCGTGTCGTTCATGGCTCTCCGTGCGGGCTCAGTGCCGGAACTGGCGGCGGCCGGTCAACACCATGGCGACCCCGCGGGCGTCGGCCGCCGCGATCACCTCCTGGTCGCGCACGGACCCGCCGGGCTGGATGATGGCGCGCACGCCGGCGGCCGCGGCCTCCTCGACCCCGTCCGGGAACGGGAAGAAGGCGTCCGACGCCAGCACCGCGCCGTCCGTGGCGTGACCCGCGGCCCGCGCCTTGTGGACGGCCAGAAACGAGGCGTCCACCCGGCTCATCTGTCCCGCGCCAATGCCAATGGCGGCCTCGTCCCGGGCGAGCAGGATCGCGTTCGATTTCACGCTCGCCACCGCGGCCCATGCGAACCGGAGGTCGCGCCATTCCGCGTCCGTGGGGGCCCGCGCCGTGGGCACGGTCCAGCTAGTCTCGTCCGCGCAGAACCGGAACCGGTCCTGGGCCAGCAGCCCGCCGCGTACCCGCTTGAGATCGAGCGCGGGGCCCGCCGCCATGGGCGCCAGCTCCACCACCCGCAGGTTCTTCTTCCGCTGGAAGACGGCCAGGGCGTCCGGGGCGACCTCCGGGGCGACGACCACCTCGACGAAGAGGTCGTGCATGGCTTCCGCGGCGGCGGCGTCCACCGCCGCGTTGAACGCCACCACCGAGCCGAACGCGGACGTCGGGTCGGTGGCGAGCGCGCGCCGATAGGCCTGAGCCGGCGAAGCGCCGAGCGCGAGGCCGCAGGGTGTCGTGTGCTTGATGATGGCGCAGGCCGCCCGCGTCGTCCACGGCTCCACCGCCAGCATCGCGCCCTCGATGTCGAGCAGGTTGTTGAACGACAGCTCCTTGCCGTGGAGCTGTCGCAGGTTCCGCATCCCGGGCTCGTCCGCCACGTAGAGCGCGGCGCGTTGATAGGGGTTCTCCCCGTACCGGAGCGCCAGGTGCCGCGTGAGTGCCAGCGGGAGTTGGGCCGGCAGGCCGTCCCCCGACTCCTCGCGGCTCAGGTAGGCCGCGATTGCGCCGTCGTACGCGCCCGTGTGCGCGAAGACCTTGGCCGCGAGCGCCTGCCGGAGGGCCTCGGGCACCGCTCCCGCATCGAGCGCTGCCAGCACGCGGTCGTAATCGGCGGGGTCCACGAGGGGCAGCACGGCCGCGTGGTTCTTGGCCGCCGACCGCAGCATGCTCGGACCGCCAATGTCGATCTGCTCGATGGCCTCGGCGAACGTCACGCCCGGCTTGGCGATCGTCTCGCGGAACGGGTAGAGGTTCACGGCCACGAGATCGATGGGTGCGATGCCGTGCGTCGCGATGGCCGCCATGTGGGCCGGCAGGTCGCGGCGCGCGAGCAGGCCGCCGTGCACGACGGGATGGAGCGTCTTCACGCGCCCGTCGAGCATCTCCGGAAATCCGGTGATCTGCTCCACGGTCAGCACCGCGATTCCATGCTCCGCCAGCAGCCGGGCCGTGCCGCCCGTCGAGATGATCTCCCAGCCGCGCTCCGCGAGCGCACGGGCGAACTCGGCGATGCCGCGCTTGTCGAAAACGGATATCAGTGCCCGGGGCACGCGTTCCTCCTCATACCTGATCCCTCACCTCTCCCGCGCCCTCCCCTCCCCGGCGGACAGGGCGGTCACGGCGGTCGCGGCGGTCAGGGCGAACGCGGGTCCTTCCGGCGTGAGCCGGACGGGCCGTCCGGCGCGCGCGGCGGCCAGCACCACGGCCGGGAGCAGTTGATGCTCGACCGCCAGGACCCGATCGCGCAACGAGGCCGGTGTGTCGTCCCGGCGGACGGGAACGGGCCACTGCGCCAGGATCGGACCGCGGTCGTACTCGGTCGTCACGAGGTGGACCGTGGGGCCGCTCACCGCGGCGCCCGACGCGAGCACCGCCTCGTGGACGCGCTGTCCGTACATCCCCTGCCCGCCGAACGCCGGCAGCAGCGCCGGGTGGATGTTGATGATCCTGCCGTCGTAGGCCGCCACCACGTTGGCCGGCACGAGCTTGAGGTACCCCGCGAGCACCACCAGGTCCACGCGGTGGCGGCGCAGCACGTCGCGCAGGCTCTCACCATCCGCCGGGGCCGTGACCTCCCAGGTGGCGACCTCCGCCCGCCGGGCGCGTGCGAGCGCCCCCGCGCCCGGCACGTTGGATGCCACGAGCACCACCTCGGCCGGCGCCGGGGGACGACACGCGTCCAGCAGGGCCTGCAGGTTGGAGCCCGATCCCGACGCCAGCACGCCCACGCGCATCGCGGTCACCGTCATTCCAGTCCCGAGGCCCGTCCCGAGGCCCGCTCGACCGCCCGCGCCACGGCGGCCGCCACCACCGGAAACTCGTCGTCCGTCATCGTCCGCACGTCGAACAGCACGCCGTCTTCGCCGCTGCGGGCAATGACCGGCGGGTCCTGGTCGCGCAGCGCCGCCCGTAAGCTATCCGGTGACTCCGCCGGAACCACCACCAGCGTGGTGGGCAGCGTGGCCCCGGGAAAGGCGCCACCCCCCACCGCCGATTCCCCCGGCTCGCACCGGGCGCCGGGCATCCGTCGCGCGAGCCGGCGGGCGCGCCGGCGCAGCTCGGCCGGCTCGGCCGTGAGCATCCGGAGCACCGGGATGGAACGGCGGGCCTCGCCCGGATCGCGATACAGGGCGAGGGTGGCTTCCAGTGCGGCCAGCGTCATTTTGTCCGGCCGCACCGCGCGCGCCAGCGGGTCGGCGGCCAGCCGCCGGACCAGCGCCGACGGTCCGGTGATGATCCCGGCCTGTGGCCCACCCAGCAGCTTGTCGCCCGAGAAGATCGTGAGCGCCCCCGCGGCGACGCTCGGGACCACGAGCGGCTCGCCCGGGAGGCCCCAGGGCGTGAGATCGAGGAGGAGGCCGCTCCCGACGTCGTGCACCACCGGGATCCCGCGCGGCGCGGCCAGCGCCACGAGCGCGGTCACGTCCACCTCCGCCACGAACCCCTGCATCGCGAAATTGGAGCGGTGAACCTTCAGCAGGACCCGCGTGCCCGGCCCAACCGCCCGCTCGTAGTCATCGAGGCGGGTCCGGTTGGTCGTGCCCACCTCCACCAGCCGGCTGCCGCTCCTGACCAGGATCTCCGGGATGCGGAATCCGCCGCCGATTTCCACCAGTTCGCCGCGCGACACGATCGTGTCGCCGTCCGCCGCGAGCGCGGTCAGCGCTAGCAGCACGGCGGAGGCCGCGTTGACCGTGACCAGCGCGTCCTCGGCCCCGGTGAGCGTGGTGAGCAGCGCGTGGGTGTGCCGTTGGCGCGAGCCGCGCGAGCCCTCGTCCAGCTCGTACTCGAGCGCGCTGTAGCCGGCCGCTTCCTGCATCGCGGCCAGCGCCGACGCCGCGAGCGGCGCGCGGCCGAGATTGGTGTGCAGCACGACGCCCGTCGCGTTGATCACGCGCGCCAGCGATGGCCGCTCCCGCTCGGCGAGGCGGGTCCGGACGGTGGCCACCCAGTCGGACGGGGTGTGCCCGTCCGCCCGGGCGGTGGCGATCACCTCGCGAACCGCGGCGGTGAGCACGGCCGGCGGTACGTCGCCCCCGATGCCCGCGGCCCGCGCCTCCGCGACGAGCGCGTGCACGGCCGGCAGGCGACGCCGCCCGTCGCTCATCGGGCCGGTTGGGTGGCGGTGTCCGGCACGGCCAGGAGCGTCCGGGACGAGGCGGTTGCCGCGGAGAGATTCGTGGTCGTCGCTTCGAACACGTAGCGGGCCCCGGGAATGAGCGGGGCCGTCAGCCTGACGACCAGCTGGTCGGACAGCCGCGGTCGCTGCGCCAGCAGCTCGGCGACCCGCCCGGAGTCGGCCGCGGCGGCGGAGTCGGGGGGCTGACCCGGCCGGGCGTCCGGGCGCGCAGCGGGCGGGGCCGGCACCGGGGGACGCTGGCGGGGAACGGTGTCGCGCGCGGCGGTCGTGTCCTGTGCGGCCGCCGAATCCGCCGCCGCCCGGAGGGCCGAATCGCGCGCGGCGGTCTCGATGGTCCGCACCGAGTCGTACCTGGCCGCGGTCCACACGGCGCCGAGCGGGACCGCGGCGGAGTCGGGCAGCAGCCGGACGTGGACGGCGCCGTCCGTGGGCATGGCGGGATCGAGCCGCTGGCTGAACGTGAGCCGGACCGTCACCGAGTCCACCTGGGCCACCTCGCGCAGCTGCGGGCCCACCGTGTCCCGGACGAACGCCCAGAACACGCCCTGCGCCGTCGTATCCACCCGCACGGTGAGCGAATCGAACGCCTCCCGCCGGTCGCGTCGCTGATTCCGGTTCTCGTCCACCACGGCGAACAGCAGATACTCGCCCGGCGGAATCCGGGTCAGGATCACGTCACCGGCGGAGTCGGCCTGCGCGATGTAGGCCGTCGAATCGCGGCCCACGGGGAGCGGGAACGCCTCGAGCAAGCCGCGGGTGGCGATTCGGTGCGCCGCCCAGTCAATGATGCTGGCGTCCACCCGCGTATCCGGAATGGCGGGTCCCGTCGAGAACACGACCTCCGCGCCCTCGCGCAACCGGTTGTTCCGCAGGTCGGCGACGCCGGGCAGGAGGACCACGCGGTAGACCGCGCCGTCGCGCCAGCCGTCCCGGGGCTTGACCTCGAGGCGGGTACGCTTCCAGGCAACGCGGATCTCGTCGTGGCGCGGCGACACGACGACGAGTCCCGCCATCTCGGCCGGCGGGCGCTCGTTGATCACCTCGTCGAACGCGAACACGACGGCGTCGCGGAACCCCGGCAGGATCGCAGACGAGTCGGGCCGGATCTCGCGAAGCACGGGCGGCGCGAAATCCGGCGGGCCACCGGGCGGTTCCTGGGCCGCCGCGCAGGCGGTGGCCAGGATCAGCAGCCCAAGACGCGCAGTTTCTCGACGATGGTCGCGCGCTGCTCGCGCCACGACGACTCCTTGGCCCGCTCCCGCGCGACGACGTCGGCCGGCGCCTTGGCGAGGAAGCGTTCGTTGTCCAGGGTGCGGGCGACGGCCGCGAGCTGTGTGTCCAGGCGGGCAACCTCGTCGCGCAGCCGGGCGCATTCGCGCTCGACGTCAATCGCGTCGCCCAGGGGCACGAACACCGCGGAGCCGTCCGTCAGCACCGCGTGCGCGCCCACCCCGCTCGGGGGCGCGCCCAGCGTCAGCCCGTCAATCCGGGCCAGCCGCTCGATCGTGCGCTGTTCCGCGTTACACGCCTCCGTGGCCACCAGGGTCGCGGGCTGCACGAACGCCCGGACGGCGCGGCCCGGCGCGACTCCGTACTCCGCGCGGATGTTGCGCACCGCGCCCACCACCTCCCGCACGAGCGCGAACTCCGCTTCGGCCTCCGGGTCGCGCCGCGCCGCGTCGGGCCGCGGCCAGCGCGCCCCCGCCAGGACCGGCTCCCGCTCGCCGGGCAGCGCCCCCCACAGCTCCTCCGTCACGAACGGCATGGCCGGGTGCAGCAGGCGCAGCACCGTCTCGAACACGTGGGCGAGAATGGCCCGGGCCACCTCGCCGCCGCGCACGTCCCCGTACAGCCGCGGCTTCACCTGCTCGACGTACCAGTCGGCCAGCTCGTCCCAGACGAAGTGATACAGGGTCCCCACGGCGTCGTTCAGCCGGAATCGCTCGAGTGCTTCCGTGGTCTCGGCCACGGCGGTCTGACAGCGCGACAGGATCCAGCGGTCCGCCAGCTCGAACTGCTGCGGGTCCAGGCGCGCGGGATCCGGCGTCGGGCCCGGCAGGTTCGTGAGAATGAACCGGCCCACGTTCCACAGCTTGTTGGCGAAGTTCCGGCCGGCCGCGAAGCTGGTCTCGAGATCGGCGGGATCGAGGATCACGTCCGTGCCGATCGCGGAACCCGCCAGCACCGTGTAGCGGAGCGCGTCGGCGCCGTAGCCGCGGACGACGTCGAGCGGGTCAATGCCGTTCCCCCGGGACTTCGACATCTTCGCGTGGTTGGTGTCGCGCACGATCCCGTTCAGGAACACCGTCGCGAACGGTCGCGCGCCGAGAAAATGGTAGCCGCCCATGATCATCCGGGCGACCCAGAAGAAGATGATGTCCGGCGCGGTGACGAGCGTGTGGCCGGGGTAGAAACGGGCCAGATCGTCGGTCCGGTCGGGCCAGCCCAGGGTCGCGAAGGGCCAGAGCCACGAGGAGAACCACGTGTCGAGCACGTCCTCGTCCTGGCGGACGGCCGCGCCGCACCGCTCGCAGGCGGGCGGGGCGGTCTCCGCGACCGTGATGTGTCCGCACCCGTCCGCGTCACAGTACCAGGCCGGGATGCGGTGTCCCCACCAGAGCTGGCGGGAGATGTTCCAGTCCCGGATCTCGGTGAGCCAATGCTCGAACACCGCGCCCCACCGCTCCGGGACGAACCGGACCTCCCCCGCGCGGTAGGCGGCGAGTGCCCGCTCGGCGAGCGGTTTCATGCGAACGAACCACTGGTCGGACAGGCGCGGCTCCACCACGGTGTCGCAGCGGTAGCAGTGCCGGATGCTGTGGCGGTGGGGTTCGACCTTGGCGAGCTGGCCCGCGGCCTCCAGTTGCTCCACGATCCGGCGTCGGGCGGCATGGCGGTCGAGCCCGCGCAGGTCCTCCGGCACGCGCTCCACGTCCGCCATCGTGGCCTCCGCCGTCATGATCCCGGGGCGCTCGCCGTCTGGATCGAGCATCCGCGCGATCTCGTAGTCGTTGGCGTCGTGCGCCGGGGTCACCTTCAGCAGCCCCGTGCCAAACTCCCGCTCGACCACCGAGCTCGTGGCCACCGGAATCCGCACGCCGGAAAGCGGTATCGCCACCGTCCGGCCCGCCAACCCCGCATACCGCTCGTCGTCCGGGTGGTACACGACCGCGACGTCCCCGAACATGGTCTCCGGCCGGGTGGTAGCAACGACCACCCAACTCCCCTCCTCCCCGGCGGTCGCGGCGGTCTCACCGCCCCGCTGCCCCTCTGCCCCGCTGCCCCTCTGCACCGGCTGTAATCGGTACCGCACCCAGTACAGCCGTCCATCCGTATCCCGGAACTCCGCCTCCTCGTCCGAGAGCGACGTATGGCAGCGCGGGCACCAGTGGATGACGCGATAGCCGCGGTAGATCAAGCCGTCGCCATGCAGGGCCACGAACACGTGGCGCACGGCGTGGGAGTAGCCGTCGTCCAGGGTGAAGCGCGTCCGGCTCCAGTCGCACGAGGCGCCGATGGCCTTGAGCTGGTCCAGGATGGTCCCACCCGTCTCGCGGACGTAGGCCCAGACGCGCTCCACGAAGGCGTCGCGTCCCAGGTCCTGGCGGAGCTTGCCCTCCCGGGCCAGGATCCGCTCCACCACGTTCTGCGTCGCGATCCCGGCGTGGTCGGTTCCCGGCAGCCAGAGCGTCTCCCGGCCCCGCATCCGCTCGAACCGGATCAGCAGGTCCTGGATCGTGTTGTTGAGCCCGTGGCCCATGTGGAGCCGGTCGGTCACGTTGGGGGGCGGAATGACGATGACGTAGGGCTCCGCGTCGCCGGTGCCCCGCGGGGCAAAGACGTCCGTCTCGAGCCAGCGGCGGTACACGGCCGCCTCGACGGCGGCGGGATCGAACTGCGGAGCGAGCGGCCGCGTGTCCGGCATGGGAGGCAACGCGGGCCGCGTCAGATGGGCCGCAGGTGCGGTGCGGACCGGGGCGGTGTGGTGCCGCGCAGCATGATCCGGTTGACGACCACCTCGACGCCGGGCACGGCCCGGGCCACGTCGCCCGCGACGCGCCGCACCGTCGCGTCGGACACGACGCCCGTCAGCTCCACCAGACCCGGTTCGGTCACCTGCACGTCCAGGTCCAGGTCGCTCGTGGCCTCGTCTTCGCGCAGCGCCGCGCGCACGGCCTGCGCGAGGTCGTCCGCCGTCGGCCGCGCCGTGCGACCGAGGCGACCGAACGTGTCGCGCACCCGCCCCCGGTTCACGGCGCCGATGGCCCCGCCCAGCGCCATGCCGGCCGCCGCGCCGAC
>Ga0326597_10014250_pt1 | contig 10421 bp, 7 predicted proteins | sample RVTome_12_FD_203789 | JGI IMG/M metagenome (GOLD analysis project Ga0326597, IMG submission 203789) | Soil microbial communities from uranium-contaminated site in the Upper Colorado River Basin, Wyoming, United States - RVT100D185 | ecosystem: Environmental > Terrestrial > Soil > Contaminated >... | reverse complement strand
GACATTACCACGGTGAACTTATCTCAGGTGTACGCTCGTGTGAGCCAGATTTTCCAGAATAATCTTGTCTTCTTCCTCGATCAGGGTCGATACTACGATTACTATTGGGATGATTACGACCCGGAAACGGGGGGTGGGACATACTCGCGAAAATATCGATATGCCGTGGGCAATTACGGGCGACAGATCAATTTCGACACTCTGGATGTAAAGAGCGTCACGAATCAGGAAGTAACGACCCCGTACAACATCGCTCCTTTCATGAATACGGGATACAAAGGATTTTATCTCGTGGAGATCGCCAATCCTCAGGAACCGTGGCGAACCACTTCCAAGCTCGTCGTCGTTTCCGACATCGGCCTCATTGTAAAACGAAGTGCAAATGAACTCGTTGTGTTCGCAACAAGTCTTGAGACCAACGAACCCTTGGCGAATGTGCTTATCACGCTTGTCTCAACCAACAATCAGGTGATGTCCTCCACGAAAACAGACAAGGGCGGGGTTGTCCGTTTGTCGAACCTTCTTGAAATGCAAAAGACATTTCAGTTAAAACTTGTTACTGCGGAACTCGAGAGCGATTTCAACTTTCTTAACCTGGCGGATTACAGAGTTGAGACATCCCGATTCGATGTAGCCGGCAAGCGGGATGTGGCGAACCGGTATGATGTTTTCGTGTATGGCGACAGGAACATCTATCGGCCGGGGGAAACCATTCGGCTTTCGGCCATCGTGCGAGAATTGACGAAGGAACTTCCGGCTAAACTTCCTGTGCGTTTGAAGATCTATAACCCGCTGGGGACGGTCATCCAGGAGCAACATCTCACATTGAATGAGTACGGCTCTTGTGAAGCGCAGTATCAGACAGTCTCCACCTCGCCGACAGGAGAATATCGATTCGAAATCTACACCGGCAACAACCTGTATCTTTCCTCCTACAAGGTGAGTGTCGAAGATTTCGTCCCCGATCGATTGAAGGTGCACCTCCAGGCTTCGGCAGAAGATGCGCGACCGGGCGACAGGATCACTTACAATCTGCAGGCGTTTAACTTTTTCGGCCCACCCGCGGTCGGGCGCAGTTGGGAATTTGAGGCGTCATTTGTAATTGCACCGTACATTTCGAAACGCTTCCCGGACTTTCGCTTCTTTGATGACGCAGCGAAAAACTATTCAGCTCCGCCCGATGTAATGACTGGAAAAACGGATAATGACGGGAAGACGCTTATTGGTTTCAATGTCCCCGACAATCTCACTTCCACTGGAATACTCAAAGCGCGCGGTCGGGTTGCGGTCTTTGATGAATCTGGCCGTCCCGTGTACCAGCTTGCCCAAACGATCGTGTATCCCAGAGAGTATTTCATTGGCGTTCGTCAGCGCGGATCATATTACGTCAGTCCGAACACACCACAAAAAATGCAGATCATCGCCGTCGACACGAAGGATTCTTCTATCAAAGGATTCAGTGCCACGATTGATCTCATTCGGCTTGAATGGCATTCGATACTTCGTCAGCATCCTGGAACAAAGACTCTCCGCTACATCTCAGAGCAGCGTGAGGTTCTTGTGAAAAGCGATGCGCTTCGGCTTGCTGACCGGCCAGTGGAATACACCTACACTGTACCGCGGTCCGGTGAATATGTCATGCGTGTTTCACGCGATGGTGAATCGGGATACAACCAGTTTCGTTTCTACGCCTATAGCTGGGGTACCACGGATATTACTTCTTTCGCAGTCAACCCGGAGGCGCGAATCGAGGTCGTTTTCGACAAGGACAAATACGCTCCGGGCGAAAAGGCAAAGGCGCTCTTCCAGGCACCGTTTGATGGCAAGATGCTGGTGTGCGTCGAACGAAACAGCGTCTTCAGTTACCACTATCTCGATGTGGTTCACAACTCAGCCTCCATGGACATTGATGTCACGGATGCCTTTCTCCCCAATGTCTATATCAGCGCTGTTCTTTTCCGCAGGATCAAAGATCAGGACATTCCTCTAATGGTCGGTCACGGCTTTGCGCCCTTGATGGTTGAGAAAGCTTCCAACAAAATTAATGTCACAATAGAAGCTCCTGAAAAAATTCGTCCGAAGACGAAGCAAAAAGTTGTCGTCATAGCCGGGGGCGAACGAAACATCGCGGTTACGCTGGCAGCCGTCGATGAGGGAATCCTTCAAGTGAAGAACTATGGTACGCCAAACCCCTACGAATATTTCTACACGAAGAAAGCACTGCAAACCGAGACCTTCGATTTCTTCAAGGATCTTCTTCCTGAGTCGAAGGGAAGCAATGAAAGCTCCTCGGGCGGTGGGGAAGGTGCAGAACTGGCAAAGCGGGTTAACCCCCTGGGAGTCCAGCGATTCAAGCCGTTAGCGATATGGTCAGGGATTCTTACCACCGATGGAAACGGTCGCGTTGAGGTAATGCTTGATGTTCCCGAGTTCAGCGGCGAACTTCGTTTAATGGCCATTGCCTATAAAGGAGATCGCTTCGGCTCCATTCAAAAAGCAATGAAGGTCGCAGATCCGGTGATCATCACCCCTGCCCTGCCGCGGTTTGTCAGTCCGGGTGATTCACTCACGATGCCCATCACGGCTTTCAATACGACTGAAAAGTCGACAACGCTCCGGTTTCGCATTGAAACGACGGGAGGAATCACCACGATGGCTACGTCCGCAACGCTGGAGGTTGGCCCAAACCAGGAGCGTTTTGTCAACGTCCCGCTCGCAGCAACGAATAAAATTGGCAAGGCTGTTGTCCGGGTCAAGACCGAGGCCTTCGGCGAAGAGATGGAGTCTATCACGGAGATTCCTGTCCGGCCTATCGCACCGTTCGTTGCGGAAGGTATTACAGGATTCGTTGACGCCGGTACGCCGGTTCGCTACGACATCGGGGTTGATTATCTACCATATAATCGCGCTGCTCATCTTGTACTCAGCCCATTTCCCGTTGCCAACTTCGCAAGAGAGTTGAAGCATCTTGTAGGATATCCACATGGATGTCTCGAGCAAACGGTGTCAAAAGCATTTCCGCAGGTTTACCTGCGAGACATTGCCTCGTTACTCGCACCGGAAATTCTGAATAACGGAAGCCCGACATATTTCGTCAATGAAGCAATAACAAAATTAGGAACCATGCAGCTAAGCGATGGCTCATTTGCGTACTGGCCGGGCGGAGGGTACGCAAATAAGTGGAGTACGGTGTATGCAACGCACTTTCTGCTGGAGAGCAAGCGGGCAGGATATGCCGTTTCCGAGGCGATGTTGAGTGCAGCGGTGGGTGCTGTTGCACGGATTGCACGCACCAAAGCTGTCGAAGATCTCTATTATTATGAAACTCAAAAGACTCTGGTCAAACGTGTCGCGGACAAAAGCGTACTGTACGGACTGTATGTTCTCGCCGTGGCAGGAAGTCCCGAGAAGCAGCTGATGCAATACTATCGTGCGGAGAAATCGCTTCTCACTACCGACACACAATATCTTCTCGCCGGATCATTTGCTCTTGCCGGCGATCGTCGGACATACACTGAACTTCTCCCTCCACAATTCACGACGCCCCAGCCGGTGCGTACAAGCGGGTACAACTTCGATTCTCCTCTTCGCGCAAACGCCCTGATCCTGAATGTCCTTTTGGACACTGACCTCAACAACAATGATATCTCCCGGTATATGGATTACCTCTCGCGAACGTACCGGACCTATCGCTGGTATAGCACTCAGGACGACGCGTTCACGTTACTTGCCTTCGGGAAGGCTGCACGTATGGCGTCTGCTACCAAAGTAACCGGCACCATCAACGTTGGGGAACAACGGTTGAATTATGAGGGAGGAAATAGGAAGTGGAAGATCGATCCATTCGGCACATCCGTTCAAATTTCCACACGAGGCGAAGGTCGAGTCTACTACTCCCTGGTGACGGAGGGTATTCGCGCTGATGGTCGCATACCAATCGAAGACAAGAACCTGCAGGTCCGGCGGGAGTACCTCGATAGAACCGGAACGGCTGTCGGTCTTTCAACCGTGAAGCAAAATGACCTTCTTGTCGTTCGTCTCTCGATCAATTGTAGCGTGGACAACCTGGAGAACGTGGCAATTACGGATATGCTTCCTGCCGGCTTTGAAATTGAAAATCCCCGTTTGACGGAGACGACCAATTACTCCTTTATCAAGAACGCATCCCCCCCCGAGTATCTTGATATTCGAGACGACAGGATGAACCTCTACACCAGTTTCAAGGGAAGAAAGCAGCAGGTGTTCTACTATTTGGTCCGTGCGGTAACACAGGGCGACTTTGTTCACGCGCCGGTAGTTGCAGAGGCAATGTATGATGCAAACTACTACTCTGCGAGCGGCGCCGGGAAAGTACGTGTTGGGAAGTGAACATATCCTTGACTCTGTCGCAAGGTTTTCTAACTTATAAAGAGAATTCTCGACCGGGAATAGTCCTGCTGTATTCCTTCGCTCTTCAACATCCATTGAGGATTCTGCTGTACCCGATGTGCCTCTGAAACCCAACGTCAGGATGGATGCCGTATGCGTCTTCGTCTTTCCACGCGTGTTGGCAGACCAGGTTGCGCCATCACGCTCAACTATAGTCACTACCTTTCCTCTGCGATCTATGGCTGGATTGAAGCATCCTCCGCTGAGTACTCCGCTTTTCTGCACGACAAGGGCTTCAGCATCGAGGGGACGGCCAAACGCTTCAAACACTTTTGTTTCTCACGGCTTGAGGTTCCGAAGAGAAGAATTTGGCATGAACAGTTGCATATTTTCTCACCCCTCGTCACCTGGTACATCTCTATGCCTGTTGAGCAATCCTTGCAACACCTTGTGGCGGGGATGTTTGAGAAGCGGGAGTTTTACATTGAGCGGGAGGAAAACAAGTTTACGGTTGAGCAGGTGGAGACGATGCCCGAGCCGAAGTGGAAAAAGTGGATGAAGTTCCGCTTGGTCTCGCCCCTTACCGTTTCTACAACGCACGAACGCAATGGCAGAGTATTGCCTGAATACCTGCTTGCGAACGATGAGCGCCTCAGTGATCTGCTCCGGCAGAACATTCTCAACAAGTACCGCTCGTTATATGGTGCTGAGCCGAAGGCGTCCTCCGACTCAGAGTCATCGGTGATGAAGGACGCCCGCCTGCCGGTCGGGCAGGCCTTCACCTGTCTTCTCGACCAGAAGTTCATCGCCGACCATGGCGGACCGAAGAAGATCAGCAACCTCATCACGATCAAGGAAGGCCGCACCGACCAAACCAAAGTACGCGCCTTCATGTGCCCGATTGTCCTTAAAGGGAATCCTGAGCTGATCAAGCTCGCGTATGAAAGTGGACTGGGGGAAAAGAATAGCCTGGGGTTTGGCATGCTGAAGGTCCGGACATCAACCAAGGCAATCTTCAGCAGGACCCGCACAGAGAGAAGGTTTCTTTGAACAACGCGAATCTCGGATGAAGGTCTCCTCTACGAGGTCGTAGACCTTCGTCTGAGAGCATGCCCTGCGGATGGAAACCTTCAACTTGGATTGCCAAGGCGAACTTCCACCAAGCTTTGACTTTGAAGAAGGTTGCCTTGAACGGAGCGAAAGGAACCCCGCGCTGATTGCGCTGGCGTATGAATCGGGACTAGGAGAAAAGAACAGCTTAGGATTTGGAATGCTTGAGGTCGCTGACGTCTGACCTCCTTACATTTGTTCTTTGTTATCTGATGTCTCCGCCCCATAGGAAGTTTTTCTCAATCTCTCGCGGCGGATGACGGAACACGACATAGTTCTTTGAAATATCAAGCACTCTCGAAAGCTCTCTGAGCTTTTTGAGATCAAGCGATCCTGGAGTTTCTTTTGCCTCGAACGCTGCCGAGTTATTGAGAATGAAATCGATTTCCTTGCCTGTCTTGCGCGAATAGTAACTGATGGCTCCTTTGGCACGTAGCTGATTGAACACCGCATTTTCAAATTGAGCGCCGCTGTCGATTTCTCCAAGTGTGTTGAGAATGCCGCTATCTGTAAAGAAAAGCTTCGGAGCTTTGACGATTTCCCGATCGCTGCTCTTTGAAACAACAGGAATGCGCCTGATCAGGTATGTGTGCTCAAACAGGTTGAAGTAGTTGTACACTGTTGGTCGCGATAATCCGGAAAGAGATGCAATCTTCGAGTAATCCAAACGCGTTGCGGTGCGGGACGATAATATCTTAAGCAGCGTGAAGATGTTCTGAATGTTGGTGAAATCGGTGAATGTCCGAACATCGATCCTGATGTACGAGTCGAGAATGTCGCGCAAGAGATCTTTCTTTACGGAAATTGTTGTTGCAAGAACGATCTCCGGGAATCCGCCGAGACGAATGTATTCTTCATACTGTCGCTTGAGACGCTCATACTCTGCATGTAGAAACGAAGCAGTCGGAAACCTGACCGGACCGTGCGTCACCTCTTTGAAGGTGAGAAACTCCCCGAATGAAAGGGTCGCAAGTTCGAACAGCTTCTTTCTTCCTGCGAGCGACTCGGTGAATTGTCCTTTGAGATAGTACGAGCTTGATCCCGTGACTATGAATTTGATGGGATAATTGTCGTAGAGGTATTTGATGACACTGACAATCTCAGGAAGAAGCTGGATTTCATCAATGGCGAGATATGCTTTCTTTTTGAACGAAAGCCCGCGTGCTTCAAGGGTGAGGATAATATTGTCGTAATTCTGTTCGCTGAAAAGAAGTCGGTTATCAACTCGCTCGAGATCGAAGTAGATCTTGTTCTGAGAGCTGACGCTGTCAAGGAGAGCTTTTACGAGCGTGGTCTTTCCCGTTCGTCGCATGCCGGTCAACACGGTTACCTGACGGGCGGAAAGATGCCGTTGAAGCGCTGAGAATATGGTTCGTGGATACAACATACGGAGACAATATGATTGTTTTTTGGTTTTTAGTCAATTACTATTTGTAAAGCGTGAGTTTACAGATAGTAATACTATGTGTAAAGCCATCCCTACAGGCAATACCCTGAGAAGATCCGGAGGTGAATGCCTGGCTTTTTTGAATCTGAAGATTGCACTGGACGCGTTTGTCGGTTCACGGCCAGGACAACCTTCAACCAAGCTTAACTTTGAAGAAGGTTGCCTTGAACCGTGTAACAGAGACCAAGGCGTCCTTCAGAAATGCATCCATACATTCCACACCTGCTCTCCGACATTAGAGAAGCGCAAAGACGAAACGTGTTGCACGTTGAGGAAGAAGCGCCTCCCACCATCGATGAGCATCTCGAAGCGGTCGAACGATGGATCGCCGGAGAGGAGCCGGAACATACGTTCGGCTATTACTGCGGTCTCGAGCGCATAAATTTTCCGCATGCTGAACAGCTGAGTGATCATGATCTCATACAGGTATGCCATGCCCTTCAGGACTTACTTTCTTCCTGGCATGCAGGCATTGACCTTCCTGAGGCTCTACCTCTACCGATGAAGTATCAATTCATGGTCGGCACGCTTGATGAAGGATTTACTGTTATGAACAGCGGACAGGTGACTTTCGACTATTGCAGTGGGTATGCTCCGGAATGTTCCTTCAAGGAATACTGTCCCTGTTTGGAATTCTGGAAAAAAACCGACGATCCGATGGACCATAGTTCAGAATGTTGAAGGCAATGCTCACCGGCACCCGCCTACGCTCCCTGCCTGTCCGGTCGAAGACTCTCTACGAGATCGTAGATCGACTCGTTGAGCAGGCAAGCGGCGGGCAAGCATCAACAAGAGGTCCAAGGCGTCCTTCAACATGGCTGAACCTCGGATGATGGACGCCTTGAACGAAACAATCTACGATTGACTTAGGCAATGCAAACTCGAAAGTGGACAGCGGAGGAAATCGCACTCCTTCGGAGGTACTATCGAAAGAAGGGCGCGAAGTATGTGGCGGAGCGCTTGGGCCGAAATCCCGATACCGTAATGGCGAAGGCGGCAAAACTTGGCATCCGGTATCAGGGCATTCGTCCGTGGAGGATGTGGGAGGATCGATACCTTCAGAGGAAGTACAAGATCCGGAAAACTTCTTCCATAGCACGCACGTTGAAGCGCAGCGTGCCCTCGGTCGCGGCACGGGCAAAGAAGTTCAACTTGCTTGGCTCCCGATCGCCAAACTGGTCGGATAAAGAGAAAGACCTTCTGCGTGCGTTGTATGCCGACCGGAAGAATTCCCTGGAGTACATCTCCGAGCTTCTGAATCGATCACGTTATGCAATCCTGCTACAGGCACAGGTGCTGGGATTGAAACGGCCACAGCACGTCCATGAGTGGACGAAGGAAGAACATCGGTACTTCGTTATGCACCGAAAAACCAAATCATACAAAGAAATCGCGCAGGCCCTGGGGCTAACAACAAGTGCGGTAGGCCATCATGCGAGCCGATCGGGTTTCCGCCGGCGACCTCCTGGGCGGCCCTGGATGGAGGAAGAGAAGGAGTTCATCCGGCAGAACTACAGAATTCTCCCGACACGAGAGATTGCAGCGAAGTTAGGAAGGTCGTTCGATGCAGTCATTAATCTTGCCGGACCGCTTGGCATCAGCGCAGGCCGTAGCCGTCCGTGGAGTGAGGAAGAACAAGAGTACCTCCGGAGCCATTATCGGCGCTTCCCGGTGGAAAACATTGCAGCCGAGCTTGGTCGCACGGTGAAAGCCGTAGCAACCGCCGCTGCTAAACTCAAACTGACGCGGCGTCGAGCCGGAGTCAAAAGGAAGGCTAGGTCAAGGCGTCCTTCAACTCAGGTCAATCTCAGATGAATGACGCCTTGATCCCGGACGGTTGATCAAGACACATGAGCATGCACCCATACATCCCACACTTGCTTGCAGACATCAAGGCTGTTTACAGAAACAAGGACTATGTTGTTGAGGAGCAAGCACCGACCTCAATCGAAGAGGAACTCGAAGAGGTTGAACGATGGGTAACTGAAGGGGAACCCGAACATTCATTCGGCTATTACTGCGGACTGAACGCCAAGAATTTTCCGCCGGCAGAACAGTTGAGCGATGAAGACCTGACGAAGGTATGCGACGCATTCCGGCAGATGCTCTACTCCTGGCATACCGATATCGCTTTGCCAGATGCTCTGCCACTTCCTCTGAGATACCAGTTCATGGTCGGCACGCTCGATGAGAAGTTTGCAGTTGTGAATACCGGATTCATAACGTTTGACTACTGCACCGGCTACGCCCCCGATTGTCCATTCAAGGAGTTCTGCCCGTGCCTAGAATTTTGGAACAACAAATCAGGATCCATTTTGCCATTCTGATATTTTGCAATTTTCCGTATCGATGGAAGGTGAAATCAAAGTTTCCCGGCTTAGAAGAGCCATCCCGCGGGGCGCTGCGCCGACACTTCGCTGCTATTTGGCAGAAGTTGAAAAACCATGAACCGCTCGAAGGCGAAGACAAGGTGTATGCAGACTTGATGCAGCAGCACGCAGTGTATCATAACACCTGGGAATTTGCCGATGAGCTTGAAGGCCATGAGTATGACACCGAAACCGACGTCAATCCGTTTGTCCATATCGCGTTCGATGCAGTAATTGTGAATCAGGTGACGCTGGACGAACCGAGGGGGATAAAAAATATCTACAGTCGGCTGCGCCTCAAGGGGTTGGATCATCTCGACGCGCTCCATGAAATGGCGGGAGTTTTTGTAACGGAGTTCTATGAGATCTCTCGCGGTAGAATACCCTACAGCGATGAGCGGTACCTGAGAGAACTCAGAAAGCTCGTCCGGTAATCAAGCGAAAGCTCGATCTACGCGCGTAGAGCGAGACCCTTTGTGGGACAAAGTCGAGTTAAAAGCTCGACCCACGGTCCGTATTCATCTCGTGCAGGTGTAACATGAATAACCAGAGAACATATTACCGCCGCAACCTGCCACACTACCAGCCGCCGTATGCAACATGCCACATCGTCTTCCGGCTGGATGGATCGCTGCCCCGGCACATGATCGAGGTCCTACGCAACGGGCGGGAGAAGGAGAAAGAGATGATTGCGTCCATCAAGGACGAGAAGCGCAAGCGGGATGAATGGCGGGCACATCATCAGGCGTACTTCGAGAAGTTTGATGCGCTGATGGACGGCAACACCGCCGGGCCGCGGTGGCTTGCCGACGACCGCGTCGCTGAAATCGTCGCTGAGGCAATCCACTTCCGCGATGCAAGGGAGTACGACCTGCTTGTACACACCATCATGCCGAACCACGTACACATGGTGTGTACCGTAGGACGGAGTGGCACTCCGTCCCCTGAGGAAGAGAATCGCGCCGTAGGTCGGAATGCCATTCCGACCTACAGGATACTACAGTCCCTCAAGCGTCACACGGCGCGGAAAGCAAACACACTCCTTTCTCGATTGGGACCGTTCTGGCAGGAAGAAAGCTACGACCACGTCATCCGCGACAGTGAGGAACTCGAACGCACAATATGGT
>Ga0326597_10014249_pt1 | contig 10422 bp, 10 predicted proteins | sample RVTome_12_FD_203789 | JGI IMG/M metagenome (GOLD analysis project Ga0326597, IMG submission 203789) | Soil microbial communities from uranium-contaminated site in the Upper Colorado River Basin, Wyoming, United States - RVT100D185 | ecosystem: Environmental > Terrestrial > Soil > Contaminated >... | reverse complement strand
CCGATCGTGATCGTTAAGAAAGATCTTTTGCCTGGCCGTGCCTCGATTCATGACATGATAGTGGGCGCCGCGATATTCAATCCGCAGGGGACGTGACATGGGAGCAGAGCATGCCTCACTCGTCACTGAAAGTCAACAGCAGATTTGACCCCCTTTGACCCCCTTTTGACCCCCTTTCCTATGCCGCATTTCGCGCGGGTTTGCTCAAACACATCTCGATGGAGGAGAAAATCCTGTTGCCGGCTGCGCAAAGGATGCGCGGCGGCGAGTCATTAACTCTGGCGGCCAGGCTTCGGCTCGACCACGGCGCGCTCGCGGCGCTGCTAGTGCCGACGCCGGCACCGTCGATTGTCGCGGCCATCCGCGTGATCCTCAAAGCCCACAACTCTATCGAGGAAGGTCCCGACGGCCTCTATGCTCAGTGCGAGCAATTGGCAGGAGCTGAAGCCGACCGGATTCTAGCTCAACTCCAAGCCGCTCCAGAAGTGAAGGTCGCGCCGCATATTGAGACCGCGCAGGTGCTCGAGACGACACGGCGGGCTTTGGTCAAAGCTGGTTATGCCCTAGAAGTGTGACCGTCAGTTTTTCGTTGGTTGAACGGCATACTCAGTGTTTCGTTGCTTGATGTCTTGTCGCGGCGAAGTCTTCGACGCGCTCCTGAAGCCCGCCGTCACAAACCCGCTGGTTACGACGATTCAGTTTGTTTCTGACGAGAGCGAAAGAGAGCACCGGGAAAATACAGTTATGCCCAAGATCCGCCGATGCCCGGGGTACGAGAAAGTTCGCCAACCACGATGGATTTCCCTGCCGCGGACAATTGCTTTCGACAACCCAAGATCATCGGCGCCGAAGATTGTTCCGTCCCCGGCGCTTGATTGCTTCGACGAGAAAAAAACTGATCGCCCCGGCCGTGAAGCAAACCGCCAGATCGTCCGGGTGCAAGACGGTAAAGCGGAAGAGCTTTGATAGCGACGGAATATATAGGACCGCCGCCAGAAATCCCAAGGCTCCCGAGATGACCCACCAGAACGCCGGATTCGCCGTGCGCCAGGGGAAAAGGAGCTGGCGCGACCAGGAGCGGTTGGCGGAGATCAACCCGAGCATACCGAGCACCAGAGTGGAAAATGTCAGCGCCCGGGCGTTGTCGGCGCCCTGGCCGCGATAGAGCGCGACGCCAAAGACCAGCAGAACAATCGCCAGGACAGCGCCGCCCTGCAGCAGGCTGTAGAGAATATCGCGTCCGCCCAAGAGCGGCGTGTCGGGTTCGCGCGGCGGTTTTTGCATGATGTTCGCTTCCGCCGGCTCCGCTTCAAAGGCGATGGAACAGGCCGGATCGATGATCAATTCTAAAAACACGATGTGCACCGGAGTCAGCACCAGCGGCCAGTTCAGGATCAACGGCACCAGCGCGAGTCCCGCGATGGGCACGTGGATGGCGAAGATGAAAGCCATCGCCTTTTGCAGATTGTCGAAAATCCGCCGGCCCGAGCCGACCGCCTCCACGATGGTGGCGAAGTCGTCATCGAGCAGAACCAGCGAGGCCGCTTCGCGGGCGACGTCGGTGCCGCGTCCTCCCATCGCGATGCCGATATGGGCGGCTTTCAGCGCCGGCGCGTCATTGACGCCGTCGCCGGTCATCGCCACGATCTCGCCGTTGGCTTTGAATGCCTCCACCAGATTGAGTTTTTGCTCCGGCAGGACCCGGGCGAAAATATTGGTGTTCGCAATGCGGCGGCGCAACTCTCCCTCGTGCAGCGCCGCGAGCTCGGGACCGGTCAAAATTCCTCCGTTCGCCGCGAGGCCGATCGCTCGACCGACGGCCTGCGCGGTGGACGGGTAGTCTCCGGTGATCATCACGACCTTGATTCCCGCCTGAGCACATTCTTTGATTGCCGCCGGCACGGCCGGCCGCACGGGGTCGGCCAAGCCGATGAGGCCGAGAAAATCAAAATCGAAATCATGCTGAGTCGGCGGCCAAGCGTCGCCGTCGAAGCGCGCTCGGGCCACCGCCAGCACGCGCAGGCCGTCCCGCGCCATGGCATCGACTTGGGCGGAGAGCCCTTGCATCTGGTCTGAATCAAAATGGCACAGGTCGGCGACGGCTTCGGGCGCTCCCTTGGTCGCGATCATGTGCTGGTCGCCTTGCGCGGTGTGCCAGACATGAGAGAGCGCGAGTAGTTCCGGAGAGATCGAGTACTCGTGAGCGAGCGTCCAATTTTCAAACCTCGCTCCATGATCGAGATAGCGGTCGCCCAGCGTTTTGAACGCTTTCTCCATGGGGTCGAACGGATCGGTTTCGCTGGCGAGAACCGAATAGCGCACCAGCCTGTGAAACTTTTGCGGCAGGAGCTGGTCGGTTTGGCCGTCCACGTCAAAGCTGTCGGCGCCGACGCAAAGGCGCTTCACCGTCATGTGATTGAGCGTCAGCGTCCCGGTCTTATCCGCGCACAGAACGGTCGCCGAGCCGAGGGCTTCGATGGCCGCCATGCGCCGGGTCAGCACCCGCTTCTGTGACATGCGCCAGGCGCCCAGGGCCAAGAAAACCATAAGGACGACGGGAATCTCTTCCGGCAGGAGCGCCATGGCGAGCGCAACGCCAGCCAGAAAACCATTGATCCAGCTTCCTCTCGTCAGACCGTAGAGCACCACGGCCAGGGCGCAGACCGAGAGTCCCACGGCGGCGAAATTACGGATCAGATTGCCGGCCTTCCGTTGCAGGTAAGTCTGGTCGGTTTCCACCGATTGGAGCGCCTTGCCGATGCGTCCCATTTCCGTGCGCGCGCCCGTCGCGAGCACACGGGCGACGCCGCGGCCCTGCACCAACATGGTGCCGGCGAAGACAAAGGGCAGATCGTCGCCGCCCGGACGAGTGATCTCTTGAACGCCGTTCCAGGCGGCCTTGCGCACGGGCACGGATTCTCCGCTGAGCAACGATTCGTCCACCATCAGGTCGTTGCACGAATGCAGCACGGCGTCCGCCGGGACCCGGTCGCCCTCGGTGATGATGAGGCAATCGTCGCGCACGACCTCCCGCCCGGCGATGCGTTGTTGCTCGCCGTCGCGGATTACCAGCGCGCGCGGGCTCGACAGATCGCGCAAGGCCTCGAGCGCCCGTTCGGTCTTTCTCTCCTGAAAGATGGTGATGCCCATGATAACGATGATCCAAAAGGCCAAGACCAATGCTTCGCGAACGTCGCCGAGTATCAAGTAAATGACGGCGGCGACGATCAGCAGCAGGAACATTGGCTCGCGCACGACGCCCAGGGCGATATCGACGGTGCGGCGGCGCGTCGATGCATAGAGTTCGTTGTAGCCGTCTTCGCGCAATCGTGCCTCGACCTCGGCGCTTGAAAGCCCCAGGGTGGGTTCCGTTCCAGCGGATCTTTCTTGGACGCGGTTCATGTTCTAACGTGGCAGCCGATGCGCCTGAGCCTGTACAAAAGTGGCGATGCAATCGGCGAGGTCGGGGCGGCTGATTTCCTCCAGATCGTAACGGACGCGGCAATAAGGTTTAGTAAAAAGAATGAGACGAGCCAAGTCTACCGGAGTTGCCACGACGATACTATCGCAGGGCGTCGCGTTGATGGTCGCTGCCAGGTCTTCGAGTTGGGCGGGGGAATATCCCATCGCCGGCAGCGCTTTGTCGACCCAAGGGAAGTGTTTGAAGATGTTGGCCAGGCTGCCTCTTGCGCCCGGTCTCGGATCGACGATCTCGGCGGCGCCATGCTTTTGCGCCGCAATCGTTCCCGAACCATAGCCCATCTCGCCGTGCGTGAGCGTCGGGCCGTCTTCGACGGGCCGCAAGCCGCGTGCGATTAGATTCGCCGCGCCCATGATGAGAACGCGTTCCCGATTAGCCACCTCCGTGACGTTGTCGTTGATCAATCTTACCCTCCTGTCCATCGCGCCTAATCTCGGGGTGGTATAATCAGCAAGATATATGCCCCCAATTGAAGTCTGAAATGGCTCGCCGGGCTGCCAGCCGAGGGAAACTCAAGGAAGATTGTTTCCCGCCGTTGAGGTATTGGAGCGCCGAAATTTCTCAGCCGTGCGAACCCGCAAAGCGGAATCTGTTACCGGTGCGAAATAATACAGTCGAATCGGCTCCCGCCGCGAATGGCACGGACTGTGCAATTTCAAGCGCACATCGGGGACATGGCCGCGGGCGATGCTTGAGTATATTGTCACCGCGTAGATGTCATCCCCAGCGGTGGGTCATGGCGTATGACCCTCCACTCGTTATGTCGGATAGATGCGCTTGAGTTCCAAATGGGTAATCAAGGGCACCGGACCATCGCTTACTTTTCCTGGAGATCGGGCTTGATACGGCCATGCCCACCTACAGCGGCGGGCTCGGGGTTCTTGCCGGCGATACGATTCGTGCGGCTGCCGATCTCAAAGTGCCGATGGTGGCTGTAACGCTGCTGCATCGCAAAGGTTGTTTTTACCAGCGGCTCGACGCTGGCGGTACGCAGATCGAAGAGCCGGTGGACTGGGTGGTGGGAGATTTCGTCAATGAGCTGCCGCAGAGGACCTCGGTTACGATCGAGGGACGGAAGGTTCACCTTCGGGCGTGGCGGTACGCGGTCCGTGGACTGGGGAATTTCCAGGCGCCGGTTTATTTCCTCGACAGCGATCTGCCGGACAATTCCGAAAATCTTTCAACGGAAATATCAAAAGGACAGCTTTAGCGATGACCCTGCGATATCTCGACCCGAGGTTTGAACTATGAATGTCCTATTAATCGAGGCGATCCTGGACAGGTACGTGGCGCAGGTTCAAAGGCGAAAGAAACATTGGAGTCCGGCGGAGATCGAAGCGCTGCTGCTGAAGCTGAGAGAAGAGGTCTTGGATTGCCTTAAGTAATCCATCGCGAAACACGGAGCAAATCGATTTCCGACAAAGAGCTGCTCCCGCAGATTTCATTGAGACAAACCGAGAGGAGAAAAGCACATGCCGATCAAGCGAATCCTTTGGGCGAGCGACGGATCAAAGGAGTCGGATAATGCACTGAGGTGGGCGAAGATGTTCGCCACTCGGTTTGATGCAAAAGTGACTGCCCTGAACGTTATCGAGACCCTGAATCTTGACACTTTAGAGGTGGCTGATGATTTAAAAAGAGAAATTTCGCGTATCGACTCTGCAATAAAGAAGAAGCAAACGAAGCGGCTCACGCATGTCAGAACTGTCCTTGAGAAATGGGGAATCAAAGCGGAGATGCGGATTGCGAGGGGAGTTCCACATCAAGAGATCATCAAAGCTGTTCAGAGTCGCGCCATTGATCTGATTGCTATGGGGAAAAGGGGTCTCAATCTTTGGGGCAGAATGCTGCTTGGGAGCACGACGAGCAGAGTGCTCCGAGAAGCGCACGTACCGGTTCTAACCGTGAGGCAGGCCGCGAGAAAACTGACTGTGAAGAAAATTCTCGTTCCCGCCGGTTTTTCTCCTGGGGATTCGGCGTCTCTGGAGTGGGCATTAGAATTAGCGAGGAAGTTCGGCGCCGCGCTGTTTCTCCTGCATGTCATCGAGGTTCACAAGTCTTATAATGGGGTGACCGGGGGGGTCATGGGCAGACTGCGTGATTCTGCGACCAGGCAATTGCAAGCCATGCTGGACGCCGTCCCAAGTCAGAAGCTGAAAGGAGTCACCCTGACGCCGAAAGTAAAGGCGTTCCCTCGGGCAGGGTCCGGCATCGTTGAATTTGTCCGCCAGGAAGGGATCGACATAATCGTTATGAGCACGCACGCGAGAAAAGGCGCGCCAAGGTTTTTTTTAGGGAGCGTGGCAGAAAGTGTCACCAAAGAAGCTCCCTGTCCCGTCATTACCGTCACGCCTCAAGCAGTCACAACGTGACAACTGGATCGGGATGAGCTGCCCCGGGGCTGACGGATACCTTACGAAGAGGCAAAGGTTCAGGTGATCACCGAGGACCTCTCTACGATCCAACGTTGAACCTATTTCCCGCTGTTGAGTCCGTTGCCAGCCTTTTAGATAGAGAACCATTGTGGCGATAACATTTGTCTAATCACATTATCTTCCTTACGCGCATCTTGTCTCTCGGGGCACGCCGACCCGGGTAAGGCCCGGCGGATACAGCGCCTCGATTTGAGGGCGACGCGTCTCATATCCGCCTCGGTATTCTTGTGCCTGCCTAAAGGATAAACCCGTATCGGCTTTCTAGATACGCACGAAGAGACTTCTCGTGGACTCGAACCCGATTCCCCCGTTTACTGAATAAGCCTTGACGTTCTAGCTGTTTCAACGCATGGGACACGCGCGGCCGGGAGGCGCCGACCATCGCGGCGAGCTCCTCGTGAGTGAGGGCTGATGGGAAAAGCCCCTTAGTTCGTCTGATATGAGGGCGACCTGCATACTCCCAGAGCGCCAGGGCCAACCGGTCAGATAGATTTTCTCCCAGGAACATTGCTCGGAGGAGTGAGAGCTTTAGCACTGGTCTTAGCGATGTGTCCATTAATCCACCAAAAAGTTCCCACGGCAGGCCGCATACCTCCTTGACGAACACATGGGACTCGATCCTTCCGACGCGTGAATCTCGAAGCGCTGTGGCCGTACTCAGCCGCCGCCACCCACGAACGAGCGCGGTTATCCCGAAGAACTCTCCCGGCGTCAATACTGTCAGGCGCACAAAGCGGCCCTCACTGCCGAGCAGAGAGACGGCGATTAACCCTTCCAACACGTAAAAGAGATGTTTAGCAGGTTCATCGGGGCGATAGATCGCTTGCCCCTTGGCCACGCGCAACTCTTCAATGTTACGGCTTAAGAGAACCAGACGATCCGGAGAGAGCCAGTCGAAGGTTCCTAAACGGCGGAGCTCCGAGACCTGAATGGTCTGCTTATTCATTTATCCTCCCTTAACGGATTTGGGACGCAGATTTTCTGCCACCTTCGCTATATTTTGTTATTTCCTTCAGATTTGTCAGGAATATGTCTGTAACCTAAGTAACAGACAAGCCTATCCGCGTTAGGGGAGAAAGCGAGAACATGCTCAAGCTGAAGAAAAAGGGTGAACTTAATGATAAGGGGGCATCGGTCGAAATCTTCGCGAGAACCAAATGGACCCAAAGAAGCCGCGAAATATTCTCGTCCTTCTGAAAAGAAAAGCCAGACTTTTGCCATCGTCGGTCTCGGCGCGTCGGCAGGCGGTTTGATGGCGCTCCTCCAAGCCGACAATGGGACGAAAGTAGGACCCAGCAACATCTATGTCATTCCGCGAAACAAGCAAATGGCCATGACGCACGGGGCCCTGCTTTTGCCCAGGCTACCGTAGCCTCGTGACCTCCGACCCTCCTTTCAGAGATCGGAGGAGTTAGAAAATGTTCTAGAGCTAATAAAAGAGTTGAGTTCGAGGAGGTCGTCGTGAACCTAACACCAAATGACGTACCCTGTTCTGGAATTCGCTGCGGGATTGTTTTGTCGGGTGGGGGCGGCACGCGAATACGCGAATTCGTATATCGGATGCGGGCTGATGACCTCCCCAAACAATACGTCAATTTCATCGGCAATCGCTCCATGCTGGAGCACACTTTTCACCGCGCCGAAAAGTTAATTTCAGCCGAGCGGCTCTTTGTCGTAATCGCCCGGGAACACCTGAAGTTTAGCGAAGTTCGCCGCCAAATTGGATCAAGATCATCGGAAACCGTGGTGATCCAACCCAAGAACAAGGATACCGCGCCCGGGCTTCTTCTCCCACTGCTCTATCTTTACCGACGGTTTCCTGATGCCGCCGTAGCAATCTTTCCATCGGATCATTTTATCCTTGAAGAGGACGTTTTTATACGGCATGTCAACCTGGCACTTAGAATCGTGGAGCAGAACGGATCGCGGATTGTGCTTTTGGGGGCAGCGCCCAACGCGCCCGAACCAGAGTATGGTTATATTGTTCCAGGGGAAGAAATTAAGGAGCCCGGGCTCGCCTCCGCGAGGAAGGTTGAGTTGTTTGTGGAAAAACCAGCGGTAGAGGCGGCAAAGAAGATCGTTAGAATAGGGGCCTTATGGAATACGCTGGTGATGGTCTTCCGGCTTACGACCCTTATGAATGTATTTCAGCGCACCACCCCAGAACTTTATCGATCTTTTCAAGCAATCCTGAAGGCTATCGGGACGCCCGATGAACAGCGCGTGCTTGAAGCGGTTTATCATGAGTTAAGTCCAATTAATTTTTCCACTGCGGTTCTCGAAGTTCTTCCTTTCGAACATCGGCAAGCCCTTTTAGTTCTGCCGGTGTACGGTGTGACCTGGAGCGACTGGGGGTCAGCGGATCGCTTACTAACGAGCCTGAGGAAAATCGATCAGGTGGAAAATCAGTGAGAATGGCATGAAGTTGCACGAGAAGGGTTCTTTGACATTCAGCGGGGAGAGGAAACCGGCAGAAACAACTAAACCCTGAACCTATCAAAAATTCAGGGATCTGCAGAAGAGGAGGCAAGAACGGCGTCCGTCAGGGTGGCTAACTCTTCTTGTTTTGAACGAGCTGCTCTCTCATACGGGGCGACGAAGGCGCCTGCAATTCAAAAGGTGTTGAAGCGCATCGTGCGCTAACTCCCTGAAGATTTTCGAGCAGCTGACCCATGTCTCAAGCTGGCTAGGGGCGATCGATGTGCGCTCGGAGGAAACTAGCCAAGACTTCGGCCAGATCCGGGCGGCTGATTTCCTCCAGATCGTAACGGACGCGGCAATAAGGTTTAGTAAAAAGAATGAGACGAGCCAAGTCTACCGGAGTTGCCACGACGATACTATCACAGGGCGTCGCGTTGATGGTCGCTGCCAGGTCTTCGAGTTGGGCGGGGGAATATCCCATCGCCGGCAGCGCCTTGCCCACCCACGGGAAGCGTTCGAAGGTGTCGGCCAAGCTGCCTTTTGCCGCAGGTCTCGGATCGACGATCTCGGCGGCGCCATGCTTTTGCGCCGCGATCGTTCCCGAACCATAGCCCATCTCGCCGTGCGTGAGCGTCGGACCGTCTTCGATCACTAGAACTCGTTTGCCGCGTATGAGATCGGGATTGTCCACCGTTATGTTCGAGCGAGCCTGAATGACAATCGAACGTGGGTTGACCGCGGCGATGTTGGCCATGACCTGTTGCACGCCGCTGACCGGTGCAGAATCCATCTTATTCACAATCAGCACCTGCGCGCGGCGAAAATTGCTCTCGCCCGGATGGTAGAGCAATTCGTGACCCGGACGGTGCGGATCGAGCAATACGATCTCCAGATCCGGTTTAAAGAAAGGCCAGTCGTTGTTGCCGCCGTCCCAGAGGATGATATCGGCTTCCTCTTCCGCCGCGGCGAGAATGCGCGCGTAATCGACGCCGGCGTAAACGACGACTCCGTCGTTGAAATGCTGCTCGTACTCCTCGCGCTCTTCGATGGTGCATTCTTGGCGGTCGCAATCTTGCACCGATGCGAAGCGCTGCACCGCTTGCCGCGCGAGATCGCCGTAGGGCATCGGATGGCGCACCACAACGGGCCGCCAGCCGCGTGCGATTAGATTCGACGCGATCCGCCGCACCACGGAATCCTTGCCGCACCCCGTGCGCACGGCGCACACAGAAATCACCGGCCGCGATGAAGCGAGAAAGCTCCGCTCCGGCCCGATCAGGCGAAAGTCGGCGCCGGCGGCTAGGACGCGCGAGGCGAGATGCATCAGCGTGAGGTGTGAGACATCGCTGTAGGCGAAGATCACCTGAGTGATTTGTTTTTCGCGTATCAGCTCTTCGAGCTTTTCTTCCGGGTAGATAGGGATGCCGTCGGGGTAGCGTGGGCCGCATAGCGACGGCGGGTAACGGCGGTTTTCGATGCCCGGGATTTGCGCGGCCGTAAACGCGATCACCTGGTAGGCCGGATCATCTCGAAAGCAGACGTTGAAGGTATGGAAGTCTCTTCCCGCCGCGCCCATGATGAGGACGCGCTCCGTTTTGGGCGAATCTTTGGTCTTGTACTTCACCGTTGCCGCGCTCCCGCTATCTTCCCTATCCGTCGTACTAGAGACTTCGAGGCAAAGCAGCAATATATGTGCCCCATTGCCCATCGCCAGTTCTTGTTTATTGCATTGCCCGCGGTCATTTCTTCTCGCATTTGGCACATTTTGAGTTTCTTGCTTCCCATCGCTGCGAATCCACCGCGTGACGACTCTCACATCTGCAAGAAAAGGCCATGCGTTCGTTATCTTATTTTCTGGCACAGACTGTGCGTTTGGAAGTTATCACGATCTTGAATCGCTCGGGGCGAAATGAACCATCAGCCCAACGACGAAAACATGAGCTCGCCCGCCTGATATGAACCAGCGAACGATTGCATATTTCTCTATGGAAATCGGACTCATAACCGACATGCCAACCTATAGCGGCGGACTCGGCGTGCTCGCTGGGGACACAATCCGTGCGGCTGCCGATCTCAAAGTGCCGA
>Ga0326597_10014247_pt1 | contig 10423 bp, 7 predicted proteins | sample RVTome_12_FD_203789 | JGI IMG/M metagenome (GOLD analysis project Ga0326597, IMG submission 203789) | Soil microbial communities from uranium-contaminated site in the Upper Colorado River Basin, Wyoming, United States - RVT100D185 | ecosystem: Environmental > Terrestrial > Soil > Contaminated >... | reverse complement strand
AGTTCGAGAGAGACCACGCGGGGTCCGAGCTGGACCTTGAAGGTCAACGCCGAACCCCGAGATCTCGGTCCAAAACTCTCTGAATCTCTGGTTAGCAGGTGCCCCGGAATTAACAATCCGGTCAAACGGCGACCCTGCGGGTGACACCTATCGAGATTACTTCCGACGTTCTATCGGTACGTGCTGCGGTGACCGGGAGTATCGCTTGCTGTTCCTTTTTCGGGACGCCTTCGCCCTCGTTGCGCGCCGAGGACGTTTTGTCCTGTGTCACTTAGCACCATGCAGTTTCTGCACCCGGTCGGTTAGTCCTGAGCGCGCAAGGACGACGCGCGAACGCGTCCGAGAACCGTAGTGTCGCGCCGTCGATCTGATGACAGTCGTCGCCCCGCTCATTGCGCGCGTCGGACGATGTGACGACGATGTGACGACGTGACGACGATGTGCGCGCTAGCTGGCTCAAATCGTTATCTGTGTCTCGACAGTTCCCGAGGCGGTTCTTGCCGAACATGGCTCAATGGCTGAGGGGCCGTGCGCCTCCGGCGACTCTGTCTCGTTCGCGGATTGAGACGAGCTTTCCTGGCCTGTTTTTTTGAGATTGCAAAGGAGAATGACAGATCCGTCGTGATGACGTAGGTATGGCGCATGATTCGACTACTCATGCCGCAGCGCTTGAATGGGGTCCATGTTGGCGGCCCGGCGGGCGGGATAGATTCCAAACACCAAGCCGACGCCGACGGAAATACCGAAGGCCAGCAACGGCGCCCAAGCCTGGACCAGGATCGGTACGCCAGTCATTTGCGACGCCGCAAACGCGCCGACTAGTCCCAGGCCAACCCCAAGGATCCCGCCCGTCCCGGACAACACACCGGTTTCAATCAGGAACTGCCAGATAATGTCAGCGCGGCGGGCGCCCAGTGCGCGGCGAATTCCAATCTCGCGGGTCCGCTCGATGACGGTCGCCAACATGATATTCATGATGCCAATCCCACCAACCAGCAATGAGATTGACGCGATGGCGGTCAGCACCCCGGTGAAAATCCGCTGCGTTTGCTCGGCCTTTTCCAACAGATCCAAGGGGACGGTCATCGCCGTGTCGCCCCGCTTGTGTTGTTCGTTGATGATCGCTTCGATGATATGCGCCGTCGGCTTCACTTGATCCATCTCCCCGACCGAAATCGTTATCTGGCTGATCTCGACCTTCTCGGGCGGTTGCGAACTCGCGCGATCGAAGACAACGTTTTCACCGAACCGTTGCTGGTCGGTGGGGAATGGAATGTAAACGTCTCGGCTGTAGTCCCGGGCCGGCAGGCTGCCCAAGCCCGCTGACACCGCTCGAGCCTTGGCGACGCCGACGACGTGAAAGTACTGGTCCTCGCCAATCCGGATCTTCTTCCCCACGGGATTGGCTAAAGGAAAGAGGCTCTCCGCCATCGCGGCACCCAGAACCGCGACGCACCGCGTTCTGGCACCATCCAGCTCCTCGACGAAGCGACCTTGCGCGAGCTGGATGTCATTCAAATCCTGATAGTCGGGTGTCACCCCAACCACTCGGCCCTCGGCACGGCGATCCTGATACCACATGCGGCGACGATGTTCCCGCATCGGCGCGGCTGCCAGGACCGTGGGAACCCCCGTTGAGATCCGCCGCAGATCACTCAGCGTCAGCCCATAGCGAATCGCTCCGGCGCTCTCTGCTTCGCCGCCGACGTTCGCCGGCTTGACGCTGTGGATGATGATGTTCGTCGCGCCCAAATCGTTGATCGCCCGAATCGCTTCCTCGCGGGCACCTTCGCCCACAGCCAGCATGACGATCACCGAAGCCACGCCAAAGATGACGCCCAATACGGTCAGCAGCGACCGCAGCTTGTGCAGCTTGAGACTCTGCACGCCGAGACGTAAAGGACGAAATAGTACGAGTCGCAGGGACATATTTCGTGTTGGCTTGGAACGTTGGAGGGTATTCGTTGCTTGGGTACAATGGCATTCTTAATGGCCATCGATTTTTCGCGATGCGGCTGATCGACGGCCTTGGAAGGCCATCGTACAGGGGCCTCCTAGGGGACGACAGCCACGGGGTTCATCTCGGACGTACCTGCCGCTGGTTGCGCTTCCAACTCGTTCGCCGCACGGTGGCGAGCGTCGAGGGCGACCGTTTCGCCTTCGGCCAGCCCGGATTTGATTTCGACAAAAGTCGCCGTGTTGTCACCAATCGAAACCTGGCGCGGTTGGATTCCTGTGTTCGCGACCACATAGCAGTAATACTGGCCTTCCCTTTCCGCAATTGCCGGGATCGGCACCAGCAAGCCGTCGGTAAGCTCGCCCGCGATAATATTCGCCTGGGCGGTCATCCCGGGTTTCAGTCCAGTCCCGGGCAGGTTATCGATGCGGATGATCGTCTCGTATTCTTTGACACCGCCGGACAGCCACTGCCGGGTACTGTCGTAGAAATTCGCCACCTCCTGGACCGTGCCTTGGAACGTACGATCGCCAAGGGCATCGACTCGTACTTCGACCGGCATGCCGGGTCGGACTTTCTTGACTTCGGCCTCATGCACGAACGCCTTGACTTGCATCTCGGACATCTTGGTGACGGCGAATAGCTTCTGCTTGTAATGCACCACCTGGCCCAGAGCCAAGGGATTCTTCCCCTCGCGACTGTACACCACGGTCCCGTCGCAAGGCGCCGGCAATTCGCAGAACTGCAGTTGTGCCTGTATCCGTTCGAGCTGTTTACGCTCCAGCCGCGCCGTCGCCTCGGCAACTTCCATGTCGGTTTCGGCTTTCGTAACTGCGGCGATGCTGCTGCTCTTGGTCCGCTCTAACTCGCGCGCAGCCTCTTCGGCCTTGGCCGTCAGCTCCGCCAGTTGCCGCTTACGGGTGTACGTTTCGAGCACCTTCAGCTTCTCGTCATCGCGACTCAGATTGTACTTGGCCCGCTCGACCGCTTGTTCTTTGGCCCGCAATTGCTCGGGAGTCCGGAATCCCTTTTTCACCAGCGTGCGGTAGTACTCCCGGGTGTCCTCCGCTTCCTGCAACTCCGTATTTGCCAGCGCGATCGAGCCCTTCAATTCGTTGAACTCGACGATGTAGTCCCCCTCCTCGTACTTCTCCTTGTCCAACTCGGCCAGTTTCAACGCCAATTCGGCCGCGGCGATACTGCTGGCGACCAGGTTCTTCTGGATTTTCAGTTCCTCGACGGCTGCCTTTGCGGTGGCCTCCAGTTGCGTGACCGTGATTTCCTGTTGAGCCAAGCGGTTGTTGACCTCGGACGGATCCAGTCGCACGATGACTTGTCCCTGTCGGACCTGCGTCCCCTCGGGAGTCATTTCTACGATCTTGACGTTGCTCCCTTCCACTTCGCAAAGCACCTGAGCGCCCTCGGCGCTTTCCAGCTCGCCACCGGCTGAAATGATGATCGGCAAGTTGGAGCGGACAACGAGGGCGGTTATCGGAGCGTCGCCGCCAGCACGGACTGGCAGCCAACTCGCAAAGTCGATCGTGAGCGCCCCCACCACCAGCGCGGCGAGCAGAAGAAAGCCAGCCAGCCAAGCGATTGGAAAGCGTCGCGGCGAGACGACGGCGGCAGTGGCCGAGGGCAACTCACTCGGCGAAGACGACGTCGGCGGGCTCTGGGAGGAGTTCGAACTCGTCGGTTTCGGCGTGGGGTGCGTCGAGGTTGTCATGGGCGGGGAGTCCCCGTTCATCGAGTTGCAAGGCTTCGGTATCTAATAAAAGTTGCAGTCGGTCGGTTTCGTAAGCAATCCAAACTCCGATCAACGCGTTCTTGGCGTCCAACAGGCTGTTTAACGCGATCAGCACATCCTGTGTGGTACTCGAGTCTCCTTCCAGACCGGGTGCCAGGAGATGCAGCCGGGCCAGTTCAACTTGTCGAGCGGCCGCAATCAGGCTCTGTCGCGAGATCTCGAAGTTGATCCGGTCCGCTTTGAGCTGACGAAGATCCCGTCGCACGGCTCGCACGACTTCGTCCCGGCTCGCGATGTACCGCCTTCGTGCCTGCTGATAGTTTACCAGCTCTTGCCGGTAAATGTTACGCTCCGCTTTGCGATTTAGCGGTCCGTCAAACCGCAGACCGACCCGGTACCCGCTGTCGCGGGCCGAAAAGGCCACTGGGTTCCCCTGTCCCGGCCGAGTCCGCACATTTGCCTGGGCATCCACGTCCAGGTCCGATTCGAGGGCATCGGCAGCCACGTAGATCTTTCGCCAGGCATCGACCACCTCGCCCTGCCGGTTCATCATGTCCAGCCGGTTGTTGAGGGCATAAGAGATCGTTTCTTCACGCTCCCAATCCAGCGGCTCCAGCTCGATCAAGTACACGCGGACCTGCGTCTGCATGACGGACAGATCGCCCATGTAGGTCGACAGGCTGCGAGAACGCTGCTGGATGAGATCCCAGCCCGCTGCCGGATCATCCAGCGTCTCCGGGTCCGCGGCGAGTTGAGTTCCCAGCTGCTCGACGTCCGCCCGCAGTTCTTCCAGTCGGCTGTTCAGGGTCTTCCTGGTCGCGACCTCGCGCTCGTATTGATCGCGGTTCTCGGCCAGCACCCCCTCGTCGCTCGGCTGCCAACGTTCCAGGTCCTCGGAGACCCGCTGAACGGCCCGGATCAGTTGTTTCTGAAAATCCGCCAGCCGTTCGAATCCAGCCCGCAGTTTTTCCAAGCCAGGTGCCTCGTCAAGCTCCCGGAATGACGCCTGGAGCTGTTCAATTTCCTCGCCCAGCTGTAATACCTCGGGCGAATTCAGTTCGAACGGGTCCAACAACGAATCGTCCAAGTCGACTTCCATTTCGGGAGGCAGCCCCAGACGAATCTTGTACTGATCCAGCGCAGTTTGCAGATCGTTCCGGGCTCGGACGAGGGCAAAGCGGCCAAGCTGGTATCGCTGAAACACCTGGTCGACCTGTATCGGCGATACGATACCGGCCTCGGCCAGCGCCTCGTGAGCACGCAGATTTTCGCGCAGCGCGACCAGGTTCGCTTCCAGGTTGCGAATGGCCTGGACTTGCAACAGCAGCGACAGATATCCACCGCCGCCCGAGACGACGTTGAAATAGAACTGTTTTCGGAACCTCGCAAAGTCGCGTGCCGAGTAGAGCACGCTCCGTTCGCTCTGCGTCAGCGGTTCCAAACGGACTTCCCGAAATGCGCCGCGCAACAGCGGTTGGAGCATTTCGACCGTGATCACGGAGAGCGACTCCGCCGAGTTGGTGCCGGTGAACTGCCAGACAAACGTGTTGGCAAAGTCGGCCAGCAGTTGGCCCCCTGCGGCGAAATTTCGGGTGAAGCCCAAGCCCGAACTGGTCGTGAGAAGATTGCGCTCGTTTCCGTCGGCGCCCCCGGTTCCGAAGTGATCATAGAAGGTGTTGTTGCCGCCGAACCATTGCAAGTCGAATTCGAACCGTTCCAGCGACAAGGAGAGGGCCGACAGGTAGAGGCGTTCCAGCTCGGTCTGGTAATCCCGGCTGTTCAGCAGGCCCACTTCGACAGCCCGCTGCTGATCGAGTTTGAGTTTCCCATCCTCGGACAATTCCAGGGAGCCTAGCCACTCGGGCGATTCTACACTCGCCGCATCCCCGTCCTTGTGCCAGCCGTGATAACCGTGCATCCCATCGACGTAGTGCATGTAGTCATGTGCGGCAGGATCGTCCGGCGGCATGGGGGGGCGATCGGGATCGAAAGGATCATGGTTGCGGGATTCAGGCGGCGGGACGATGGAAAACGGTGGCGTCCACCAGAGCGGGCCTTGTGCCTTTTCGGCCACGATTCCGTAAGTTTCGCGATCCGCATTCAGGCGATAATGCTGCCGCGCGCAGCCCCCCAGCGCGCTCACCATGACGGCGAGCACAGCCAGCCAAGCGGGCGGTACGTCAGAAAATACTCGCATTGTTGCCAACTGCGCGATCTTGCTCCCTCGAAATTACCGATTCTGAATATTACCTAACCGTAACAATCGGCAAAGTTTGCACAGATAATTGAAGCTACTACGGATGGACACGACTTTTGCCCGGTTCTCGGGACGCGTCTCAGACGCGAGCCACCTAGCGAGGAAAGATAGGCAGCTTAGGTGGGCGTTATGTCCCGGCTTGTTCACGCCTAACGTGGGCGGCATTCAGGCATCTACGTTCGAGACGGCGATTCCATTTTCCGGGCGAAAGTCGGCGTAGCTCGTCAGTTGAATGTCGAGTTGTTCGACGCATCGCCGAATGGCGGGATCGGTGAGCGTCCGAATTTCCGCCTCGCGTTCGTTGCCGTAAACCCAACAATCTTCGGCCGTCACATAGCCGGGATGACAAGACACCTCGGTCCAGCCCCTGGGCACTTCCTCCCGCAGCAAGCGCTCCAAGAAGCTCACGCTGACATATTCGAGATTAGTAACTTTCCATTCCCATTGGGCATAGAACTCGCCAACAAAACGGACCTGGCCGTCACCGCGCAGTGGCACGCCGAGCGGAGCGACGAGTTCACGGAAGACGGGCATTAGGTGCTCTGCGCGATGGGCATGGCGATGAGAATCGATATGGGTCGGCAGCCGGCCGAACAGTCGTTCGAACTCTTCAAGTTGGCGGCGGAACTCGTCGCGGACGGCGGGGAGATTCTTGGTGTCAAATTCCCGCTCGTCCTCGCCCCAGACATCCCAGTGCAGCCCGATCCCCAAGGCGGGATGATCGCGGCTCATCGAGACCGCTTCTTCAACCGCGTGCCCCATCACCATCATGCTCGTACTGGTCAGTACTCCGCGCGTATGGCACTCAACGATCCCGCGGTTCACCCCGGATGTCAGGCCAAAATCGTCCGCATTAAAGATTAAACGTTTTTCCACGGTCTTATCCAAATAATTACGCGGCAACCTAGGTCCTGCTGGCCGTGCCACTCAGTATCCCAAATCTTGGAGAACTTTGGACAACACAGATTCAGCGCGAAAATACTCCTCCGCAATGCTGCGTGCCGCCCGGCTATGCCTTTCATAATCAGTGTTAACGGCCTCGAACGCCGCCAAAACTTCGTCCATGCTATTGAACGCGAACAGCCCTTCGCCGGTGGGAAGCGCGTTTCCAAAGCCGGTATCCTGCGTAATCACAGGCCTGCCCGCGGCCAAATAGCAGGCGCTTCGCTCGCTGAACCAACCGCTACGTAATCGCACATTTTGGTCCTTGGCAACGGTGAACTCGGCCCGTGATGGACGTACATAATCACGATAACTCCACGGATCGGTCGTAAAAACCTGCGCGTCAGTCAATTTCCATCCGTGGGAAGCAAGCAAGTTGCGGTCCTCGGCACTCAGAGTGGAAAGCCCCATTGCTAACTCAATCGTCTGATCGATGTGCGACGGCAGGTCGATAAACTTGAGAAACTCATGATGCTTGCTCCAGTAATAGGTGGTCCCCTTGAAACAAAGATCGTGCCCGGTTTGTTTCCAATTGCCGACAGTTGTAAACTCTGTCCTGGTCGGGGGGCCGGATCGCCATAGGTCCAATAGGACCGGTTGCCGCGTCTTTCCGCGGAGCCTGGGCAACGGTGGCAGCGGGCAATCAGCGTTCCCGATGTTCTCACCATACGTGATACAATCGTCGTGCTCTTCGATAAGCGTTACGATGTCCGGATCACCGTTCATGAAGGCAACCTCATGGCATACGGGGTCGGTCCCATAATAAACCAGGCGTCCGGTTTCTAACCCTTCCTCAGCGAACCGAGTTGCCCCGGAGACGTTCATGACCAGATCGGCGTGGGCCAGTAGTTCTTCTGCCTTTGACTGGCTCAAGCCACACCACTGCTTGTCGGAGTAGCTACGGCGGTACGCCCAGCGGTCTTCGAGGCCAAAGCTCTCGGCTACTTTCTTCAAATAGGGAACCGCGTAGTCGGAATTACAAACGTTTTCGTTTCGCACGGGATCGTACGGCCACGCCGATGTACTTTCAAAGTAGTAAACGTCGTGACCCAGTCGGCGCAGCCCAACCGCGATCTGCATATGCATCCAGGCCATGCCCGCGTAAGGACATGATGCCAGGGTACCTACAACGACAATTCGCAACTGCCTCAAGTTGATACTCCGATTTATCGCGATGGATCGCGATGTGGTGATCCGTTATGCTTGCAATCCCGGCGTTACGGCGTTTTGCTCGTCCCAGGCCGGGCCGGCCGGGCCACTCCCGCGGCGGCGTTTGCGTCATCTTGTGAGATGTCCCGGATGTACATTTTCAAGATTGCCTCTTTGTCGAGGCATGGCGTGGTAGGGGATTTTTTTCTCGCCACGATCCGAACGCTCGAATCCCTTCCTTTGCTGTGAGCCGGAAGATTACTGCTTTGGGCCACGATGTCAAATTTGCTGAGGATCAAAGTCGAGAGGCTCTCTTGTGAGAAGACGGTCGGCTCGTCCGGAGTCGGTTCTCCCCCGAGATCCACGCTTAGGAAAAGCTTTCCATCGTCGCGAAGGATTCGACAGAACTCGTTCAGAGGAGGTTGTGGTTCGGGCATGTGGTCGAGCGCGTTACGACAAACAACAACGTCCACGGTGCCGTCGACCAACGGAATGGCTTCAGCCGACGACGAAAGATAGACCGTTGGTTTCGTGTTCTCCTCGTCATTGAGCAACATTCCAAGTTGTTGATAAATCCGCAGCAAAGGATCAATCGAGACCTTCGCGGCTGCCGGCCACGCAGCGAGGTCGCCTGTACAGCCGGAACCGATGCTCACGATCGTCTTGTCTTCGAGCCACTTCGTGTCGTGTCCAGACAATTGAAGGACTTCTTCCAAGAGCAAGCGAGAATACGCCAACCGCTCATCGTCATAAGATCCACCGTAGTGATCTCGTTCGTACTTCTCGTGATAAAGGAACCAGCCAATCTCATGCAAATAGCGAGGGTCGTTTAAATCGGGTAGCGTCGGCATGTAGATCTCCTTCGTACGAAATACGTCTACGGTGGTTTCATCATAATCGTGCGCTGGTCCATCCATCGACACAGGCAATCCAATCGGCATTCGCAAGTTTGTGCGGGTCGATATGGTGCATTCCACACGCATTCCAGCTGGTTCCGCTTGGTCCAAGAATCGGATTATTGTCGAATTCCTGCTCGCGATAGGTCGTTGGCGAAAGTTCGGTGATATCGAAGGCTCGGACATCGGTCCCATAGGCCGGTTCGCAGTTTTGCGAAAAACGCAAAATGCGATTGCCGTCGATCAACACGCGTCCAGCTGGCCGCGCAGATTGCGAATTGCGGTTTACGATCGGGCTCGAGGGGTGCTCCTCCCACGGACCGGTCAGATGCTCGGACAGGTAGAGTCGCAAAGTATCGTGGCGACCACGGGCCGACGCAACCAGCATCCAGTATCGGTCTTCGTGAAAGAATATAGACGCATCGGCGAAATAGCCGCCATTCAGCAGCGTTGCCACAAACACCCACGTTGTTGGAAAATCCGCCGCTCGATACAGCCGAACGGAATTCGTCTGGTGGGTCTCGGGAATCATGAAGCATTCACCCTGAGCCGCAAAGACGTACGGATAAGAAAGGTGAAAAGGTTCGACGAGTACTCGCTGTTGGTATTCCCACCGCATCATATCAATACTTGTCGCCAGTCCAATTTCTCCTTTTTGGGTTCGCCAATTCAGGATTTCGAAGAACATGAACCACAGGTCTTCGTGGTGGATCATGAAGGGATCGGCAACGAATTCTGCCGGCACGTCATGAATGTGATCGCGAGTTAGGACAGGATTCTCCGCGTCTGGCGCGGATTGCAGGGAAAGCGGAGATTCACCTCGATAGATCCCGATGGACCAGTTGTCGTAATCGCCTTTGGAACGGATGTACAAATGTCGCACATCAGCATGATCCGCATCTGCATCAGCAACAAGGCCGGCGACTTCAAGTTCATGGATTTCTGCAAGAAAGACTCGGCGCTCATCCGCTGAGAACCCCCGGCAGGAGCGTGTCCCAACGTAGCGATAATAATCCCGATCAACCTGATCGAGCCAACCTGGGCTGGTCCGCTGGTCAAGTCGCTGTGCCTCGCGACGTAACAATTCAATGTCCGTCGGACCTTCCGGAATGCGAAAATAATTCCCGTGTTTCATCTGACTACGTTGAATGTGTCATGTTGTGCGAATCAAAAACCGTCTTGTACGCCTCACCGAAACAAATGGGGTTACGTGCCTTGTTTCCGATTGATCAGCCGCTCTGCAATCCTCACGACTTCACCAGTTACGTGTTTCCATGTGTAACGATTCATCACTTGTTCCTTCGCCAACGTCCCGATACGGCTAGCTAAATCTTGATCTTCCAGTAGCTTCCAGATGCCATCGCACAGAGTTTCGTTGTCACCTGGCGGATAAAGCCAACCCGTAACACCGTGCTCGATGACTTCCGCGATCTGCCCCAGGTTCGCCGCTATTGTGGGCCGCCCAACGGCCATGC
>Ga0326597_10014246_pt1 | contig 10424 bp, 9 predicted proteins | sample RVTome_12_FD_203789 | JGI IMG/M metagenome (GOLD analysis project Ga0326597, IMG submission 203789) | Soil microbial communities from uranium-contaminated site in the Upper Colorado River Basin, Wyoming, United States - RVT100D185 | ecosystem: Environmental > Terrestrial > Soil > Contaminated >... | reverse complement strand
CATCGGCGGGTGCGATCCCGCCGCCGAGACGGTCATCAACTCCGACACGGCGAGCTGAGGGGGGAGGCTGATCATGCGCAGCTATCGAGCGATGTTCGTGACGGGCGGAGCGCTCGCGCTCTGGGGGCTGCTGGCCGTGTCTCTTGCAGCGGCCGGGGGCCGAGACGACCACAAGGACAGGAACGACCACAGGGACAAGGACAAGGAGATGAGCCGCGCGGCGGTCAAGCGGCTGGTCGAGCGGTCGCTCCCCCAGTGGAATCGGCGCGTGCTGAACGTGCCCGACGGGAAACGCTGGGTCGAAGAGGTGGATTTCAGTCGGATCCTCGGGGCGCTGGGAGAGGAACCCCCACCCCAGGACCTGCCCCTCGGGGCGCGCCAGTTCCGCGACGAGCTGCGGACGGTCCGGCTGGACCCGGGAAAGGGAGCGATCCGCTACCTGAGCCGCGAGCGCGCCTGGGTGTTCCAGCGTGACTTCCAGAAGCCGGCCTTCGACGCGCAGGGCACGCTGCGACGGGTCATGGCGACGGTGCGGGTCCTCGGCGCCCCGCTCGAGGAGGCCAGCGAGCCCCGCATCGACACCCAGATGGGGGCCGGCGCTCCTGCCGGATCTCGCCGGATCACGGACACCTTCGAGATGTACCGACTCGTTCACCTCACGCGGCGAGTCGGAAGGCTGCCGGTCTTTGGGTCCGTGATCCAGGCGGCGGTGTCCCACGAGGGGCAGGTCCAGCGGCTCCAGGTGAGCTGGCCCTCCTTCTCGCTGGCTTCCCGGCTGAGGCTCCGCTCGCGACAGCAGGTGGTGGACGACGCGGTACAGCGCATCCTGGACCAGCAGCCCGGGCTCGGCACGAGGGTGAACGCATCCCTCGTGTATGCCCCGCAGGAGGACGAGAAGAAGGTGCTTCGGTATGTGCCTTCGGTGCTGCTCGCGGTCGGCTCGCCTCCGACGCCCTACCTCGTGATGATCCCCATCGCGGCGACGGACGACGACGACGAGTCCTGAGCCGACGTCGGGCGGGAGGTCCATCGGGGCCTCCCGCCCCTCTCACCTGGGTCGGCGCTTCAGTAGCAGTGCCAGCAACCGATAGGCGGCGCCGGCCAAGCCGACGGCGACGACTCTCACGCGGCTGACCGACACTGCGAGTCCATGGCGCTCGCCACTCTGGGCGGCGAGCGCCCGGGCCTGTGCTCGCTCCAGGGCCAGCACGATCTTGCGTGCGGCGGGGCGTGCGGCCGGATCGGCGGAGAGCGCCTTCATGATCGTGCGCTCGACACGTGGCTCCAGGTCGGGCGCGAGGCTCTTGAGCGGCGCCGGGCGGGCGGTGAGCTGGATCGTCCGGAGCTGCGCCAGCGACGTTCCGGCGGGGACCGCATGCGGGAGCTGACCTCCGCTGAACAGCGCGTAGAGAGTCGTCGCCAGGGCGTACACGTCGTGGGGAGGCCCGACCGGCTGACCGGCCAAGCCTTCGGGCGAGGCGAAGCGCGGCGTACCCGTGATCGCTCCCGGCGGGGTCGCGCGGGAGACGTCGCCGAGCCGCGCGATCCCGAAGTCGCTGAGCTTGGCCGCGGGCCGTCCGGAGACGGGCAGGAGGACGTTGGCGGGCTTGATGTCCCGGTGCAGGACGCCGTGCCGATGTGCATGCCAGACGCAGCGGCTGACCGCGAGGGCGATCTCGTACGCCCGGACGAGGGGAAGGCGCCTCGCCCTCTTTGCGAGCCGATCGAGCTGCTGCTGAAGCGTGGGCCCGACGACGACCTCCATCTCGAACCAGGCGATCGTCCCGCGATCGAACAGGCTGTAGGTGTGCACGAGGTAGGGAGTCGCGAGCGCCTGCACCGCGCGGACCTCGTCCCGCACGCGCTGCAGCAGCTCCGGATCCAGGTTGACGAGGATCTTCAGCGCCACGTCGTGGCCCACGTCCCGCGAGCGGGTCCGCACCACGGTGGCCCAGGTGCCCCGGCCCAGCACGCGCCAGCCTTCGTAGCGCTCTCGGAACACGGCATCGGAGAAGCACAGCTCGCGCAGCGCGTCGCTGCCCGGCAGAGGTCCCGTCCTTCCGGAGTCACGCGGGGAGTCCACGGTCGCCGACATCGCTCAGCGGACGCGCCGCGCGTCGGACCAGTAGCGGTAGAAGGTGGGGCTCGAGAGCTTCAGGCTCGCCGCCGCGTCGGCCGCGCGACCGCCGTGCCGGCGCAGGCGGTCCAGGATCAGCCGGCGCTTGAAGATCCGGAACGCCTCGCCGTAGGTCATGTCTTCGTCCTCGAGGACCGCCTCCGGGCTCGGGTTCCGCGGACCCGAGAGGACCTCCGGCTGGAGCCGCCGGATGTCGGCGACGTCGATCCACGCTCCCGGTTTCGCGTGGGTCACGAGGCACAGGCACACGTTGCTCAGCTGGCGCACGTTTCCCGGCCAAGCGGACTGGATGAGGGCGCGCAGCGCGTCCCGGGTCAGCCCCAGCGTCTTCCTCTTGAGCGCGCGCTCGTGCCTCGCGAGGTAGTAGGCGAGCAGCGGGCGGATGTCGGCGACCCGGCGCGGGTCCCGCAGCGGCAGGAGCTCGACCTGCAGAGCGCTCACGCGGTAGTAGAGATCCTCCCGGAACCTGCGGGCCGCCACTTCCTCTTCGAGCTTGCGGTTGGTGGCGAGGACGATCTGCACGTCCACGGGGAATCCCCGCGCCTCACCCACGGGCTGGACGCTGCGGGTCTCGAGCACCCGCAGCAGCAGCGCCTGTGCTTCCGGGGGCAGCTCGGCGACCTCGTCGAGGAGCAGCAGGCCGTGGTGGGCGGCACGAAACAGCCCCGGCGCGTCGGCGATGGCGCCGGTGAAAGCCCCCCTGACGTGCCCGAACAGCTTGGGCTCGGCCAGCTCTCCCCGGAGTCCGGCGCAGTTGAAGGCCTGGAAGGGGCCCTTGCTCCGCGTCGGCGAGTAGTGGTGCAGGTAGCGCGCCACCAGCTCCTTGCCGGTCCCCGACTCGCCGGTCACCAGGATGGCCGGTGCGTCCGGCCGCACGGTGCTCGGGAGCAGGAGGTTCAGCTCCTCCCCGAGCTGGCGCGCGGCCTCGCTCTCCCCCACGATATCCGGGCCGTTGGCATCCCGCGCGCGCCTCCACTCGGCCTCGAGCTCCTGGATGCGCCGCTCGCCGCTCAGGTGAAGGGTCAACGCCTGGCCCAGGGCGGCGGCGTAGGCGGTCACCCACTCGAGATCCTCGGCGGCGAACGCCCCGCGCGCGTCGTTCTGGAAATACAGGACCGCGACGACCGCGCCGGTGAGCGAGTCCGCGACCGGCACGCACAGGACGCTGTAGGGCCGACCGCACAACGAGGCGGTGCCGTCGAGCCCGACCACGGCGGAGTTCTCCATGAGCCGCGGCTCCCCGTCTTCGATCGCCCGCCGGATCAGGCTCGGGCTGATCCCCGGGGAGGATCGCAGCGCGCGGCAAGCGTCTGCGTTCTCGGCGCTCAAGCCGCCGGCGTGGAGGATCGCGACCTCGAGCGGCTGCGGCTGGCGGACCTGGATCAGGACGCCCTTCTCGGCGCCCAGCCCTCGCATGGCATGGACGAAGCTCTCCTGGAGCGCCGATTCCTGGGCGCCGCTCCGGACGAGCACGGCGAGCGCCCGGGTCAAGGCATGCAGCAGTGCTGTCTTGTCTCGGCCGTGCGAGACGGCCTCGATTGCGAGCGAACGCCCGACACGTGGCGCCATTGTCGTGTGCGCTACGCCTGGGCGCCGTAGCAGCACTTATACATATGCAGGATTCATTCCGCTCGAAAAGTGATTCCTGTCACGCGTCTAGTCGCGAGACATCACCGAGAAACGTGAAGTCTCTGCTCGACTTGCGGCTCACCGGGTCCCTTCAAGCCGAAGGCATTGGCGGAGCCCGTTTTCGGTTTTGAGGACGGCCCTGTTCGATTCTCAGGACTGGGAAGGACCTGCGGCTGCGAAAGCCCCTTCTCTTAGTCCAACTCCCTGGAAACACGGGCGGGGACGGTGTGCCTGTGCCGGCACTACCCCCGGCACGGCCCTTGCCCGCTCGTGTGGAGGTGCACGCGATGCTCCGAACGCGGGAAGCTCGGGGAGGGGCCGCCCCCGCCCGCGCCGCCGTGACCCTGGTCGTGAGCCTGTGCCGTCGGTTCCACCTCTTCGCCCATCAGCTCCGGCACCGGCATGACGGGCGCGGCACGGTCGACGTCGCCGACGAGTACGACGTCCAGGACCTGATGCACGCCCTCCTGAAGCTCCACTTCGAGGACGTGCGTGCCGAGGAAGTCACACCCAGCGTCGCCGGGAAGTCGGGCCGCATGGACTTCCTGCTCAAGCACGAGGCGATCGTGGTGGAGACGAAGATGACGCGCCGCAACCTGAAGCAGAACGAGATCGGCGACCAGCTGATCGTCGACATGAAGCGCTATCGCTCGCACCCGGACCACGGGACGCTCGTCTGCCTCGTCTACGATCCCGCCGGGTACTGCCACGCTCCGATGGCGCTCGAGAACGACCTGACCGGTGAAGACGCGGACTTCCGCTCGGTGGTGATCGTCTGCCCGAAGGGCCTGTAGCCTTGCTCCCGGCGTCTTCTTCAGCTCACCAGACGAACGCGCTGTTCAAGGGTGCCCGATCGACCTCGGCTATTCGAAGGGCCGCGCCACGAAGACATAGCCACACAGCAGTGACCAAACGTAGAGGAGCGGAATCCCTACGTTCGGAGCGACGACGAGCTTGCGGCGTGCAAACCGGCGAAGCAGCAGGTCCGCAGCAATGCCACTGCCAAAGGCCTCGACCGCGAATACCTGGTCGGAGGCGCCGGACAGCCCGAGAATGAGTCGCACTGGGATGCCGATGACGAGCAGGAGTGCCCCTCCGATCAGGATGAATACGAGCCCCCAGTGAGGCGCGATCAGGGGGGTCTCTTCCAGGATCCGGTCTTTCTTCGGCACCACCGAGGGAGTCATCGTGCCAGCTGGCCGGCCCAGCCCACGACTGTCCGGTACTCGATCTCCGCCAGCTCGCGGATTATCGGCTCCGCCTGTTGGAGGCTGCCCTGGGCCATGGGCTCCTGGAGCAGGGTCACCAGCAGGCGCCGCAAGAAAAGCCCTAGCTGCTCTTCCTCATCCGTCGCCGTGTACATGGGCCGGAAGTCACCGCCGGAGGCGGCGGGAAGCACCCTCGCCAGCCATCCAAAAGTGCGAGCCATCATGAGGAGTTGGGTCGAGGCGCTCGGTTGCGTAGTCCCCCTCGGAATGCCCATCGATTCGAGCTGGGTGTTGAGGACCTCCTGTCTCTCGAAATCCCTGGAGTCGTAGCTCAGGATGGCTCCGCGCACGAGCGCGCCCGACAGGACGCGCGCGCAACGGATAGCATCGGCTGCGGGCGCGAAATGCCCCCGCTGGCTCGTGACGTAGGGCTCCAGCTCGCCGAAGTAAAGGGCGTAGATCGGGTTCGCACGGACATAGGCGTTGCCGAGAGCGTTGGCTCCAGTGGCGCAGCCGTTGTCCTGCGCGGCTGCCGGCGCCCCCAGGAGAGTCGCTACCGCGAACACGCCGAGCGTGCACAGTCCTACCCAGGCTCCCTTCGTCTGGTCATTGAGCGGAGCATCTCGCATTGCCAACCTCCTCAGCCGGCGACCCCATCGAGCGGCCAGTGACGGGTGCGCGAAATCAATACCTGCGAGCTTTCGGTGGATTGGTGTCGAGACCGGCTCTCTCGTTTCACAACTCGGGGCTGCTGCTCCCTCAAGGCCCGTCTGGCGACAGGCGAGTGGGAGGTGGCCGTCCTCCTGGCGATAGCACTCCCCGGGAGATCCGCGCGTTTCGCCTTCTTGGCCTCTGGTACGCCTAATCGGGACTCACCTGCCGACCATCCGCGTGAACGGCCACACGTAGGCCTGAAGGCACACGAGTAGCCCGACGAGCGCCGCCAGCACGAGGCTGTGCAGGAAGACGCGGCGCAGGATCTCGCCTTCGTGGCCGTGGGCGCCCGTGGCTACGCTCGCCACGACGATGCTCTGCGCGTCCACCATCTTCCCCATCACGCCTCCCGAGCTGTTCGCGGCGGCCATGAGCACGGGCGAAAGGCCCGTCTGCTCCGCGGTGATCTTCTGCAGGCTGCCGAAAAGAACGTTGGACGCCGTGTCGGAGCCGGTGAGCGCGACGCCCAGCCAGCCCAATAGCGTGCCGAAGAAGGGATAGAAAACGCCGGTCCGGGCGAGGGCGAGGCCGAGCGTCGCGTCGGTCCCGGAGTAGCGGCTGACGTAGCCGAGGGCCAGCATCGCGGCGATCGTGAGAAGCGAGAAGCGAACGCGTTTCAACGTGCGGGCGTAGGTGCCCATCATCTCGCGCGCTGAGCAGCCCATCATGAGGCCCGCGACGAGCGCCGCGACCAGGATGCCGGTGCCGGTGGCCGAGAGCCAGTTCAAGCTGAAGATCGCCTCCTCAGCTCGCGGGCTCGCCACCACGGGTGGGACGCGCTCCACCAGCTTGTGGAGGTAGGCGACCTCGAGCCGGGGTGCTGCGATTCCGTTCAGGAACGTCTTCAGCGTCGGCAGGCCCCAGCCGAAGACACAGGCGCTCAGGAGCAGCCAGGGCCGCCAGGCCTCCCAGATCTGGCGCCTCGTGAGGCGCGAGCCCGGAGCTGCGTCTGGCGGGCTCGCCGTGGTGCCCGCGAGGGTCCAGCCGTCCCGCGGCTGCCACCAACGGAGCAGGAGCGCGAGCGCGCCCATCGAGACGACGGCCGAGACAACGTCGACGAGCCAGGGGCCGTGGAAGTTGGAGATGACGTACTGGGGCACCGCGAAGGCCGCGCCGGCGACGAGAGCCGCCGGCCAGACACCCCACATCCCGCGGAACCCCGCGAGCGCCGCCACCACCCAGAAGGGAACGATGAGCGCGAACACCGGGAGCTGTCGCCCGACCATTGCCGACAGGGCGTGAAGGTCGAGGCCGGTCACGCCCTGGAGCGCGATGATCGGCGTCCCCAGCGCGCCGAACGCCACCGGCGCCGTGTTCGCGATGAGCGAGAGACACGAAGCTGCGATTGGCGCGAAGCCGAGCTGGATCAGGAGGGCCGCGGTCACGGCCACGGGCGTGCCGAAGCCGGCCGCGCCTTCGAAGAAGGCTCCCAGGCAGAACGCGATCCCGATCACCTGGATGCGTGGGTCGGGAGACAGCCGGGCGAGGCTCGTGCGCAGGACCGCGAAGTGGCCGCGCGCCACGCTCAGGTCATACAAGAAGATGAGGTTGAGCACGATCCAGCCGATCGGGAACAGGCCGTACGCCGCACCGAAGCCGGCCGCTGCCAGGCCCGCCGACACCGGCATCCCGAAGGGACCGAGCGCCACCACGAGCGCAACCCCGAGCGACAGGAGCGCCGCCACGTGCGCGCGCGCGCGAAACAAGCCGAGAGCGCCCAGGAGCACGACGACCGGGAGCGCGGCCAGAAGTGTCGAGAGCCCCGCGTGGCCGAGCGGATCGTAGACCTGCGCCCAGTGCATGGAAACCCGATCCTTATACCGCAAGCAGGCGCGCGCGCTAACCCTGCTGCCCTCCCGGGGGTCAGCGCGTCGGCGCGTCCCAGGGGCGGACGAGCCCGGCGGAGATCGCCTTGCCGAGCAGGACCTGTAGCCGCTCGCGCGTTCGCGGCGGCAGCGCCCGGGCGCCGCGCGCGGACAGCTCGAGGACGCGGCGATTCTCGGACGCGAAGACAACCCCCCTCGAGCGCGCGCGGTCGTACTCGCGGACGCGCTGCCGCTCCCTGGGACGAAGGCTGCGGACGAGCTCCCGCTGGAGCGTCTTCAGCTCTTTCGCCTCTCCCGTCGTCAGGGCCGACCGGCCACGGTCCGCGGCGTCGCCGGCGAGCTGGAACACCCTGGCCGGATCGAGGACGCCGCCCGGACCGCTCGACATGAGCAGGTGGATGGTTTCGGGGGCGAGCTGCGGCAACTGCTGGGTGGCCGCCAGCAGCGCGCGCTGTTGCTCCTCCGTCTCGTGCTGGGACGGCACTGGCCGGTCGGTCACGGTGAACATCTGGCCGAGCCGGACAACCTTCGGAAGCCAGGTCTCCCAGGTGAGGACGCCGAGGATGCCGCCCGCCACCAGGCCGGCGATCACCACGCTGCGCTTCGTCCAGAGCCAGGGGGTTTGCACGGGCGGCCGCGGGCGATTCTGGCGAGCCCTGAGACGATCGAGAGACCGACTGACGAGCGTGCCGAACGCGGCCACCACCGGGAGGAGCACCTGCGCGAGGCGCTCACGCCACCGCGGATGCGGGACTGCCTCGACTTCGTGATCCTGGTCCCGATCGTCGGGCGGCTTCAGCCGGATGGTCGGAAACCGATCGGCGTCGGTGGGCTTCCCCCCCACATCGGCGGCAGGTGCGGCCACGAGGTCGTCGGCCAGGGATTGCACGGCTGTGGGCTCGCCCTTGGGAGGGCGCGCCATCCGGTCGCTCGGCGGGACGACGGGGTCGGGGGACATCTCGCCTTCGCCCGGCTTCGGGGGGACATGCAGGAGAGCGGGCTCCTCGGTGACGAACTCCTGGAGGGGACTCCACCGGTAGGAGCCGGGGGTTTGCACCATGGCGTTGCCGTCCCCCAGCCAGGTGCGCAACTCGTCCGCGTCGACCAGGCGGATGGAGCCGTCGCCGAGGCGCAGCTTGTAGCGTTGGGCCACGTATCCCCCGGGACGTTACGCCCGTGTCGGAAGAGCGTCAACGCGCATCGTTTCGGAAAGGGCTCTTCGCGGCGGCCGACTTGCGCTAGCCTTGAGTGGGCCGGTGAGGAGGCGAAAGCTCCGCGACGCGGCCGGCCAGGGTATGCTGCCCGCCGTGAGCCTGGAGGTCGATCCACCCCTCACCCGACTCGTCCGTAACATCGAGGGGGTCGTCCTCGGGAAGCGGGCCGTGGTCGAAACGGTGATCGCCGCCCTCCTCGCCCGCGGGCACGTCCTGGTGGAGGACGTGCCGGGCGTGGGCAAGACGATCCTGGCCCGATCGCTCGCCCGCTCGCTGGACGCGCCCATGAAGCGCATCCAGTGCACGCCCGACCTGCTGCCGAGCGACGTGACCGGCGCTTCCATCTACAACCCGAAGACCCTGGCCTTCGAGTTCCGCCGCGGGCCGATCTTCGCTCCCTTCGTGCTCGCCGACGAGATCAACCGGGCCACGCCCCGCACCCAGTCGGCGTTCCTGGAGGCAATGGAGGAGCGGCAGGTCTCGGCCGACGGCGACACGCATGCCCTGCCCGACCCCTTCTTCCTCATCGCCACCCAGAACCCGATCGAGCTCGCGGGCACGTTCCCCCTGCCCGAGGCCCAGCTCGACCGGTTCCTGGTGCGGGTCTCCCTCGGCTATCCGGACGCCGTCACCGAGACGAAGGTGATCCTCGCCCAGCGTCAAACCCATCCTCTCGCCGGACTCCGGCCGGTGGTCGATCTCGAGCAGCTCCGGCAAGCCCAGGCCGCGGTCGGCCGGGTCCACGTCCACGAGTCGCTCGTGGGGTACGTCCAGCGGCTGGTGGCCGCGACTCGCGCGCACGAGCAGGTCCAGCTCGGGGCGAGCCCGCGCGGAGCCATCGCCCTGGTGCGCGTGGCCCAGGCGCACGCGCTCCTGCACGGCGAGGCTTACGTCACCCCCGACCACGTGAAGCGCCTCGCCCGGAGCGTACTGGCCCACCGCATCGTGCCGAAGCCGCGGGCGCGGGTACAGGGCGTGGATGGAGCGCGCGTCGTGGACGACGTGCTCCGGACGGTCGAGGTGCCGATCGACCTCGCCCGGCGGCCCGAGCCCTGACGTGGACCCCGCCTTCCGGAACCGGGCCTTCCTCGCGTTCGCCGCGGGCGTGTGCCTCTTCCTCGGGGTGGTGCTGCGAGCTCCGTCGCTCCTGGCCTTCGCCCTGACACTCCTCCTTCTCGTGGTCACGGCCCGGGCCAACGCGCGGCGCAACCTCGCCCACCTCGACGCGCGCCGCAGCCTGACTGCGAGTGCCTTCGAGGACGAAGAAGTGCGGGTGGAGATCGCCCTCGAGAACCGTGGCCGCGCGTCCGTCTCTCTCGTCGAGATCCTCGACTCGTTCGGCGCCGCACTGGCCGAAGGCAAGGCCTTGCTGGACCCCGGTCCGCTGCGACCGGGCCGACGGCACCGGCTAGTCTACCGCACGGTGTGCTCGCGCCTTTGGGGCGTCTACACGGTGGGCCCGCTCGCGGTGTCCGTCGCGGATCCGCTCGGCCTCTTCGCGGCGCGCCGCCTGCTGCCCGACGTGCGGCCCTTCGATCTTTTCCCGCGTGTCCACCGCGTGGGCGGACTCGACCAGCTCGGCGCGCGGACGAGCTTCGCGCCCACCGAGGCGACCGACGCCCGCCCCGGCACGAGCGCCGTGTACCTGGGGGTGCGCGACTTCCGCCCCGGCGACGACTTGCGGCGCGTGCACTGG
>Ga0326597_10014245_pt1 | contig 10424 bp, 7 predicted proteins | sample RVTome_12_FD_203789 | JGI IMG/M metagenome (GOLD analysis project Ga0326597, IMG submission 203789) | Soil microbial communities from uranium-contaminated site in the Upper Colorado River Basin, Wyoming, United States - RVT100D185 | ecosystem: Environmental > Terrestrial > Soil > Contaminated >... | reverse complement strand
GAGAGGCCCTAGCGGAGATTCACCTCGCGCTGGCTGAAATCGGTGTTCCGCGCGACGGGCTGGCGACATTGCAGAAAGCCATCCTGCAACTGGACGAGCTGTTCCTGCTTGTCGTCGTAGGGGAGTTCAACTCCGGCAAGAGCGCCCTGGTGAATGCGCTGTTGGGCGAGAAGGTGCTGGCCGAAGGCGCCACGCCCACGACATCGCAGGTGACGTTGGTGAAGTGGGGCGAGCAAGCCGCAGAGCAGATCGTGGATGAGAACTTCGTTGTTTCTACCTACCCCCTGGCACTCCTAAAGGAGCTGAACATCGTGGACACGCCGGGCACCAATGCCGTCATCCGCCACCACGAGCGGCTCACGGATGAGTTTGTCCCCCGGAGCGACCTGGTCCTCTTCACCACTTCCGCCGACCGTCCCATGACGGAAAGCGAGCGACTATTCCTGGAACGCATCCTCGCCTGGGGCAAAAAGATCGTCTTTGTCCTCAACAAGCTCGATATTTTGGAAGACGACGCTGCGCTGGGGGAAGTCCGGGGCTTCGTCCTCAAACACGCCTTGACCCTCTTGGGGGACCCGCCCGAGTTCTTCCCGGTGTCGGCCAGGCTGGCCCAGCGGGCCCAGTCCGAGGCCGACCCCAAAGAGCGCCGCCGCCTGCGAGCGGCCAGCCGCCTGGACGACCTGGAAGTGTTCATTGTTGCCACCCTCGACGATGACACAAGGCTCAAGCTCAAGTTCAACAATCCGCTGGGCGTGGCTGCCAATTTGGTTGCGCAGGCCGATGAGGAGGTGCAGGTCCAAGCGGAGGAGCTGAAGGAGGACGTGACAACTTCCGCCTCCCTGGAGTCCGCGGTTGCCAATTACGAGGGCGCGCTGCGGAGCGAGCTCGCGCCGCGACTGGCTGAGGTCGAGAACATCCTGCACCGGCTCGAGCAGCGCGGCCTGGACTTCTTCGACAGTACGCTCCGCCTGACCAAGATCACCACTCTGGCGCGCGGCGACAGAGTGAGGGCGCAGTTCGAGGCTCAGGTTTTGGCCGACGTGCCGCACCGCATCGATGAGCAGGTTCAGCGCCTGATCGACTGGCTGGTCCAGAAGGATCTGCATGAATGGCAGCAAGTGGTGGGCTACCTGCAGCGGCGCCAGACGCGCTACTCCGCGCACATGGTCGGCGACACCGGCGGACCACAGGAGAAACGCCGGCGCGAGCTGATCGATACGGTCGGGAAGACCGCCCAGACCATTGTGGAGAGCTATGACCGCAATCGGGAAGCGAGCGAGCTGGCGGCCAGCGTCGAAACCGCCGTGGCGCAGACCGCCCTGCTGGAGGCTGGCGCCGTGGGCCTTGGTGCACTGATCACATTCGCAGTACTCTCCTCCGCGGTCGATATCACCGGCCTGCTGGCCGCCGGCACGATGGCCATCCTCGGCTTCTTCGTGATCCCCCATAAGCGAAAGCAGGCCAAGGACAACTTCAAGACAAAGATGGGGGCCTTGAGGACGAATTTGCTCGGGGCCTTGACGACCCAGTTCACCCACGAGTCAGAAAGTGCCGTCGCCCGGCTGAAGGAGGGCGTGGCGCCATACACTCGTTTCATACGCGCGGAGCGAGAGCGGATCGAAAAGACCGAGACCACCTTGGCCCGGTTGCGGCAGCGCCTCTCGGAGCTGCGAGCGCGCAGCCAGGCGGTGGTGAATGCCCGCTCCGGGCGCGCACGATAATCAGTCGCGGACACAGGTAACACCTTGACAGCGGGCTTTCGAAGGGACTACCCCCGAGGAGCTTCCAGCTGCGTTCGTTGAAACGGCCGAGGCGGACGGTGGGGGGCTCAAGAGTGGGCGCGGAGGGGCTCGAACCCCCGACCTCACGGATGTGAACCGTGCGCTCTAACCGGCTGAGCTACGCGCCCCAGTGGGGCGATTATAGCACCGGTGCTACAATGCCCCAACCCATGCAGGATCAAACCTCCGAATCGCTCTCCCAGCAGGAAGGCCTCTCTCGCGCCCGTCGCCGGCAGGCTAGCCGCCGGATTTCTCAACTACGGGCCGACGAACGGGAGACCTTTCTGGATGATCTGGCGCTGCAGGTCACGCCGGGGATCAGTTTCTTCCTGCGGGCGCTCTTGGCCGGCCTGCTGGTGGGTGCCGGATTTCGCTGGGACCAGCCCGCGCTGCTCGTGGGCGGGGCGCTGCTGGCGCCCCTGCTCACCCCTCTCCCGGGGATGGCGCTGGCTGCGGTCTCCGGATCGGCGCGGTTTTTTCTGCGCATGATCGGCGCGCTGGCGGTCGCCTGCGCTGTCTTCCTGCTGTTCGCCGGGCTGGCGGCCGGGCCGGGGGGGATCCTGGCCTTCGCCCATACCAAGCTCAACCTGGTGGATTTTGCGCTCCTGTTGGCCGGGGCCCTGTGGATGGCCGTCAGCCTGGCACGCGGCGAGGGCGTGCCCGCCCTGGCCAGCGCCGCGGCTGCCTACGAGCTGCTGCTCCCGCTGGGCGCGGCGGGGATGGGCCTGCTGCGCGGCAACCCTGAGATGTGGCAGGGCGCCTCCTTGACCTTCGGGCTCCATCTGACCTGGGCAGTGGCCATGAGCCTGGCGGCTCTGGCGGCCATGGGGTTCCGGCCCCTGATCGGCAGCGGCGGATCGCTGGCGGTCGCCATCGGGCTGATGGGGGGGCTGGGGGTGCTCAGCGCCGCTGGGTTGGGCACCTCCGTGCTGGCCGCCCTCCCCACGCCCACGCCCACCGCCACCGCCACCCCCACGCCCTCTTCCACCCCCACCCGCACCTCCACGCCCACCGCCACCGCCACCAGCACCGACACCCCGACCGTCACCCCCACACTTACCGCCACGGCCACCCCCACGCCCACGCCGCCCTCGGCGGTGGTGCTCGGCACCGGCGCGCAAGGGGCGGTGCTGCGCGACCAGCCGGGAGGCGCCATTACCGGATTCGTCAGCGATGGGGATCGGGTGTTGGTGCTCGGCGGGCCGGAGCTGTCGGGCGCCCGGCTCTGGTGGCATGTCCGTACGGTGGACGGTATCGAGGGCTGGCTGGTGGCTTCCTTCCTGAATATGGTTACCCCTGGTCCCTAGCTCCACATCATCCATCCGAGCCGGGCGCCCGGCCGGCCGGGCGAACCGAGGCGGAACGGCCCTCAGCGGGGCGCGGCGTTCAGCCGTGCTCGGCCTCCAGTTCGATCACAATCCCCTCATGTGCCCTCAGTGCGAAACGGCTGAGCCGGACCGACCCCTCCCGGTCCAGCTCAGTGGACAGCACTAGCCGCCCGGAGCGCGCATCCCCGAGTTGCAGCATCACCTCAGCGGCCGTGAAATTGAGCGCCACCAGGAGCTCCTGTTCGCCCTGCGTGCGGTAATAGACGTAGGTGTCCTCGGGGGCACCGGCCGCCGAACGGTAGGATCCGGTGTGCAGCGCGGGGGAAGTCCGCCGCAGGTGCAGCAGTCGTCTGTACAGGCTGAGCTGCGAGCGCGAATCTGCCAGTTGGGTCTGCACGTTGCGCAGGCGGTGGTTCGGGTTGATGGGCAGCCAGGGCTCGGGCCGCTCCGAGTTGGCCGCCGCAGGGCTGAAACCGGCGCCCGGGGTGGCCTCCCACTGCATGGGGGTGCGGGCCGGGTCGCGTGAGAGATGGGGGAGCCCGGCGGTCCTGGGCCAGGGATCGCGCAGCCGGTGCTCCGGGATCGGGCCATCGGTCATCCCGATCTCTTCCCCATAATAGATGAAGGGAGCCCCCCGCAGGGTGAGCAGCAGCATGGCGGCGGTGCGGGCCTGGCGCTCGCCCACCCGGGTGGCCAGGCGCGGCTCATCGTGGCTCCCCAGGACGACAGTCGGATGGGCCTGCTGGGGCAGCCCGGCTTCGAAGCCTTCCACATAGCCGCGCATCAACTGCAGTTCCCAGGGCAAGTTGACCAGGCTCAGGTTGAGCACCAGGTGGAGTTCGTCGTCGTTCCCGTAGTACCTGCCCGCCAGGGCGGTGTCGAGGGTGTACACCTCCCCCACCATCATCCGATCGCCGGGGTAGCTGTCCAGCAGCGACCGCCACTCGCGCAACAGCTGGTGCAGTTCGGGCCGATTGCTGTTGTACAGGCGCTGCTGGCGCCCGGCTGGCCCGATGTCCTTGCCCAGGGCCGGCCCCGCCAGGGGCGGGTTGTCTCGGATCTGCTCATCCTTGATGATCGGCAGCACGGCGTCCACCCGAAAGCCGTCCACCCCCCGGTCCAGCCAGAAGCGCAGGGCCTGCTGCATTGCCTGGCGGACCTGCGGATTGCGCCAATTGAGGTCGGGCTGTTCCTTGAGAAAGCTGTGCAGGTAGTACTGGCGGGTGGCCGGATCCCACTCCCAGGCCGGGGCGCCGAAATAGCCGATCCAGTTGTTGGGCGGCCCGCCGTCGGGGGCCGGGTCGCGCCAGATATACCAGTCCCGCTTGGGGTTCTCGCGCCCGGCGCGCGACTGGCGGAACCAGGCGTGCTGGTCGGAGGTGTGGTTGGGCACGAAATCCAGCAGCACCCGCAGGCCCCGTCCGTGGGCGGATTCCAGCAGCCGGTCCAGGCTATCCAGGCTGCCCAGGTCCGGGTGGATGTCGGTGTAGTCGCTGACGTCGTAGCCCCAGTCGGCCATCGGGGAGGGGAAACACGGGCTGATCCACAGTGCATCCACCCCCAGCTCCTGCAGATAGTCCAGGCGCTGGATGATCCCCTGCAGGTCCCCCATGCCGTTTCCGGTCGTGTCCTGAAAGCTGAGCGGGTAGATATGGTAGAAGACGGCCCGCTTCCACCACGGGGCGGATGGCATGCTTGACCTCGGGTTGAGGAGTTTCCGGGCGGGGACTAGCCCTTGACGGATCCGGCGGTCAGGCCGCGCACGAAGTAGCGCTGCAGGGAGAAGAAGACAAAGAGCGGGACGGCCATGCCCACGAAGGCCCCGGCGGTGAGCACCTGCCACTGCTCGCCGCGCCGGCCCACCAGCGCCGCCAGCCGAGCGGTGACGACGGCGACTTCTTCCTTGGTCCCCAGGAAGACCAGCGCTACCAGCAGATCGTTCCACACCCACAGGAATTGAAAGATGGCAAACGAGGCGATGACCGGAACCGAGAGCGGCAGCACCAGGCGGGTGAAGGTGGTCAGCGGGGAGGCGCCGTCCACGCGCGCCGATTCGATGATCTCCCCGGGCAGGGTGGAAATGTAGCCAAACAGCAGGAACACGGCCAGCGGCAATCCAAAACCGGTATGAGCCAGCCACACACCCAGGAACGTCCCGTTAAGGTCCATCTGGGTGTACAGCCGCAGCAGCGGGATCAAGGACATCTGCAGCGGCACGACCATCAGGCCCACCACCACGGTGAAGAAGAACCTGCGGCCGGGGAACTCCAGCCAGGCGAAGGCGTAGGCAGCGAAGGCGGCGATGGTGATGGGGATGACCACCGAGGGGACGGTGACCAGCACGCTGTTGAGCAGGGCGTTGGCCAATCCGTGCGCATTAAGCACCTGGTCGTAGTTCTGGAGGGTCCAGACCGAGGACTCGAAGGGATGGCTGAGCACCGTCCACCATCCCGTATTGGTGATGTCGTCGGGCGGCCGGAACGAACTGACCAGCAGGCCGGCGGAGGGCAGAGTCCACACGAAGGCGATCAGCAGCACGACAATTCGAACCGGCGCGCCCGCCAGCAACTTGCGCAGCTGGTCGTTGGAGGCACTGCGGGCGGTTTGATAGCCGACGTTCATGGCTTATCTCCTCGACTGCTCAAGGCTGCGCACGTTGTAGATCATGACGGGGATGACCGCGATCAGCAAGACCACCGCCAATGCGCTGGAGCGTCCGAAGTTGCCGTAGGTGAACATCTCCCGGAACATGCGGTTGGCGATCACTTCGGTGTCGTACTGGCCGGCCGTCATTACAAAAACGATGTCGAAGACCTTGAGCACCATGATCAGCACGGTGGTGGAGATCGTGATCAAGGTCCCCCGGATGTAGGGGACGATCACGCCGAAGAAGATGCGGATCTCGCTGGCCCCATCGATGCGAGAGGCTTCCAGCAACTCTCCCGGCACTCCCTTAATGGCGGCCGACAGCACCACCATGGCGAAGCCGGTGAGGGTCCAAATCATGATGGCAATGAGGAAGAAATTGTTCCAGGGTCTAAGGATCAGCCAACCCTGTGGGTCGCCTCCCAGCGCGGTGAAGACCGCGTTAAGCAGGCCGATCTGCGGCCGCTGGATGGGCTGGAAGCTGTAGACGAACCTCCAGATAACGCTGGCGCCGACCGCCGAGATGGCCATGGGCACGAAGATGAAGGACTTGGCGATCGGCTCCAATCGCCCGATGCGGTCCACCATCACGGCGATGACCAGGCCGAGCGACACAACGAAGCCGGTGACGAAGATCAGCCATAACACGTTGTTGCGCAAGGCAATCAACATGTCGCTGCTGGTCAGGGCGAAGGCGTAGTTGTCCAAGCCGACGAAGTCCTGCGATCGTGCGTCCAGGAAGCTCAGATAGACGGTGCGCAGAACGGGATAGACCAGGTATGCGGTGAGGATCACCAGGGCCGGGCCGACGAAAACGAACGGTCGAACGGTCTCGCGGACGCCCTCCGGCAGGAGCGAGACCAGGTTGTCGGTGACCAGGTACAGCGCCCACACCCCTCCTACGCCGATGATGAGCGCCACGACGCCGACCAGGAGTTTGTTGGCCTCAGCGCTGCGCATGAAGATGAAGGCCCAGCGCAGCGCCAGGAAGGTGATCAGCGGCACGATCAGGGAAACCAGCACTCGCAGCGGACCCGCCGTCAGCGGGCTCAGCAGTGATGTTCGAGGAGTCTGAGCAGGTGCGCTGGTGGTCATCGATCCGGCCCTCCGATGGAGAGGATAGAGAAGAAACAGGGCGGCCACACCCTGGCCGCCCTGCTTCTAGAGAGACTAAAGGGGAGAGCCCCTATGGTTCAGCCCCATCACGTGCAACTACTGCGGCCAGCTGGCGTCGATAGACGGCAGCGCCTCGTCCAGACTCTTCCCGCCGACCCAATCGGTGGCACCGGTCCAGAAGCTGCCTGCGCCCACTGCGCCCGGCATCAGGTCCGACCCGTCAAAGCGGAAGGTGTCGGCGTTGATCAAGATCTCAGCGAAACCCCGCTGGGTGTCGGTGGGGTACCAGTCCAGCGAGACTCCGTTCATCGGGCCGATGGCGTTGCCCGCCTTGACTTCGGCTTCGACCGACGCGGCGCTCATCATGAACTCGATCACCGCCCGCCCGGCCGGGGTGTCATTGGCCAGGCTGACCAGATTGCCGGAGACCAGCACCGGCTTGCCCATGGCCGCATCGATCGGCGGCAGGTAGAAGTAGTCGACGTCCTCACCCACAACCGTTCCCTCGGGGAAGAAGTTGGGGATGAAGCTGGCCTGGCGATGCAGGTAGCAGGTGGGTGGATCGTCGAACAGGCCCAGCGGCGAATCGCCGAAGAAGGTGGTCTGAATACCGGTGGTTCCGCCCACGACGTAGTCCGGGTTGAGCCAGATATTCCCCACCACACCAAAGGCGTTCCGCACTTCCGGCGAGTCGAATTTCAGTGTACCGGCTGTCCACTGGTCATACTTCTCGGCTCCCGCGGTGCGGAGCATGACGTCCTCGACCCAGTCGGTCGCCGGCCACCCGGTAGCCCCGCCGCTCTCGATCCCGATGCACCAGGGCGTGCCACCGTCGGCCACGATCTGGTCGGAGAGGGCCAGCAGCTCATCCCAGGTTTCCGGGATCTGGTAACCGGCGGCATCAAATGCAGGTTTGGCGTACCAGACCAGGCTCTTGACGTCCACGCCGTGCCAGACGCCGTAGACCTTTCCATCGACCGTCAGCATGTCGATCCAGGACTGGGCGTACTGCGCCTGCATGTCGCCCAGATCGATGAAACTGGTCAGGTCTACCAGGAAGCCATCCCGGGCAAAGTCAGCCATCAGGCCCGGCTGGGGGAAGTTCAGGATGTCGTACGGGTCACCTCCTTCGGATCGAACCCGGGAAACCGTCTCAAAGTCCGGTGAGCCCTCGATGACCACGTCGATGCCCGTTTCCGCCTCGAAGGCCACGAAGTTCTCCGCGAATACGCTATTCTGTTCATCTCCTGCGGCATTGAAGATGGTGACCGTGGCTCCCGCGACGTCAGGTGCCGCCGGGGCACAGGCTCCCAGTGCCAGGGCTACGACAACCAACAGTGCCATGGTGGCAAAAAGTCTCTTCATTTCTCTTCCGTCCTCCAGAATCTCTTTCTCGTGGTGAGTCATTGAAGCGATGGTTGCAGTGTCATATCTGGAATTCCGCTATCGACCTCCTTTCGCCTGAGCTGCACTCCCGCTCAGTCGCCCGAGCGAGGATTGACTGCAAGCAGACCGCGGGTGTCCGTCTTCCAGGCCTCGGCGAGTCCAAACTGAAGCCTGCGGGCGGGGCCTGGAAGGGGATGGGCTGATCAAGATAAAACGGCAGAAAAATGGACGGCCTCGCGATCCATGAGTGAGGCCGAACCGCCCAGGGGCCTGGTCTTCCCGTGTGGAGCGTCATCACAGGGCCGGCCATCCAGGGCCCGACGCAAAGCTAGAGCACCCGTTTTGAAGCAACATCATCTTACTGGAACTGGGTCGGGACTGTCAAGATTGCGCGCGGGCAGCCCGGCCTGATCGGAGGCGGCGCGGGGGGTGCCACGCGGTAGAATCGGCGGCGACCGATCCCCTGCGGTGAATATGGCAAAGACCATGGCCTATGCCAAGATCCCTGAGCATGTCGCCTCGGCCGCGCCTGTTCAACTGGAGGCCGTCAGCGTCGCCTACAACGGCAAACTGGCGCTGAAAGAGATCTCCTTCAGGCTGGCGGCTGGCGACAGTGTGGCGGTCGTTGGTCCCAACGGGGCCGGCAAAACCACCCTCTTCCGCACCATCGCCGGAGCGATGCAGCCGAGCATGGGAGCGGTGCGGGTCTACGGGCACGAACCGGGGGGGCACATCTGCATCGCCTACGTTCCGCAACGCAGCGAGGTCGACTGGGGTTTTCCGGTGACCGTTCAGGATGTGGTCATGATGGGCCGCATCCGCAAGATCGGGCTGTTCCGTTGGCCCCGGCGCAAGGACTGGCGGTTCATTCGGCAGGCAATGGCAAGCGTGGGGGTCGATGGACTGGCCGACCGACAAATCGCCGAGCTCTCCGGCGGCCAGCAGCAGAAGGTCTTCCTGGCCCAGGCCATTGCCCAGGAGGCGGAGCTGGTTCTACTGGATGAGCCACTAGGTGGGCTGGATCTGCCCAGCCAGGAGGCGATCTTCGAGATCCTGGAGCAGTTGAAAGGCCAGGGAGTAAGCGTGTTGGTCGCCACGCACGATCTCAATCTGGCGGCCGAACGATTCGACCGGGTGATGCTGCTCAACCGGCGCATGATCGCCATGGGGACCCCCGACCAGGTCCTCACCCAGTCGAATCTGGTGCAGGCTTACGGCGGCCATCTGCATCCGGTCCAAGGGGAGTCGGGCATGTTGGTGCTGACCGACACCTGCTGTGAGGGTGAGGAGCAGCCCGAGTTTGAGTGAAGCCCTGACCTGGCTGACCGAACCGTTCCAATACCCCTTCATGCTGCGGGCCCTGTGGGCCTCTTTGATCGTAGGCATCGTCTGCCCGGTTCTGGGGACCTACGTCGTGCTGCGCGGCATGGCCTTCCTGGGAGATGCGCTGGCGCACATCATCCTGCCCGGGGTGGTGCTGGCCTTCCTGCTGGGTTGGCCGGTGGCCCTGGGGGCCCTGGTGGCCGGCGTACTGGCTGCATTGGCGATCAACGCCATCAGCACTCGGGCCGAATTGCGCGAGGACGCCGCCATCGGGGTCGTGCTGGCCGGGGCCTTTGCCCTGGGGGTGGCGTTGCTCTCGCTGCAGCGCAGCTACGCGGTGGACTTGACCCACATCCTGTTCGGGGACCTGTTGGGGGTCACTACCGCCGATCTGGGGCTGATGGGGGCGCTCGGGGCGCTCGTGCTGTTGGTCGTGGTGGCCTTCTACAAAGAGTTCCTGGTTCTGTCCTTCGATCCGCTCCTGGCCACGACCCTGCGCCTGCCGGTTTCCTTCCTTAAGAACGTGCTGCTGGTGCTGCTGGCGGTCGTGATCGTGATGTCGCTGCAGGTGGTCGGCGTGGCCTTGGTGCTGGCGATGTTGGTGACCCCGGCCTCGGCCGCCTACCTGTGGAGCCGCCGGCTGCCGCCGATGATGGCAATTGCCGCCGGTTTCGGGTCGATCTCGGCGGTGGTCGGATTGCTGCTCTCCTATCACCTGAACCTGGCCTCCGGCCCGGCGATCGTGCTGGTGGAGACCGGACTCTTCGGCCTGGCCTTCCTGGTGAGCCCTCGGCGCCGCAGCCGGCTTCGTCCCGCCCGGGTCAACTGACCCGCGGTCCCGCCG
>Ga0326597_10014244_pt1 | contig 10424 bp, 6 predicted proteins | sample RVTome_12_FD_203789 | JGI IMG/M metagenome (GOLD analysis project Ga0326597, IMG submission 203789) | Soil microbial communities from uranium-contaminated site in the Upper Colorado River Basin, Wyoming, United States - RVT100D185 | ecosystem: Environmental > Terrestrial > Soil > Contaminated >... | reverse complement strand
GACCGCTCCCGGTGGATCGCGCGGTGCGGGTTCTCGCCGAGGCGCTGTCGGCGCTGGAGCACGCGCACGCGCTGGGCCTCGTGCATCGCGACATCAAGCCGGAGAACATGTTGATCGAGCCCGACGGCCGGCTGCGGATCACGGACTTCGGGCTGGCCTTGGCGCTCCGCGGCGGTTTCGGCGGGGCCACGTCCCGCAGCGGCACGCCGCAGTTCGCGGCGCCCGAGCAGCTGCTGGGGGAGCGGGTCGACCAGCGGGCCGATCTCTACTCGCTCGGCGCCGTCGCGTACTTCGCGCTGCTCGGCCGGCCCCCGTTTTCGGGCATCACCCCCGAGCAGATCCTCGCCCGCCAGACCACCGACGATCTTCCCCCCCTCGCGGCGGAGCGTGCGGATGTGTCGCGGGAGCTGGAGGAGGTGCTGCGGCACGCCGTGCGCAGCGAGCCAGCCCAGCGATTCCCCTCCGCGACGGCGTTCCGGGAGGCGTTGCAGCGCGCGAGCGGCGGCGTGCTGCGGAAGGTGTGGGCCGCGATCCGGGGACGTTGACGGGCCGCGTTAGGGCTCGTCCGGCACCTCGGGGTTGCCGAGCCGCTCGACGTCCGGCAGCGGCAGGCAGCGCCCGCTGGCGTAGGTGAGACCGCTGATGTGGTAGGGGTCCCCGGCCGGCGGGTTGAAGGGCAACTGGTACCGAATGTAGTCGCCTAGGTGCTGCCCTTCGAGGAAGAGCTCGCGCCGGCGCTGGTCGACGAGAAAGGCGATCGCTTCGGCCTGGCTCGTGCTCGCGATCGGGGCCTGGTTGCCGTCCTGCCGGAACGCGTTGATGATCGAGTCGGCCACCGTGGGGTCGCCCGGGTTCAGCATGATGTCGGCCTCGGCGCGGATGAGCCGTGCCTCGTCGCCGCTCGCGATCCGGATGGGGGCGGTCGCGAGGGTGTACTTCTCCTGCCGCCAGACGTCGACGCTCGTCCCAGCCGCGATGCGCCCCTCGTCGACGACCGGGACCCGCGGGTCGTTCATCGTCCGGTAGAGGACACCGACGGTCACGGCGCTACTCGTCGCGCTGCTCTGGGCCCAGACCCGATTCTCCCGTCGGGACGACGTCGTGGACGCGGTGGCGCTCTTCACGTAGCCGGGCGGCGCCACGAGCGCGTCCGCGCGCGCGCCTGCCCAGTCACCACGCTGCTGGCGCGCCCGGGCGCGGCCTACCAGCGCCATGTTCATGATGTCGGCATCGGCCCCGCCCCCGGTAATCGCGGCCGTGAAGCGCGCCTCCGCGAGCCGGAACACGCTGTCCCGGGTAATTTCGCCACCGTAGGCAACGCTACGATCCGCATTAATGTTCGAGACCGCCATCGAGCAGAAGCCCTCGCCTAGGAGCTGGAGGCTGTAGCCCGCGTAAGCGGACGCCTTGGCGAGCAGGAACTGCCGGTTCGGGACTTCGGCATCCGTCCATCCGTTCAGTAGCCGGATGACATTCTCCGCCGACACGCGGGCGGTCTGGAGCGGCGTGTACACGCCGAGCGCCGGGCAGGCCGACACCGCATACCGGCGGTCGGAGCGCAGCATCCCCCGGCGATCGTAGGGCCAGCGATCTGCGGTCTGCGTCGCATCCAGCAGCTCATCGCCGACCATGCCGCCGAGGACGACGTACGCGCCGAAGGCGCACTCGAAGTCCGCGACGACGCTCGTGACAAGCAGGCCGGCGTTGCCCGGGGTCTCGAGTTGCTCGGCCGGGATGCGGCTCGGGGTCTCCACCTCGAGCGCGCTCTCGCATGCCGACAGGCCGGCGGCCGCCAGCATAAGAAGGAGGCGGGACATCGAGGCGATGGAATGGGTCTGCGTCATGGCGTGCCGTCCCATCAGAAGCTGAGATTGACTGTGAACACCCAGGACGTGAGCTGAGGCATATGGTCCTGCTCCCAGACGCTGTGGCCAGCGCGGTCGCCGCCGAGCCACATCGACTCGGGTTCGAGGCCGCCGAACTTGGTCCAGGTGGCAAGGTTCCGCCCGGCGACGGAGACCGTCGCGCGGCTCACGCCGAAGGCGCCGGCCAATCGGTCCGGCAGGGTGTAGCTGGCCGACACCTCGCGCAGCTTGGTGAACCCGGCGTCGTCGATCAAATAGTCGATCAGCGTCAGGTTCGACTCGATGCCGGCGATGCGCCTCGGGTCGAACTCCTGCTCGTAGAAGTTCTCTCGGCACCGCACGAAGATGGCGCAGCGCACGCGCGTGTTTCCGTCCAATTTGCGGTACCCGCGCTTGAAGTCGACGAGCGCGTAGAGCCGGAGGCGACGCTGCAGCGTGACGGTGGCGCTGAAGGCGCCCTCGAGGCTCGGCGTCGTCCGGCCGAGATACACGTTCGGGGCGCTGCTGCAGGCCACCACGCCGCCCTGGCCGTCGTCGCACATCACGTTGATCGCTCGCCCGGTCACGGGATCGTAGTCCGCGCTCACGATGCGCTGCTCGAACCACGCCCCCACCGGATAGCCCACCTGGTGTCGCAACGCCGTGCCGGCACTCTGGAACTCGCCGGCGATGGCGGAATCGGGAATCAGATCGAGGATCTTGTTGCTGTTCGTGGCGAGCGACAGCGACAGGTCGACCGACACCGGCTCGGTCGTGTATGGCCGGCCGCGCAGCGCGAGCTCGATGCCCTTGTTGACCACCTCCCCGGCGTTGAAGGGCTGAAAGCCGGAGAAACCGATCGACGGAGCGATCTCGCGCTCTAGAATCGCGTCTGCGGTTCGCTTGTGGTAGTACGTGAAGTCCACGCCCAGGCGGCCGTTCAGGAGCTCCGCGTCGAAGCCGAGCTCGATCTCCTTGCCCCGCTCGGGCCCGAGATCTGGGTTGCCGATGAACTGCGGCGTCACCGCGGCCGAGTCGAGCGGGCCGGTCACCGGCGTGTACGTCCGCAGGGCGGCGAAGGTCGCCGGCTGGAGGCCCGACTGCCCGTACGCGGCGCGCAGCCGCAACGCGTCGATGGACCGGACGCTCCAGAACGGCTCCTCGCTGATCACCCAGCTCGCGCTCACCTTGGGATAGTAGACGCGGTCGAAGTTCGTGCCGAACGCGCTGTGGTCGTCCGAGCGCAGCCCGATCGTCAGGAAGCGCCGGTCGTCCCAGCCCACCTGCTGTTGGACGAAGAACCCGAGCGACCGCTCTTCCACCAGATCCTCGCCGTTCAGCCGCCCGGTCGTGGTCGCCGTCACGGCCGTGAGCCCCGGCGCCGGGAACACGCTCCCCTGAGCGAAGACGAACGCCGTCGAGCTGCGGTAGAACTGCCCGCCGACCGATGTGTTCGAACGCCAGCGCGGCGCGAGATCGACGTTCGCCGTGGCAGCGTAATCGACCGTCGTGATGTCGATCGCGCGGTCATTAACCGACTTGAACCCCAACGGATCCGAGCCCCACGGGCCGACGTTCACCAACGAGTCGACACGGGGCGTGAAGGCCACGTCCTGCTCGCGCGTGAGGTCGGTCCCGAGGTTCAGCCGGTGGCTGAACCAGGGCACGGGCTGATGCCTCGCCTGAACACCCACCGTGAACCGGTCGAGATCCTGCCAGAACTGGTTCAGCAGGTCGTACTCCTCGGGCAGGCCGCTATGGAACCCCCGGCGTCCGGGGACGGCCAGCTTCCGGGGGTCGGCGAAAAGCGTGCTCCACAAGCGGCCGCCGCACCCGGCCTCACAGGGCAGGTTCGTCCGGCCCGTGACGTACCCCACGTTGAGCGCCATGCTTGCGCGGGCACTGGGGGTAACGGTCACGTTGGCGCGCGTGTTGTAGCGCCGCAGGTCGTTCGCTCTGTCCGCACCCTCGCTGGTGTTCAGGCCGCCCCCCACGAAGTAGCGGAACTGGTCCGTGCCGCCCGCGACGTTAAGGTCGTACTCCTGCAGCTGGCCGGTGCGGAAGATCGGAGTCCCGAGCGCATCCTCCCGCTCCACGATATCGAGCGTGATCGGCTGCCCCTGTGTCGGGCTGCCGTTCACGGTGTCGATCTGATAGTTGACCCAGAAGCGGCCCTGCGGGTCCGCGAGGAAGCTGGCACCCTGCTTCACCCTCAGGTTCCATTGCGCCGCGCCGCCGCCGCCGCGCTTCGTGATGATCTGAATCACCCCGTTCGACGCCTCGGTTCCGTACAGCGTCGCCGCGGCCGGCCCCTTGATGATCTCGACGCTCTCGATGTCTTCCGGGTTGACGTCGTTGATGCGCGAGATCGCGCGGGAGCCGAATCCCTGCGTGATCGGGCCGGCCGCCACGGCATTGTTGACGCGGACCCCGTCCACATAAAGCAGCGGCTGGTTGCTGAGCGACAGGCTGGACGTCCCGCGGACCCGAAGGCGCGACCCGGTGCCCACGTTGCCGCTGGTGAGCATCACGACGACGCCACCAGCCCGGCCGTTCAAGAGGTCCTGGAAGTTGCGGACCGGCGCGATCTCTGTCACGCTGGAAGCGTCGATCCGGCCGACCGCGTTGCCCAACGTCCGCTGCTGGACCTCGCCGGGCGTCCCCGTCACCACGACTGCGTCGAGCGCGATGACCCTCTCCCCGAGCGCGATGCGGACATCCGCGTCGCCGACGCGAGCGGTGACTGTCGCGGGACGGTAGCCGATGCGCCGCACGTCCAGCGCCACTTCGGCGCCCGACAGGCCGGTCAGCACGAACCGACCTCGAGCGTCGGTCACGGTGCGGAGAGTCGTGCCGGCGACGGCCACGTGGGCGTCCGCCAGCGGCGCGCGCGACACCTCGACGAGCACCACCCCGCCGACCGTACCTTCCTGAGCGCGGAGGGCGCGGGGCGCAGCGACGATCACGGCGAGCCCGAGAGCGAGACAGAACGGCGACGGTCTCATGTGCATCACCTGGGACAGGTAGGGTCCGGCCATACTACGCCCCGGCGCGGGACCCGGCAAGAGGGCCGGACAGCCGCTCAGCGCCAGCGGAAAATCTTGAGCGCGACGGCGAAACTCACGGCGACCCACACCGCCACCTTCCCACCGCCCGGGCGTTTCGCGACGGCCTGGAGCGAGCGACGGGGAGGGTCTGGCGGCAGCTGCTCGCGGCGCTCCGGGGGTTGCGCTAGACATACCCGGTGCGACCGGCTGGTTCTTGCGGTCTTCACGACCCCACGGTAACGTCAGCCCCCTGGCCTTCGAGCGGGCGGCTGGAGCTCAACCCACTGTCCATCAAAACCCGGTTAACGTCCCTATGAAAAAAAGAATCCTCATGGTGGTGATGGGAATACTCCTTGCTGCTCCCCCGGCCTCTGCCCAGCAAAAGACAATTACCGGTGAGGTCACGAATGAGCTGGGCGCGCCCTTGTCCGGTGATCGATCGTCGTCAAAGGAACACGCGCAGGCACCTCGAGCAACAGCGAAGGAAATCATTCCATTCGCGCCGAGGTTGGCCAGGTGCTTCAATTCAGGCTCATCGGGACCGCCCTGGTAGAACGCACTCTCGTCACCGAACCCGACGCCTGCACGGAGAAGCAGATCGTCGAGCGGCTGACGCAGGCGCTGGGGCGCGAGGTGCGCGCGCACTTCCGGACCGACCCCAGCATCCTGGGCGGCGTGGTGGTTCGGGTGGGCGACCGGATCCTCGACGGCTCGGTGCGGCGGCGGCTGGTGGCGCTGAAGCGGAGGATGCTGACGGGGGAGTGAACCGACAGTAGGGGACGGTAGGGGAGGCCCGGGGGAGACCGGTTCCTGGGACCCCGGTCGTCTTACGTGCCCGTCGCTGTTTGCCTTTTCGCCCTCGTTCCAGGGCCGACCTCACGACACCGGTTCACGAAGCTCACCAGCATGAAGCTGAATCCTTCAGAGCATGCCTGGCGCCACGTCTTGCCTGTCACGCGCTTGACCGCCCGGTAGCATGTCGGTGGGGATCGCTGGGTGTCGAGCGCCAGGCTGTAGAGCGACGAATGAGTGTGTTCCCACCTCGAGAGGAGGGCGAGTGTACTGATCCAGCCACAGAGCTCTTCGATCTGGGGCAGTCCCTCGCGTTTGAGGAGGCGGGCGAGGCTGTGGCGGCTGTGGAGACCGACCCCGCGTGCAAACGAGTCAGCTGACGCAATTCGGCCGGTGTGGTTTGCCAGCCAAGCCACGACTCCGCGACCCAGCGGAGAGGTGAGGGAGGGCCAGGCGTAGCTGCAGTACGAGTGACTCCATCGCGCGCTCCTTGCAGACTGTGGCGCGGACGCAACAGACATTCTACCACGACAGGCGAAGGCATCAAGGGGCTGCGCGAGGGCGCGCAAAACGGCATAGCGGTTCACCAACGGTGACTACATACTGATTGCAAGCAATGAATTATCCGTCGAGCCTCTAACGGGATTGGGCATCCTCCCTGTGCGTACATAGTCAATCGCCGTGCCGCGCGCACGCAGCGCTAGGCGCGCCTCAGCTGCCGCGCCTAGCGTGAACATTCACAGATAGAACGCTACCACAGTGGTTCCTAATCATGTGACGTCCTTGCCCCTGGTCACATCTCGCGATCAAGGTGCGCCGCATCCACACCGGAGGCTGCTATGCTTTCCTCACCTCCTCGCAGTCGCACGATACGACCCGCCGCCGCCCTCGTCCTCACGCTAACACTTGCTGCTGTTGCGTGCGGCGAGCCGCCAGCGCCCACGCAGCCGACGGCGGCCGACCGCGCCGCGTCCGCCCTCGCGTCGGACATCAGGCCGGCGGAGCAACACCTGCACACGCTGGCGCGCGAGGTAGAGGGGTTCGGCGGGTATTTCATCGACAGCAACGGCGTCGTTGTTGGCTACGTCACGGACCTCGCGCGCGGGGAAGCGCTGCGTCGGCGGCTCGAAGCGGCCGTGCGCGCGGGCCGACTGGGCTCGCGGACTCGCTCGATCGCGATTCGGAAGGGACAGTTCGACTTTCCGTCCCTGGCACGCTGGCGGGACATCGTCTCGGGACAACTGCTCGGCATCGTTCCCGGCGTCGTGATGAGCGACGCCGACGAGGCGGCCAATCGCGTCACCATCGGGATCGATGAGGCGAAGCATCCAGGCGTGCGAGCGGACGTCATGGGAGCCCTCGAGCGCCTTGGCGTGCCGGTCAACGCGGTCCGCTTCATCGCATCGGGGCCCGTGTCGCCCGACGTGGCCCAACCCGTAGCCTCGACGGCTGCGTTGGCTCTCAACCGGGATCTCCTGGACGTGCCGTCCCCGGTCGTTGCGGGCTACCGGATCTTCGCGCCCGGCCCATGCACGCTGGGGCCGGTCGTCGAGCACAACGGGAACGCCGCCGCAGTGACGAATTCACACTGCACGTCGGCCATGTACGCGTTCGACGGCTCGTCGCTCAGCACCTCCGACTTCGCCACCATCGGGCACGAGCAGCTCGATCCCAATGCCACGTGCGGCGCGAACTGCCGACGCAGCGACGCGGTCGTAGAGTATCTGGATGCTGGCGTGGCCTGGGATCTCGGCCGCATCGCGAGGACCGTAAACGTGACGTTTACGTGGGGCACCGCGGGGTCGCTGGATGTGGATCAGGGCAATCCCACGCGCGACGTGATCGCCGTGGTGGGGTACTGGGATGTCGTCACCGGCATGGAGGTGTACAAGACCGGCTCCCGCACCGGCACCACGGGCGGGGTCATTTCCGCTACGTGCAGCGACGAGATGGGCTCCGACGGGTTCATGCGCGCGTGCTCCATTCGCTCAACCTACTATTCCTCAGGCGGCGACAGCGGCTCTCCCGTGTACACCTACATCCCCGGAACTGGGGGAGCGCAGGTGCGGCTCGTCGCCATCCACTGGGGCAGCAATTCCGCCGGCCACTTCACCTTGGCGAGCTACTTTTCTTGGGTCACGTCCGAGATTCCTGGCACGTTCGTCGCGACGCGCCCCTCGCCGCTCAGCGCGTACATCACTGGCGCCACGGACGTCAACAACGATCCGTCGTGCAGGCTCCGCTATCAGGCAGTCGTCACGGGCGGCGCGGGGGAGCCGTACACGTACGCCTGGAACACGGATGGCGTCATCCATGAGGATTACGGCGACGTCGTCTACGCGGCGTTCCCCGGCGCGGTCGACGCGCGGTTCATCGAAGTCACCGTGACCGACGCGGTCGGCGCCACTGTCACGGCCGGCTTGGGAATCACCACCGGGCCCTGGTACGACATGTGTTACACCTAGCGGGAGGTCGAACCGCGGGGGTCGTCGTCGTCGTCGGCGCGGCGGTGGCGTACAAGGGCGCGGGCGCATTCACGGCGCTGCCGCCTGGTGTGTACGATCTGAGCACGCGGTACACAGACTCGACGACGAACGCCATCAGTAGACCAGCCGTGTCGTTTTCCGGAGGAAGGGTCTATACCATCGGCGCGAGAGGTGACATAGCAGTCGCACCAACCCTTACGTGTCCAGGCACATCCACTACGTGTCTGGATAATACGGCCAACCGGTAAGGGCTCCGCCTGGTTAATGCGCCGCGCCTTGTGCCGCCCTCGCCAGTGTGTTATCACGTTAGAAACACACATCAGGGGAGGCTACACCCATGCGCCTGCTCTACGGCGTGTTACTCGCGCTCCTCGCCGCCTGCGGCGGCTCGACCCCCACCGACTCGGGCGGCACGCCCCAGCCACCCGGCGCTCCCGTGGTCAGCGTCAGGATGACCGACAACGGCGGATTGGAGCCCTATGCGTTCTCGCCCGCACCGCTGACGATCACGGTCGGCACGACCGTGAAGTGGACCAACAACGGCAAGGTGTCCCATACGACGACGAGCGACGAGACGCCAGAGCCCGTCTGGAACAGTGACACCGTCTCACCTGCCGGAACCGACACTTGTGATCCGTATGGCTATTGCACACCCGGGACCGCGGCGGGGACCTACACGCGGACGTTCAACACCGAAGGAACGTTTCCGTACCATTGCGAGGTGCACAAGCTGCAGGGGATGACGGGCACCCTTACGGTGACGCTGCCATAGGCTAGCGCCAGCGGAAAATCTTCAGCGCGACGGCGAAACTCACGGCGCCCCACCCCGCCACCACGCCGAGCGGCGCGCCGAGGCCGGTGACCGCGGCGCCGTCGATCATTACGGCGCGCAGCGCGTCGTTCAGGGCCGTGAGCGGCAGCGCCCTCACGAAGGGGATCATCACATCGGGAAACCGCGCGTACGAGAAGAACGTCCCCGACAGGATCCACATCGGCAGCATCACCAGGTTCATCAGTCCCGACACGCCTTCGATCGTGCGCGCCCGGCTCGCGACCAGCAGGCCCAGCCCCGCGAACGACAGCGCCCCGAGCACCGTGATCCCGGTGAGGGCCGCGAAGGAGCCCCGCACGCCGACGTCGAACATCACCCAGCCGAAGCCCACGAGCGCGGCCACCTCGACGAACAGAAAGACCAGGCGCGACAGGATAAAGCCGAGCAGGTAGTGGCTGCGGCGCATCGGCGTGGCCATGAAGCGCTTGAGCAGCTTCTTCTGGCGCGCCTGCACGACCGAGAAGCCCACCCCCCAGATGCCGCTCCCCAGCAGGTTCATCCCGAGGAGCCCCGGGATCAGGAAGTCGATGTACCGCGAGCCGAGCTCGACCATGCGCTCGTCCCGCACGGCGGCGGGATCGGTGCGGCCGCGGGCGCGCTGCAGCGCGTCGTCCACCTCGAGCCGAGCGAGCCGGCTCTCGGTGCGCGTCGAATCGTAGCGATACACGACCGGGTCCCCGGGGACAACGAGCAGGGCGATCCGGCCGGAGCGAAGCTGGAGCTGCGCCGCCGCCGAATCGAGCACCGCCGCGCTCAGGCGCGGCGACGAATCGAGCGACGCGGCGAGAACGCGGTCCTCGGGACCGGTCGCCACGCCGACCCTCAGCTCCCCCGGCCCGGCGTTGCGGAACGCGAGACCGAGCGCGAACGCGAGGACGATCGGGAAGCCGAAGACCCAAAAGATCGCCTCGGGCTCCCGGTAGAACTCGCGCATGCGCGTGAGCGTCAGCTGGACCAAGGGGTGGTCAGTCATCGCGCAACTGCCGTCCGGTGAGCGACACGAACACGTCCTCGAGCGTGGCGTGGTGGGTCGTCAAGAGTGAGAGCTCGGCGCCTTGGCGCTCCAGCAGCGCGAGCAGCGACGGAACGGCGCGGTGCACTTCCGCCACCGTAAGCGCGATGCGATCGGGACCGGGACGGATCCGCTTCACGCCGGGGAGGCTCTCGAGCCCCGCCGGCGTGGCGCCCCCCCCCCCGGCGAGGGCGAACTCCACCACGTGGTCCGCACCGAGCGACGCGATCAGCTCCGGCGGCGTGCCCAGCGCGATGATCTTGCCGTGATCCATGATCGCCACCCGGTCGCACAGGCGCTCGGCTTCCTCCATGTAGTGCGTCGTGAGGAGCACGGTGCCGCCCGCGGCGCGGAAGCGCCGGATGATCTCCCACAGCTGCCGCCGGGACTGCGGATCGAGGCCGGTCGTGG
>Ga0326597_10014243_pt1 | contig 10424 bp, 10 predicted proteins | sample RVTome_12_FD_203789 | JGI IMG/M metagenome (GOLD analysis project Ga0326597, IMG submission 203789) | Soil microbial communities from uranium-contaminated site in the Upper Colorado River Basin, Wyoming, United States - RVT100D185 | ecosystem: Environmental > Terrestrial > Soil > Contaminated >... | reverse complement strand
TGAGGAACCGCATGTTGGCGTCCATGCCCAGGTTCTGCGGCTGGCGAAAAGTAAACAGCCGGAAGCTCGCCGGCTGGAAGGAGGCCAGCGCCTGTGGGGTTGAGTCGGTGGAGGCGTTGTCGCTCACCAGGACGTCAACCTTGCCGGCGAGACCGGAACGGGCCAGCTCGTCGTCGATGTTCTGCAAGAGCCGCGCCAGCTTGGGCGCGCGGTTGTAGGTCGGGATCAGGAAGGATAGCTGCGGAGCGGCGGCCGGGAGCCTCATTTTCCTTCCATCAACTCGAGCAGACCCCGCACCTGCAACAGGACTGCGGCGACGAGCCAGAGGGAGGCAACACCCAGCGCCACCACGCTGAGGAGAAGATTCTCGCGCCAGCCCAGCGCCCAGGCTGTCAGCAAGGTGGCGGCAATGGCGATGGTGCCGAGGAGCGCAGGAATGCCTGGCCACCCAACCCGCGAGAGTAGGTTCGGCGCAACAAAGAAGTAGAGCAGGACCCCTACGGTGGCATAGGAGAGGGCGAGACTCAGCCCCACACCATGCAGGTTCCACGCCAACCCCATGACATACGCGCCCCCGACGGCAATGATAGCACCGGGGAGGTTCGGCAGCACCATCTCGCGGGTCTTGAGGCGGGCGACGCCCCCCAGAAAAAACATCACCGCCACCATCCGTACCGTTTCCGCCAACCCGCCCCAGAGGGCGTAGGGGGCGGCCTGCTGGAACTCGGGCCCAGCGAGAAGCTTCAACAGGAAGGGACCGGCGAAGATGGCGAAGGCCGCGAGCGGCAGCAGGAGGTAAAGCAGGTGGGCGACGTAGTGCTGCCACAACTCCTCGCTCTCCTCGGCGGTGGCGCCAGCGATGCGGGCGTAGAAGCGCGGCAGCACCCACTGATGCATAACCGATTCACCGACAAGGATGACGGTGGCGCCCATCGAGTAGGCGATGACGAACAGCCCCACCTGCGACTCTCCCAGGGCAGCGGAAAGGGCAAAGCGATACCCCTGACTCTGCGCCCAATAGAAGGCCATGATGAAGGTAATCGGCCAAATGAAATCCCAGGCTTGCTTCCACTCCGCCCGCGGGAAGGAAGCAGGGCTTCGGACACCGGCGAAGCCCGCCTCACTGCCGATGCCGGCTGCCCGGACGAGGAGCACGACTCCCACGACCCCCGCCAGTCCATAAGCGACGATGTAGCCGCCCAGCCAGGCTTCCGCCGATGGAGAGATCAGCTTCACTGTGTTAAAGGCTAGCAGCAAGGCAAGCAGGGAGGCTCCTGCCGAGAGCAGTACATAGGCCAGGTGTCGCCGGAGGAGGTTCAAGAGAGAGGCGGCCTGTGCGGCCAGCGTCACCATGAACAGCCAGCCAGCGATCAGCAAGATCGTCAGCGCGGGTGCGGGCGAAGAAATCCATCCCCAGCGCACAGCCAGCCAAGCTGCGGGAAGACAAGCCAGGGAGAGAAAAAAGAGGAAGAGGAAGGATGCCACAAGAGAGCGAGCGTGAGTCCCTTCCTGCTTCCAGTCGAGAAACTTGCGGTAGAGATAGAGCGCCGGGGCGGCCAAGAAAAACAAACTGAACCAGGCCTGGACGGCGGTGAACAAGTAGTAGCGACCCACCTCAAGAGAGGAGAGCAGAGTGGTCAGGACGCGAAAGGTGACCGCCTGAATCAGAATTTGGCCGATGCGGCCAAGGAGAAGCCCCAGCGGGGCCAGCGTGGTGGCCGGAAACCAGCCGAAGGCCACTGAGGAGACTTCGCCGGTCGGTTGCGGCGAGGGCAAATTTTTCTCAACCGGGTCCATGAACGATGCAGTTCCTCGCGAAGCTCGAGCTGCGAGCCGGCGGAAGGCTCCAGGAGTGCCGCAAATCTCCTTCGCAAAAGCATCCGATTCTACAACGGCGGCAGCGAGACGCCCAACGGAAGCCGGCGGGGGCTGACCTTGCTTCGGGGTCAAGCGGCGTCTAAGATGGCGCCGGGTTGGCGGCCTTCAGCAAGAGACCAATCAGGGCCCAGCATGGACGAACGATCCCCGAGGGACGAGGCGACCAATTCTTTTCGCGGCCCGGGGGACGATTCTGCGCCCTCGGTCACCGTGGCAATCTGCACGCGGGAGCGGCCCGAAGAATTGGAGCGCTGTCTGGCGGCGCTGCGGCGCGTAAGTTACCCGCGGTTCGAGGTTCTAGTGGTGGACAACGCGCCGAAGGACGAGCGCACGCGGGAAATCGCGAAGAGTTGGGGAGCGCGGTACAGCGTGGAGCCACGAGCGGGGCTGAGCCGGGCGCGAAACCATGCGGCGCAGATCTCAGAGGCAGAGGTCATCGCTTACCTGGACGACGACGCGGTGCCGGAGCCGGGTTGGCTGGCAGCGCTGACGCGCGAATTCAAAGACCCGCAGGTGATGATTGTCGTGGGCCGGACGTCGCCTATCAGCCTGGAAACGGACGCGGATAAAATCTGCGCGCTGGCGGGCGGCTACGATTCTCGGGGGGACGACCGCCGCATCGTAGACCGGGAAAGCCCGTTCTGGTTTGAGATGACAAACTTCAGCGGGATCGGGATTGGAGCGAACATGGCCATCCGGCGCCGCGCCCTCGAGCTATGGCCGGGTTTTGATGAGCGGCTGGGGCGGGGCACGGTGATGAGGGGAGCGGAAGAAACCAACGCCTTTTTTGCTCTGGTGGCTCGCGGGTATCGCGTGGTGTACACGCCTGCGGCGGTGGTCATGCACCCGTACCCGCGGACGATGGAGGAGCTGCGCGAAAAACACAGGCGGTCGTTGGCCACCGCGGCGGCGTATGCGACGCTGCTGCTGTTCGAGCATCCGCGTTACTGGAACAGGACGATGCCCTATATCCTGAAGCGCATGCTGGGTGTGCCACGGCCATGGCTTGCCGGGAGACCGAAACATCCGCCTGCCATCCTCTCTGTCTGGCAAACATGGCTGGCGTGGCTGGGGGGGCCGTTCCTCTACATCCTCGCGCGTCTCCAGGGGTCTCGAATCAAAAACGATGATGGCGAGTGATGCTGGCGTGGTAAGAACCGTGCCGCGAGTCAATCTCCTGGTGTTGAGCCTGCATTACGCGCCGGAGATAACCGGCAACGCGCCGCTGGTGACCGAGCTGACGCGGGAGCTGGCGGCGCGGGGGTTTTCGGTGCGCGTGGTGGCGGGGACGCCTCACTACCGCCTCCCCGAGGTGCCGGCGGCCTATCGCGGGCGGCTCTACGTGCGCGAGGTGCTGGACGGCGTTGGCGTCACGCGGTGCTTTGCCTTTCGGGCGCGCAAAAGCCCAGGGAGCAAGATTGCGAACTTCTTGAGCTTTCTGGCCACCTCGCTGCCGGCAAGCCTTGTGGGGCCGAAGCCGGACTGGGTGCTGGTGGTCTCGCCGCCATTGCTGCTGGGGGTGGTGGGGGCGCTGGTGAAGTTCCTGCGCGGTGCCAAGCTTGTTTACAACGCGCAGGATATCTTCCCGCGCGCGTACGTGATGGGAGGGATGCTGCGGGAGGGTTGGCCGAAGCGCGCGCTGGCCGGGGTGCAGCGGTGGATTTACCGGCGGGCGGACGCCGTGATAACGCTGGCGCCGGCGATGGTGGAAGAGCTGGCGGCGGAAGGGGTGCCGCGTTCCAAACTCCGGTTGATTCCAAACTTTGCCGACGAAGAAGCCCTCCGGCCGCTTGCGCGCGACAACGAATTCAGCCGGCAGCACGGGCTGACGGACAGGTTCGTGGTCCTCTACGCGGGAAACATCGGGACGCTGCACGGCGCGGAGCTGCTGGCGCCGGTGGCCAAGCAACTGGAGACCTGCCCGGAGATCCTGGTGCTGGTGGTGGGCGATGGAACGGCGCGGCCGTTGCTGGAGAAATCCGTGGCCGCGGCCGGGTTGAAGAACTTCAAGCTTCTCCCGCCCCAACCGGGGAACATGCTGGCGGCGCTACTGGCGACGGCGGATGTGGGAGTGGTTACGACGCGCGCGGGGAGCTCGCGGGTCATGTTCCCCAGCCGGCTGTACTCCCTCATGGCGGCGGGCAGGCCGATGGTGGCAGCGCTGGACGACGAATCCGATGCGGCAGCGCTGCTGCGGGCGGCGGGTTGCGGGCTGGTCACCCGGCCGGGGGAGGCAGAGGCAATGGCGCAAGCGGTACTTCGCCTTCGCGAAAAGCCGGAGGAACGGCAGGCGATGGGTGAGGCTGGGAGAAAATACTTGGAAACCTTCCATACAAAGGCAGGCATCGTCGCCCAATACGCCGCGCTTTTTCTGGATGGGGAAGGCAGTTCCAAGAAATGACAGCCGAAAAATGACTGACATCGTCCCGCGGGGCGGCCAGGAGAGGCTTCCAAGAGAATAGGGGGAGGCGAAGCTGATCTCCGGCCGGGTTTCATCAGCCGTTCAGGTTAAAGTTTGGCAAAGAGGTACTCGCGGACGGCTTTGGCAATGAAAGCGCACACCGAGGGGTGGCGTGGCCGCGGGAGGCGGAGGCGGGAATTGCCGTCCAAACGACCAACCCAAAGCAAACAGGCAAGTTACGATAGGGCGGAGGTGCCGGCCTGGGTAGCCGAGTGGGTAAAAAATTCCACAACGGCCGAGAAGGGTGGTATAATTTACCCGTCAGTACTCTTGGCACCTTCGTGGGGGGAGGTGGATTCTGCGGGTTCGCCAAAGGTAGGCCCCCGTACGAAGGTAGGAGTCCCATGCCGTGACTATACGGTCCTTGACTTCGGGGACGGGGTCTGGCAAAAAGGAACGGACGAGGCGAAAGATTCTTCAAACGGGGGCGTGGGGGAAAGCTCTCTGGGAGCGAAAGTCATAGTGCTGGAGCTATTGTGAACCAAGATGTAAAGTCGATTCTCACCAAGTACCTGACAGCCGACGAGGTGGAGGGGCTCGACCGGCGGGTACGGGAAACAAAGCGGTCGCTCTGGGACCTGCTGCTGGAGACCCCCAAGCTTCCGGAGGATGTCCTCGCCGATCTGTTTGCGCAGCAGTTCCGCATCCCGCGGGTAAGGCTGGCCGAAGAGGCGATTGACCGCGGCTTGGAACCCCTGCCGGAGAACCTGGCCCGTCGGCATGCCTGCGTGCCGCTGCGCCTGGAGCACGGGCGGCTGGTGGTTTGCCTGGCCAATCCCGCGAACCTGGACGCCATCCGCGAAGTGGAGTTCCACACCGGCTGCACGGTGGCGCCGGTGGTGGCGACGCGGACGGAAGTGCTGGCGGAGCTGGACCGCGCCTACGTCGGGCACGGGTCGCTGGCCGACGTGGTGCGCAACACCTGGGAGTCGCAAGAGCTGGAGTGGTTCCACGACGACGGAGAAGAGATTGATTTGGATGAATCCGAGTCGCGGCGGGCGGCGGAAGCCGGCCCGGTGGTGCGGCTGGTGAACCTGATGATCATGGAGGCGCTGCGGAATTTCGCCTCCGATATTCACATCGAGCCGGGCGAGAACGAAGTGCACGTGCGCAACCGCGTGGACGGCCTGCTGCGCGACGTGATGGTGCTGCCCAAGTGGCTGCACGCCGGCATCATTTCCCGCGTGAAGATTCTGGCCAACCTGGACATTTCCGAGCGGCGCCGCTCGCAGGACGGCCACATCGGCGTGAACTTCCGCAACAAGCGCGTGGACCTGCGCGTCTCGACGCTGCCGACGCGCGACGGCGAAAAGGTCGTCATGCGCATCCTGGGCTCGGGCAAGGGCATCCCCGAGATCGAGACCCTGGGGTTGAACAGCAGCGACCTCCAGCAGCTTCTGACTGCCGTGGGGCAGCCGCAGGGCATCGTGCTGGTGACGGGCCCGACGGGCAGCGGCAAGACCACGACTCTTTATTCGGCGCTGGCGCGCCGCCAGTCGCCCGACCTGAACGTGGTGACCATCGAGGACCCGGTGGAGTACTACCTGCCCGGCATCAACCAGGTGCAGGTGGCACCCAAGGCGGGGATGACGTTCGCCAACTGCCTGCGCTCCATTTTGCGCCAGGACCCCGACGTGATTCTGCTGGGCGAAATTCGCGACAAGGAAACGGCAGAGATTGCCTTCCGCGCCGCGATGACCGGCCACCTGGTGCTTAGCTCGCTGCACACCAACACGGCGCTGGGCACGGTGTACCGCCTGATGGACCTCGGGATTGAATCGTTCCTGGTGAGCTCCTGCCTGAACCTGGTGGTGGCGCAGCGCCTGGTGCGGACCATCTGCCCGCACTGCCGCGAGAACTACACCCCGGCGGAGAAAAATCTGGAGCGCCTGGGCTGGGAAGACGCCGGCCACAAGTTTGTGCGCGGCAAGGGCTGCGGCGAATGTGGCCGCACCGGTTACAGCGGGCGCATCGGCCTCTTCGAAGCGCTCCCGCTGACCCCGGAGGTGCAGGACGCCATCGGGCAGCGCGCGCCCGACAGCACGATGCAAAAAGTGGCGCGGGCGGCCGGGATGCGGCTGCTGGTCGAAGACGCCAAGGAAAAAATCAAGGCCGGAGTGACCACGGTGGAGGAAGTGCTGCGCGTGGTGCACCTGCGCGACATCGTCCCCGTCCCCTGCCCCTCGTGCAAGGCGATGGTGCAGCCCAACTTCGCCGCTTGCCCGTACTGCCTGGCGGCTTTGCGGCAAGTGTGCGGCGGGTGCGGCGCCGAGATGAAGAAGGACTGGAAGATCTGCCCGTTCTGCAACCACGCGACCGAGGCGGGGCCGGACACCGCCGCGCCCTCCGGGCCGCAGTGGACGCAGTAGCCTGCCCGCGACCGCGTTCGACGCCAACTCCATTTTTGTTTGCCGCCTTGTCCTCTGCGGTGGCAGAATGAAGTGCAGTCTGCCGGGCCTGGCCATCTTGCGCGCGCCCCGGGCCTTCTAAGTGTAAGTGAGCCGAATGACACCGTCCGACCACGAGCGCCGCGAAGACCTGCGCAAGCCGCCGACCAAAGAATTGTGGGTGGAGTACCCTGACTACACGCCGCGTGTGCGTGACCTGAGCTTGAGCGGGGCCTTCATTGAAGACTCGCGCCCGCTGCGCCGGGGGCGCATCATTCGCCTGCACATCACCGATCGCGAGAACGCGCCGCTCGAAATCAAAGCCATCGTGCGCCGCGTGGTCGAAGACGAAGGCATGACGGTGGAGTTCGTCGAAATGAGCAACGAAACGCGGCGGCGGCTGCGAGAGCTGGTCGGCGAAACCGCCCGCACCGAAGACCGGCTGGCCTGAGCGAGTTCCCTCCCCCGCTACATTCCCTGCGCTTCAAATTGACTCCCCCCGGTGCCGCCGCTATGATGGGCCGCGTTTTCGCCACACGCAAAGGAGCCGACCACAATGGCCAAAAAGAAGAGTGGACTCGTTGCCGTAGCCGCCGCCATCGGGCGCGCCGTGGGCCGCGCGGAAAAGTCCGCGCGCCAGGCGCAGAAAAAGGCGAAGAAGGCTCGGAAGCAAATCAGCAAAGCCACGCGCAAGGCGCGGCGCGAGATCAAACGGCGGCTGCGCAGCTAGCGCCGACGCCGGCGATGGCTGCGAAAAGGAAATTCGACCGCCGCGCCGCCGTCCGCCTGGCGGCGGCGCAGGCGGCGGAGAGCGCGCGGCTGAAGCAGCGGCTCTGCCGTCCCAAAGGTTCGGGACTTCTCGAGCGCGTGGCCGAGTGGGCCGAGCGCACGCTCGATGCGCTGGCGGCGGGCCGGCGGGTTTATTTTTTCGGCAATGGCGGCAGCGCCGCCGATGCGCAGCACCTGGCGGCGGAGCTGCAAGGGCGGCTGCGGCGGGAGCGGCGGGCGTTGCCGGCGCTGGCGCTCACGACCAACAGCTCGGTCGTGACGGCGGTCGCCAACGATTACAGCTTCGCCGATATTTTCGCGCGGCAGGTGGAAGCACTGACGGGGCGCGGCGACATTGTGGTAGGGATTACGACCAGCGGCGCTTCGGCAAATGTGCTGCGCGGGCTGCGGGCGGCGCGCCGCCGCGGCGCCGTGACGGTGGCGCTCACGGGCGCGCGCACGGAAAAAATCAAGCCGCTGGCCGATTTACTCCTTGCTGTCCCTTCGCGCGACACGCAGCGGATTCAAGAAGTCCACATCCTGCTCGGGCACATCTATTGCGAGCTGGTGGAGCGCCACGTCGCGCGAAGATGAGCAGACGGAGAGTCCCCAGCGGCAGGGACCGCCGAGCTGAACAGATGCTTGTGGCCATTCTCACGCCAGTCCAGGCCCCGGGCTTCTCGGATCGAAGCGAAGATCCCGAGCGTGGCCGAGGGGCGCCCGTGGCACCCAGCGGCCGAAGCCGCTGGGCTGAACGGAGGCCCGAAGTTGGGCCAGGGAGCTACCCTCCCACCACCCCCGGGGAGATCGTGGCAGGAAGGGCCGGTGTGAACCCTCACACCGGGGAATTAGAAATCGCCGGCGACGGGCATTTGAGCTTCGAGTGGCAGGTTTCTGGATAATTTAGGCAACGGGGCAAGGGACAAGCCCTTGCCCTACCCAAACCAAAGATGCGGCCCGGGACCTCAGCTCTGCGGCGGCGGATTCAGCAGCGGCTCGGGGCTGCCGCGGTGACAGGTGTAGCAGTTCACGGCGGCGTCGCTCCTGATGGCCCGGACCTGCTTGTTGATGTCGCCCATCATCCCCCACATCTTGCGGGCGATTTGTTTGGGCTCCTTGTCGTCCTTTTCCCACTCGCCGGTGACGTGGCAGTGCGCGCACTCGACCCCGAGCGAGCCCACGAAGCCCATCTGCATAATCCGCACCACGCGCCCGGCCGGAAAACCCTTGAAGATCTGAATGTTCTTGAAAACGGTTTCGGCGGGCTCGTTTTCGCGCCCGGCGATTTGCTTTTGCACTTCCTCGACGTGCTGCAGCACCACCTGCGGGTCGGGCGGCGCCGCCGGCCCCTCCGCGCCCCCCGCGCGCCCCACCAACAAAATTGCTCCCATGCCAAGCACAAGCCCCACCGTCGCTCTGCTTGCTTTCATTGGTCGAGTCTCCTTTTTGCCCCGCCGTGATGCGCGGTTGCTCTCAGCGTCCAACGAGCGAAGCAGCCGCGAAGTTCAACCCTTTTGGACGCTCGGGGCCGGAAAAACGGTATGGTTTCCTACAGTACGCTCTGCACGTGCATGATACCCGGCGAGGCCGGCGCACGCTGGCCGACCCACCGCAAATCCCCGTGACCTCCGAATGTTGTGTCTCTATTTCCTGGAAAAACCAGAAGCGTTTGCGGAGACGTTTCCCCGGGGCTGTCGGCGTAGGCAGGGCGGCTGCGAAAGTGCGGCTGTGCGGAACCGGGAATCGTCAGAACCTCGGACCCTGCATCAGAGCAGGCGGTAGGCCACCATGAAAAGGAAGACTCCCGCGAGGAGTCCTACGAACGGCGCGAAGGTCGTCATGCCACGTTGAAGGACGGAGGAGGAAGGATCCTTCGGATCATAGTAAACCGTAACCCGCGAGCCCTCGCGGTATTGCCTCGCGATGTCTTCCGCCCTGCCTCGAGTGAACCGGAGAGCCTGGACAAGCGCAATCTGGCTCCCTTTGTATTCCTTCCCTGCCACGCTGTACTCGTACTGTACGGAAGGTTCGTATTTAGGACCCTTGTCCTCGGACGCCATGAGGCTTCTCACAACTTTGGATTCCAGGACCTTGCCTTGGGTCGAGGTCCATCGCAAGGTGGACAACCCTCGCCAGATTGAGTAGGCGCTGAAACCAAAGATCGCCGTTGCGAAAAGACCGACGAGGATCGCCGCAACGGAGATCTCCGCCCAGAAGGCCGCGACCAACCCGGCGAGCATGGCGGCATCCTAATCCAGGCTTGGGGGCGGGTCAAACGAAACGCCACAACACTCATTGATAATTCCTTGCGGAGGGTCAGCGAAACCGTTCTCCTCTCGGGGCTCGGCGACCACACTTGATTCGCCGAGCCGAGCGGCACAAGCCACTCGGAGAGCATAGACGCTCAAGAGATTCGCTGATTGTCCTCTCGGCGATCAACCCCACTACAATTATTCCAATAGGCGTTTAGAAAAACCAGAACCGCTTGCGGCCCCTCTGCTTTGGCGGCGCGGCGGTAGTGGGTAGGTAAGGCAACGGGCGGTTATCAATGACGGCGCGGGGGTTTTCGACGAAGAGGGCCTGGGCGACGTCTTCGCCGGCGAGCGCGGTCACGGCTTCGCGCGCGGGCGAGAGCTTCGGCGGGCGGTCGTGGGCGTCGGAGGCGACGATGTGCACCAGGCGGTGCGCCAGCAATTCTTCCGCAAACGCCTGCGCGCGGCGGCCGAAGCGCCCGGTGAACGACGCCGCGGTGATTTGAATCGGGCAGCCCATCTCCACCAGTTGGGCGAGGGAGGCCGCGCCGCGCTGGTGAATGAGCGGGTTGCGCTCGGGACAGGCCTGCGGACACTCGTCCCGATGCTTCGGGACTCACGCCCGCATGACGGCTCAAACTGCACCATTTTGCAGCAGCGTATCGTGTTGACCGCATA
>Ga0326597_10014241_pt1 | contig 10424 bp, 5 predicted proteins | sample RVTome_12_FD_203789 | JGI IMG/M metagenome (GOLD analysis project Ga0326597, IMG submission 203789) | Soil microbial communities from uranium-contaminated site in the Upper Colorado River Basin, Wyoming, United States - RVT100D185 | ecosystem: Environmental > Terrestrial > Soil > Contaminated >... | reverse complement strand
GATTCAGGCAACCGGCCACTGGATGGATGATGCGAACGGTTCCTCGACTCCTGCTCTCAGCCTTGTTGCTTCCACTGTTGATCCAATCCGACGGACGAGCGCAGATCCAATCATCCGGCGGCAGCGGATCGGCAGGTGCCCTGCCCCACATCGGCTCCGGCGTCGATCAGCCGGTACAGGGCACCAATTTCCTGATCATCATCGGTGACGACATCGGCGTGGACATGCTCCGCGCCTACCGGGTGGGCACCGACCTGCCGCCGACGCCGAATCTCGACGCGCTGGCGGCCCGCGGCATCTTGTTCGAAAATGCCTGGTCCAACCCGGTCTGCTCGCCCACCCGCGCGACGCTCCAGACCGGGAGATACTCCTACCGGACCGGCATCGGCATGGGAATTCCGTGCCTGATCACGCCGTACGGTCTGCCGCTGGAGGAACTGACCCTGCCGGAGATGCTGAAGGTCGGAACCGCGGTACCCTACTCCTCTGCGGCGATCGGCAAGTGGCATCTCTCCACTCTCGATGATGGACTGCGGCTGGCGCCCAACGCGCACGGGTACGATCATTATGAAGGTTACCTGTGCGGCGCGGTGGGCGATTACTACGACTGGATCAAGACCACCAACGGCCACAACACGCGCGTGCAGGAATACGTGACGGTGCATAACACCAACGCCGCGCTGAACTGGATCAACCAGGCCAACGAGCCGTGGCTGTGCTACATCTCCTACAATAATCCGCACGCTCCCTTCCACGCGCCGCCTCCGGACCTGCACAGCAACGACCTCACCAGCGAACCTCCGCCGTCGATCGATCCGCGGCCCTATTACAAAGCCCAGGTCGAGGCCATGGACACGGAGATCGGACGGCTGCTGGCGGGTGTCGGAAGGTCGACGCTGGAACGAACCAACGTCTTCTTCATCGGTGACAACGGCACGCCCGGATCGGCAGTTCGCGCTCCCTACACCGCGGAGCGGGCCAAGGGCTCGCTGTACCAGGGCGGGATCCACGTCCCGTTCATCGTGGCCGGCCCGCGGATCAAGCAGCCCGGTCGCTCCCGGGCCCTGGTCGGAACGGTCGACTTGTTCGCCACCGTGGCGGAGCTGGCGGAGATCCGAGTGGATGAACTGCCGGTTCGCGACCGCGTTCTCGATTCGGTCAGTCTGGTCCCCTATTTCAGCAATCCCGAGCGGCCTTCCATCCGCGAGACGATCCTCTCCGAGACCTTCGGACAGAACGGCGAATTCTCGGGTCAGCGAACCTGTCCGAGCTCCTCGGATGTCTGCCAACCGGACCTCGGGTACGGCGGGCCGGGCAACGTGACCCTGAAGGTCTGCGGGCAACCACTCTACGCCCAGAATCACGCCGCTCTCGAACTGACGGGCGCTCCGCCCTACGCACCGGCGATCTGCTTCGTCTCGCCCGAGTTCAACCCGCGCGAGATGTTCGGCGGGGTGATCACACCGCTCCCGGTCAGCGATCCCCAAATCGTGTTCACCGATGCCCAAGGGGCCTATGCGGTGCCCGATCTGGATCTGCTCGACTACTACGCCTACGTCCTGCTGTTGAACAAGAAGGTCGTAAACGTGCAGTTCGCCGTCTTCGATCGCTCCAAGCCGGATCGGTTCGTGATCAGCAACACGGTCGCGATGCACCTTCCCGGCTGGAACGTGAAGGCCATCCGGGACACGCGTTACAAGCTGATCGTCGACGTCACCGGCGGACCGATGGAGTTCTATGACCTCGTGAACGATCCGTACGAGCACGTCGAACTGCTCCAGTCCGGCCTGACGGGTCCCCAGCGGGAACGATTCGACTTTCTCTACACCGAGGTCGTGAAGACCCTGGATCCGACCATCCCGGATGCCTGCGACCCGAACTAGAACCCGGTCGCTTCCCTGTCAGGTTCTTGGACATTTGCGAGTTGCCCGCTTCCCGGGAGCATGCTAAGAATCAGCGGATTCTGCCGGCAATCGCCGTGGTATGCTCCGGGCGTCGTTGCCGAAAACGCCCCGCGGGCGGCCAACATCAACGGAATCCAGCGAGCAGAGAGGTCCACACGCCATGCGCCCCATCGGCCCCATGCAAAGGATTCATCGCTTTGCAGGAACGGCGGCGGCGCTGTGGATGCTGCTCGGAGTCATCGGTGAAAGCCCGGCTCAACGAACGATTTCCGGTCGCTCCCTTCGTCCGACCGCGCCCGGAACGCCGCAAGCCGCAACGCTCGCGCCCGGCGCCCCCGGCAACGTCCTGATCCTGGTCGCGGACGACATGGGCGTGGACATGGTGGGCGCCTATGGAATCGGCACGGACCTGCCACCGACTCCCCAACTCGACGCGCTGGCCGCGGGCGGCGTGCTGTTCGCCAACGCCTGGGCCAACCCGATCTGCTCGCCCACGCGGGCCGCGCTTCAGACCGGCCGCTACGGATTCCGCACCGGCGTCGGCCAGGTCGTCGACTGCAGCCTCTCGCCGCTGACGCAGCCCACAGATGGCCTGCACGACGAGGAAATCACGCTCGCGGAAATGGTCATGCTGCGCGCGGGGGCGCCGTACTCGACCGCCGCGATCGGCAAGTGGCATCTCTCGACGTCGCTCCAGGGCGGGCTGCTCGGGCCCAACCAGCAAGGTTATGACCACTTCGAGGGGATCTTCTGCGGATTCCCCCGGGACTACTACGACTGGATCAAGGTCACCAACGGTACGCCCAGCGTCGAAACCGAATACGTGACGACCAACAACGTGAACAGCGCGCTGAACTGGATCGCCCAGGCCAGCGAACCCTGGCTGTGCTACGTGGGCTTCGCCAATCCTCATGTCCCCTATCACACTCCGCCGTCGAATCTGTTCACCGTCGATCTGAGCGGTGCCGGACCGCCGGAGACCGATCCGCGTCCCTACTACAAGGCCCAGGTCGAGGCGCTGGATACCGAGATCGGGCGCCTGCTGGGCAGCCTGGGCTCGACACTGGAGAAGACGACGGTGATCTTCATCGGCGACAACGGCACGCCCAATGAAGTCATCCAGCCGCCCTACACGCAAGACCAGGGCAAACGGTCTCTCTACCAGGGCGGCATCCACGTGCCTCTGATCATCTCGGGACCGAAGGCTTTGACCCCAGGCGTCAGCAACGCACTGGTGTCGGCGGTCGACATCTTCGCCACCGTGGCCGAGCTGGCCGGAGTCGACCTCCATGAAGTCGAGTCGCCCGGCCGCAAGCTCGACTCCGTGAGTCTGGTGCCGTACCTGGAGAATCCCGCGGCTCCCTCGCAGCGAGAGACGATCATGGCCGAACTGTTCGGACCGAACGGCCCGAAGGAAGGCCTGATGACTTCGCCCCCCGACGCCTTCCTGTGCCAGCCGGATCTGGGCTACGGCGGGCCAGGCAACTCCGCGCTCGCGGTCTGCGGGCAGCCGCTCTACCTGAACAACGAAGCCTCCCTGACGCTCACCAACGCGCCGGCGTCCGCGGCCGGATTGCTCTTCCGCTCGCCGATCTTCGATCCACAACCGATGTTCGGCGGCATCATCACCCCGGGTTCGGTGGTGTCGCCGGAGGTGATCTTCACCGATTTGGCCGGCGAGTACGCCGTCCCCCTCCTGGACCTGCAGGACTACTACGTGCTGCGGACCTATTATCCCGAGTCCCACACGATCTACGTTCAGATCGCGGTCGAAGATCCACCCCAGAGCGGCGGCTACTCGATCAGCAATACGGTCGGCATGGAGCTGCCCGGCTGGAACGTCAAGGCCGTCCGCAATGACCGGTACAAGTTGATCATCGATCTCACCGGCGGCCCCGCGGAGTTCTACGACCTGCTGTCCGATCCCTATGAACAGATCGACTTGATGACCCTGGGATTGACGCCGAACGAGCAGAGCCAGTTCGATCTTCTCAAGGCCGAGGTTCTGGCGCTGATCGCGTCGGAGTGACGTCGGGCCCCTCACGCTCCTTCAGCCAGGCCAGGAACTTCCGGATCCAGCGCTCGTGTCCCCGATCGGTGGGCCGGTAGTAGTTCCGATCCACTCCCAGGTATTCCTGGTCGACCCAGCCCTTCTCGGAGTCGTGGGCGTACTGGTAGCCGACTCCGCGATCGAGGCGCCTGGCGCCGGCGTAGTGTCCGTCACGCAGTTGCTTGGGGACTGGAATGGTGCGCTGCTTCTCCACGTCCTCGACCGCCTCCATCAGGGCGACCGTCGACGCGTTCGACTTCGGCGCACAGGCCATGTAGATCGCCGCCTGGGCCAGCGTGAGACGGCCTTCCGGCAGTCCGATCCGGTCGACGACCTGGCACGCCGCGGACGCCATCAGCAGCGCCCGCGGGTCTGCGTTGCCCACGTCCTCCGAGGCCAGGATGGCGATCCGGCGCGCGATGAAGCGCGGGTCCTCCCCGGCGACCAGCATGCGCGCCAGCCAGTAGACGGTGGCGTCCGGGTCGCTTCCGCGCATCGACTTGATGAAGGCTGAAGCCAGGTCGAAATGCTCGTCGCCCGTGGCCTGATGGCAGAGAGCCTTGCGCTGCATCGATTCCTCGGCCGTGGCCAGGTCGATCCGGACCCGCCCCTCCGAAGGCTCTGAGGACAGCACCGCGATCTCGAGCGCCATCAGCGCGCGCCTCGCGTCGCCGTCGGAGACGCGCGCCCAATGAGCCAGGGCCGCATCCTCCACCTCGACCGTCAGTTCACCGAAGCCGCGCTCCGGATCGGACAGCGCCTGCTTCAAGACCGTCACGATGTCCGATTCGGAGAGCGGTTCGAACTGGAAGATCTGCGACCGACTGACGAGCGCCGAGTTGACCGAGAAGAACGGGTTTTCGGTGGTGGCGCCGATCAGCGTCACCAGGCCGCGCTCCACGTCGCGAAGCAACACGTCTTGCTGGCTCTTGCTGAACCGGTGAATCTCGTCGAGAAACAAGATCGTGCCCGCGCCGCCAGCCTCGAGCCGCTGCTGTGCCCCGTTCAGGATCCCGCGGATCTCGCGCACGCCGATCGAAGCCGCGTTTTGGCCCTCGAACACCCTTCGGGTGGCGCCCGCGATGACCTCCGCCAGGGTCGTCTTGCCGGTGCCGGGCGGCCCGTAGAAGATCACGCTGGTGATCCGATCGGCTTCCAGCATGCGCCGCAACAGGCGCCCTTCGCCCAGGAAGTGCCGTTGGCCAACGAACTCATCCAGGGTTCGCGGGCGCATGCGAACCGCCAGGGGCTCAGCCCGTTTCAACTGTCGCTCACGCTGCTCCGAGAAAAGATCGCCCATGCCGAAGAGTCTGGAAGAAAAGCCCCGGGAAAACCGTCAAAAAATCGGTGATCACCCGAGGGTCGCGGCATACAGGGTCGAGAAGAAACCCCCAACCAATGAAGAGGAGGCCTTGATCTTGAACACTCTACTTCTGTTCGTCCTGCTGGCGCTGCCAGTCAAGGAAACAGGCGGCATCCCGTGGGAACGGGACTTCGCCCAGGCCCTCGAGAGAGCCGCCGCCGAGAAGAAGCCGATCTTCGTGGCTTTCAACATGGACGACGAGGGCGCCAACGAGAACACGGCGTTTCGCCTGTACAAGGACCCCCAGCTGATCGAGCGCTGCCGCGACTTCGTCTGCCTGATCGGCTCCACCGGCAAGCACGAGCCGCGCACGGAGATGATCGACGGGGAATCCCGGGAAGTCTGCAGCCGCTTTGGCAACCTGACCTGCGCCGAGCACCTGATGGTCGAGATCCGGGCCAGTGAGGCCTACGTGGGCCGGGACACGGTCATCGCTCCCCAGCACATCCTGCTGACGCCGAGCGGATCGATCGTGGCCCGCAAGGCCTACCAGGCCTCGCTGAACGATCTGTTCAAGATGATGGACATGGCCGCCAAGGAAGTCCGCCGAGCCGAAGGGGGCGGCGACACCGCCGAGCTGAAGCGGTTCAAGGAGCTCAAGCAGCAGGCCTTCGAACGCAACGCCGAGATTCGCGATGCCGCCATTGCCGAGCTCGGGCGACTGTCCGATCTCGAGGCGCGCAACACCCTCTTCTCGCTGGTCAAACCGGGCAAGATGGACGCGACGCGGATCGCGGCGATCGATGCCCTGGCAACCAAGGGCAACTACGACGCGCTCGAGGTCGTGATCGACTGCCTGAAGGATCGCAACAACATGATCGTGACGCACGCCATCGTGGCGCTGGAGAAGATCGAGCTCCCGCTGGCCGTCGAATCGTTGATGAAATACTGGAAAAAGAAACCCAAGGCCCTGATCGCCAAGGAACTCATCCGCGCGATGGCCAAGTGCGCGCCGGAGGACGCAGAGGTCAAGAGCCTGGTCTACCAGGCGGCGCGCTCGAGCAAGGATACCGTGGTGGAGATGAGCGCCATCGTGGCCATGGCCAGCCTGGAGTTGGATCAGCAGGGACTCGAGATCCTGGCCGGCAAGCTGAAGGAGCGTTCGGGCAACGTGCGCGGCCTCGGCGCCTGGTCGCTCGGAGCGCTCAAGCTCGAGGACGGGGTGCCGATCCTGGAAGCCGCGCTGGCGACGGAAACCAACGCGGGCGTCCGCGAGTGCATCGAAGCCGCGCTCCGGAATATCCAGATCAAGAGCGGCCCCGACGATCCCGGCTTCGCCAACATGCTCCCTCGTTTCATCTCGGACGACGTCGCACGCTAGGGGTTCGCGCAGAAATAACTTCCTGTTTTGGGCGAGCAATCGTCGTTCCTGGCGAGGCGCGACGACGAACGTGTATTCGAGATACTCCAAGGAGGAGCAACAAAGCCAGGGGCGGCGAGGGCCGGCCAAAACAGGGAGTTATTTTTGCGCGGGCCCTAAGTAGAGTCTCCGCCATGGAGACCACCTTCACCGTCGTGGGCGCGGGCGCCGTCGGTCTGGCGGCGGCCGCCGAGTTGGCGCCCCACGGTTCGGTCCTGATCCTGGAGCGCGAAGGCGGCATCGGGCAGGGTGTTTCCAGCCGCAACTCGCAGGTCGTGCACGCCGGGATCTACTATCCACTCGACAGCCTTCGGGCGCGGCTCTGCGTCGAGGGCCGCCTTCTGATCGAGCGCTGGGCCGCAAAGGGCTGCTTCGAATACCAGCGGGTCGGCAAGCTCCTGGTGGCCAAGGACGCTGAAGAAGGCCGCGCGCTGGAGTCGCTTCGCGAACGGGCCCTCCAAAACGGCGTGGACGACCTGACTCCGCTCGAAGGACCCGAAGTCACCGCGCTCGAGCCGGACGTGCGGGCGCACTCCGGAATGCTCTCACCTTCGACCGGGATCCTCGACGGCCACGGACTGCTGCGTCACCTGCTCCGGCGCGCCGAGGAACATGGCGCCGAACTCGCGCTCGACTGCGAGGTCATCGCCATCGAGCATACGCGCGGGGCCTACCAGGTCACGATCCGGCAAAACGGCGTGGAGCAGCGGCTGCGCACGCGCTCCGTGATCAACGCCGCCGGCCTGCACGCGGACACGATCGTCGAGCGCACCGGTCTCGATCCGGACGCCGCCGGCCTGCGCCTGCACTGGATTCGGGGCGAGTACTTCGACCTGCAACCGTCCTGCCCGATCCGGATCCAACGCTTGGTCTATCCCGTGCCGCGCGCGGCGGGTCACCTGGGCATTCACGTGACGGTCGACCTGCGGGGCCGGCTGCGCCTCGGCCCCTCGGCCGATCCGCCGGAGCGCCGAGCCAGCGGGGCGCGGAACGAGTCGTACGCGCAGGACGATCGGCACCGGGAGGAGTTCGTGCGGGCCGTCAGGACCTATCTGCCCGCGCTCCAGGCCGCCGACCTGACGCCCGGAGGAGCGGCTCTTCGTCCTCGCCTGCTGCATGCCGATCTGACCCAGCAGGAGTTCTACCTGCGCGAGGAGAGCGACCGGGGCCTGCCCGGCCTGGTGAACTGCATCGGCATCGACTCCCCCGGCCTGACCGCCGCCCCGGCGATCGGCCGCCACGTGGCCCGCCTGCTCGGTCTTGGTTAGCAACTCGTACCCGGTTTCCAGGTACGCTACGATGGCCGGCCCAAAAAGCATCATCGAGGATCCCATGAATCTGCTTCTCTCCCTGCTCTGTCTGCTGTCCCCCGTTCAGGAAGCACAGCCGATCCGGACCCTGATCGTCAGCGGCGCCAACAACCATGACTGGGAATGGACCACGCCGCGCCTCCAGAAGATGCTCGCGCAGACCGGCAAGTTCGAGTGCGAGATCACCTACGAGCCGGCCGAGCGCCTGGCGCAAGGCGGCGGACTTGATCAGGTCGATCTGTTCGTGCTCGACTACAACGGCCCGCGCTGGGGCGAGCCGGCCGAACAGGCCTTCCTGAAGGCGGTCGCAAGCGGCGCCGGCGTCACCGTGATCCACGCGGCCAACAACGCCTTTCCCGGTTGGGTCGAATACGAGAAGCTGGTCGGCCACCTGTGGAGACAGGGCACGAGCCATGGCAAGTTCCACGCCTTCGACGTGAAGATCGTCGACCGGGATCATCCGGTCACCGCCCATCTCGCCGATCTGACCGATCATCCGGATGAGCTCTATCATGGCCTCGTGCACATGCATGATGCCGAGCACCGCATCCTGGCCACGGCCTTCTCGTCGAAGGAATCCGGAGGCAGCGGCAAGGACGAACCGATGATCCTGGCCGGCGCCTACGGCCAGGGCCGCGTCTTCCACACGCCTCTCGGCCACGTCTGGAAGGGCGGCCAGGGGCGCGAGTCGTTCGAGGATCCCCGCTTCCAGGACCTGGTCGCGCGCGGCTCGCAGTGGGCCGCCACCGGCCAGGTGACGCCGCAGCTCGCCGCGGCGAACCGGCTGACCCCCGCCGAGAAGCAGGCCGGCTGGCGGCTCTTGTTCGACGGCCAGAGTTTCCAGGGCTGGCGAGGCTTTCGCCAGGAGGCGCCGCCCGAAGGCTGGAAGATCGAAGACCGCGCCCTGGTGGCGCAGGCCGGCGGAGCGGGGGGCGACCTGATCAGCGAGGAGAAGTTCGGCGACGTGGAATTCGCGTTCGAATGGCGGATCAGCGACAAGGGGAACAGCGGCGTCATGCTGCGGGTCACCGAGGATTCCGGCGCCACCTATCACAGCGGTCCGGAGTATCAGGTGCTCGATGACATCGGCCAGGGCATGGCGCCGGACGACCCCCACTCCGCGGGCGCGCTCTATGCTCTCGCCCGCCCGGCCCGGAAGGTGATCCGAACCGCCGGCGGCTGGAACACCGGCCGCATCCGCATCGAGGGCTGGAAGATGACGCACTGGCTGAACGGCCAGGAACTGCTCTCGATCGATCTGGCTTCCGAAGACGGCCGGCGCCGGATCCAGGAAAGCAAGTTCTCCGCCTGGCCGGGCTTCGCGAAGGCGGAGCGCGGACACATCGCGCTGCAGGATCACGGTGACGAGGTTCGTTACCGCAGCCTCAAGGTCCGCGAACTTTGAGCGTGTTCGCCCGCGCGTTCCTCTCGCTCCTCTTCTTTTGCCTCGCGGCAGCGATCGCCGCGGGGCAGCCGGCCCGGCAGGGCTGGCATGCCCACTACCAGGGGCGCCGCGGCGAAGCGGCGGCGCTTTCGGCCTCCGCCGCGCTCGCGCTCCGCGCCGGCGAAACCATCCATCCCGAACTGCGCGAACGCGGCTTCGTAGCGCAATACACCGGTCTGGTGCAGCTCCCGGTCGAAGGTTCGTATCGATTCGGTCTCGAGGCCGAAGGCGGCCGGGCCAGCCTCCGGCTGAACGCGACGGACGGCGGCGAACTGGCGCGGATCGAGAGCGCCGCCACCGCCAGGACCGGCTGGACGCGGCTTCCGGCCGGCCCGCTGCAGGTCACGGTTCGCTTCGAGCGGGCCGCGCGCGGCGATGGCCGCCTGCGCACCCTCTGGGAACTCGCGCCCGGCGCCGGCCCTGGCTTCACGGCCGAGCCGATCCCCTCCTCCGCCGTGCGCGTGCCCGAGGCCCTGCGGCCGGCCGTGGAAAACAGCCTGGTAGAGCGGCGGGGCCGCCTGCTGCTCCAGACCAAGGGATGCACCAACTGTCACGCACCGGACCGGGCCGAAGCCGCCTCGACCGGTACCCGGATGGCGCCGCGCGTCTTTGGAATCGTGGATCGTCTGGCTCCCGACTGGGTGCGTGCCTGGTTGCTGCGACCGGTCCGGGCCGGGGCCGCGGCCGACATGCCGGATCTCTTCCTGGACACTCCGCCCGAGCGGGAAGCCGTCGAAGACCTGCTCCACTACCTGGCCTCGCTCGAGGGCCCGGGACCAATGGAACCGGCGGAACCTGCGGAACCCGCGACGGACGCGGCCGCCGGGCGCCGGCTGTTCGATTCGATCGGCTGCGTGGCCTGCCACGGTACGCTCGAGTCGCAGGCCGCTCCGGTGCGCCCGCTCGGCGACTTGAAGAGCAAGTGGAACCAGTCCGCGCTGGCGGGCTTCCTGCGCGACCCGATCCGCCTCCACCCGGATGGACGGATGCCCG
>Ga0326597_10014240_pt1 | contig 10425 bp, 10 predicted proteins | sample RVTome_12_FD_203789 | JGI IMG/M metagenome (GOLD analysis project Ga0326597, IMG submission 203789) | Soil microbial communities from uranium-contaminated site in the Upper Colorado River Basin, Wyoming, United States - RVT100D185 | ecosystem: Environmental > Terrestrial > Soil > Contaminated >... | reverse complement strand
ACCTCGCGCTGGTTCTTGGCGGGGGTCATGTCGATGAAGTCGATGACGATCAGGCCACCCACGTCGCGCAGACGGAGCTGGCGAGCGACCTCGTCCGCCGCCTCGAGGTTGGTGTTGAGCGCGGTCTCCTCGATGTCGCTGCCCTTGGTTGCACGGGCAGAATTGATATCCACCGAAACCAGTGCTTCAGTGTGATCGATGACGATGGATCCTCCAGAGGGCAACTGCACCGAATGACCGAATGCCGACTCGATCTGGCTTTCGATCTGATAACGGGAGAACAGCGGGACCTCGTCGCTGTACAGCTTCACCCTGGGCAGGTTCAGGGGCATGACCTGGCGCATGAAATCGCAGGCCTCCGCGTACACCGTCTCGCTGTCGATCAGGATCTCCCCGACATCCTTCGAGAAATAGTCACGGATCGCGCGGATGATGACGTTGGAATCCTGGTAGATCAGGAACGGGCCGCTGCGCTCCTTGGCTGCGGTTTCGATGGCTTCCCACAGCTTGCGCAGGTAGTCCAGATCCCACTGCAACTCCTCGACCGACTTGCCCACCCCTGCGGTGCGCACGATCAAGCCCATGCCTGCGGGGAGGTCGAGCGCGCTGAGCGCATCGCGCAACTCGCCGCGGTCGTCGCCTTCCACCCGCCTCGAGATGCCGCCGGCGCGAGGATTGTTCGGCATCAGCACCAGATACCGGCCGGCGAGGCTGGGGAACGTGGTGAGTGCGGCGCCCTTGGTGCCGCGCTCTTCCTTCTCCACCTGCACGAGGACCTCTTGCCCTTCGCGCAGTGCATCCTTGATGCTCATCTTGCCGCTGTCCGCGGCATCCGGATCGGCGAAGAACTCGCGTGCGACTTCCTTGAACGGCAGGAACCCATGGCGCTCCGCGCCGTATTCCACGAAAGCCGCCTCCAGGCTGGGCTCGACGCGGGTGATGCGGCCTTTGTAGACGCTGGCCTTCTTCTGGGCGCGCCCGCGAACTTCGATATCCAGATCGTACAGGTACTGCCCGTCCACCATCGCCACGCGCAGCTCTTCGGGCTGCGAGGCGTTGATCAGCATTCTCTTCATGTCGTGTTCCTGCCGTTGCACTAGTCACGGACGCACGACCGGGGGCGGCCGGGCGGACCCGGCAGCGGCATTCGCGAGGCAGGAGGTTCGGGCACGAGCGCGCGCCATCGCGGCAGGACGAGCAGCGATAACGGCCAGGACGCCTCGCCCCGGCCGGGACGGGGCGCATCGCGCCTTCCGGTCCAGGCGGGCGACGCTGCGCACGGGCCGGCCTCGCGTCATCCTGCGGGCGGTGGCTGCCGGCAGCCGCGCGTGCCTCCTGGCGTGCGCGCCCTGCTCAGGTACCGCCCCATGCTGTTCGCGCCGCACACCCCTTCGCGAGGGCGCCGACGCGAAGAATTCGGTCGCTCTAGAACCTGTCTGCCTGCGCGACGCCGGTCGCGCGTGCCTGCCACCCGTCATCGAGTGGCGCTGCTGCTTCGACTGCGCCGTTCCGGGGCCAGACCTGGCTCCCCGCAGCGCGCATGAACTGCTGGCGTCAAAGCCTCGGCAATATAGCAACGCGGCTCCCACCCGGCAATCGACTGACGTCGGGGAGGCGTCCTCACGCGCATCCAGGGACCGGGGAGGGCAGCAGGTCCCGCGATGGCTGGACGGGTGCCGCGGCCTGTTAGCATGAGCGCATGGCAGCGCACGTCCAGATCCGCTCCACGCCCGCGGTCGTGACGGTGGATGCCGAGCACGCGGGGCAGCGGCTTGACAACTTTCTCGCCCAGTACTTTCGCAAGGTGCCCAAGGCGAGGCTGTACCGCAGCGTGCGTACCGGCGAGGTCCGCGTGAACAAGGGGCGGGTTCGCCCGCAGCACCGGCTGTGCGCAGGCGACCTGGTGCGCCTGCCACCCCTGTCCTCGCCCGCGTCCGCCGCGCCCGGCGTGCCGGGCGAGGCACTGTCGCGCCTGCTCGTGGACTCGGTGCTGTTCGAGGACGAGTATCTGCTGGTGCTGGACAAGCCATCGGGGCTTGCCGTGCACGGCGGCAGCGGGCGTAGCCTGGGGCTCATCGAGGCGATGCGCTCGCTGCGCCGGCACGCGGATTCACTCGAACTGGTGCACCGCCTGGACCGGGAGACCTCCGGCTGTCTGATCCTCGCGAAACGGCGCCGGGCGCTGCTGGGGCTGCACGAGGCATTGCGCGAGGGTCAGGTGGACAAGCGTTACCGCACGCTGCTGCGCGGGCGCTGGCGAGGTGGCGGACGGCGCGTGGATCGCGCGCTGCGGCGCGTCTCGGGCCGCACGGGCGAACGCATGGTCAGGCTGGATGCGGCCGGCCAGGATGCCAGCACGGCGTTCACGCCCTTGTCGGTCGGTGACCTGGCCAGCTTCATGGAAGCACGCCCGCACACCGGTCGCACGCACCAGATCCGGGTCCACGCCTGTGCCCTGGACATGCCGGTAGCAGGGGATGCGCGCTACGGCGATCGCGGCTTCAATGCGCAGATGCGCGAAAAAGGCCTGCAGCGATTGTTCCTGCACGCGTCCTCGGTGCGCTTCACCCATCCCGTCGGCGGGCAGTCGCTACAGGTGCGCGCCCCGCTGCCGCCGGCACTGGCCGCGGTGCTCGAGGCCATAGGTCTTGGCGCCCCGGGTGCGGATCCATGAGATCGCCGTCCCGGTACGCGACGCAGCCTGGCCGGTGCGCTCGCGGCGCCTGACACCGGGTACGATATGGCGGCTGCGGGCGCACGAGCCCGCTTGCCCGCCGGCCATCGTGCGTGACGGTGCGCGTGAATCGAAGGTCAGGAAGCGATGGAAGCGATGGGCGACAAGCAGGACGAGCAGCAGGCCGCACCGGCCGCACCGCGGCGCGTCGCCGGTGACTGGGAACGTGACCTGCTGGCCCGGCTCGCATTCGCGGCCATCACCGAACAACGTCGTGCGCGGCGCTGGAACACCCTGTTCAAGCTCGGAGTGCTCGGCTACCTCGTGGTGTTGCTGCTGATCTCGGTGCCGGAAGACTGGCTGTCGCGGGCAGGCGACAGCCGGCATACGGCCCTGGTCGAGCTGGAAGGGGTGATCGCACCGGAGTCGGACGCCAGCGCGGACCGCATCATCACCGGATTGCGCGCCGCATTCGACGACGAGGGGACGGCGGGCGTGATCCTGCGCATCAACAGCCCTGGCGGCAGCCCCGTGCAGGCCGGATACATCAATGACGAGATCCGGCGGCTGCGCGAGAAGCATCCGGCAATCCCGCTTTACGCCGTGGTCACCGACGTGTGTGCGTCCGGGGGCTACTACGTGGCCGTCGCGGCCGATCGCATCTACGCGGACAAGGCCAGCATCGTCGGCTCGATCGGCGTGCTCATGAACGGATTCGGTTTCGTCGAAGCGATGCAGAGCCTGGGCGTGGAGCGGCGGCTGCTCACGGCCGGGCAGGCCAAGGCCTTGCTGGATCCTTTCTCGCCACTTCGCGACGACGAGGTCGCACACGTGCGCACGATGCTGGACACCATCCACGCACAGTTCATCGATGTGGTGCGCAAGGGTCGCGGCGAGCGGCTGCGCGCCGACGAAAAGGTCTTCAGCGGCCTGATCTGGACCGGTGCACAGAGCCTGGAACTGGGCCTGGTGGACGAGCTGGGCAGCGCGGGCTACGTGGCGCGGGAGGTGATCGGCGTGGAGGACGTGGTGGACTTCACCCCGGGCCGCAGCCTGCTCGACAGGGTCGCGCGGCACGTCGGCACGGCAATCGGAGAAACCCTCGCGGTGCAGGTGGGGCTGGGCGGGCTGCGCGTGCGCTGACGCTCTGCGGGCCTGCACGCCCGACGGCCCTGGGCGTCGCGGGTGACCGGGTCCCGGGTCTGAGCCTGTGAATCTCGCGCCCGCTGTCGCAGCGGGCGCGGTGATCGATGCACCGTCTGTCGGGTCTGGCGGTCGCTCGCGGGTCAGCCGTCCCCGAGCACGCGCACGCCGGCATGCTCGAGCAAGCTGCACAGGCGGATCAACGGCAGCCCCACCAGCGCGGTCGGGTCCTCGCTCTGGATGCTGTCGAACAGCGCGATGCCCAGTCCTTCGGCCTTGAACGCGCCGGCGCAATCCAGAGGCTGGTCCCGGCGCACGTAGTCCCGCAGCGAGGCCTCGTCGAGGCGGCGGAAACGCACCCGGGTACGGTCCAGCTCCACGCTGCAGCGCCGTCCCCCGGCGTGGGCCACCGCCACGGCGGTCAGGAATTCGACCTGCTTGCCGCTGGCGGCGAGCAGTTGGGCCACGGCTCTTCGCGCGTCGCCCGGCTTGTGCAGCACGGTGCCGTCCAGTGCCGCGACCTGGTCGGACCCGATGACCACGGCGTCCGGTCGCACGCGGGCCACCGCCATGGCCTTCTCGACGGCCAGGCGCGAGGCGCGCGCTGCCGGTGTCTCTGCGGCGCGCGGCGTCTCGACCACGCCCGGTGCCAGCACGCTGAAGCAAAGTCCCAGGCGCTCCAGCAACGCGCGCCGGTAGCCGGACGTGGAGGCGAGGATCAGCGGTGCAGGCATGAGGTGTAGTTGTCGCGGCCGATCCCGATGCTACCGCGCAACGGTTGCCGGGCGCCCGCACAACCACGAATCCCCGGACAGCCGGACCGCCGGTGTGCCCGGCTTTGACAGAGTCGGTGAAAGCTCCTTACGATCACCTGTTTATGCATGCCTCACTTCCACGCCGAATGGATCCCTGGCGGGCGGGGGCAGCCGCCACACGCCTGGAAGGAGAGCTTGACCGGGATCGCCTGCCGCGCCTGGCAGCGCTCGCGGCGTTGTGCGGGCCGCTGCGGGTTAGCGTCGATTTTTCGCAACCGGCAGGTACGCTGCAAGATGTCGTGCACGTGGCAGTCCGGGCCGAGGGTCGATACCGATTCACCTGCCAGCGCTGCCTGCAGCCGATGGAGCTGGACTGGCCAGTGGTTGCGCAGGTGCTGCTGGCCGCCGAGGATGGCATTGCGCGGGAACTCGAGCGTGCCGCCGACGTCGTGGTGTCGCCGCCGGGAGTCCTGCTCGACCTGGCAGCGCTGGTGGAAGACGAGGTGATGCTGGCGTTGCCGTTCGCGCCGTGTCATGGCGCGGGGCAATGCGCCGCGCAGGCTGCTCCCGGGCCCGCGGAGGAGATTGCGTCGCGGGAAGATGGTCGCGTACAGCGCGCAGACGGCGCGCGAGAGAACCCTTTCGCGGTGCTGGCAGCGCTCAGGCGCCGGCCGCGCGATGACTGATATCAACCTGGAGTGCACGAGATGGCCGTTCAACAGAACAGAAAATCACGCTCGAAGCGCGGCATGCGCCGTGCCCACGACGCGCTGGACAGGCCCACGCTGTCCATTGATCCCACGTCCGGCGAGACGCATCGCCGACACCACGTGACGCCGGAAGGGTTCTACCGCGGGCGCAAGGTCACTGGCGGCAGCGAGGACTGATCACCGGCCCGCCACGGCACGCTGGCATGACTACGGTCATCTCGCTGGACGCAATGGGTGGCGATCACGGCCCTGCCGTGGTCGTGCCCGCGGCCCTCGAGGCGATCGCGTCGCATGAGCAGCTCGAGCTCGTGCTGGTAGGCGATCGCGAAGTGCTCGAGGGCGAACTGGCCCGGAACTCCTGCACGGGGCATGCCCGGCTGCGTGTTCGCCACGCCAGCGAGCAGGTGGGCATGGATGAGCTGCCATCGCAGGCGTTGCGCAACAAGAAAGACTCCTCGATGCGGGTGGCAATCAACCTCGTCAAGGAGGGACAGGCCGCCGCGTGCGTGAGCGCGGGCAATACCGGCGCACTGATGGCGACCGGACGTTTCGTGCTCAAGACGCTGGCAGGGATCGACCGGCCCGCGATCGCCGCACCGCTGCCGTGCATCAACGGACACGTGCACATGCTGGATCTCGGCGCCAACGTGGAATCCAGCGCCGAGCAACTCCAGCAGTTCGCACTCATGGGTGCGGTACTCGCGAGCGCCGTGGACAGCATCGAGCGGCCCAGGGTCGCGTTGCTCAACATCGGCCAGGAGGAGATGAAGGGCAACGACCGGGTGAAGGAGGCTGCCCGCCTGCTCGCCGGGAGCGACATCAACTTCGTGGGATACGTGGAAGGCGATGGCATCTTCAAGGGACTCGCTGATGTGATCGTTTGCGACGGCTTCGTGGGCAATGTCGCACTCAAAGCCGGTGAGGGCGTCGCGCACATGGTCGGCGCGTTCCTGCGCGCGGAGTTCCAGCGCACACCGTTGACGCGACTCGCCGGGCTGGTCGCGCTCCCGGTGCTGCGCGCGTTGCGCCGGCGGATCGACCCGCGTGAGTACAACGGCGCGAGTCTGCTGGGACTGCGCGGCATCGTGGTCAAGAGCCACGGCGGCGCGGACCAGATGGCATTCCGCCGCGCCATCGAGGTGGCGCTCGCCGCGGCCCGCAAGAACGTTCCGCAGCGCATTGCCGCGCAGGTGGAGCATCTGCTCGCACACAGGGAAGCGGTGTGACTCACGCGTATATCGCCGGCACCGGCAGCTATCTGCCGGAGCGTATCGTCACCAACGCCGAGTTCGCGGCCCGCCTGGACACCACCGACCGCTGGATCCAGGAGCGCACCGGGATTCGCGAGCGTCGCTTCGCGGCGCAGGATCAGAGCACCTGCGATCTCGCCGAGCATGCCGCCCGGTCCGCGCTGGAGGCATCGAACTGGACGGGCCGGGACCTCGACCTGATCATCGTGGGTACCACGACCCCGGATCGCATCTACCCGTCCACGGCGTGCAGGCTGCAGGCACGGCTGGGCGCCGCGGGTTGCGCCGCGTTCGACGTGCAGGCCGTATGCACCGGGTTCATCTATGCGCTGGGCGTCGCGGAGCAGTTCATCCGTGGCGGCGGTGCGCGCCGCGCCCTGGTGGTGGGCGCGGACACCCATTCGCGGCTGCTGGACTGGAATGATCGCGGCACCTGCATCCTGTTCGGGGATGGTGCGGGCGCCGTGACGCTGGAGTCGGCCGATGAGCCTGGCATCCTCTCCACGCACCTGCACGCGGACGGCAACTACGAGTCGCTGCTCTACGTGGAGGGTGGAACCCCGGCCGGCGGAGGCGTGATGCGTGAGGGCGGCGCCTACACGCACATGCGCGGCAACGAGGTGTTCAAGGTGGCGGTGCGCACGCTGATGCGCATCGCCGACGAGACGCTCGCGGCCAACGGCATGCAGAAGTCGCAGCTGGACTGGCTGATCCCGCACCAGGCGAACATCCGCATCATCGAGGCCACCGCGCGCAAGCTCGGCCTGCCGATGGATCGGGTGGTCGTCACCGTCGATCGCCACGGCAACACGTCGGCGGCGTCCGTGCCGCTCGCGCTGGACACTGCCGTGCGCGACGGCAGGGTCAAGCGTGGGGACGTGCTGTTGCTGGAGGCGTTCGGGGGCGGTTTCACCTGGGGTTCCGCCCTGGTGCGTTATTGAGCGTGAGTGGAGCGTAGAGCGGTATGAGCTTAGGTTGCGTGTTCCCGGGACAGGGGTCCCAGTCCATCGGCATGCTGGCGGCACTGGCCCAGGCCGAGCCGCTGGTGACGCAGACCTTCCAGGAGGCCTCGCAGGTCCTCGGCTACGACTTGTGGCAGCTGTGCCAGCACGGCCCCGAGGAGCGGCTCAACGCGACCGAGCAGACCCAGCCTGCGATGCTGGCCGCCGGGGTGGCCGTGTGGCGGGTGTGGCGTGCGCGGGGCGGGACGTTGCCCACGCTGTGCGCCGGCCACAGCCTGGGCGAGTACTCGGCGCTGGTGGCGAGCGGTGCGCTCGCGTTCGCGGACGCGGCCCGTCTGGTGCGGGAGCGCGGCCGTTTCATGCAAGAGGCGGTGCCGGCGGGGCAGGGCGCCATCGCGGCGGTGCTGGGGCTGGACGACGCGGCGGTGCTCGACGTGTGCGCCGCGGTGTGCGCCGCGTTGACACCACAGATCGTATCGGCCGTGAACTTCAATGCGCCGGGGCAGGTCGTCATCGCAGGTCACGCGGGCGCCGTGGACGAGGCCTTGCAGCGGCTGCGCGAGGCCGGGGCTCGCAAGGCAATTCCGCTGCCGATGAGTGTGCCGGTGCACTGCGCGTTGATGCGCCCGGCAGCCGAGCGCTTGCGCGCGGAGCTGGAGGGGGCGGGGATCCTCGCACCGCAGTTGCCGGTGCTGCACAACGCCGACGTGTGCGTGCACGCGGATCGGGGCGAGATCGTCGCGGCGCTCACCGCACAGCTCTATACGCCCGTGCGCTGGACCCGTACCGTGGAGGCATTCCGGGAGCACGGCGTCGCGACGCTCATCGAGTTCGGTCCTGGCCGCGTGCTCACCGGGCTCGCCAAGCGCATCGATCGTGCGCTTGTGTGCCTGCCGGTGTTCGACCCGGCCAGCCTGGACGCGGCGCTCGCGGCCACGAGGAATAGCGCATGAGTTTCGCCGGCGTACAGGTACTGGTCACCGGCGCGAGCCGGGGTATAGGCGCGGCCGTCGCGGATGCATTCGCCGAGGCCGGCGCGTGCGTGGTCGGTACCGCGACCAGCGATGCCGGTGCCGATGCGATCACTCGCAGGCTGGCGGCCTGGCGCGGGCGCGGCGAGCTGGTGGACGTCGCGGATGGTGCGTCCGTTCAAGCGCTGTTCGCACGGCTGGAGGCGGGTGGTGCCCTGCCCGAGGTCGTGATCAACAACGCAGGGATCACCCGGGACAACCTTCTCGCACGCATGAAGGAGGACGAGTGGGATGCAGTGATCGAGACCAACCTCAGTTCCCTGTACCGGGTGTGCAAGGCCGCGTCGCGCCCGATGATGAAGGCGCGCCGCGGGCGCATCGTGAACATCGGTTCGGTGGTCGGTGCGACGGGCAATCCGGGGCAGTCGAATTACGCCGCGGCAAAGGCCGGGATGATCGGATTCACGCGCGCACTGGCACGTGAGCTCGGCGGGCGCAACATTACCGTGAATGCCGTGGCGCCTGGTTTCGTCGACACCGACATGACGCGGGCACTGGCTGATGCGCAGCGAGAGGCCTTGCTGGGGCAGATCCCGCTGCGCCGGCTCGGGGCGCCCGCGGACGTGGCCGCGGCCGTGCTGTTCCTGTGTTCTCCTGCCGCAGCCTACATCACGGGCGAAACGCTGCACGTGAACGGCGGCATGTACATGGGGTGAGGGCTTGCGAATCGATCTAAGAATCCCGATATAGCATCCTGTTTTGAATGAAAAATCCAACCTCGAGATGTCGCACGCTCAGGCCGTGTTGCAACTTGGGTCCATTTAACTAAACTAGGCGCCCGGCCTGTTTCGGGCCGCGCCGTTGGGGAGGAACACTCGGCAATGAGCAGCGTCGAAGAGCGCGTCAAGCAAATCGTGGTCGAACAGCTTGGCGTGAGCGAGGACGAGGTGAGCGGAGATTCGTCGTTCGTTGACGATCTCGGTGCAGACTCTCTCGATACGGTTGAACTCGTGATGGCTCTGGAAGAGGAGTTCAACTGCGAGATCCCCGACGAGGAGGCTGAAAAGATCACCACCGTTCAGCAAGCGATCGATTACATCAACGCCCACACCGAGTAGGCGAGGGGCAACCGCTTCGAGGGCCGCGGCTCAATGTCACATTGGCCGCGGCCTTCTGCTTTTGGAGGCTGAGGCACGAGCATGCGTCGTATCGTGGTGACCGGGCTCGGAGTCGTGTGCCCAGTGGGCAACGACGTCGAAACAGCCTGGCGCAATATCCTTGCCGGCAAGTCCGGCGTGTCCCTCATCGACCGCTTCGATACCAGCGGATTCTCCGTGCGTATCGGCGCCTGTGTGCGTGATTTCGATCTGTCGGCCTACATGTCGCCCAAGGAGGCCCGCAAGACCGACCCGTTCATCCATTACGGGATCGCGGCGGCGAAACAGGCGATAGCGAATGCAGGTCTTCGCATCGACGACTCGAACGCGGAGCGCATCGGCATCGCGATCGGCTCCGGGATCGGTGGCCTGCCCGGCATCGAGAAGGGGCACTCCCAGTACCTGGAGGGTGGACCGCGCAAGATCTCGCCGTTCTTCGTGCCCAGCAACATCATCAACATGATTGCCGGCAACCTGTCCATCGAGTTCGGCATCAAGGGTCCCAACTACGGCATCGTGTCAGCCTGTTCCACCGGCACCCACAACATCGGGGTCGCTGCACGCATGATCGCGCACGGCGACGTCGAGGTGATGATCGCCGGCGGCGCCGAGATGGCCACGTCGCCGATGGGGCTGGGCGGTTTTGCCTCCGCGCGCGCGCTCAGTACACGCAACGACGATCCGCAGAAGGCCAGCCGGCCCTGGGACAAGGGCCGCGACGGCTTCGTGCTTGGCGACGGCGCGGGGGTGATGGTGCTCGAGGAACTGGAGTTCGCGAAGCGGCGCGGCGCCACGATCCTCGC
>Ga0326597_10014239_pt1 | contig 10425 bp, 10 predicted proteins | sample RVTome_12_FD_203789 | JGI IMG/M metagenome (GOLD analysis project Ga0326597, IMG submission 203789) | Soil microbial communities from uranium-contaminated site in the Upper Colorado River Basin, Wyoming, United States - RVT100D185 | ecosystem: Environmental > Terrestrial > Soil > Contaminated >... | reverse complement strand
GGCGGAATGGCGCCGGGTCCGGAGGGAAGGCTGGGCCAGGGTGAAGGCCCAAGAGGGCAAGATGATGGAGGCGCGGCGGGCCTGGGAGCGCACGCCGCCGTCCGGCCTCAAGGACCGCCGCGCCGAGGCCATGAAGGAGGAGCAGAAGAAGTTCAACCAGATGATGGATGAACACACCAGGCGGGTGGACGAACTGTTACGCACGAGCATCGTGGAGCAAGTACGAGCCAACGCCGAGGGCCTGTTTCGGTTCGCGGGCGCCCCGCCTGGCCGCTACCTGCTCCTGGCGCGCTTCCAGGTCCTGGGGATGGGGATGTTTCACGACTGGCTGGTTCCGGTCGAGGTCAAGGAGGGGAATGGGATGGAGGTTCGCCTGTCCAAGAAGAACACGACGCTGCTCTACGCAGGTGAATGATGAGGTGCGCCATGCGGAGCACATGGTTCCTGTTGGGCGTCGCCGCCGTGTGTCTGACCATGGGGGTTGGGTTGGCCGAGGCCAACAGGCACCGGCAGCCGCCGCCGGGCGCCCCGGTGATCGTGCCGGGGATACCCAGCGGTCCGTCGATCGGGCCGGGCGCGCCGCTGGGGCCGCCGCCATCGCTGCCCCCCGACTTCAAGGGTGATCCGGGCAGGGGCCGAGCCGCCTTCCAGGCGCGGGGGTGCCCGGCCTGCCATCGGGTCGATGGCCGGCTCGCCACTGGGAGCCCCGGGCCGGACCTCTCCCGGGTCGGAGAGACCCGCACGGACCTCGATTGGTACCGAAAGTATCTCCAGGATCCGCGGAGCGTCGTTTCCGACTCCATCGCGCCGGCGCTGCGGGTGACGAAGGAAGAGATGGACGACCTGATCGCGTACCTGCTGATGCTCCGACGGTTCCGCTAAGCCAATCCGCCGCACCCTCCCCAGGATTTCCGATAGTGGAGGCAGTTCATTTGCCTCCTGGCCGGCACCCCTGGGCCGCTCACCCCCCTCGAAGCCATCCCCGTACTGCCTTCCAATGCCTTCCAAGATCGGCCCACCTCTTGAAAGAAGGGGGTAGGGTGCCCGAAGAATTGACAGACGAAGGGTGTCGGGTCTAGATTGTTTGGGAGGATGCTCCGGGCGGGCTCAAGGGCGTTTGAGCGGGAGCCGATAGGCTGCGCGTACCTACCGGCGAGATGGTTCGGGTCATATGACCCGCATTCGGGAGTTCGCATTTAGCATGTCCAGAGGGGCGCGCACACCTCACCGCCCCTCCGGACCGGACATCCTGCCATCCCCCGGGTCAACGGCTGAAGACGTGATGAAACGTAGCGTTCAAGTGCTCAGCGGGTGGCTGGCGGGCGTCTTCCTCGCGGGGGCATGGCCGGTATTCGTCTCGGCCGCGGACCATCCAGCGTATCCCACCGGAACCACCTCGGCAACGTGCCTCCAGTGCCACGACGGCCTCGTGGCCGCCAACATGACAAGCCCAATCCCAGCGAGCACGGGGACCTCCTCGCTGGGAAAAAGCTCCAGTGACCACCCAGTGGGTATGGACTACGTGTCGGCCCAGACACGCTGGTGGAATAGGCTGCGCCCCATCGCCCTCCTTCCCCCCGAGATCCAACTGGTGGACGGGCGCGTCGAATGCTCCTCCTGCCACGACATGTCCACGGGAAGCGCGACCCGCCTCGTCCTCGAGATGCGGGGATCCCGCCTCTGCTTCGGCTGCCACAACCTCTAGGCATCCATCCTATTCTTGCGCTTCCTCGCCGTCCGATGGGCGCTATGGAGTGGCGAGTTTCTCGATGGGCGCGACCAGTCCGGGGATGCCGAGTTCGTCGGCGTAGCGGGTCCGGGCAGGGCGGGTGCGGGCCATCAACGCGTCGCGCGCCGTGAATTCGTGGAGAGTGACCCCGGACCGGTCCCGCAAGGCCGCCAGGGCTTCCGCCTCGCGCTGCGCCTCCAGGGATCGGGCCAGAGTCGTGGCGTCGCGGGTGGCGGCGGTGAGGTTGGCCTGCTGGGCGCGGGTGAACCGGTTCCAGGCCGGCGCGGCGACCACGAGCAGGCGGGTGGCGATGGCGTGACCTGTCTCTGTGAGGTGCGGGGCCGCCTCGAAGAGTCGGTCGCGAAGAATCGCCTCGGCTTCTTCCTCGACGCCCTCCACCGTTCCATCCCGGAGCGCAGCGGGCGCATCCCCTGAGGGAAGGAGCACCGGGCGGACGCCGATGGCCCTCCACATCTTGCTGCGGATCGGATTGATGGGGATCCCCAAGCGCAGCGCCGCCAGCGCCTCGACGGTGGGCACGCCCTGGCGCCGCGTCAGGAGGTGCCGCCGCGTCCCCCCCCAATATCCGAGAATGCGGATCGAGTTCCCTCCTGTTTGCGGCGTCCGCTCTGCCATCGCCGCGAGCTGGCGTCCCGGCTCGCCGTCCATGGCCCGTTCCCAGTGGCCGCGATCGCGCCACAGCCCGATCAGGTCGAGCAGCATCACCGCCCGGACGACGTCCCGAAGGGCCACCGGCGAGACCACGGCGGCGTCCACCTGGCCCGCCAGAAGCGCCCGGACCGCTTCGACATCATCCCACCGCGCGGCGGTCCCCACCCGCGCGACGCCCGCAAGCATCTCGCGGAACCGCTCGGCCCCCCGGTGCACGGGATGGTCCTCGCCGAGTCCGTGCACGACCAAGAACCGAGGCAGTTCCCCGCCAATCGCCGTCGCTTCCGGAAGGCTTCCCAGAACCAGCAGCATCAACGTCCCCAGCCGCAAGAAGGCGCGCAGAGACGCCGCCGTGCGCCCTGCTGACCCGCAACCCGCAACGCGCAACCCGCACCTCATTTCTTGTGGCATGTCTGGCACAGCTCCGTGTGCCGCTTGGCATCGAAGTTCCACAGGTATTGCGAATTGGCGGCGTGGGGGTTGTGGCAACTGTTGCAGGCCAGCTCGCGCTCGGGACGCATGGGATCGGGGCGGCCGCGCGTCGGGTGGGTGTCGCCGCTGGGGCCCCAGGCGATCACGTGACGGCCCGTGGCCTTCTCGAAGTGGCACGAGGTGCAGAGATCCCAGGGGGCCCGCTTGAGCCAGAACGGGTTCGGGCTGCCGTGGGGGTTGTGGCAGATGGTGCAACGGCCCGTGCTGGTAGGACCGTGCTGGTATTTCGCCGAGAAAAAGTAGTTTTTCTGGACGACGTGGCAGGTGTAGCAGAGATCAAGGACGCGGGCGGGCGTGGCATAGGGGGTCGGCTTCGCCTCCGGGTCGTGGCAGAACAGGCAACCCCAGACCGCGGCCGGGCCATGGACCTCGCGTTCCTTCACCAGATGCCGGTGGCAGGTGTAACAGGGCGAGTCGGACGGCTGTTTGGGGGGAGGATCGGCCCGGCTGGCCGAAAGCTTGTGGCAGCCGCCACAGAATTGGCCTGCCACCTCCCCCCCGTGGAACGGCCGGGCGGCGAAGTCGCTTGGAATGCGCGCCTCATCGAAAAAGGGGGCGGCATAGATGATCTCCCGCGTGGCGGCGACCGGCCCCCCCGCCGGCCCGACGGCGAAGACGTTCCGCCCGGCGCGCAGCCGGACCACCCAGTGGCGGATGGGCCCGACCTCGGTGGGCGGAGGCAGGGGACTGTCGTTCAGTTGGGCCACCAGGGCTCCCTCGCCGGCCATCACCACGAGGGCGGCCACGCCGCCCCCGCGCACGACCGCGTTCGGCGGCGGCCGAAGGATCGTGACCGGTTCGCCGCCGCCGGCGGGCCCCGCTGCCAGTAGGATCGCCAGGAGGCAGCAGGGGAGCAAGCTTCGGAACATCGCGGGGCCTCAGGGCGCGGGTGGATTCAAGAGGGGATAGATCAGGATCCGCGCCACCCGGTCTCCGTCGTCCGCCAGCATCTGCTTGGCCAACCCCTCGTCGCGCAGGAGCCGGTAGGGGCGTCCGATCACGACTTCCACCATCCGGCCGTCCGGCATCTCCAGCGTCACCGGCGTCTCCTGGGTGAACCGCCCCACCTGCACCCGCCCGTCCCGGAACTCCGTCTCCGTCACGCAGAGCGGATAGAAGGTGAGGCTCACGGCGCTCCAGCCCAGGTGGTACTCCACCGAGATCCGGCGGATCAGGTCCGGCAAGATTTCGTCCTTGCTCTCGAGGCCTAGGCGATCCGCCCGGAAGGAACCGGCCAGGCGCCCCACGATGCGCCGGCCGTCGCGCAACACGACCACGGAGCTGAACTCCAACTGGCGGATCCGCTCACGGTGTTCCGCGATCTCGGGCACCGGCGCCGCAGCCCGCGCCTCCACGAGCTCCAAGACCTGGCGCCCCAGTGCCAACTGCCCCTTCGCGATCTGGGCCTTCACCCGCGCCAGCGCCGCCGTCACGTCCTCGGGCCGCAGCTTGCCGCCGGGCGCGTGCACCTCGACCCCATCTGGAAACCGTAGGAACTCGCTTGCCTCCTGCGCGCTCGACACGGCGGCCAAGCCAAGGAAGGTGGCGATCAGCAGAAAGATTGCGCCCATCCGCCGATCCGCCGATCTTCCGTCCACCACGCTCCTCGCTTCGGCCGGCCCCAAGAACGGCCGAACAGCCGAACAGTCGAACGGCCGAACGCCTTCAGGGGTGTCAGCGGCGACCCTGGACGAGTTTCTGGACGGCCCAGCGATAGTGCTCCAGGGCGGCCCGCAGGTCGCCGGCGGCCTCGTAGGCCTCGCCCAGCGCGAAATACCCCAGGACCGGGTCCGGGTTGAGCTGAACGGCCTCCTTGAGGAGGGCGATGCCTTCATCCCGCTTCCCGCCGCGCACCAGCGCGATTCCCAGGCCGACCCGTCCCCGGGGCGATTGGGCGTTGGCCCGGAGCACCCGTTCGAAGGCGGCCCGCGCGCGCGCCGGGTCGCCGGCCGCCAGGCGGGCGTAGCCCAGCTCCAGGTGGGCATCCAGGAGATCCGGTTGCATGGCCACGGCTGTCTCCAGCTCGCGGGCCGCCTCGGTCACCTGGCCGGCCCGCAGGAGCTGGATGCCGGCCTTCACGTGGCCGCGCGCGCGATCCAGATCCTCCACCCCCTCGCCGAGCTTCCGCAGCCGCGCGACGTAGCCGGCCCCATCCAGAACGCCCAGGGCGAGCTGGATGCGGGCCTCCATCATGGCGCGATAGTTGGAGTTCCGGCTGGGGAGATAAAACTGGAGCGTCCCATCGGCGCCGATGATCCCCGAGCTGGGGATGACCACGATGCCGTAGGCGTCCTCGGCCCGCCTCCCCTCGTCCACATGGACCGGGAGGGTGAGGTTGAGCGCGCGGGCGGTTTTCTCGGCGTCGGCCCGGGTCGCGCCCGCGACGGCAACGGCCCAGAAGGTCATGCCGCGCTTCCCGTAGATTGCCGCGAGAGCGTCGAAGTCCGCCAGGGCCTGGCGGGAGAACTCCTGGTCCGGACGCCAGAACAGAACGGCGGCGCGCGCGCCGGTGGGCGGGAAGGCGGCCCGCGCGCCGGCGGGGCCGAGGAGACTGAGGCTCGGCGCCGGCTTCCCCACCTCCGCCGCACGAAACGCCTGCGCCGCCCCGGCCGCCGCGACGCAGAACGCGCCGACCAGCGCCATGAGGATCCTAGTCCGCGCCCACCTCCGATGTGCCACTGCGACCTCCACTGCCAAGAAGATCGTTCGAAAGTTCGAACGTTCGGGGGTTCCCGGGGCCCGCACCGGGCACCTGGCGCCATTTTCATCCGTCGTGGTGACGGCGGGCGGCCATGATCACTCCTCAGAAGTAGAGGATGAGCTTGACCACCTCGGCGCCGGACGAAAGGTCCCGGTCGTCGTACGCCACCAGAACTCGCTCCTGCGCGAACAGCTCGACCCGGGTATCGAGGTTCAGGTAGTGGAGCTTGGTGTTCGCCCGTTCCCCCGCCCCCACCACCCGCCGGCCGGTGGCCTGGAGAAACTCGGCGTAGGTCATGGGCTGGCCCTTGCCCAGGGCTTCCCGGATATCCTCGTCGGTGACGCCCCATTCCGGGAACAGGATCAGGCTGTCCACCACCCCGCCCGGTTGGAGGATCGCCACCACCGTGGAGATCCGGATCGGCTGCTGCCCCCCCGCCCGTCCCTTGAACACCGCGGAGTCCGGATACTCCGCCAGGGGGTCGCCGAGCCGCTCTCGGATCTGTTTCACGGTGCTGCTGCCGGGGCGGATGCCTTCCCATTCTCCGGCTCCAGCCGAGACCGCGGCGTGGATCGCCAGCGCGATCCCCAGCATCGTCGCCGCGGCGGCGCGCCTCAACGCCCTGCCCTCGTGGCTCCCGGCGGCCGCCCCCGGGGAAATCCGGTCTGCTCGAACCAGTGGGTCCAGCCGTCCGGGTCGCGGGGCGGTGGCCCGGCATGCAGCCCCTCGGTCCACTCGGCGAGGAGCCGCTGCGCGGTGCGGCGGACCCACGGCTCCGGATCGCGGAGCATCGCTACCATCGGCAGGAACGCCTTCTGGTCGCCGATCTTCTTGAGCGCGAAGAGGGTGATCTTCCGCAGGAACTCGTCCTCGTCCTTGAGGAGTTCCAGGAGCGGCGGAACCGCCCGCGGATCCCGCAGGTTTCCCAGGGCGCTCACCGCCAGCCGCCGGTTCCACCGGTAGGCCTCTTCCTTGTGGAGCAGTTCCAGCAGGCGCGGCACCGCCTCGCGGTTCCCCAGATCGGCCAGGGCCTCCACCGCCGACCAGCGCACCGGCATCCGTTCGTCCTTGAGGCCCGCGAGGATCGGCGCCAGCGCCCGCGGGTCCTTCGTCTGCGCCAGGTCGTGCAGCGCCTGCATCCGTTCCGAGGTGTCCTTCGATTCCGTGGCGAGGGCCGCCAACTTCCCCGGGTCCGCCTGGGCGGCCGGCGGGGCGGCCGCCGGTGAAGCGGGCGCCGCCGCGGCCCACATTAGGAGCGCCAGCGCAGCGAGGGAAGGGCGGAACGCCGTCATGGCGTCGCGTCCTGGGCGAGGCGGAAGCCGATGGTCGGGTGCCGGAAGTCCGGGCGGGCGAAGTTCCGAAACGCCGTCCGTCCGTCGCAGTCGAAGTCGCCGTCCCAGGACGTTCCCCGCACGACGCGAAAACTCTCGCCGAAGTCCGGATTCGTCGTGCCGCCCCCGGGGTAGGGGAGGTACCACGACGCGGTCCATTCGGCCACGTTCCCCACCGTGTCCATCACGCCGAAGGGGCCGACGTCTCGCGGGAAGGATCCCACGGGCGCCGTGCCCCCCAAGCCGGCGGCGCCGGTGTTCGCCCACGCCGGCTCCAGGTCATCCCCCCAGGGATAGCGCCGCCCGTCGGGGCCGCGGGCCGCTTTCTCCCACTCCCACTCCGTCGGGAGCCGCTTGCCGGCCCAGCGCGCGTAGGCATCCGCCTCGGCCCACGTCACGTTGGCAACGGGATGGTCTTCCTCGCCCGGCGGGAACTGGTGCGTCGGATCGAAGGCGCGGTACTGCCGGTGCGTCACCTCGGTGCGCGCGATGTAGTAGGCGGGCAGGTAGGCCCGCTGCGCCGGGCCTTCGTCGCTGTCCCAGTGGTCATTGCCCAGGAGGAACCAGCCCCCCGGGATAAGGAGCATCTCGGGGGGCGAGATCTCCCTCCCCGCTGCCGGGGCGGCCGCCAAGGCGGCAGGAGGGGCCGGGGCGCCTCCCATGACGAGGGCCAGCGCTAGGCCCGGCCAAAACCTCCCGCCCCGTGCCATCTTCATCTCCCGAACGAGTGCTGGAACAGCTCCGCGTCCGGAGCGCGGAGCTGCTGATAGGCGCGCTTGTAGCTGGCGATCGCCTGGGGCAGCATGCCCTTGCCCGCGTACGCCTCCGCCAGGCTCAGGTCGATGCGGAAATCGAGGGGGTTCAGGCGACGCGCCTCGGCGAACGCCGCTTCGGCCGCGGCCGTATTTCCCGCGCGGAGGTCGAGCGTCCCCACGACGGCCCGCGCCATGGGCAGCGTCGGATCGGCTTGCAGGGCCGCCGCCAGGTGGCGGCGGGCTCCCGCTTCGTCCCCAAGGGCCAGGCGAGTCTGGGCCAACTCCAGGAGCACCAGCGGCTGCTTCGGATCCAGCGTGAGACAAGTCCCCAGCAATCGCTCCGCCTCGGCCAACAGCGCGGCCCGGCCCGCCTGGAAGCTGGCGGTCACGTGCCGCTCGCCCCGGAACTCGATGGCCTCCTCCGTCGCCGCCCGCTCCCGGTAGAGCCGGGCCAGAGCCAGCGGCGGGAACAGGAAGGCGGGGTCCGCCTCCGTGGCCTTCTTGAGGTTCGCCTCGGCCTCGTCCGTCATCCCCCGGCCGATCAGCGCCCGGCCCAGGTTGTAGTAGCGAACGGCTCTCGGCGCCGGCGCCGGGCCGCCCCGCTTCGGCCGCGCCTTGGGCGCCTGCCCCTTGGCCAGCGCCTCGACCTCCTCGAGGAACTCCTCACGTCCCGCCAGCGGATAGGCCACCAGCACAGCCCGGATGGTGTGCGTCGCGTCCAGGAGGACGGTGGACGGCACCGCCATCACCCCAAACTCCCGGAAGGTCTTCAGGCCCCGGTCCAGCAACGTGGGGAAGGTGATGCCGTGTTGCCGTACCACCTGCTGGGCGGCGACGATCTCCTCGGGCCCCAGGCGCTGGTTCTCCACGTTGACGCCGACGACGACCAGGGATCCATCCTTCGTGGCCCGGTGCATCCTCTCCAACCGCTCCAGCAACTCCGGCGCGTACTCGCTCCAGGCGGCCCAGAACACCACCACGATGGCCTTGGCGTCCGGGAACTGCGACGTGGAAAGGGTCCGTCCCGAGAGATCGGGCAGCGTGACGGCCGGCGCGCGCATCCCGACCTGCAGGCCGTCGAGCGCCTGGGCGGGTGTTCCCCCAAGGGCCGCCCCCAGCGCCAGTAGAACCCCCAGCCGCCGCCACGTCCGTCGTGTGCCCCACACGTTTCGTCCCCTTTCGTTGCGATCGCCCTCGACCCGCATCCGACCCAGACCCTGCCACGAGGCCCGCGGCGACCCGGACGGCCCGGGATGGACCCGGGCCCTACACCGGAGAGCGAGCTCGGATGTAGGGACCGGTTTCATGCCGATCCGAGCGGGACTCTCGACACGATTCTGGCCGGTTGTGGTGCCCGGGCCTCTGCCTGCGGGGGGTGGCATCTCCGGCCCTCATTCCGGCTTGAAGGCCTGGTAGTCGATGGGGTTCTTCACCGCATCCACCCGGCTGTACCCGCGGGGGACGTGACAGCCGGGGGCGCATTTGCCCCCGTTGGCGTACTTCACGTAGTTGACCGGCAGCTCCCACCCGCCGAAGGGCACGGCGTCCCGGATGTGCTTCGGGTTGTTGCTGGCGTGCAGTTCGTGGCAGGCGCGGCAGGTGCGCCCCTTGGTGGTCTTGTTCACGTGGTGGAAGTGCAGGTTCACGTCGCCGTTCCGGAAGTTCGTCAGGGTCGTGGTGTATCGGTCCAGCACTAGCGTCTTCTCGTGGCAGCGGAAGCAGAGGTCGTACTTCTCCAGCGCGAACCCGGTGTAGAAGTCCGCCGGGAATGGCTTCTTGAGGATGCGGAAGTTGTCCGTCCCGTGGGGGTTGTGGCAGGCGGGGCAATCCCCCTGGCGGATGGGGCCGTGCTGGTCGTGGTTCTCGTCCAGCCACTTCTTCATGTTGATGATCTTGCCCGTGGGGGTCTGCAGTTCCTTGTTGTGGCAGGCAAGGCACAGGTTCTTGGGCACGTCCCTGAGCTGCTTGGGGTAATCGGTGAAGTGGGGATCGTGACAGTTGAGGCACTTCTTCTCGATCTTGTACGCGTCGTGTTCCGTCTTGACCACACCCACGTGGTCCTTCTTGTCCGGGTGGCAGCCGAAGCAGAGGCCCGGCACCTGGCGGTGGGTCCGGAACTGGGCCGGCGCGCTATGCGGGTCGTGGCAGTTGCTGCAGTCCGCCTTGGCGGGGGGGTGGGCGAAGCGCCGGCCCGAGAAGTCCTCTTTCTTCTCCGTGTGGCAGGTATAGCAGAGGTCCGGTCCCTTGGCGATCAGGCGGTATTGGTGGGGCGACGTGTGGGGATCGTGACAGGCCACGCACTCGCCCACGGCCACCGGGCCATGGACCTCCTTCTCCAGCGTCTTGTCCTGGACGTGGCACTGGAAGCAGAGCTTGCTGGGGGGCGAGGCCTTCAGGCGGTACCGGTACGGCGACTGGTGCGGATCGTGGCAGGCCGTGCAGAGGCCGAAGCGTACCGGCCCATGCACCACCTTCTGGGAATCCATCTTCCGCTCGTGACAGGTGTAGCAGAGCTCGCGTTCCTCCCTGGCCAGCTTGAACTGGTGCTTCTTGCCGTCGTACATCACCTTCTCATCCAGGGGGGCGTGGCACGCAACGCACTCGCCCACGGCCACCGGGCCGTGCACGTACCGGTCCTTTCCCATCTCGCTATGGCACCCGCTGGTGACGCAGCTCGGCTGGCCCGGCGCCCGGCGCGCCTGCGGCGCAGCGGCGGGTGCCGCCGCCGGCGCCTCCTTCGGGGCG
>Ga0326597_10014238_pt1 | contig 10426 bp, 9 predicted proteins | sample RVTome_12_FD_203789 | JGI IMG/M metagenome (GOLD analysis project Ga0326597, IMG submission 203789) | Soil microbial communities from uranium-contaminated site in the Upper Colorado River Basin, Wyoming, United States - RVT100D185 | ecosystem: Environmental > Terrestrial > Soil > Contaminated >... | reverse complement strand
ACATACCCGAAATCGCCCATATGGAAGTCTTCGGACCAATGCCTCCGGGTCTCTTATTTTACCTGACCAAAACTAATCCTGGCGACTTAGAATTTGCCGAGGGATTGGCGTCAGCATTCTTGAACGTTGGAGTGGTGAAGGACAAGAATCCAGCCGAATATGCCAACAACGACATCTTCATTCTCTACATTTCACCTATATGATTTGCTTTGCGAGGCGCCCTCCCCCTCAGGCGCGAGGTTCTATGGCAGGGGGAGACAGGAGGGCGGGGCGCCCTTCCCCGCCACGGTCGACATGCTTGCGCGCGACAAAACCTGCCCCCGGATGGGCGGGGATGAGCGCATAGGCTATGCTATTTGGGGCCGGTAATTGACACGAACTCGTCGAACGGCACGCCGCTCTTCAGGGGCGCGCAGCGCCTAACAAGCTTGGCGCACGCAGAGGATGACTGGCGCTTCGCGCCTGAGGTTGCCTTCGCGTCCTCTGCGCGCGCTCCGCGCTCTCTGCGTTAAAGCGTTGTTCCGCTAATAGCCTTCGCGCTCGAGGCGCTTGCGCAGCATCTTGCGATGCCGGCGGACCGCCTCGGCCTGTTCGCGGGCGCGCCGTTCCGACGGCTTTTCGTAGGAGCGGCGCCGCTTCATCTCGCGAAACGTGCCCTCGCGCTGCATCTTCTTCTTGAGCACCCGGAGCGCCGAGTTGATGTCGTTGTCGCGGACAAAAACCTGCATCGCTGCCCGTTCCTTTCCGTTGTTGCTCGTTGTTGCCTGTGCGGATGCAAGGTGCGAATGTGGGTATGGGGAATGCCGGCCCGCCGCCGCCAGGCCAAAGCGGCCTGGACGGCAAGCGGGAAACCGGCGTTGCGTCAGTAACCCATGTCGTGGTCGTGGTCGTGCGGCGTCTCGCCCGGTTTCGGTTCCGGCCGGTCGGTGATCATCGCCTCGGTGGTGATCAAGAGGCCGGCGACCGATGCGGCGTCCTGCAATGCGACGCGCACCACCTTGGCCGGGTCGACGATGCCGGCAACTACCATGTCCTTGTATTCACCGGACTGCGCGTCGAACCCGTAATTCGGGTCCTTGCTGTCGTTCAGCTTGCCGACGACGATCGAGCCGTCGGCACCGGCGTTCTCGGCGATCTGGCGGGCCGGCGCCTGGATCGCCTTGCGGACGATCTGGATGCCGAATTTCTGGTCGTTGTTGGCCGGGGTCAACCCGTCGAGCACCTTGGCCGAAAAGAGCAGCGCCACACCGCCGCCGGCGACGATGCCTTCCTCGACCGCGGCCTTTGTTGCGTGCATCGCGTCGTCAACGCGGTCCTTGCGCTCCTTGACCTCGACCTCGCTGTTGCCGCCGACCCGGATCACCGCGACGCCGCCGGCGAGTTTGGCAAGACGCTCCTGCAACTTTTCCTTGTCGTAATCGGAGGTGGTTTCCTCGATCTGCGCCTTGATCTGGCCGACGCGGGCGAGGATGGCGTCCTTGCCGCCGTTGCCGTCGATCACCGTCGTGTTTTCCTTCTCGATGCGCACCCGCTTGGCGCGCCCGAGCATGTCGATCGTGACGCTTTCGAGCTTGATGCCGAGGTCTTCGCTGATCACCTGTCCGCCGGTGACGATGGCGAGGTCCTCCAGCATCGCCTTGCGCCGATCGCCGAAGCCGGGCGCCTTGACCGCCGCCACCTTGAGCCCGCCGCGCAGCTTGTTGACGACGAGGGTGGCGAGCGCCTCGCCCTCGATATCCTCGGCGACGATCAGGAGCGGCCGCGCGCTCTGCACCACCGCTTCGAGGATCGGCAGGAGCGGCTGCAGGCTGGAGAGCTTGCTCTCATGCAAGAGAATGTAGGGATCGTCGAGCTCGGCAAGCATCTTCTCCGGGTTGGTGACGAAATAGGGGCTGAGGTAGCCGCGGTCGAACTGCATGCCCTCGACGATGTCGAGCTCGGTGGCGAGCGACTTCGCCTCCTCGACCGTGATGACGCCCTCGTTGCCGACCTTCTTCATCGCCTCGGCCAGCATCTGGCCGATTTCCTTGTCGCCGTTGGCCGAGATCGTGCCGACCTGGGCGATCTCGTCATTGGTCGAGACCTTCTTCGAGCGCTTGGCGATATCGGCCACGATCGCATCGACCGCGAGGTCGATGCCGCGCCTCAGATCCATCGGGTTCATGCCGGCCGCGACCGCCCGCACACCCTCGCGGACCAGGGCGTGGGCAAGGATCGTTGCGGTCGTCGTACCGTCGCCGGCTTCGGTGCTGGTTTTGCTGGCGACCTCCTTGACCATCTGGGCGCCCATGTTCTCGAACTTGTCGGAAAGCTCGATTTCCTTGGCGACGGTCACCCCGTCCTTGGTGATCCGGGGGGCGCCATAGGATCGCTCGAGGACGACGTTGCGGCCCTTGGGCCCGAGCGTCACCCGGACCGCGTTGGCCAGCGTGTCGATACCGTGCAGCATGCGCTCGCGGGCGTCGGTACTCAGGCGAATGTCTTTAGCAGCCATAATGATTGTCCCCTTCAGCTCGCAATGTTGCCGATGATGTCGGATTCCTTGGTGACGACGAGATCCTCGCCTTTGCGGCGGCCACCCGGCCGTGCAACGATCGGAATTGGTCCTGGCAGGCAGGCGATCCTTGAAGCCGACAGGCCGACGCGCGGCCGACGGCGTTCGCGGCAACGCCCATTCTGCTGTGGCGGTTATATGGGATGCCGTCGATGGGGCACAATCGCGATTTGCGCGGCGACAGTTTTTTGGCGCGCGAGTTTCTCTTAAAACTCAACCCAGTCAGCCGCTTGAGGTTAGATTTGAGGGTTTTCTTTGGGCGTGCGCTTTAATTATCGGTTCGGCGAGCTGAATGGTTGACGTTTACCGGATCGACGCCATTTGTGTTCACGACCCCGGTTGGAACGCGAGTCCGAATGAGTTGCAGAAGCACGAGCCTGCGCGCCCGTTCGCGGGTGATGGATGGCTCCCGGAGCCGCTCGTTCGATGCCCGAACTGGCGCCTGATCCCCCCACCGGCGATGCCGGTCCCGATCCTCACAGCTGCACGCTGAGTTTTCAGACCCCTGTATTGGGTCGCAGCATTGGGCAGCTGGTGACGTCGTTCGGCGGGTTTTTCGGCGTATGCGCCGCGATGTATGGCGCCCTCATGCTGTCTGTCTGGGCGGCGTTGCCGCTCTCGGTGGTGGCGGCCGGGTTCCTCGTGCGCATTTTCATCATCCAGCATGATTGCGGACACGGTTCGTTTTTCCGCTCGCGGCGGCTGAACGATGCGGTCGGCAGGCTGTGCAGCCTGGTGACGCTGACGCCCTATGCCCTGTGGCGCCGGCAGCACGCGGCGCACCACGGCTCCTGGAACAACCTCGACCGGCGCGCCGCGACCGGGGTCGATATCTATTCATCGTGCCTGACCGTGGCGGAATACCGCCGGCTCGGATACTGGCGCCGGAGGCTGTACCGGCTGACGCGTCATCCCTTCGTTTCGAACATTCTCGCTCCGCCAATGATTTTCATGCTGCTGTATCGGGTGCCGTTCGATACGGCAAAGGGCTGGTGGCGCGAGCGAAGGGCCGTGTTTCTGACCGACGCCGCGCTTGTTGTCCTGATCGCCGGGGCGGGGCACCTTCTCGGCTACGATCGGGTCGCCCAGGTCCAGCTGCCGATCATGGTCTTCGCGTCGATCGCCGGCGTCTGGCTGTTCTCGATCCAGCACCGCTTCGAGCAGACGCTGTGGTCGTCCGGCGCCGCCTGGAATTTCAGCGCCGCCGCGCTGCGCGGCTCCTCCCATCTCGACTTGCCGCCCATTCTGCGATGGTTTACCGGCAATATCGGGTTCCACCATGTGCATCATCTCAATCCGCGCATCCCGAACTACCGTCTCAGGGAGTGTCACGACGGGGCGGCGATCCTGCAAACCGCGCCGCGGCTGACGCTCGGCAGGGCCCTCGGCACGCTGCGGTTTGCTTTATGGGACGACGATCTCGGGCGGATGGTGCGGTTTGCCGCGGCAAACCCGGGTGCAAGCGCGCGCGGCGTCAGGGAGCCTGCGGGGCGCTGACGCCGATCTGATCGGCGAGACGCACGAGCTGCGCGACACCGGTCGCCTGCATCTTTCGCATGACCTGCCGGCGATGCATCTTGACGGTCATCTCGCTGACCCCGAGCTCGCCGGCAATCTGCTTGTTGAGCCGGCCGGCGACGACCAAGGACAGCACCTGGCGCTCGCGCGCGGTCAGCATGTCGAACCGGCCGCGCAGCTCGGCCAGGCGTATTTCACCGGCGCGGCGGGCGCGGTCCGCCTCCAGCGCCGTCCCGACCGCGTCGAGCAGGTCCTGATCGCGGAACGGCTTGGTCAGAAACTCCACGGCGCCCGCCTTCATCGCGCGGACCGACATCGGGATGTCGCCGTAGCCGGTGATGAAGATGATCGGGAGCCGGGTGTTGGCGTCCCCCAGGTCGCGCTGCATATCGAGACCGCTGCGCCCTGGAAAGCGGACATCGAGCACGATGCAGCCGGGCCGGTCGGGGCGGGCGCTCTGCAGGAACTCCTGAGGCGAGGCGAACAGCTCGACCTCGAACCCGACCGATTTCAGCAGATTGTCGAGCGCCTTGCGCATCGACGCATCGTCATCGATGACGACGATCCTGGGTTGCTGCTCGGTCGTTGCGCTGCGCTGCTGCATCCGCCTAACTCAAGGTTCTTTCCAACATCTCAATGTGCGTCCTGGATATAGGCACGCCCGTGGCCGGCGAACACCGCGTTGAAGTCGCGCACCGCGGCGCGCGGTCCTTGCGGATATGACCAGATCGCGCCGATCACCGCGAGAAAATCGGCCCCGGCTGTGACCAGAGGCCCGCAATTCTCCTGGGTGATCCCGCCGATCGCGCAGCACGGCACAACGGTCGTCTCCGCCCAGTCGCGCAGCACCTCGGGCGTCGCGCGAAATTTCGCGCCGGCCTTGGTCATGCTCGGAAAGAAGGCGCCGAACGCGACGTAATCGGCGCCGGCTTCGGCGGCGACCACCGCGCGGTGCCGGCTGTCGCCGCAGGTCACCCCGACGATGCGGTCGGGGCCGAGGAGGCGGCGCGCCTCGGCATAGGGCATATCCTCCTCGCCGACATGCACCCCGTCGCAATCGAGCTCGGCGGCAAGGTCCGGGCGGTCGTTCATGATGAAGGCGACGCCGCGTGCTTGCGCGACCGGTTGCAGGATCCGCGCCGCGCGCCGGACCGCGGCGTCGTCGACCTCCTTCAGCCGCAGCTGCAGGCAGGCGACGTCGCCGCCGGCAAGCGCCTCCTCGAGGTCCCGGGCGAACCGATCAGGGTCGAGCGCCGGCGGCGTGATCAGGTAGAGCCGGGTGGTCGCCCGCGTCTCGTTGCGCTGCATGGTGGCCCGTGTGTCAGTGATTGCCGCGCCAGTCTGGGCCGGAAAGCCGGTTTCCCGCGTCAGTCCTTCCCTTGGTAGATCTTGATGATGCGGTTCAGCATGTCGATGGCCTCGGCTTTTGGCCGCTGGAAGGTGTTGCGGCCGATGATCGAGCCGTTGGCGCCGCCGGCATAGACCGCGCGCACCTCGTCGAGAACGCCGTCGAGGTCTTTCGCCTCGCCGCCGGAGAACACGACGATGCGCTTGCCGTTGAAGGCCGATTGCACGACGTGGCGGATCCGCGCCGCCGGGGTCGAGATGTCGATCTTCTGCTTCTCGTAGACCGCCTTTGCGGCGGCCAGCTCAAGATGGGCGGAGGGCGGCTTCACCTTGATGATGTGGGCGCCGAGCTGGGCCGCGATCTGCGCGGCGTAGGCGCAGATGTCGATCGCGGTCTCGCCCTCGCGCGACAGGTTGCCGCCGCGCGGATAGGACCAGATCACCACGGCGAGGCCGTGCGCCTTTGCTTCGCACGCCATCTCTGCGATGTCGCGCATCTGGTCGTAGGCCGAGTCGGAGCCGGGGTAGATCGTAAAACCGATCGCCGAGCAGCCGAGGCGCAACGCGTCCTTGACGCTGCCGGTGACCGCCTGGCTCGCGTTTTCCTTGGCCCGCGACATGCTGTTGGCGTTGTTGAGCTTGAGGATCGTCGGGACCTGACCGGCATAGGTCCCGGCGCCGCCCTCGATAAAGCCGAGCGGCGCGGCAAAGGCCGACAGCCCGGCCTCGATTGCCAGCTGCCAATGATAATGCGGGTCGTAGGCCGGCGGGTTCGGCGCAAAGCTGCGGGCCGGGCCATGCTCCATCCCCTGATCGACCGGCAAGATCAACAGCTTGCCGGTCCCGCCGAGCTTGCCGTGCATCAGGATGCGGGCAAGGTTCGCCTTGGTGCCGGGGTTGTCGCTCTCATAGTGGCTGAGGATCTTCGAGATGTGACCGTTGATCTTCATCGCAGCATTCCTCCTGGCGGGCCGAACTGATTTTCCTTTTTAGCAAAACCCCGCGGGCGAGGCGAGGATGAACGCGGGGTCGTTGAGTGTGCAAGAACTCCCACCATGTTGTCATCCCGGCGAAGGCCCGGCGAAGGCCGGGATCCATGCCGGGGATGGATCCCGGCATTCGCCGGGATGACAGAGGTAGGCGCTGTCGCAAATGCGCAAACGCGCCGAGGGCTAATACGAGCGAAAAATTTCAGCGCACCGTCGGCGCAGGGTGTCAGGCGTGGCAAAAAAGAACGCGCCGAGGTCGAGCATCGCCTCGGGTCGCTCGGTCAGGAGCCGGATGCCGCGTTGGCCGGCGATGTCGGCGAGGCGCTCGGCGACATTGGCACGGCCGGTGAAGATGACGCCTTCGATCCCGGCGCGGATCGCCGTCTGGGCAGCGCCGGCATCGTCGCCGCAATCGAGGAGCCCGGTCGATTGCGCCGCCGGCACGGCGTCGCGGGCCGCTGCGACCAGCGCGCCGAACCAGCCCGGCCCGGCGTAAATCCCGGCATCGGGCGCGCTGGCCAAGGTGACCGGCCGCCCGGCCTCAGCCGCCGCGCTCAGCGCCGCGACGGCGTGCGCGAGCGAGTGGATGACGATGACGGGTGGGGTGCCTGCCGGTACACGAGATTGCTTCGTCGCTCCGCTCCTCGCAATGACAACCCTTTGATGTCATTGCGAGCGATGCGAAGCAATCTCGATCAGGATGAGGCGCTACGCCATCGCGCCGAAATAGGCGGCGGCTTCGACCATCCGGTTGGAGAAGCCCCATTCGTTATCGTACCACGAGAGGACCCGCACGAAGGTCTTGTCGAGCACCTGGGTCTGCGTCACGTCGAACGTGGAACTGTGCGGATCGTGGTTGAAGTCGACCGACACGGTCGGCGCCCGGTTGATCCCGACGATGCCCTTCAATCGGTTCGACTTCGCCGCGTCCTCCATCAGCGTGTTTACTTCGTCGGCCGAGGTTTCGCGGGCCGCATCGAACTTGAAGTCGATCAGCGACACGTTGGCGGTCGGCACCCGGATCGCGGTGCCGTCGAGTTTTCCCTTTAATGCCGGCAAGACGAGCCCGACGGCGCGCGCGGCACCGGTCGAGGTCGGGATCAGCGACAACGCCGCGGCACGCGCCCGGCGCAGATCGCTGTGCAGCGTGTCCTGCAGGCTCTGGTCGCCGGTATAGGAGTGGATCGTCGTCATGTAGCCGCGATCGATGCCGATCCCCTGGTGCAGCACATAGGCAACGGGCGCCAGGCAATTGGTCGTGCACGAGGCGTTCGAGATGACCGTGTGCTCGGGCTTCAACTCGTCATGGTTGACGCCCATCACGATCGTCATGTCGGCGCCGTCGCCCGGGGCGGAAATGATGACCCGCTTGGCGCCGGCTTCGAGGTGCTTCGCCGCCGCCTCGCGCCTGGTAAAGATGCCGGTGCATTCGAGCGCGACGTCGACCCCTAGTTCCTTCCACGGCAGCTTCGCCGGGTCGCGCTCGGCGGTGACCCGGATCCTGCCGCGCCCGGCATCCATCCAATTATCGCCGGTCGTGACCTCGCCGGCGAAGCGGCCGTGCACGCTATCGTAGCGCAACAAATGCGCGTTGGTCTCGACCGACCCGAGATCGTTGATGCCGACGATCTCGAGCTCCCTGCTGGCATGTTCCAAGGCCGCGCGCATGACCAAGCGGCCGATGCGGCCAAATCCGTTGATCGCAACCCGAATTGCCATTTTCCGTCCTCCCAAATCGCGCCGCGAGAACTTGAGTTGCCCCAGTCTTACTCCCGGCTTTGCTATAGAAGCGAGCGGGCCGCCTCCGCAACTTTTTCCGCCGTGATCCCGAAATGCGGATAGAGCGCCTCGATCGGCGCCGACGCGCCGAAATCGCTCATCCCGATGAACGCCGAACGGGAGCCGAGCCAGCGGTCCCAGCCCTGGCGCACCGCCGCCTCGACCGCGACCCGGGGCGCCGCGCCGAGCACCGCGTTGCGGTATGCCTCGGGCTCGGCCTCGAACAATTCCCAGCACGGCATCGACACGACCGCGGCGCGGATGCCGTCCTTGGCCAAGGCGTCGCGCGCGTCGATCGCGATCGACACCTCGGAGCCGGTGGCGAGCAGCGTCACCTGGCGCTCGCCCGCCGCCTCGGCGAGGATATAGGCGCCGCGCGCCGAGCGGTTTTCGTTGTTCGCCCCTGGGTTCACCCCTGGGTTCGCCGCTGGGCCGGGTTCGGTGCGCAGCAGCGGCAGGCCCTGGCGGGTCAGCGCCATGATCGAGGGCGCATGCCGATGCTTGAGGGCGAGCGCCCAGCACTCGGCGGTCTCGACCGAATCGGCCGGGCGGAACACCATAAGCCGCGGCATCGCCCGCAGCGCTGCGAGATGCTCGATCGGCTGGTGGGTCGGGCCGTCCTCGCCGAGCCCGATCGAATCGTGGGTCATCACATAGATGACGCCGATCTCCATCAGCGCCGACAGCCGGATCGACGGCCGCGCATAATCGGTAAACGTCAGAAACGTGCCGCCATAGGGGATGAGGCCGCCATGCGCGGCGATGCCGTTCATCGCCGCGGCCATGCCGTGCTCGCGCACCCCGTAGCGGATATAGCGGCCGGAGAAATCGCCGGGCCGCACGTCTGTCACGTCCTTCGCCCTGGTGTTGTTCGACGGGGTCAGATCGGCCGAGCCGGTGATCAGCTCAGGCACCGCCGGAACCAGAACATCGAGCACCGCGCCCGACGACTGGCGGGTCGCCAGCTTGGCGTTCTTGGCGCGGAAATCGTTGCAGAGACCGGCGATCAGGCTGTCGAAATTGGCCGGCAACTCGCCTTTTTGGCGGCGCAGGAACTCCGCGCGCTGGTCGGGTGGGGCGGCGGCGAGGCGCTGTTCCCAGGCGCGCCGCACGGCGGCGCCGCGGTCGCCGGCTTCGCGCCATTGCGCGCGGATGTCGTCGGGCACGACAAACGCGGGAAATTCCCAGCCGAGCCGCTCCCTGGCGCCCTTGATCTCGTCGGCGCCGAGCGGGCTGCCATGCGCGCCGGCGGTCCCGGCCTTGGTCGGGGCGCCGTACGCGATGATCGTGCGGCAGGCGATGAGGCTCGGCCGGTCGCTCGCCTGGGCGCGACCGATCGCGGCGGCGATCGCGTCGTGATCGAGGCCGTCGATGCGCTCGGCGGCCCAGCCATGCGCCTCGAACCGCGCGATCTGGTCGTCCGATACGGCGAGGCTGGTCGGCCCGTCGATCGTGATCGAATTGTCGTCCCACAGGACGATCAGCTTGTTGAGCTGCAAATGCCCGGCGAGCGACAGCGCCTCGTGGCTGATGCCCTCCATGAGGCACCCGTCGCCGCAGAAGACATAGGTGTGGTGGTCGACGAGTTCGCCGCCGAACTGCGTCGCGAGCAGGCGTTCGGCGAGCGCCATGCCGACCGAATTGGCGAGGCCCTGGCCGAGCGGCCCGGTGGTCACCTCGATGCCGGTCGCGAGGCCCCGCTCGGGATGGCCGGCGGTGCGGCTGCCCAGCTGGCGGAAATGCTTCAGCTCGTCGAGCGTCATGTCGGGATAGCCGAGCAGGTGCAACAGCCCGTAGAGCAGCATCGAGCCGTGCCCGTTCGACAAGACGAAGCGGTCGCGGTCGGGCCAGTCCGGCGCCGCCGGGTCAAAGCGCAGGAACTGGGTGAACAGCACCGTCGCGATGTCGGCCATCCCCATCGGCATGCCGGGGTGGCCCGATTTTGCCTGCTCGACGCCATCCATCGCGAGCGCGCGCAAAGCATTCGCCATGCGGCGCAGCTTTGGGTTGGCGGGCGGGGGGAGGGGGGCAAGAGCTGTGTTCATGGGGCGCCAATCTAAGCGTGCATCGCGTCATCCGCAAACGCCACGCGAGGTCCCCCGTCCCAGCGGCTGATTGGCTGATCTCGGGCAGAGGCGGTCATCCACGCTCAGCGGCTGTGCCATCCATTCCAGCGGTAGTGGCAATACAGCAGAACCGGCAGCCACAGCGCGATGAACCCATCGGAGAAGATCGTCAG
>Ga0326597_10014237_pt1 | contig 10426 bp, 3 predicted proteins | sample RVTome_12_FD_203789 | JGI IMG/M metagenome (GOLD analysis project Ga0326597, IMG submission 203789) | Soil microbial communities from uranium-contaminated site in the Upper Colorado River Basin, Wyoming, United States - RVT100D185 | ecosystem: Environmental > Terrestrial > Soil > Contaminated >... | reverse complement strand
CAGGTGACGGGCGTCGAGGATCCCGTCGACCTCCTGACGGCCGATCCGATCGTCGCCTACCCATGGCTCAGCCGGTTCAGCCTCTGTCACCCACTCAGCGTCCCCGACATTGCCGCCGGGACGCGCGAGCTCGCCGTGACGGTGGGTCCGGAAGGCCTCGATCCCCAGCGCGGCCAACGGCTGATCGTCGGTGCCGGCGGAGCGCCGGACAGCTGGGACAAGGCCCAGATCGTCGTCATCGACTCGGTCCGCCAGCGGCTGGGCGAGACGCTCGTCACGGTCCGGGGCAACCTCCGCCAGGTCGCACCCGCGCACGAGCTCATGGCCTACCGCATCGGTCGGTCCTTCCGGCACTTCGGGCACAACGCCCCGGAGATGTGGATCACCGAGGTGGGACAGAAGGCCGTGACGAACAGGGTCGACTTCGATCGGGAGCTCGCCACCGCAACGACCCGGGGGACCAGCGGCCGGGCGAACCTCGATGCAGTCGAGATGCCGCTCGACGGCGGCGTCGACGACCTCACGTCCGGCACGACCCTCATCTGCCAGGTGACCCCGCCGGCCGCGTCGGCGAAGCTGATCCGGCCGGAACCGGAGGTCTATCGCCGACAAGCGACGGCCATGCCCTCGTTCTTCGGCGGTGGCGGCGGCTCGCTCGGCGGAATGATCGAGGCGATCGTCGCCCAGGTGGAGGAGCAGGTTGCGGCGGCCGGCGCGAACCAGCCGGCGCCGCAATCGAGCGCGCCGGCCCAGACCGCAAGCTCGTCGCAGGCATCGACAGCGAACTCGAATCTGATCCAGCAGGGGGTCTACGGCAACACAGTGGATGAGGGGGTCACCCAACACCTGCGAATTGGCGATACGCCGCGGACCGTCGTCCGGGTCGTCGACGCGATCCGCCAGACGTCGCTGACGTGGGGCTCCGTGACGGGATCCAGCGCGGTGGTGAGCATCGATAGGCGCATCACGACCGAGAGCGACTACGCCGACATCCGGAACATCCAGTTCCACGAGGCGACCAGCCCGGAGCTGCGACTGCAGGCCGTCGCCGTCCCGACGGGGGACGCGCGAGGCAACCTGGTCGGCTTCGTCGGAACGGCGGCGGAAGCGGCCACCCTGGCGGGCCGCCGGCTGCTCCTCGTCCCGCCGGCCGGCGCGCCGACGACCGTCACGGTCCAGAGCGTGGAGCCCGCATCGGCGCTCGCCGCAGACGCCCGCCGGCTGCGGCCGGTCAAGCTCGACTCAGCGGTGGATTACGCCGCCTTCGGGCCCGAGGAATCGTCGGTCGTCGTGCACGGTAACGTGGTCGACGCGACCCAGGGCAAGCGCGAGCGCGAGGAGTCAATCGGAAGCGGCGATGCCCGGATCCCGTTCCAGACCATGGAGCTCCCGAAGGCGCCGCTGACCTACCTCACCCGCCCCGGCGAGACCCCGCCGGAGACGCCAGAGCTCGACGTGTTCGTCAGCGGCCGGCGCTGGCGGCGCGTGGCCTCCCTCTTCGGCCTCGCGCCCGGCGACGAGGTCTATATCGTCCGCGAGGACGACGAGGGCCGCTCGTGGGTTCAGTTCGGAGACGGCAGGACCGGTGCGCGCGTCCCGTCGGGCACGGGCAACGTCGTCGTCCGGTATCGCAGCGGAGTCGGCGCGTTCGGACCGCCGCGGCCCGACACGTCTGTCCAGGCCGTCGGCCGCCTCGAGCGGCTCGACAAGGTCCGCCTGCCGGGCCAGATGACCGGCGGCGACCAGCCCGAGGGCAGCGACAGCGCCCGCGTCGCGGCGCCGGGCAAGGTCCAGAGCCTCGATCGGCTGGTGAGCCTCCGCGACTTCGAGACGGAAGCCCTCGCGATCGCGGGCGTGTCCCGGGCGAGCGCCGCGTGGCGGCTCGTCGACAACGTGCCGGCCGCGGTGGTCACGATCCTGATGGACACCGGTCGCGAGACCGAGATCGACCAGGTCCGGGGGATCGTCGCCCAGGCCGACCGGCGGCGCGGCGCCTCGCGGTTCCCCGTGATCGTGGTCGGCGGCCAGCGGCGGTTCTTCGCCCTCGACCTCCGGGTCGCGACCGATGGCAGGCTTCGCGAGGCCGAGGTTGTCGACGCGATCCGCGCGGCCCTCGAGGTGGCCGGGATCGACGATGAGGTCGACGGCTCGGCCGGTCGGACCTTCGGCGAGCGGGAATACGCGACCCGCCTCGAAGGCCAGGTCCAGAACGTCGCCGGCGTCACCTGGGTCCGCGTCGAGAGCATGCGACTGCTCGGTCTGTCGCTCCAGGTGCTGCCGGGGCACATGCGCGGCAGCCGCCGGTCGGTGGGGATCGCGCGCGTCGATCTCGCCGCGAGGATTCACCTCGTCGATGGGCTTGGTCGGGCCTCGCCCACCAGAGTCCTGACTCCGGGAGCCGACGGCATCCTCGCCCTTCGAAGCGCGGATCTCACCGTGGCCCTCGTCGCGGCTCCGCCCGAGGGCGATCGATGACGACCCGCCTCATGCCGCTTTTCGAGCGCCTGCCGGAGATCCACCGGACGCGCGACGGGGACCCCGAGCGACATCAGCTCAAGGCGTTCCTCGGTCTCATCGACGAGGCTTTCTCGGCGATCCACGACGACATCTGGCACCTCTACGACGACCTCTTCGTCGAGACCGCGTCGGACTGGGCCATTCCGTACATCGGCGACCTCCTGGGAACGACCCATCTGGCCGGCGAGCCCTGGACGATCCGCGCCGACGTCGCCGACACCATCGCCCTGCGCCGGCGCAAGGGAACGCTGGCGGCCATCGAGCTGCTGACCTTCGACCTGACCGGGTGGGGGATCCATGCCGTCGAGCTCCGCGAGAACCTCGCCTGGAGCCAGCACCTCAACCACCTCCGGCCGGACCTCGCAAGCGGCCTCGGGGTTGGCGGGCCTGGCGGGCCTGGCCCCGGCCTCGCCGCACCGCAGTGGGGCGGGACGGTCACCCTGCGGGACCCCGCCGTCCTGAGCCTGATCGGGACCCCGTTCGACCCCTTCGCCCACCTGGCGGATGTCCGGCCACCGACGACCGGCGCGATCCGCTACAACCTGCCGAACCTCGCGATCTTCCTGTGGCGGCTCGTGCCGTACCGGGTGAAGGAGTCGCGGCCGGGGACGATCGCCGTCCGGACACCGACCCTGGGCTCGGGTGCCCCTCCGAACGCCGCCAAGCGCCTGGTAGCGCTCGACGTCGATCCGCTCGGCCGCCCGATTCGGCTGTTCAATGGCGGTGGCGCGTCGCGCAGCCAGCGGTTGGGCTGCTGCGAGCCCGGCGAAACGGAGACCAGCTCCCTCACGGAGCTCGACCAGGCGCCCGGGCCAATCCTGCCGGCTCGCCTGACGGACGACACGCCGGCCGGGCATCCGGAGGCGTATGTCTCGGTCGACGCGTATGACGCCTCGAGCGGTTCCATCGTCCGCGATCTCCCCGAGGCGCTCCAGCTGCATGTGCCCCGCGACCGGTTCCCCGATGAGCCCTGGCAGTTCCGCGGTGCCAACCTCTGTGCCTGGGAAGCCGGCCTGGATGCCCCGCTCCTCGATCGGGAGATCGCGATCGACCCGGTCATCGGGCGGGTGCTGATCGGCGTAGCCAAACCGGGCGAGGCCGCCGCCCTTCGCCGGCAGCTCCTCGTCCCCTTCACCTACGGCGCCGTCGGTCCGGTCGGCGCTCATCCGGTCCAGCGCGACGAGGCGCCCGAAGACTGGAACGAGGAGCCGGTCACGATCGTGTCCGTTCGCCACGACACGTCGACAACCGCTCTCCAGGACGCGCTCGGCGGACTCGACGCGATCAAGGCGCCGATGGTCATCGAGATCGAGGACAGCTACGTCCACGACCTTGACCTGGCGGCCGTCGCTGGAACGAAGACCGAGGCCGGCGGGCCGAACCTGGTCCTGGGCCGGACGGTGATCATCCGAGCGGCCGACGGGCACCGCCCGATCATCCGGCTCAAGCGACCACTGCGGGTCCGACCGGCGGAGGTCGTCGCCGCGCCGCCGGCGAAACAGGGCGATGTGGACGCCCGGAACGACCACCTGGAGCTCCACCTCCAGGGCCTGTTCCTGACCCGCGGCAAGGGGTTCCCGGCCGGCGATCCACTCGTCGCCCGCGTCGCGCTCAACGCGCTCGTCATCGACGGCTGTTCGCTCGATCCGGGCGGACACCGCCAGCTGGATGGAACGCGAGCTCCGCTCCTGCCCTCGATCGACCTCCGGACCGACCATGGCTTCCCCGCCAAGTCCGAGGAGGCCACCGCGTTCGGCCAGACCCCACGGGTCGAGATCCGCTCATCGATCGTGGGCGCGATCCGGGCCGACGACGACTACGAGCTCGAGATCGTCGATTCGATCGTCGACGCGGGCACGGGCCCCGCGGATCCGGCGTCCGTCCTGGCGATCGGATCGGCCACCGACCCGATCAACGACTGGGGCGCCCCGCTGAACGTCGACCGGGCCACGTTCCTCGGCCCGGTCCGCGTCGAGCGCATCGCGCCGGACCGGCCGGAGAAGGCCGGTTTCGCTCGCGGCGGCATCTGGACGCACGCGCTGCAGGTCCACGACGACCAGCACGGCTGCATCAAGCTCAGCCGGTTCGCCGGCGTCGGCGATCGCCTGCCGCAGAACGTCGAGTGCGTCTCCGGCGAGGGGGCCCGGCTGCGGTTCGTCAGCATCGCCTTCGGCGATGCGGCCTACGGCCAGCTCGCCCGGACATGCGACTTCCGGATCCTCGAGCGCGGGCCGGACGACGACGAGATGGGGGCCTACGGCCGCCTCCGCGAAGCCCACAAGTGGCGAAATCTGCAGATCCGGTACCGGGAGTTCATGCCACTCGGCATCCGCCCGCTGTTGATTCCAGCGACGTAGGGGAGAGCACCATGGTCGAGCTGGGCGATTTCTCGCGAGCCCTGACGGAGCGCTGGGCCGGCGTTCTCTTCCAGCAGGGCCGAGTGACGCTGGACACCGATGCCACGGCCCAGACGCTGATCACCGTCGACTGGCAGGACGCCGCAGCGTCCGACATCATCGGCTCGGGAGTCGCCGCGATCCCTGCCGACGATCGGGATGCCTTCCTCGTTCAGACCGCCGCGATCATCAACGGCGCCGTGACGTTGCAGGTCCAGCCCGGTCGGTCGTGGGTCAACGGCCGCCTCGTCCGGATCGAGTCGGACGCGCCTGTGCTGCGGACCGCGACGTACCTTGGCCCACCATTCCGGGATCCGCTGGACACGGTCGACTCGATCCGTCCCGGCGTCCGCGACGCGGTCGTGCTCGAGGTTTGGCGCGAGGCGGTCAGCGGCTTCCAGGAGCCTGATGAGCTCATCGAACCGGCCCTCGGCGGGCCCGACACGAGCGAGCGCCTGCGCACGGCCTTCGCGCTCCGCCTGCTCCGGCTGGAGGCGGGGGAGACGTGCGAGTCCGTCCCCGATCGGCTGATCGACGACGTCCCGACGCGCGGCCGGCTGACGGTCGAGCTGGAGCCGCAGGTCGTGATCGGCGGCGATTGCCCGGTGGTCGAGGGCGGCGGGTACAGCGGCTTCGAGCACAGCCTCTACCGGGTCGAGATCGCCAGGACGAAGGCCGGCGCGCCGAAGTTCAAGTGGTCGCAATTCAACGGCGGGCTCGTCGGCCGCGCCTTGTTCGACGCCATTGCGCTCCGGGCCACGATCACGGCGAACCTCGCCGCGATCGCCTCATCCGGTCTCGACTCGTTCTACCTCGAGGCGATCCGCTTCGACGAGATGACGGGTCGCTGGGAGGTCGAGTATGGAGCCACCGTCACGCTCGGGGACGAGAACCAACTCGTCCTGCCCGCGACGTCCACCTTCGGCGACATCCCCGGCGGCACCGAGCCGGTCTTCATCCGGCTCTGGAACGGCATCGAGCGTCTCGCGGCCTATCCGTCCGCCGCCGGCCCCGTCCCGTTCCGTGACGGCATCCAGCTCGCCTTCGACCCGCCGGGACCCACCCGCCGCTACACGGCAGGCGACTACTGGACCTTCCCGGTCCGGGCCGGCGACATCGAGAACGTCGGGCCATTCCCGACCGACGCGCCGCCGGAAGGGCCTGTCTACCAGCGCGTGCCGATCGCGATCCTCAACTGGGGCAATCTCAGCCTCATCGATCAACCGGGCGCCATCGAGGACTGCCGGCGGATCTTCAACCCGCTGACCCGCCTCGACACGTGCTGCTCGTTCCGGGTCGGCGACGGCCTGACGAGCCACGGCGAGTTCGAGTCCATCCAGGAGGCGATCGACCATCTCCCCGCCGAAGGGGGCGAGATCTGCGTCCTGCCCGGGACGTACCGCGAGAACGTCCGGATCGTCATGCGGCGCAACGTGACGATCTCGGGCTGCAGCGGTCGGAGCGTCGTCGTCGGCCAGGCGCCGCAGGAAGGCGAGCCACGGCCGGTCTTCCACGTCGTGAACTCGCAGGGCGTGAGGATCTCCGGCCTGGCCGTCCGCGCCCAGACCGAGGGCGTCGGGATCCTCGTCGAGGACAACGTGGTCGAGATCCTCGACCGCGGCCGCGACGTCGGCGCAACCGGGTCCACCACCGACATCACCCTGACCGACCTGCTCGTGTCGGCCGCCGCCCGGCCGGCGATCGAGGTCCACGGTGCCCGCAACGTCACGATCCGCGAAGACGTCATCGATATGGCCGACGTCCGGACGGAGTGGCCCGCGATCTTCTTCCAGGGCGAGGATGGGCTCATCGAGCGCAACGTCGTCCGGGTCCGCAAGCGCGTCCGGCTCGACCGACTGCCGCTCGGGAACCTCGGCCGGCTGTTCCTCGCCTCGCCCGTCAAGACGGCGGTCATGATGGTGAAGGGCCCCGAACCCGCCGAGCCTACCCCGGCCGAGCCCGCCCCAGCCGAGCCCACGCCGGGAGTCCCGCCCTCGGCGACCCGTCTCTCCTCGGCCGGCGCCGGCACGACCGTCTCCGCGTCGTTCGCGGCGACGGCCGCGACCCACATCCTGGGCGTCGCGCCGGGCACCGGCCCGGCCGGCCTCGCGCCGGAGCCCACGGCACCGGCCGCCATGGTCGCGTCGCCGGCCGCGTTCATCCCGCCGAAGGTCGGTCCGAGCATCGTCGACACGTTGTTCGCCGCGCCCGGCGTTACCGCACGCCTGGGCCTCGGCGGCATCCAGATCGGCGGGCTGTCCGAGCGTGTCCGCGTCGTCGAGAACTTCGTCCAGGGCGGCGCCGGCAACGGCATCACGCTGGGCTCCGTCCGCCTCGTGACCCGGCGCGGGATCGATCTTCGCCGCCGGATCGGCTGGTTCATCGACGTCGACGACGACGGCGGCCCGTGCCTGCCCGGGCACATCCTGATCCCGGACCCGCCCCAGGACTCGCCACCGGAGACGCCGATCCCGGTGCCGGCTGGCGCGCTCCGCGAAATCGTCATCGAGCGCAACCAGATCTTCGATGCCGGCCTCAACGGCATCGGCGTCGTCGGCTTCTTCGCGCTGACCGACTTCTTCGGATTCCGTCGTGTCATCAGCGTCGAGCGGCTGCGGATCGACAGCAACGAGATCAAGCGCTGCCTGACCCGGCCGGTCGCCCCGGCGACCGATGTGACGATCGACGCCCAGGGGTTCGGTGGCATCGCCCTCGCGGACGTCGACGGCCTCGCGATCCGGCAGAACATCATCGAGGACAACGGCTCGGACTATCTCGATCCCATTTGCGGCGTCTTCGTCCTCCACGGTGAAGGCGTCGAGATCGCCGACAACCGCATCGTGAACAACGGTGCGCCCACCGCCGCGCCGCCGGCCAACGCCCGACCCGGCCGTCGCGGCGGCATCCACCTCGTTCTGTGCTCGGCCCCGATCGGCCAGAGCGTCGGCCTCCTCGCCCAGATCCTCGGCCTGGGGCGGCAGGACGGAACGGCCGCTCTTCGCGTCAGGGACAACATCGTCTCTGCGCCGCTCGGCCAGGCCTTGACCGCGACGGCCAACGGCCCCGTCTTCGTCCACGGCAACACGTTCACGAGCCTCGGCATCGCGCCCCGGCCCGAGCCGCTCCGCAGGGGGCTGTTCGGGGCGTGCGTCACGATCTTCAACCTTGGTCGTTCCGCGGAGGAGCACTCGACGCCGAAGTACTTCGCCGCACTCGCCTTCGCCAAGGTCTTTCCGAAGTTCGAGCTCGCGACCGATGTGAACAAGGTCAAGCTCGACGTCGGTCTGCGCCCGGCGGGAGTCGAGGCCACGTCGATCGCCCCCGGGATCGTCCAGTTCAGCGACAACCAGTGCCTCTTCATGGCGTCGCTTCTCCGGCCGCCGATGAAGCTGGGCCGCTTCCCGTTCGACCTCTTCACGCTGGAGGGTCTGTCAGCGATCACCACGGTCGGGACGGCAGCCGCGAGCGGCGAGGAAGCGCCCGCGTTGGCCGGCGGGGCCGGCCTGGCGGGCGGCCTCGCCTCTGCGACGCACGCGGCGACCGCCGCGACAGGCGCCGGGCTCTCGGGCGCGACTGTCGACGCGGGAACCGCGGCCGCCACGGCCGCGGCGCCGGCGATGTCCTCCGCGGGAGCGCCGGCGGCCTTCACCGCCGCGTCACCCGGGTTCACCGCGGCGCTGGGGGATCAGCCGGTCGCCGGCGCGGTGGTCGATCCGGCGTCCCCGCATCTCGCCGGCGTGATCGGCAGCAAGCCGTTCGGCGAGTACTCGCGGGCACTCCCGGAGTACCTCGAGGCCGAGCCTGTGCCACTCGAGATCGTCGGCGAGCTCCTCGAGCGGCCGTTCAAGCCGTTGTCGCCGGGCTCCCCGGGGATCGTCCACCCGGAGATCAACCCGGGCGCGGTCGTGCCCCTGAACCTCTCGCTCCGGCTCACTTCGATCAGCATCTCCAGCCTCGACGACATCGGGATCCACGACAACCAGTGCCTGACGACGATTCCGGAGGGCACGCTCCTGGCACAGCTGTTCGCCTACGGCGACTCCGTCCGGGCGACGGCAAACCGGTTCAAGGAGGGTCCGTCGGACGCGATCTTCTCCGCGATCACGCTCGGCGGTACGAACGTGACCGCGCACAATGAGGCAACCCATTGCCTGGTGGTCCGGCCAATCCCGCTCACCGGCCGGACGATCGACGGTCCGAACATCGTCGTTGTCACCGGCGCCGAGCGGCAGTACTGCCTGCGGTTCGAAGCGGCCTTCGGCGACTTCGGCAAACTGGGAGGCTGAAATGACCGACGACGAGATCACGGTCGAAGCGCTCTCGAAGGCGATGGCCGACGGGATCGAGGACGGCGACGTCACGCGGGCGCGGGGCTTGTCCAGCCTCCTCGACATCCGGCTCGCCCGGCTGGACGGGCTCCGTCGCGAGCTCGACCTCCGGCGCTTGGCCGACGATGCGGATCCGCGGCTCGCCGTCCTCCAGCAGCGCCTGGCCTCGGACGAACTCGTCGTCCGGGCCCTGGACCAGGAAGCGCTCCGCGCAGCGTCGACGCCGGCCACCGCCGTGGAAGACGCCGCCACGATCCAGGGCCGGCTGGTCACCGACACGGGGGAGGTCCCCGACGGGGCCCGAGCTCGCATCCGCGATGGATCGGGCCGGTTGGTTCCGGGCGTCGAGGGCACGGTCGACAAGGGTGGGGGCTTCCATCTGAAGCTCCCGCTTGCCGGGGGGTCCAAGCTGGACCTCAGCACCATCACGGTGGTCCTGGCGGACACGAGCGGCCGCGAGCTGGCGCGCGACGACACGCCGATCGTTCCTCGAGCGGGGTTCGTGGAGTACCGCGAGATCGCGTTGCCGGTGAAGGGCCGCGCCGCAGCGACAGGCGCGGCCGGCGCCGCGGGTGGCGCGGGCGTCGCAGGTGACGCAGGGGCTGCGGGTGGGACCGCCGGCACAGATACGGCAAAGCCGCGCCGAGGGGCCACCGCTCGCGGCGGGACCAGGACAACGACGAAGCCGACGGCGGCCGCGCGGACGAAGCCCGCCGGAGAGGCTGCTGCGGGGAGCGGCACGACAGCGCCGGCCAAGCCGAAGGCAACCACCGGGCGGACGACGCCGGCCAAGCCGAAGGCGACCGGACGGACGACCGTCACGCGCGCCACCGGAACGGCGGGCGGCACCGTGCGGCGCGCCAGCAGTGGCGGTACCACGACGGGCGGCACTGGCCGAGCCGCCGGATCGGCCCGAGGACCTGGCACCGGTCGCGCGCGGACCACCCGCCGGCGAACCAACCCGACCTGACCGCATGACCGCCGCCCCCGCGCCGGCCGCCCCGACCCCGACTCGGGTCACCGGCCACGACCGCGCGGCGACACCTGCCGCCCCGGTCATCCGGCGCGAGCCGGCCGAGGATCCGCTCGGCTCCCAGACGACGGGCCAGTGCGCCTGCGGCGGCGGCTGTCCCGACTGCCTCGGCGATCTCGGCGTCCAGCCGAAGCTCCTCGTCGGTGCCCTCG
>Ga0326597_10014236_pt1 | contig 10426 bp, 5 predicted proteins | sample RVTome_12_FD_203789 | JGI IMG/M metagenome (GOLD analysis project Ga0326597, IMG submission 203789) | Soil microbial communities from uranium-contaminated site in the Upper Colorado River Basin, Wyoming, United States - RVT100D185 | ecosystem: Environmental > Terrestrial > Soil > Contaminated >... | reverse complement strand
ACCATGTCCGCTTGGCGTGGCCAAAGTCGGCGACCGCGACCCAGTCGTCGGCCCCGCAGATCACCGCGCACAGCGTGATCACCAGAATGTCTTCCAGCGCATGGCGGCGCGTGCGCCGCACGCGCGGTTCCGGCACGCGGCGGAAGTGGGCGGCGATCGACGACGGAACGGGCTCGGACATGGCACCTCACAGTGCCCTCCCCTGTACCATACGGCCGATCGGAGTACAAGCCCCTATTAGATGCGATTGCCCTGGTGGGGTACCGAGCCTGACTTGCAATGACGTGGGAATTCTGGCATAAGGGCCGCGTGAGCGATGTGCGGACGCGCGGTCGTGTGAGAATATCGGGAATCATCGACGAGCTGATACGCGTGTGTGAGCACAGCTCGTCGGCGCGGTCTCGGCAGCAGGGCGATTCTGACGGCGCCGCTCCACCCTCGACGCCAGTATCGCCGTACTTCAGTTGTAGGCCTCACGACACTGACCCGGTTTCCGAGTGACGAGGAATCAGCTATGAGTCTAATCGAGTTGAACGTCAACGGTCGCAGACACACCGTGGACGTCGATCCCGGAACCCCGCTCCTGCATGTGCTGAGTGACGACCTCGGGCTGACCGGGCCGAAGTTCGGGTGCGGCCTGTCTCAGTGTGGGTCCTGCACGGTGATCGCCGGCGACCGGGCTATCCGGTCGTGCGTCACGTCCGCGGAGAGCGTGGGCGACGTCGAGATCACCACGCTGGAGGGACTAGGCACGCCGGAGAATCCGCACCCGATTCAGCAGGCGTTCATCGATGAGCAGGCCGCACAGTGCGGGTTCTGCCTGAGCGGCGTGATCTTGACTTCGAAAGCCTTCTTGGATCGGACTCCGACGGCGACGGAGACAGAGATCAAACAGGCGTTGGGGGGCGTTCTGTGTCGGTGTTTCACCCACACGCGGATGCTGCGCGCCATCAGGCGATACGCGGAGCAGGTCTCGGCATGAGGACGAAGGCATCGTCCGAAGCCACCAAGGACATCCCGATGACGGTCGACGCGCTGGCCGCGATCGAGCGTGCAGGGTTTTCCCGCAGGCGTTTTCTCAAAGGCTCGGGTGCGTTGATCGTCGGCTTCAGTGTGTCGCAGCTGGTCGGTGATCTCGGAATCGCTCCCAGCTCGGTCGCGGCGCAGCGTCTCGACGGCGCGAGCAGCGATTGGCTCGACGCGTGGATCGCGGTTGCGGAGGACGGCCACGTCACCGCGTACACGGGCAAGTGTGAGTTCGGTCAAGGTATCTATACGGCTCAGACGCAACTGATCGCTGAAGAGCTCGCCGTGCCGTTCGACCGCATCACGCTGATTCAATGTGACACCGCCCGGTGCCCGGATCAGGGCACGACCTCGGGCAGTCAGTCGCACCCCACGAATTTCAATCAGGGGAGTCTGGCTCTGGCCGCGGCAACGGCTCGAGAAAGGTTGCTCGGCATGGCGTCGGTGCGTCTTCGCGTGCCCGTGGCACAGCTCATCGCCAGCGAAGGTGTGATCAGCGTGCAGGGTGACCCGTCCACGACGGTGGCGTACGGTGCCCTGATTGGAGGGAGAGAGTTCCGGATGAGGCTGAGCGGAGCTGCGATGCGGAAGCGTCCGCGCGAGTGGACGGTGCTCGGCACCTCGGTGCCGCGAGTCGATATTCCGGCGTTGGCCACCGGCCATTTCGAGTACGTGCACAACCTTCGTGTGCCCGACATGCTGCACGGACGGGTGGTCCGACCGCCAGCGGTTGGTGCCACGCTCCGCAGCGTGGATGAAAGCTCGGTTCGTGAGATGCCCGGCTTCGTGAAGGTAGTCGTCAAACAAGACTTCGTCGGGGTCGTCGCCGAGAAGCCATGGCAGGCCGTGAGGGCTGCACGGCAGCTGAAGGTCGCGTGGAGTCCCGGCACCGGGCTGCCGGCACACAGTAGCTTCTATGAGTACCTTCGGAATCAGAAACCGACCCGGGACACGCTGCTCGTCGACTCGAAGGATGTGGATGAGAAGTTCGCTCAAGCCGCCCACACCGTCACGGCGACTTACTATCACCCGTATCAAATGCACGGCTCAATTGGCAGCTCGTGCGCCGTTGCGCACGTCAACGGCGACCAGGCAACCGTCTGGTCGGCCTCACAAGCCGCCTACGCGCAGAAGACGACGGTGGCCGCGCTGCTCGGGCTGCCGCGTGAGAACGTGCGCATCATCTACACGATGGGTTCCGGCTGTTACGGGATCAACGGCGCCGATGCCGTGACGTACGATGCGGCGCTGCTGTCTCAGGGCGTTGGCAGACCGGTTCGGGTCCAGCTCTCGCGACAAGACGAGATGGCCTGGGAGAACTACGGCGTCCCGTTCGTTATCGATCAACGGATTGCCATAGACGCCAACGGCGACATCATTGCGTGGGATTACGAGTCCTGGTCTGCGGAGCTGGGCGGTCGACCGGGCAATCCCAACCCAATGAATCCAGCCAGTGTCGTGACCGGTATGTTGGCCGGCTTTGAGCCGCCGGCGTTTGTACCGCGGTCGCCGGCACCTGATCCGACGGGCAGTTTTCAGAACCGCCGTAACGACGTGCCGTCGTACCTGGCCGGTTGCATCGGCGGTAATTGCGGTGGCACTGGCACGATCAAGAGCGAACGGTTACTGTCACATATCGGCAGGTCACTGTTCTGGACCGGACCATTGCGATCCCCCAACCGGCTGCAGAACACGTTTGCTCATGAGTGCATCATGGATGAAGCGGCGGCGCTGGCGAAGGCCGATCCGCTGGAGTATCGGTTGCGCCACCTGGCCGATCGCCGGCTGATGGGGGTCCTGAATGCGGCCGCCAAGGCGGCCAACTGGGACGCGCGTCCTTCGCCCGGGCCGAACCGGAGCAGAACCGGGATCGTGAGCGGCCGCGGTATCGCGTGCGTGCTGTACGAGGGCGACAACGGATACGGAGCGATGGTGGCCGAAGTCGATGTCGACCAAGGAACTGGTCAAGTTGTCGTGAAGCGGCTCGTGATCGGCCAGGACTGCGGGCCTGTTTCCAACCCAGACGGCATCAGGAACCAGGCCGAAGGCGGAGCCCTGCAGGGCATGAGCCGTGCGCTCATGGAAGAGGTGACGTGGGACGATGAAAAAATCACGTCGATCGACTGGCAAACGTACAACAGCCTGTCCTTGGGGTCGTCCATGCCCACGATCGAGACCGTGTTGATCAACCAAACGGAAGGAAAAGCGATGGGGGCCGGTGAGGTGTCGATCACGCTCTCGGCCGCCGCCATCGGCAACGCGATCTTCGACGCAACGGGCGCGCGCATCCGTAGGGTTCCGTTCACACCAGACCGCGTGAAGGAGGCTCTCGCAGGGGCCTGAGAAGCTGCGGGTCAGCGTTCGACCAGTGCCAGGAACGCCCGCGCGCGCTTGACGACTGGAACGTCGATGACGACGCCGTCCAGCGATGTCGAGCCACGGCCGCGCGCCTCGGCTTCTTCAAATGCCGCGACGACGCGTCTCGCGTGCTCGATCTCTTTTGCAGACGGTGAAAAGCACTCGTTGATCGTCTCAACCTGAGCCGGGTGAATAGCAAATCTGCCCTTGAAGCCAAGGTGCCTGGCAGCCGTCGAGCTCGCACGCAGACCATCATCGTCGCGAAACCGGAAATAGGGCGTGTCGAGCGCCGTGATGCCAGCGGCGCGTGCCGCGGTACACAACCTGGAACGCGCGAAGAGGAGCTGGGATTCGTCGTCGAGCCTCTCGACGCCCAAGTCGTTCGTGAAATCTTCGGCGCCAAACGCACCGGCGATGATACGGGTGCTGGCGAGAAAGATTTCGTAACAATTCATGATCGCCTGCGCGGTTTCGATCCACGGAATGATGCGCAGTTGTCCGACGGGCAGGCCGGCCCGCCGCTCGAGCTTCGCCATGAGCGTCGAAACTTCCGTGATATCGCTCGGCGTATTGATCTTGCCGACCGAGATGCCGTCGATATACGGTCCGACGACAGCGCTGAGATCCTTTTCGATCCAGCCGGTCTCGAGCGCATTCACGCGAGGAATGATCAGCGCGGATGTGTCGCGAAGCTGGGGGAGAAACGTGCTGATGATGGTTCTGGCGTTTGCCTTCTCAGCGTCGGGGACGGAGTCCTCCATATCCGGAAGGATGGCATCGGCGTTCACGCCACTCGCCTTTGCCAACATGCGTTCCTTGTTTCCCGGGATGAACAGCGCACTGCGCAGGGGCGTCATCGTCATGCCGTCTTCAGTGTCTGGCATTGTCTGGTGAGAGTCTAAAGCCAACAGCCGCCGACCGGCAACGAGATCGGCCTCCAACGGGGCGGTTGTGGCGCTTACGGCGTCGGAGCGGCGGGGGCGGCGGGCGTGATTTTCACGGCAATGTTGCGCCACTTGCCTTGACGGAATCGCACCACGCTCAGCGTCGCACGTGTCATGTGTCCGAGGACGATCGCGAGCCAGATGTCGGCTGGCAGGAGCCCGCGGGTGACCGACCAGTACGTGCACAAGCCGATTGGAATGACGACCTGCGAGACGATCGAGATATACAGCGGACTGCGCGTGTCGCCGGTGCCCTGGAGCGCGCCGGTGTACGTCAGGGCAACGGTCACGAACAAGCCCGAGACGGCCAGATAACCCAGCAACTGCCGGCCCAGCTCGAAACCGACGCCTTCATCGAGCGCGAAGACGCCGAGGAGCGCCCTGGGCGCAACGACAAACGAAAGTCCGACGATGCTGGCGAGCACGAGCCCAATTCCTGCAGCCACCGTGACTGCGCGGGCGCTTCGATCGGGTTGGCCTGCGCCCAGGTTCTGCCCGGCGACTGCCGCCGTAGCCCCCATCAAACCCACCGACGTCCAGGTGATCAGGGCGAAGAGCTCCGTGTAGCCCACGGCGTACGCCGCTTGGGCCTCGGAGCTGTTTTCCAGGCTTCCGATGAAGCGCAGGAGCAACACCCCAGCCAGGTTCATCACGATGCCCTGGAAGCCGGTGGGAAGCCCGAAGCGGAAGAGCTCACGGATAATCGCCCAATCCGGCCTGAAGGACATCGTTCGAGAAAAGCGGACGACCAGACGGCCAGAGAACAACAACGAGAGAAAGACCAAGCCGATCAGTCCGCTCGCGATGGCGGTACCCATCGCCGCACCAGTCGTGCCGAAGCTCGGAATCGGCCCGAAGCCGCGGATCAGGATCACGTTCAAGACGATGTTGAGCGCCGTCATCACGATGCCAAGTTGCAGGGGTGTGCGCGCGTCGCCGGCGGAGCGGAGCGCGCCGCTCATCATGAAGAACATCAGCATGCCGATGCTGAAGACGAACATGATCCGGATATAAGGCAGCGCCTCGACCTGGACGTCCGGAGCGGCGTTGATCATGCTGAGAAACCACGGCGCGAACACGTAGCCAATGGGTGCCAGAATGCCCACCGCCATGAACACCGCGGTCAAGAAGGCCTGATAGACGGTTCGATTGACGCTGTCGTGGTCTCCAGCGCCCGCAAAACGGGCCACGAGCACGCCCATCCCCGTGAACACCGAGGCGACGAAGACGATGACCAGGATGAAGATTTGCAGGCTGACACCGATCGCCGCGTTGCCAGCATGCCCGACGTAGTGACCGACCATCGCCTGATCGACGATACCCTGGAGCCCCCCGACGATGTTCTGCAGCATGGTGGGCCAGGCGAGCTTCCACACGGCTCTGGGGAGGGAGCCCTCGATGATGTTCCGGTCGAAGCGTTTCTGGGGCCTATGCCTGTCTGCCATGCGACATCGGTGAGCAGGGGGCGGCCCGATCGGGCGGGACAGCGCGCCGCGGCGTCAGTCTTGTGTCACTGTATCAGATTGAGGACCCGGGAGCGCCGGTTCGGAGGACGTGCCGTGCACCTCGGCCCCAGTCGGCACCGTTCAGGAGGAACAGGCACGGGCCGATATCCGCGATCTCCTGGCCTGCCCAGCGTCGGGCGTTCCATAATCGCTTGTTGCTTTGAGAGGGGCAACCCATGGCCGACGACCGAATTGCCCGCATCAGTGTTCACAAGAACGGACCGCTGCAAGTCGATGGGCTGGAGCGGCTGACCAACTCACGCGGCGAGGCCGTCGCCACCCAACACCGCATGATCCTGTGCCGCTGTGGGCAGTCCAAGACGAAGCCGTTCTGCGACTTCACCCATGAGACAGCAGGATTTCGCGATGACACGTCTGACGATCGAGTGGCCGATCGCCTGGACGGTTATCCAGGGACGGGCCTGACCATTCACGACAACCGCGGTATCTGCTCACATGCCGGCTATTGCACCGGCGGGTTGCCCGAGGTCTGGCGTACTGGTGTGGAGCCATGGATTGACCCCAACGGTGCGGCGAAGGACGAAGTCATTCGGGTCGTTCGGCAGTGTCCTTCCGGCGCCCTGTCGTACGAGGACGCGGGGACTCGGTACACCGAATTCTCCGACACCCCCGAAGTCGTCGTCTCGCGCAATGGGCCGTATCGAGTGCGCGGAGGCGTCGATCTCGAGGGCGTGGAGTTCGGCCAGGGCGCGAGCCGGGAGCACTACACCCTCTGCCGGTGTGGGCACTCGCGCAATAAGCCGTTTTGCGATGGGAGTCACTGGTACGCCGGCTTCAAGGATGACGAGTCGCTGACGATCGTGGCGGCGAATCAGGCTCCCGAAGCTGAAGAGACGTCCTGGGTTGCGGTCGGCAAGACGGCCGATCTCGAGCCCGACAAAGTCAACGGCGTCACGGTCGGCCAGCGGTTGGTTGCGCTTGTGCATCAAGACGACGGCTGGCACGCGATCGACGGTCGTTGCCCTCATCAAGGTGGTCCGCTGACCGAGGGTGTCATATGTGACGGCGTGATCCGGTGCCCCTGGCACGGGTACGACTTCAACATCAAGACGGGCAAGGGGGTCAGCAACGACGAGGTCGTCAGCAGGTTTGATGTCCGCGTGTCTGAAGGGACTGTCGAGGTTGCCGTTCCCACGCCCTCTCGATCGAGGTGGACCGTCAGTCACGTGATTGCCGAGACGATGGTGGAGTGGGGTGTTGACACGGTGTTTGGCATGGTCGGGCACTCGAACCTTGGAATGGCCGAGGCCCTTCGAGTGCAGGAGTCGAAGGGAACGCTCCGGTACATCGGGATTCGTCACGAAGGCGCCGCAGCGTTCGCGTGTTCAGGGTACGCCAAGGTCAGCGGACGACCGGCGGTCTGCCTGTCGATTGCCGGGCCAGGCGCGACGAACCTGCTAACCGGGCTGTGGGACGCGAACGTGGATCGTGTCCCGGTCTTGGCGCTCACGGGGCAGGTCAACACCCAGGTCATGGGACCCGGGGCGTTTCAGGAAATCGACTTGGCGTCGGCGTTCGAAGCGGTTGCCGCGTTCAGCCAGACCGTCTTGCCGAACAGCAAGCACGCTGAGCTCGTTTCGCTGGCGCTCAAACACGCCATGGTGGAGAGGCGCGTGTCGCATCTCATTCTGCCGGACGAAGTCCAAGTCCTGGATGCCGACCAGGAAGGCCCGGGTCGCCCCGACGGCCGCGTGAGTCACACCGCCATCACACCACCATCGCAGTCGGTCGACTATGCGAGCTATCGGATCGGACGAGCGAAGCGCCCGGTGATCATCGTTGGCAACGGCGCGCGCGCTGGCATGTCAGAGGTGATCGCGCTGGCCGAAGCGCTGGGCTCACCCGTTCTGACCACCTTCAAAGCCAAGGGCCTGATTCCCGATACGCATCCGCTCGCGGCTGGCGTGCTCGGACGGAGTGGAACGGTTGTCGCCAGCTGGTTCATGAACCAGGCCGACCTGCTGATCGTGTTTGGCGCGTCGTTCTCGGACCATACGGGCATTGCGACGACAAAACCCATCGTTCAGGTGGATTTCGACCGGATGATGCTGGGAAAATTCCACGCCGTCGACGAGGCGGTGTGGGGCGACATTGAGGTTACGGCAGCCCTGCTGAGACAACGGTTACCCCTTGAACCCGGGAGCATCGACCAGCGCAAGGAACTCGCGGAGCGGTGGGCGGCGTGGAGGGAGGATAAGCGCGGGCGTGAGGGCCAGGACCGGGGCCGCGGGCTGAGCTCGGCGGCTGTCTTTCACTACCTGGCCGACGCGGTTCCAGATGACGCCATCCTGTGTGTGGATGTCGGCAATAACACCTACTCGTTCGGACGCTATTTCGAGTGTCGTGGGCAGACGGTCATCATGTCGGGTTACCTGGGTTCCATCGGTTTTGGCTTTCCGGCCGCCATGGGAGCCTGGGCCGCCGCACCTCGACGCAAGGTCGTGTCGGTGAGCGGTGACGGCGGCTTCGGGCAGTACATGGCGGAGTTCATGACCGCGGTCAAGTACGGCATGAACATCACACATGTCCTGCTGAACAACAGCGAGTTGGGGAAGATTTCGAAGGAACAGCGCGACGGTGACTGGAGGGTGTGGCAGACGGATCTGCACAACGCAAACTTCGCAAAGTACGCGACGCTCTGCGGCGGCCACGGGGTTCGCGTCGAGTCGGCGAACGACCTGAGGGCGGCGTTTGACGAGGCGATGACGGTCGAAGGCCCCTCGCTCGTCGAGGTCATGACCGACGCGCTGCTCACGTAAGGTTGACAAATCGAGGGAGAGAACCGGAAGACCCCGCCTGACCTGCGACAGGTGTCGCACCGGTCTTCGGGTCCTGTCGACAGGTGTAGCGCCGGTCTTTAGACCGGTACTAGGCCCAGAATAAGCGCGTTTGCGGCTCGGCCGACGACATGAATCTGGATGCGGTCGCTGGGCAGACCTCGACCTGCGGGACGATGTCCAATTGACGTGCCCGGCAGATTGTCGTCGTCGGCTGATCCTCCACCCGCTGATGAGTGTGCCGTGCATCCGGGCCTCTTTATCCCGGTTTCACGCGGTCCGTCAACAGCGCAGAGGCGTGCGACACGCGTCGAAACCGCGCAGCAACACAGCCTGCCACGGATTCCAGGCGAGCAAGCGGAACACAAGTCGGCGGCTCGTGCGCACGACCTGCACCGGAATCAACAGAAATCCGTGGAGAAACGCTTTGAATTCCATCCGCAGCACGGCGGCTTTCTCGGCGGCGTAGCGCGCCGCCCACCGGCCCGTCTCGGGCAACCGTAACGCAAACCATGCCTTCAAGGTCCACGCGAGCGCGGCCATGACCATGTACGCCCAATTACTCAGCAACGTGTCGACGGGCATGCGGGTCGTGCCGACGCCGTGCTTGAGTTGATCGATCAGGTTCTCCTGGTTGCAGCGATCATTCGCGAGGAAGACCACCGCCGCGGCCGGCGTCGCCCGATCGTTAGTGAGATAGAAGAAGTACCGGATCTCATCGAAGAGGCGGTGCTCGCCCTGTTCCACCGTGATGTTCTTGCGTACCACCACCATGCGGTACGCCTTCGCACACGCGACGGGTTGGTAGGCAAACTCGGCGACCGCCTCCGCCTCGAGTCGCAGATTCTTGAAGCCCCGCTCCACGATCGTGGCCGCTTTCACATTCGCCGGTCGCTCGCGGGGCTCCGTCTGGACCTCGTAGGGTGGGCGACGCACCAGGGGCGTCCAGGCCCGCGCCGATAAGGCGTCAGCGGTGCCGATCAGATTCGCCCGTGCGTCGCAGCCGAACACGAACCGCACGCTGGCCGCGTCCCATCCATCCAGGTGACGCGTCTGGGAGAAGTCGGTATCGCCCCGGAAGGTGACCCGCCGGAACCCCGCCTCGCGACACAAGGTGTGCGCCTGGTCGAACCGCTCCGCCGCGCCTTCCGCCGACGGGCGATTGCCGCTCCGGTTGACCAGAAACAACGGCTCCTGGGTATTGGCGAGCGACACCACCAACGGGTGATAGCCCCAGACGCCGGTGTAGGCGATGTCCATGCCTTCCTTGCACTCGCCCGTGGTCTCGGCCAACGTCCCGTCCGCGTCGATCACCGCCTCGTCGAAAAACGCGTCCGGTTGAGCGCGCCAGACCCGCACCCGCGTCTCGTTAATCGCGGTCTGCAACGCTTCGATATCCGTGTCGCGGAAGCGCCGGCAGAAATCGCCCACCGTCGTGGGATCAGGGATGCGCTGCGCGCCGAGCGCGTCGAGGTACACTTCGTTCTGGCGCCGCAGCGCAATATCCTGCAAGCACGTCCCGCCGCACAGCACGTTATACGCCACCCCCAGCACGTGATCCGACTCGTGATACGGCAGGTGCACCTTCAAGACCTGCACGTGCCGATCGATCGCCTCCACCAGCCCCGTGTGCTGCGCCAACTGATGCATCGCGCCGATCCCCCCACTCGCCAGCCCGCGCACGCGATCGCTGTGCTCGTACTGGATGTTGCTTGCGCGATACATCGGCGTTGGCTGCGCGGTCCAGGTCCGCGGCCGCAGCCGCCGCGCGATGCGTTGTTTGCGCCGTCTCACG
>Ga0326597_10014235_pt1 | contig 10426 bp, 6 predicted proteins | sample RVTome_12_FD_203789 | JGI IMG/M metagenome (GOLD analysis project Ga0326597, IMG submission 203789) | Soil microbial communities from uranium-contaminated site in the Upper Colorado River Basin, Wyoming, United States - RVT100D185 | ecosystem: Environmental > Terrestrial > Soil > Contaminated >... | reverse complement strand
CGACACTCGAGCCGTGAGCTCTCGCCAGAACGGCGCCGCCCGCCGGTCGTCGTAGCCCTGCAGCTCGAGATCGAGGGAGGCCATCACCACTCCCTCGGCTTCGAATCCGAGGTCGATGCGGTGCGCGTTCGAGAGGCTCCGCACGGACAGGCCAGCGCCGATGAGGAGGACGAGGCAGAGGGCCACCTGGCCCGCCACCAGCGTGCTGCGAAGGGGCGACCGGAAGCCGAGCGTGCGTCCACCCTCCCGGAGGCTGCCGATCACGTCTCTCCGGGTGGCGGCCAGGGCGGGAACGAGTCCGAAGACGATCCCCGTGAGCGCGGTTGCGCCGACCGTGAACGCGAGGACGCGGCCGTCCACCCCTACGTCCACGAACAGCGGCCGGTCCGTCGGCAGCGGCATCGCCGCGAGAAACCTCACCGCCGCGATCGCGAGGCCCGTGCCCGTGGCCCCGGCGATCAGCCAGAGCAAGCCACTCTCGATCAGCAGCTGCCGCACGATGCGATAGCGGCTGGCCCCCACCGCGAGGCGGACCGCGATTTCCCGGCGGCGGAAGGCGGCCCGCGCGAGCAGCAGGCCGGCTACGTTGGCGCACGCGAGGAGCAGCACCAGGCCAACCGCGCTGGCCAGCGTCGCCCCGAAGGCGACGAAGGCGTCGCGCGCCAGCGGGTGCACTCCCCCTTCGAGCTCCGGCAGGACGCTGAAGGTGACGCCCCGACGGGAGACGGGGTCCGACTCCTCGAGCTGGCGAGCGAGAACGGCAAGGGCCGCGCGTGCCTCCTCGACCACTACGCCGGGCCGGAGTCGAGCCAAGACGAAGTAGCCACGCTCCCCGCGGTCCTGGACCCGTACGGGCACGAAGAGCTCCGGCCGGAGACCGACGTTGACCCCATGGAAGCCTTCGGGCGCCACGCCGATGACCGTGAAGGGTTGGGTGCCCAGGGTGACCGTCGTGCCGAGGATGCGGGGGTCGCCGCCGAAGCGGCGGCGCCAGAAGCCGTGGCTCAGGACGACGACCGGGAAGACTCCGGCCTCGTCAGCCAGGAAGAAGCGGCCCTGGGCAGGTTGGAGGCCGAGCACCGTGAAGTAGTTGCCGCTGACGTTGTAGGCCCACACACGCTCTTGCCGCCCACCCGCGCGGAAGTGCACGGGGGCGGGCTCGTCGGCCAGCACCCCGGAGAAGACTTGTCGCAGGCCGGCTGCGTGGAGGTAGTCGGACGGTCCGAGCGTGAAGTACCGCGGCCCGCTCGCGTAAGTCGTGTAAAGGCGCACCAGCCGCTCCGGCTCGGAGGCGGGCAGAGGGCGAAGCAGGACGCTGTTGACGAAAGAGAAGGCGACCACACTGGCGCCGATGCCCAGGGCGAGCACGAGGGCGGCGGTCAGGGCAAATCCTGGCTTCCGGTGCAGGGTGCGCAGGGCGTACCTTAGGTCACCTCCGAGGCCGACCATGGGTCATTGTGCCCCGGGAGGAGAGCCATGCCGGCGTTCGGACGGACGTGCAGGGGAAGGAGGCAAAGCCTCATCGGCCTTGCCCTCTTGGCCCTGCTGCACGGCTGTGGGTGGCGGCGAGCGACGCGGTCCGTGGACCTGCTCGGCCCGGTGGCGTTCGCGGAGCTGCGCTCGGACCTCTTGGACCTCCCCTTCCTCCTCGCGGAGCCCACGCTCGAGCGCGGGGGCTGGCGGGAGCGGCGACCCACCTCCGGCGCCCTGTGGAGCCGTGACCCGAGCGCCTGGCTCGAGCTTCCCTTCGCGACCACCATCGAGAAGGAGCTTCGGCTCACGGCTCGCAGCCATCCCGCCCTGGGCTCCCTTGTCGAGGTCGTGGTTTCGTTGAACGACACGCGGCTCGGCGGCATCACCCTCACTCCCCGCGATCGCACTTTCAGCCTGAAGCTCCCCGCGCTCGTCCAGGTCGAGGGCCGCAACGTGGTCGAGCTCACAGTTCCGGGGTGGAAGGAGAAGGTCGCCGACCCAAAGAAGCGGCGCCGGTCGTACCTCGCTCTCAAGCAGCTCGAGGTCCGGCCCCTCCGCTCCGGGTCGCCAAAGCACCTGCCCGGTCGCGAGGACCAGGGGCTGCGCCTTCCCGCGTCCTCCTCGGCGTCCTTCTGGCTCCGCGAGAGCACGCCCTTCGAGATCGAGATGGAGGCGGAAACCTCGATCGGCACGGGCCGCCTGGACCTGACCCTCGACTGGGGAGCGGCGCGCGAAAAGCTGGTCGGCGTGGAGCTCCGGCCCGGGGGCCGCAGGCGTGCGTCGGCCGGCGGACGCCCACCCCAGGATGGGTTCTTTCGTCTGGAGGTGGCGAACCGCGGCCCCGCCGAGGCCGTGCTTCGTTCCCTGGTCCTGCGGTCGCGGCCGGGGCGGCCGCCCCGGCCTCCGGTCACGGTCCGCGACGCCTTCCTCCGCCGGCCACGCCCCAACATCGTGATCTTCCTCGCCGATACCCTTCGTGCCGACCACCTCGGGCTCTACGGCCACCCTTGCGGGACATCCCCGCGGCTGGATGAATTCGCGCGCGAGGCCGTCACCTTCGATCAGGCGTGGTCGGTCTCCTCCTGGACCGGACCGGCCGTGGCCTCTCTCTTCACCGGGCTCGGGCCGGAGGCCCACGGCGTACACGGGCTCGACATCCGGCTCGTCGACTCGGTCCTGACCCTGGCCGAGAGCCTGAGCGCCGGTGGCTACCGCACGGCGGCGTTCGTGGGGAACGAGCTGCTCGACCCTGGTCGCGGATTCGCCCAGGGATTCGAGACCTGGAACGGCCGGACGCCGCTGGCGGTGTACGGGGCGCGTCCGCAGAGCGTGGTCGACCACGCGCTACGCTGGCTAGATTCGAACACGGAGCCCTTCTTCCTCTACGTCCACACCCTCGACCCCCACGGCCCCTACGACCCGGCGCCGGAGCACCGGATCCTCTTCGCGGTCCACGACCACCCGGGAGACGACCCGTTGCCGCGCATGCGGGGTCAGCGCGCGGCGTACGAGGGCGAGATCCACGAAGCCGACGCGGCGTTCGGAGCCTTCGTGGACTCCCTGCGCACCCGTGGCCTGCTCGATCGAAGCCTGGTGGCCTTCACGGCCGACCACGGCGAGGAGTTCGACGATCATGGCAGGCGCGGTCACGGACACACCCTGTATCCGGAGTTGGTGCGCGTGCCCCTCGTCCTCCGCCTGCCCGGGGGGGCCTTGGCCGCGCAGCGCTTGGTGGCCCCCGTCCAGCATCCAGACCTCTTCGTCACCCTGCTCGAGGCCACGGGGGCGACGAGGCCCAAGATGACCGACGGGCGACCTTTGTGGGAGGTGTGGCCCTCTCCCGGCGAGACCGAGGTGGAGGAGCGACTCCTGTTCGGGCGAACACGACTGGGCGGCCCCGACGGGTGGGACAAGGCCTACCTGCGGGATCGGCATCTCAAGCTCATCGTGAACTACGAGCTGAAGATCGGCGCCCGCTCCCGCATGGAGCTCTTCGACCTGCGGGTCGACCCGGAGAACCGCGCCAACCAGGCGACCGCGCGTGGCCTGGCCGTGCGCCACCTGCGGGACCGGATGATCGCCATCGAGAGGGCGCAGGCGGACCTGCAGGGCCGGCTCCGAGCGGGGGCGAAGGTGGAGCTCACGCCCGCGCAGCTCGAGCGCCTCCGTGCCCTCGGCTACGCCGGCGGCTGACGTCGCTCGATGTAAACGCGATCTTGTGCGCCGGCGCGGTCATCGAGCGTTCATCGAGGAAAGCGCATCCTGAGATGGCGACGGCCGCGGAGCCCGGGGTCGCCCCCGCCTCGAGAAGGGGTAGGCTCGGGACGCGACGGGGGCTCTCATGCGCATCTTGCTGGTCGAGGACGAACCCGACGCGGCCCGGATGGTGGCCAAGGGCCTCCACGAGCAGGCCTACGCCGTGGACGTCGTGGGCGACGGGGAGGCCGCCTGCTACCAGGCACAGATCGCGGACTATGACGCGATCGTCCTCGACATGCTGCTGCCGTTGAAGAACGGGCTCGAGGTCTGCCGGCAGCTCCGGCGCGAGGGCGCGTCTGTTCCGATCCTCATGCTGACCGCCCGGGACTCGGTGGAGGCCCGCATCGCCGGGCTCGACGGCGGCGCCGACGATACCTGACGAAGCCCTTCGACTTCGGCGAGCTGCTCGCGCGCCTGCGGGCGGTCGTCCGGCGCAGCGGGCGTCCCCTGCTGCCCGAGCGGCTGCGGATCGGGCCCCTCGAGCTCGACACCCGCGCCCATCGCCCGTTCATCCACCCTCCGGTACGGTTGGATCGAAACGGGAGGCGCTCTTGCAAGCAGCGAGCAAAGTGGCCGTCGCGCTCGGCCTGGCCTGGCCGGCTCTCCTAGCGTTTCCGAGGCTGGCCGGAGAGGACGCCGGCCCGATCGAGTGCCGATCAACGAGAGTGGGACGTGCCCTCCCGATGACCGAGTTCGGGGCATCGCCTATCGCCTGACGGGCACGGGACGCGAGGGCCGACGGGGGCTACTCGGGCATCGAGCCCGACGAAAGAGCCCTTTCTCTCCTCTCCCCCAGAGGCCCTGACCACGGCCGGGGCCGGGACCACTTGACCCGTCGGCGGACGCGGCGGTAACGTACCCACCTTCTCAACAGCAGAGGCCGATGTGCAGAGCGACGTGAATCCGATGCGTCACTCCCGGGTCTTCCCGGGCGCGCCGGAGCGTCGCGACGAGAGCGAGGCTCGCGCTCGTCATCCCGGGTAGCCCTCCCGACGACGAAGGAGGCGCCATGCGTCTGGCGAAGATCGTGGTCGAGACCCTCCCGGGACGGGCCCGGGCGGTGGCCGAGGACATGGGCCACATCAGGGGGATGGCGGCCCTCGCCGCCGAGGGCGACCACCGCGTGGTGGGCACGTGGACCATCCCCGACAACGACACCCTCGAGGGCCTCTCCGAAGTGCTGCAGGCGTTGAACCCCGAGATCCTGGAGGTGTTCCCGACCTTCGTCGGCGACGACCAGGCCTCATAGGGCAGGAGGACGACATGGCCACCGAGATCACAGTCGGGATCGCCGGCGCCGCGGGCGACGGGCTGGATCGCACGGGCGACACCCTCGCGCGCACCGCGGCGCGGCTCGGGCTTCACCTCTTCACCTACAACAGCTATCAGTCGCTGATCCGGGGCGGGCACACCTGGCTGCGCCTGCGCCTCTCCGAGGCGAAAGTGGACAACCACGGCGATCACCTGAACGTCCTCCTGGCCCTCGGGGAGGACGGGTTCGAGCGCCACGCGCGCGAGGTCGAGCCGGGCGGCGCCATCGTCTACAACAGCGCGCGCTTCACGGCCGACCCCGTGCTGGTGCCGAAGGGCGTGACCCTGGTGCCTCTGCCGGTGCCGGAGCTCGTCGCCTCGCTCGGCAAGCTGCCCCCCGTCATGCAGAACACGGCCGCCCTCGGGGCCCTCCTGCACCTGGCCGGCCTCGACCTCGAGGTCACGGCGGAGATCCTGCAGGAGACCTTCAAGAAGAAGGGGCCGGAGATCATCGAGCAGAACGTGGGCGTGCTGAAGGCCGGCCACGCCCACACCGCGCAGAGGTTTGCGCCCCTCTCGCTGCCCTGGAAGTTCAGCCGCAAACGAAGACCGGTCGTGACCGGCAACCACATGATGGCCCTGGGGGCGGTCGCCGGCGGCTGCAAGTTCTACTCCGCGTACCCCATGAGCCCCGCCTCCTTCATCCTTCACTGGCTCGCCGCCCACAGCGAGCAGGTGGGGGTACTCGTGAAGCAGGCCGAGGACGAGCTCGCCGTGATGAACCTCGCCATCGGGGCCGGGCACGCGGGGGTCCGGGCCATGTGCGCGACCTCGGGTGGGGGCTTCGCCCTCATGAGCGAAGCCATCGGCATGGCGGGGATGATCGAGACCCCGGTGGTGGTGGTGAACGTTCAGCGCGGCGGCCCCTCCACCGGCCTTCCCACCAAGACCGAGCAGGGCGACCTGAACCAGGCCTTCGGCGCCTCCCAGGGCGACTATCCCCGCGTGATCATCGCCCCCCGCGACGCCACCGACTGCTTCCACTCCACGGTCGAGGCCCTGAACCTCGCCGAGACCTTCCAGCTCCCGGTGATCCTCATCTCCGACCTGATGCTCGGCGAGCACCGCTCGACGATCGACCCCGAGGCCATCTCGAGCGACGTGAAGATCGAGCGGGGCGAGTGGGTGGAGGCGCTGCGGCCCGACGACGCCGCCAACGGGGGTTACAAGCGGTACGCCCTCACCCCCTCGGGGGTCTCGCCGCGGGCGCGGCCCGGGCGGCCGGGGATGATGTACGTGTCGGGCACGGACGATCACGACGAGAAGGGCATCCTCATCAGCGACGAGCACACCAACGCCGCCATCCGCCGGAAAATGCACGAGAAGCGGATGAAGAAGATGGACGGAGTGCTCGCGCGCTTGAAGGCGCCGGCCCTCCAAGGTCCGGCCGCGGCCGAGGTCACGCTCATCGGCTGGGGCTCGACCGCGAGCGTCATCCAGGAGGCCGCGTCCCGTCTCATCGCCGGGGGCGTTTCCGCGAACCAGCTCCACTTCAAGTACCTGCTGCCCTTCCACGCATCGGAGGCGCTGGCTCTCCTGCGGGGCTGCCGGAAGACGATCGTGGTGGAGAACAACTTCTCCGGGCAGTTCGCCCGCCACCTCCGCGCCGAGACGGGCTTCGGCGCCGATCACGTGCTGACCCGCTACGACGGCGAGCCTTTCGAGCCCGGCTACATCGCGGAGCGGGTGAAGGCCTTTCTCGCCGGCCGCTCGGTCGACCTCCGGGTGACGGAGGGCGAGGCCCGCGAGATGGCCTACCACTACGTTCGCATCCACATGCAGGAGAAGGCCCGGCCGGGGCGGCTCCAGCAGGTCTCGAGCGGCCCCTACGACGAGCCAGTCTGGGAGGTCGAGCTCGTCGGCCGCAAGGGTGGCGCCCCCGAGGCGACCCTCGTCATCGGCATGGACACGGGATCCCTCTACGGCTGCCACTCGCTCCAAGCGAGCCCCGCCCCCGCGCACTAGGAAGGAGAAGCACATGGCCACGGCCGAGCTGACCCTCAAGAGCCTCGAATCGGACGTCCATCCCGACTGGTGCCCGGGATGCGGGGACTTCGGCGTCTTGAAGTCGATCAAGGAGGCGATCGTCGAGCTTCACATCGCCTCCCACGACGTGCTGATCGTCTCGGGGATCGGGTGCTCGTCGAACCTCCCCGGCTTCGTCCGCACCTACGGCGTGCACAGCCTCCATGGCCGGGCCGTGCCCGTGGCCACGGGCGCCGCCCTCGCCAACCACGCGCTGCACGTGATCGCGGTGGGGGGGGATGGGGACGGCTACGGCATCGGGATCGGGCATTTCATCCACGCGATGCGGCGCAACCTGAACCTGACCTACATCGTGATGGACAACGAGATCTACGGCCTCACCACGGGCCAGACCTCGCCCACCACGACCGAGGGCCACAAGACGAAGAGCACGCCGCGCGGCAACGTGGAGAAGCCCATCCAGCCCCTGGCCCTCGCCCTCGCCGCGGGCGCCACCTACGTGGCCCGGGGCTTCTCCGGGGACCAGAAGCAGCTCACGCGGCTGGTGACGGGAGCCATCGCCCACAAGGGCTTCTCCCTCGTCGACGTCTTCAGCCCCTGCGTCACCTTCAACAAGATCAACAGCTATTCCTTCTTCAAGGAGCGTGTCTATCGGCTCGAGGACGAGCGCCATGACCCCTCCGACCTCATGGCCGCGATGACGAAGTCGCTCGAGTTCGAGCCGCGGATCCCCATCGGCCTTCTCTACGAGCAGGTTCGCCCGACCTACGAGGACACGGAGCCGGTCCTCAGTAAGGGGCCCCTCGTGGACCAGCCGCTCGGCCTCGACCGGAAGACGTTCGACGAGATCCTGGCCGAGACGATGTAGGTCAAGGATCGATCCGCGGCCTGCGGTCGTGCCAGCCGGTCGCCTGCTCGTAGGCATGCGCCAGACGAAGGACGGTGGCTTCGTCTCCGGGACGACCGGTGATCTGCATGCCCATGGGTAGTCCCGCCCGCGTAAAGCCGCAGGGAACGGAGATCGTCGGGAGGCCCAGAAGGTTGAAGGGCCGCGTGTTGCGCAGGGTGATGATCTCCTTGTCCCGAAGCTGATCCGAATCCGCCAGAAGCTCTTCGATCGTGAATGGCGGGACGGGGGTCGTCGGGGTGATCAGGAGATCCACGTCGTCGAAGAGCCTGGGTGCCATGCGGCGCAGGCGATCGAGCTGGCGCCGGGCGTTCACGTACGCCACCGTACCCACCTCCGCTCCGCCACGAATTCTCTTGAGAGTCTCGGGCTGGTAGAGCTCGGGAGTCTTGGCAACATACTCCTGGTGGTAGGCATGGGCCTCTACGCGGAGGACCGCGGCGTCGTTGGCTGCGGGTGTCTCGACCTCTCGCTGGCTCGAGGTGAGCGCCCGCAGCACTTCCAAGGCTGTCGTGATGGCCTCTCGAATCTCGGGGTGAAGGCCCTCATGGAAGTGCGCTCTCGGGACGCCGATCCGCAAAGACGAAGTCTCGACCGCGAGGGCCCCGACATAGTCGGGAACGGCGGTCTCCGTGCTGGCGGTGTCGTCCGCATCGTAGCCGGCCATGGCCTGCAGCATGAGAGCGGCATCCCGCACCGTGCGCGTCATGGGACCCAGATGGTCGAGGGACCAGGCGAGCGGGATCACCCCCCGGGTGCTCACCCGGCCGTAGGTGGGCTTCAGCCCGACGATGCCGCAATAGGCGGCCGGCTGCCGGATGGATCCTCCCGTATCGGAACCAAGGGCGCCGTAACAGAGCTCTGCCGCCACGGCCACGGCGGAACCGGAGGACGAACCGCCCGATGAATAGTCGGGTACCCAGGGGTTTGGAACCGCACCGAAATAGCCGACGACCGAGCTGCCGCCATAGGCGAACTCGTGCATGTTCAGCTTGCCCAGGAGCACGGCCCCTGCGGCCCTGAGGCGTCGGACGACCTCGGCATCCTGGGTGGGAACGCGGTCCTTGAACACGCCACTGGCCGCGGTGGTTCGCACTCCGGCGGTATCCACCAGGTCCTTGAGGGCGATCGGGATTCCGTGCAGTGGCCCCCTGGAGCGGCCCTTCTGCAGCTCTTCCTCTGCTTCGCGCGCCCGCGCCAATGCCGAGTCGGCCGTGACCGTGATGAAAGCGTTCAGCTTCGGGTTCAGGGCAACGGTGCGGCGGAGGCACGCTTGTGTCAGCTCCACCGGAGAGACCTTCCGGGTGCGGACGAGCTCCGAGGCTTCCGCGAGACTGAGCGCGGTCAGGCTGGAGGGCTGCCCTTCTTCCCGAGGTCGGAGGTCAGAGGGATCAGTGCCGCCGGCATTTCGCGCGACCAGGCCCCCCGCCCCGCCGGCCACGGCCGTCGTGACGAACGCCCGGCGAGACAAGGGTCGCTCTCTCATGACCTTGGATGCAGACACTACGCCCCTCCCGGCGCGCCGGTCAAAGGGCAGCCGGCAAGCGAGATCACCGCGGGAGCGCGAAGCAGTAGTAGGCGTCGCCCGGGCGCGTTTCCGGCTTGCCGCCCCCGCCCGCCGCGATCACCACGAACTGCCGTCCCCCGACCTCGAACGTGGCCGGGCTCGCATACCCTCCCGCGTCCATCGGGTAATCCCAGAGGAGCCGTCCGGTTTCCGCGTCGTAGGCGTGGAAGCGCTCGTCCATGGAGGCGCCGATGAAGACGAGTCCCCCGGCCGTCACCAGCGGACCCCCGATGTTGAAGGTTCCGGTCGGAGGCAGGCCCCGTGCCGCAAGCGTCGGGTAGGTCCCGAGCGGCACCTGCCATTTGATCTCGCCGGCGCCCAGGTCGATCGCGGTGAGGGTGCCCCACGGCCGCTTGTTGGCGGGGAAGCCCTCGGGGTCACGAAAGACGTTGTGGCCGGTGGCCACGTACGGGATCTCGTTGGCAAAGCTCAGGTCCAGCTCGGTGGTGGCGACCTTCTCCTCGCGGCCCTCGTCGCGCAGGAAAGAGGCGAGGGCACGTCGTTCCAGGGGCTTGAGCGTGGCGAAGGCCGGCATCTGCCCGCGGCCACTCTCGATCACTCGTTCGATCTCGTCACGAGAGGCCCGTTCCGAGAGGCCCTGGAGGGACCACGAAGCAGCCGGTGCGCCCGCAGGGCCGGGGCTGCCGTGGCAACTCGTGCAGGAGGACTGGTAGAGATGCTGGCCGATCTCGTGGAGCGTCATCTCGGCCCGGGGCCGCGCCGGCACCATCGAGATCCATTCCGCCTCGTTGCTGGCGTTGATGAAGAGGAGGCCCGTTCGCGGATCGAAGGCCGAGCCTCCCCACTCGCCGCCCCCGTTGAACTGGGGTAGGACGACCGAGGGCCTTTGCCCCGGGGGCAGGAAGACGTCGCCGGTGCGCATCCCCCGAAGGCGCTCCCGGACGGCACTCCGCGCCTCGGGC
>Ga0326597_10014234_pt1 | contig 10427 bp, 10 predicted proteins | sample RVTome_12_FD_203789 | JGI IMG/M metagenome (GOLD analysis project Ga0326597, IMG submission 203789) | Soil microbial communities from uranium-contaminated site in the Upper Colorado River Basin, Wyoming, United States - RVT100D185 | ecosystem: Environmental > Terrestrial > Soil > Contaminated >... | reverse complement strand
GTCTGCCGCCGCGCGCGCGAACCTCACCCCTACCCTCTCCCCCAATGCCGGGGGAGAGGGAGATTGCCTTGCCGCACCGGTCTCTTCGGCGCAGCGATCCCCTCCCACCCCCTCGCCCCGCTCGCCGGGGATCTACCTCCTCTTCCCGCTCGCGCGTCCCGTTCTGCTCCCCCTCTCCCCGCGTGCGGGGAGAGGGCCGGGGTGAGGGGCCGCTGGCCCGTGCCGCGCGCCTGCGGCAAGTCGCCGTGCTACAGCGCGGCGCGTCAGCGCTGCCTGACCCGGATCAGCAGCAGCAGCGGGATGATCGCGAAGGCCGCCACGGTGTAGAGCAGGAAGGCGTTGCCGTAGCCGATCATGCGCGCCTGGCGGTCGATCTCGCCGCCGATCGCGGCCAGCCCGCGCACCGAATCAGGGTTCCATGCGCCCAGCACGCCGGGCAGCTTCAGGATCTCGTTGTAAGGATTCACGTACTCGGTCATGTCCGAGTAGTTCAGCTTCGCGGTGCGCACCACCAGCATCACGCTCAGCGACACGAAGATGCTGGTGCCGAAGTTGCGCAGCAGATGGAAGATGGCCGAACCTTGCGGCAGCAGCCGCTCGGGCAGGGTCGCGAAGGTGACGATGGTCAGCGGCACCCACATGATGCCGCAGCCGATGCCCTGCACGATGCCGGTCCAGGCCAGCACGTGCACCGGCATGTTGAACTCGATGCTGGTCAGCGCGACGCCGCTCGCGCCGATCAGCCCCAGGCCCAGCATCAGCCCCACGCGCGGATCGAAACGCCCCATGCGCCCGGCGATGAAGAAGCCCACCACCAGCCCGGCGCCGCGCATCGCGAGCAACTGGCCGATGAGGGCATCCGGATAGCCCTTCAGATCCTGCAGCAGCGCCGGCAGCAACACGATTGGCGTGAAGTTGAGCATGCCGTACGCGAACACCACCAGCAGCCCCAGGTTGTAGTTGCGGTCCAGGAACAGCGACGGCGAGATGAACGGATTGTCGTGGGTCACGGTGTGCGCGACGAACATGTAGAAGCTCACGCACATGAGCAGGATGAGGGACACGATCTCGACCGACTCCAGCCAATCCAGCCGCTCGCCGCGATCCATGATGAGCTGCATCGCGGTCAGCGCGACGGACAGGGTCAGGAACCCGGTCCAGTCCAGCCGTGGCTTGTGCTCGCGCCCGCTGTCGCGCACCACCACCAGCACCGCACTCAAGGCGACCAGCGCCAGCGGCACGATGAACAGGAACACGTAGCGCCAGTTGTATTCCTCCGCGAGGTATCCCCCCAGTACCGGGCCGACCGCGGGCCCGATCACCACCGCCATGCCGAAGAAGCCCTGCGCCTTCGCGCGCTGTTCGCGCGGATAGGCCGCGAGCAGGATGGCTTGCGACAGCGGCACGGTGGGTGCGCCGAAGCCGCCTTGCAGCACGCGGTAGAACAGCAGCGCTCCGAGCGTGTCGGCGAGCGCGCACAGCAGCGACGAGGCAGCAAATCCGCCCACGGCCCAGATCATCACGTTGCGCTGACCGAAGCGCGAGACCAGCCAGCCGGTGGCCGGCGTGACCACCGCGGTGGCGACGATGTTCAGCGTGACCACCCACGCGATCTGGTCGGGCGTGGCCGAGAACGCCCCCTGCAACTGCGGCAACACCACGTTGACCACCGTCAGCGTGAGTGCGTACAGCGCGGTGCACGTGGACACCGTGATCAGCACCAGCGTGCGCTGCAGCGGCGTGAAGGTCGCGTAGATGGGGATGGAGGTCGCGGTCACTGCGTGGCCGTTGACGGGTTGCGGACGGATGGCGGCGCACCTGTCCGTGAGGGGAGGTCACGGGCCGGCGCGCGTGAGTCGCGACGCGGCAGGGGGCGCGGCGCGCACCCTGCCGCGATACCGCGCCGCATCAGAACTTCACGTTATCGCCGCCCTTGAGCTGCAGCATCGCGCGCGCGTCCTCGGGCGTCGCCACTTCCAGCGAGAGGCCTTCCAGCACCTGGCGCATCTTGCGCACCTGCTCGGCGTTGGACTCGGCCAGCCGGCCCGGCCCGCACCACAGCGAGTCCTCCAGCCCCACACGCACGTTCGCGCCCATCGCCGCGCCCAGCGTCGCGAGCGGGATCTGATTGCGCCCGGCGCCGAGGATCGACCAGACGTAATCGGTGCCGAACAGCCTGTCGGCGGTACGCCGCATGTGCATCAGGTCCTCGGGGTGCGGCCCGATGCCGCCCAGGATGCCGAACACGCTCTGCACGAACAGCGGCGGCCTGACGATGCCGCGCTCGAGGAAGTGCGCGAGGTTGTACAGGTGCGAGATGTCGTAGCACTCGAACTCGAAGCGGGTGCCGTTGCCGCTGCACGCGCGCAGGATCGTCTCGATGTCGTTGAAGGTGTTCTTGAACACCAGGTCGCGGCTGTTCTGCAGGTGATCGCGCTCCCACTGGTGCTTGAAGTCCTTGAAGCGATCGAGCATCGGAAACAGCCCGAAGTTCATCGAGCCCATGTTCAGCGACGCGACCTCGGGCTGGCACTCGAAGGCAGGGCGCATGCGCTCTTCCACGCTCATGTACGGCCCGCCGCCGGTGGTGATGTTCACCACCGCGTTGGTCTGCTGCTTGATGCGCGGCAGGAACTGCATGAACACGGCCGGGTCCTGCGTCGGGCGGCCGTCCACCGGATCGCGCGCGTGCAGGTGCAGGATCGTCGCGCCGGCCTCGGCGGCGCCGATCGCGGCCTCCGCGATCTCGTTCGGCGTCACCGGCAGGTGCGGCGACATGGACGGCGTGTGGATGGAGCCGGTGACGGCGCAGGTGATGATCACTTTACGGCTGGAAGCCATGTCGTTTCCTCCCGGGTTACTCGCTCGGTTGTCTATAGATCGGTGACAGTTCACTTATCTCCGCCCAAAGGGAGGACGGTTCGCGCATTTCAAGAGTTGCTGGAAATAAGTGAACTGTCACCGATCTATTTCACCGCGTACTCGCGGATCACGTCCGGATCGGGGTCCAGCCCCAGTCCGGGGCCGTCGGGGACGGTCATGAAGCCGTCGCTTGCGCGCGCCGCGTCGCCGTACAGGCTCGCCGGCAGGTCCTTGTAGTAGAAGAACTCGGCCAGACACTCGTCGGGCTGGGTGGCGAGCAGGTGCAGGCTCGCGAGCAGGCCGGGGCCGAAATACGGCGAATGCGGCATCACGCTCGCGCCGCTCGTTTCGGCCAGCGCGAAGATCTTGCGCATCTCGGAGATGCCGCCGACCTTGGTCACGCTGGGCTGCAGGTAGCGGATGCCGCCAGCGTCGATCATCTGCTGGAACTGGAACGCGGTGCACGCGTTCTCACCGGCCGCGATGGCGACGCCGGTGTCGCGGTGCAGCCTGCTCAGCGACGCGAAGTCCTCCGGCGGGAAGATCGGCTCCTCCAGCCAGTACATCTGGTAGGGCAGCAGCAGATCGGTCATCGCGCGCGCCTGGTGCGGGGTCCACTCGCAGTTCACGTCCACCATGATCGGCACGCCGGCGCCGGCCGCCTCGCGCGCGGCGCGCACTTCGGGCTCGCGCACCTCGTGCAGCTTGATGAAGCGAAAGCCCTCGTCCAGCGCGGCGCGCGTGCGCTCGGCCACCACCTCCGGGCGCTGGTAGCGGAACAGGCTCGCGTAGGCCGGGATGCGCATGCGCCGCGCGCCGCCCAGCATGCGGTGCAGCGGCTGGCCGGTGGCCTTGCCGGCGATGTCCCACAGCGCGATGTCGATACCGCTGATCGCGAACATGGTCACGCCGTAGCGGCCCCAGATGTGGTTCTGGAACTGCAGCGAGCGCGCGATGCCAGCGATGTCGCGCGCATCGCGGCCGATCAGCCCGGGCGCGATCATGTGCTCGATGGCCGCGCGCGTCGCGTGCGCCGCGCCGTAGCCGAAGCCGTCGCCCCAGCCGCTGATGCCGGCATCGGTGTCGATGCGCACCAGCACGTAGTCCAGGCTGGTCCACGCGGTGGACTCCCAGCCGCCGGCGCCGCCGGAGTCGAACGGCAGGCTGACGAGGCAGGTCTGGACGTTCTCGATCTTCACGGCACTGCTCTCCACGGGCGCGGGCGGGCGGGTCCGGGAGTATCCCCTCGCGACCGGCGCCGGACAATGCCGGCGCCAGCCTCGCGCCGCCGCGCCCTGAGAGGGTGACCGGCAACGCTGCGCACCGCACGCCCACGGTGCTACCGTACGCACCCCGATTCCCGCTCGCCGCGCCATCGCGCGGCCGGGCCGACCCGCTACCGCGCGCCGCGCGCACACGTCACGGTACCCGCATGCCCCTGGCCGTTCCGCTGCACGCGATCCTGATCGCCGTCGCCGTGCACTCGCTGTGGGGCGGCAACCCGGTCGCGGTGAAGTTCGGACTGATCGTGTTCCCGCCGCTGTGGTCGGCGTTCTTCCGCTTCGCACTGGGCATCGTGTGCGTGCTGATCTGGGCGCGGCTGCGCGGCGAGCGCATCTGGCCGCGGCGCGGCGAGTGGGGGCCGCTGCTGCTGATCGGCAGCTTGTTCACGGTGCAGATCTGGCTCATGAACCTCGGCTTCGGTCTGACCACCGGCGCGATGGGCTCGGTGCTGATCGCGACCAACCCGATCTTCGCGGCCTTCTTCGTACACCTGCTGATCAGCGGCGATCGGCTGACCTGGGTGCGCGGCGCCGGGCTCGCGCTCGCGATGGCAGGCGCCGCGGTGTGCTTGCTGCAGGATGCCGATCCGGCGGCGCTGGATTTTGGCGCGATCGGCAACTGGATCACGCTGACCAGCGCCGGTCTGCTGGGCTTGCGCCTCGCGCTGAGCGCGCGCGCACTGCGGCAGATGGATCCGGCCCGCGTCGCGGTGTGGCAGATGCTGATCTCGCTGCCGCTGTACGCGCTGGGCGGCGCGCTGTTCGAGACCATCCGCTGGGAGCAGCTGGCGTGGCAGCCGGTGGCGGGCATCGTCTACCAGGGCGTGGTGGTCGCGGGGCTCGCGTTCACCGTCTCTTTCTCGCTGATGAAGCGCTACACGCCCAGCGTGGTGATGAGCTTCAACTTCGTCTCGCCGGTGGCCGGCGTGCTGCTCTCGGCGTGGCTGCTCGACGAGCGCATCACGCCGCTGCTGCTGCTGGGCATGGCGCTGGTCGCGCTGGGCCTTGCGCTGGTCGCGCGCGGCAGCGGCCGATAGCACCACCAAGGGCCGCGCGTCGCGAAGCACCGCTCACGCAGCGCGTGATCGCGCGTAGCGCCACGCGCGCCCGTCGATGGCGGCCAGACCCAGTGCGATCAGCACCATGCCGGCAACATGGCGCGGCGCGAGCACCTCGCCCAGCACGCCGATGCCGAGCAGGATCGCGCTGACCGGGATCAGGAAGGTGACCAGCAGCAGGTTGGTCGCGCCCGCGCTGGCCAGGATGCGGAAGTAGATCACGTACGCGAACGCGGTCGAGATCACCGCGACGCCCAGCAGCGCGCCGATGGTGGCAAGCCCAGGCGCTGGCAGCGTCCACGGCCGGTCCACCAGCAGCATCAGCGGCAGCATCAGCACGCTCGATACCACCACCTGCCCGGTCGCGGTCGCGAGCGGCGCGACGCCCAGGCGGTGGAAGCGCCGGCCGAAGATGCCGCCCAGCGCGTAGCTCAACGCGCCAGCGACGCAGGCGAGCTGCGCCAGCACCATGGCACCCAGCTCGCGCACCGCTTCGGCGCCGATCATCACCGCGACCCCCGCGATCCCGGCCAGCACCCCGGCGAGGCGCGCCGGGGTGAGACGCTCATCGCCGATCAGCACGTGCGCGGCCAGCACCGCGAACAGCGGCGTGGTCGCGTTGAGGATCGAGGCCACGCCCGATGCGATCTGCGTCTGCCCCCACACGATCAGGCTGAACGGCAGCACGTTGTTGAGCACGCCCATGATCACGAACGCGCCCCAGATGCCGGGCGCCGAAGGCAGCCGCACGCGGCATGCGCGGCACACCGCGAGCAGCACCAGCGCGGCGATCGCGACCCGCGCGATCACGAGCGTGAACGGCGGCAGCTCGCGCAGCGCGACCTCGTTGAAGAAGTACGATCCGCCCCACACCAGCGACAGGGTCAGCAGCAGGGTCCAGTCGCGCAGGCTCATCGGCTGGGCGGGCGAGGCAGTGGTGGTCACGGATCGGTACCTTAGAAGTGAGGGCGCCAAGCATCGCCGGGGCCGGCGCCGTGCGCAGCCCGGATCATGCGCAACCCTCGCCCGCTGGACAGCGCGGTGGTACAGGACATACTGATCCCCACCAGCATCCACCCGGAGTACCGCCATGACCCACCTGACCGACAATCTGGCTCACACCTCCCCGCTCGCGGCGCGCCTGCCGGCGGTGTTCGCCGCGCTCACGCTGGGCGCCGTGATCGTCTACGGCGCGCTGTTCGCGCAGTTGCCGCAACTGCACAACGCGGCGCACGACGGCCGCCACGTGTTCTCGGCACCGTGCCACTGAGCGCCCCCACGGAGGCAGCCATGTTGTACCGAATCCTCCTGGTCGGCCTGCTCGCGGGCCTGATCGCGGGCACCGCGAGCACCGCGCTGCAACTCGCGTGGGCCGTACCGCTGATCCAGCACGCCGAGGCCTTCGAGCCGGCGGCGGCCGAGGCTGGCCACGACGCCGCGTCGCACGGCCACGATGGCCACGCGCACGGCGCGCCGTGGGCACCGGCCGACGGCGCCTCGCGCGGCTTCTGGACGCTGCTCAGCAACGTTTCGCTGGGCGCCGGCGCCGGCTTCATCCTGGCTGCGCTGTTCGCGCTGCGCCCCGGTGCGCTGGGCGCGCGCCGCGGCCTGCTGTGGGGCCTGGCCGCGTTCGCCAGCATCGGCATCGCGCCGGCGCTGGGGCTGCCGCCGGAACTGCCCGGCACGGCGGCCGCGCCGGTCGAGGCGCGCCAGATGTGGTGGCTGCTGACGGCCGGCTGCACGGCAACAGGACTCGCGTTGCTGTTCGGCCGCCGGCCCGCCGCGTTGCGCGCCGCGGGCGCTGCACTGCTGCTCGTGCCGCACCTGGTCGGTGCGCCGCAACCCGAGATGCATGCCGCACTCGCACCGCCGGAGTTGCAACGCGAGTTCATCGTCGCCGCACTGGTCTGCTCCGGGCTGTTCTGGCTGGTGCTGGGCGTCGCGGCCGGCGTGCTGGGCCGGCGCTTCGGGCTGAGCCTGGACGACGCGGCCGGCGCGCCGGCCGGCGTCAACGCCTGAGCGGGATCGACACCGCACGCGAGTTCACGGCGCGCGCCGTGCGCGACGCGGTGGTCACGGTCGGGGACGCGCGCCACCTGGAAGGGCGATGAACCATGCGCTTGCTACCCTGCGTGGATTCTCCGCAGCTATCCGCGGCGGTCGAGCAAAAGCTGAACATCCCGCGACGCATCGCGGCCGAACTTGGCCGATCCGCGGTGGAGATCGCGCGCACCGGGCATTACGTCAATCCAGCCGGCAACAAGGTCGACATCAGCCGCCTGGTGGCGGATGCCGGTGCCGCGAAGAGGAGCATCGCCCCGGATGCGCCGTTGCCGACCCCGCAGCGCGCGCGGTCGTCCGAGACGCACGTACAGGTCCGCAACGAGACCACGTTCGAGGCCGCGTCGCGGTTCGTTGCGAATGGCATGCGCCCGCTAGCGTTGAACTTCGCGAACGGCATCCAGGCGGGCGGCGGCTTTCTTCACGGTGCGCGTGCCCAGGAAGAGGTGCTGTGTCGCTCCAGCGCGCTGTACCCTACGCTGCTCGGCGATGCGATGTATCTCGCGCACGCACAGCGCCCACGTCCCGATTCGACGCCCTGGGCGATCTACTCGCCTGACGTGCCGGTGTTCCGCAATGACGATGGCACGCCGCTCGACCGCCCGTGGCTGCTCAGCATCATCACGTGCGCCGCGCCGTACGCACCGGCGCTGGGACAACCCGAAGCAGGCGACCTGTTGCAGCAACGCATTCATCGCGTGCTGTCGATCGCCGCCGCGTACGCACATCCGGCGCTGGTGCTCGGCGGGTGGGGCTGCGGGGCCTTCGGCAACGATCCTCAACGCACCGCGGCTGATTTCCGGAAGGCTCTGGAGGGCGAGTTCGCGAACACGTTCTGCGATGTCGTGTTCGCGATCGCGGACTGGTCGCCGGAGCGGCGGTTCCTCGGCCCGTTCCGGGACGCGTTCAGGTGATCGCCGCGTGATCGACTCGCGCCGCATGCTCTCGCGCCACAGGATCATCACCTCCATCGTGCCGGACGCGATCGGCGCGCGGCGCCATCCGGAAACCTATTCTTGCAGCGGGTCGACGACTACCAAGTCGTAAGTCGTATTTGCTTTCCAGGCGCCCTCCTGCGTGGACGGCACCGGGCCAGTCGACCGTCGCGCCGGCCCGTTTGTACGCGCCATGACCCAGGCGTTCCAGCCAGCCGGACCGGACGTACTTGTCCGCGAGCCTCCGGTCGACGCCCCTGCGGCTCAGCCAGCGCTGGGTGCCTGCCGTTCGGGGCGGCCACTGCTGCAGCAACTGGTTTATTTTAGAGCTCATCCGACAGCCAGGAGGCGACGTTCTCGCCTCACAGTAAACTCGCCATCCAGCCTGGCGCGGAGTTCAAAACAAATCCAAATTGTCGCCATATCGGCGACAATCGAGCAGGAATACGAACAAACCGGACCTGCGAAGACCTCGAAACCACAGTGCTCTCGCTCATGCTGTGGGGCGTGCGGGTCGCTCCGGCGGGCGACGCTATTTTGCAGTAGCTGAGGAAGGCCCTTTCCCAGATCCTGGCTCTGCTGAAACAGACCTGATGCCACACAGTCGATCGCTCGAACCAGCAGCGAGAAGGCGCAGAAACACGCCAATAAGCTGAACGATTACTTCTTGGCGAACTTGATACCAAATTCTGGCCTCATCGCCCACTTCGGAGACGCGTTCAGGCCGCCGCGGATGTCCGCGCGGACTCGGCGAACGCCGTATCCTGCGCCGCGAGCAGCCGCTTCAGCGACGCGAAGTGCAACTCCGCCTCGGAGCGCTGGGAGTCGTACTGCTGCTCAGCCCTGATCGCCATCTTCTCGGGCACCTCGCGCAGCGGCTGGCGGGTCCACATCGCCATGACCTGGTTCATGCAGGCGCGTTCCACGTAGCACAGGTCGTGGAAGGCCTGACCGACCGTGGGTCCGCCGGCGATGACCCCGTGCTGGCCGAGGAACAGCACCGAGCAGCGCTCGCCGAGCGCCGCGGCCATGCGCTCACCCTCGTCCCCCGTGTGCGCGAGCGCGCCGTAGTGATCGTAGCAGGCGCACTTGCTGTGGAAGCGCAGCGCCTGCTGACCGTAGGGCTTGAGCCGATTGTCCTGCAGCATGCTCAGCGCAGTCGCATAGGTCAGATGCGCGTGCAGGAAGCAGCGCACATGCCCGCCGAACTGGAGCCGTACTGCCTGCTCCCGCTCGGCTGGCCGATGGGGCGCTTCGGCCCGGTCGCCCGCCTGCCGGTGGAGCACACGCTGCGCTGGGACCGCTGGGACTGACGCGCGCGCCGACGCGCGCTTGACGTCAGCGTCGATGCGCCGTACGACGCGGAGCCTGCCTCTTCGGCGCATCCTCTTCGACGTCGTACTCGTTGCAGGCAAGTCGACCGCCGGCGCACGAGTGCCGCGCCACGGCTCCCACCTGCGCAGCGGCTTCGGCCGAGCCCGGCGGATCGATATACTGAGCCTGCTCAGACGCCCCCCGGCGCGGCAGCGATGCCGCGTCGCGGGGCCGGGTGACGCGTACGCAGGCACAAACAGGGAGGCGCACGATGACCGCTGACAACGGAAACAATCTGGCCGCGGCCGGCCGCGACGAGGGCGAGTTCGACGCCGTGATCGTCGGCGCCGGGTTCGCCGGGCTCTATCAGCTGCATTGCCTGCGCGACAAGCTCGGGCTCTCGGCGCGGGTGCTGGAGCAAGGCGGCGGGGTCGGCGGCACGTGGTACTGGAACCGCTACCCCGGCGCGCGCTGCGATTCCGAGAGCCACTCCTACTGCTACTACTTCTCCAACGAACTGCTCGAGGAGTGGCAGTGGTCGGAGCGCTATCCCGGCCAGCAGGAGATCGTGCGCTACATGAACTTCGTCGCCGATCGGCTGGATCTGAACAAGGACATCGATCTGGACACCCGCGTCAGCGCCGCGAGCTACGACGAGGCCGCCAACCGCTGGGTGGTGCAGACCGCGGGCGGCAGGCGCTACGTCGCGACCTACCTGATCACCGCGGTCGGCTGCCTGTCGTCGGCGAACGTGCCCGACTTCCCCGGACTCGACGGCTTCCAGGGCAAGTGGTACCACACCGGCCAATGGCCGCACGAGGGCGTCGACTTCGCCGGCAAGCGCGTCGGGCAGATCGGCACCGGCTCGACCGGCATCCAGGCTGCGCCGGTGATCGCCAGCCAGGCGGCCCACC
>Ga0326597_10014233_pt1 | contig 10427 bp, 9 predicted proteins | sample RVTome_12_FD_203789 | JGI IMG/M metagenome (GOLD analysis project Ga0326597, IMG submission 203789) | Soil microbial communities from uranium-contaminated site in the Upper Colorado River Basin, Wyoming, United States - RVT100D185 | ecosystem: Environmental > Terrestrial > Soil > Contaminated >... | reverse complement strand
TTTGAGTTTTATCAAAATCAGCCTTGTAAACATTCCACCGAAAAAAGGAATACCAAGATAAATGAATACACTTTCGGCTATTTGCGATATTGTAATATCGACTTTGAAGGTGCTTAATCCAAACCACGATGGTAAAACTGTCAGAAATATGTAAGCGAATAACGAGAAAAATAAAACCTGGAAAATTGAATTAAACGCAACAAGTCCGGCGGCGTATTCCCTGTCACCTTGTGCCAAATCATTCCATACAATAACCATAGCTATGCACCTTGCAAGACCGATTAAAATAACTCCTGCCATATATTCTGGATAATCCTGCAAAAAAGTAATCGCAAGAAGAAACATTAGAACAGGTCCGATAATCCAGTTTTGAACTAATGAAAGCGTAAGAATTTTAATGTCCCTGAACACCCTGCCTATTTCCTCGTATCTGACTTTTGCAAGGGGCGGATACATCATTAATATCAATCCAACTGCAATTGGGATGTTCGTCGTTCCGCTTTGAAAAGTATTCCAGAATTCAGTTATGCGCGGGAATAAATAACCCGCAAGCACAGCTAAAGCCATCACAGTAAATATCCATAACGTCAGATACCTGTCTAAGAATTTTAATCTTGCCTTAGGCATTAAAATCTCGATTATTTTTCATCAGGGTTCATTACTTTATACATAAGCCCCGCTGCTAAACCGCCGGCTAACGGTCCGACTAAATATAAAGTTAAGTTGCTGGCCGATTTTCCGCCGCTTATGGTATCGACTATTATGGGACCTATCGCCACTGCAGGATTAAATACTCCCCCCGAAATCGGACCTGCTGCAAATGCGCCTGCCATAACTGTAAAACCAATTGCTAGACCGAAATAGCTGTTGCCTGCTGATTTTGGATTTGTTGCAGTGTTTAAAACAACAGCTACCAGTGCGAATGTAAATATGAATTCAACTATTAAGGACTTTAAAAATGGCATATCAAATCCGGTGTCCGGAGCAAACGGCCTGCCTGATAAATACAAAAAAATTAATGCAGCAATTAACCCCCCAATAATTTGAAAAGCTGAATAAATGAGAAAATCATTTAACGAGAGCTTACCCCTTATATACGCACCAAGACTCACTGCTGGATTATAATGACCTCCCGAAATAGGGCCGCCCATATAAACCATAACCATTAATATTGCCCCGATTGCAATCGGGTTGCCCGTTAATGCGATAACAAAAACCAGAAAAAACGCGCCGATTAATTCTGTAATGTATTTGTTCATATCCCCTTTAGTTTTTTTTGTGGATTAGCAAAATTAATGAAAATAGATGATTAATCCCATATAATTATAGAAAGCGAACAATACTGGAAGTCCGTATTTTTATTAATAATTTTAAATATTATCTTTAATCAAAGGAGTTTTTATGCTAAAAGTACATGTAACAAAAGTAAACAATAAAATACTGATATCCAAAGATGAATTTGATAAGCTTGTAGAAGAAGTAGAAAAAACACAGAAGATTACAGTTGAAACTGATGAATTCGGAGATTTAGTCGAAGCCTCATCGAGCGGGCTTGATTTCTGGAATAACGATATTGATGACAAGGTTTGGAACAATGCATGAGCAAAGAGAAATTTGTCTGATTCCAATACCATTCACTGACCTTTCCGCAATTAAGAAAAGACCTGTCATTATCATTTCGAATAATCATTATAACACAAAAACAAATGATATTCTTGTTATGGCAATAACGTCTAACTTAACCATTAAAGATAATTCTTTAGTCATTAATTCTTCAGACATTGAGACTGGAATCCTTAAAGGCTGAAAGTCTGGTTAGAATAGATAAAATTTATTCATTAAGCAAAGGATTGATTATAAAATCTTTCGGGAAACTCAAAAAAGATAAATTTTCAGAAATTATAAATGGCTTAATTAGTCTTCTTAAGTGAAAAAAGCCCTAAACTTGCAACCTGTAATCTGCAACCGTATCATTTCTCATCCACCCTAAAGGAGGGAATACCCGTTATATCTTCGCCGATAATCAGCGTGTGCATTTCATGTGTGCCTTCGTAGGTTTTTACGGATTCAAGGTTATTTGCGTGACGCATAACCGGGTATTCATCCAAAATCCCGTTTGCGCCGAGGATTTCGCGAGCCATTCTGCAAACTGTCAGTGCGATTTCGCAGTTATTCCTCTTTGCCATCGATACGTGAGTATGTTTCAAAGTTCCGTCGTCTTTCATCCTGCCCAAACGATAGCACATCAATTGCCCTTTTGTAATTTCATTCAGCATCCATACAAGCTTTTCCTGTGTCATCTGGAAAGCCGCTATTGGTTTATCAAACTGTATGCGTGAAAGCGAATATTCAAGCGCTGTAGAATAACATTCCATCGCTGCGCCGAGCACTCCCCACGCAATTCCGTATCTTGCCTGATTCAGGCAGCTAAGCGGACCTTTAAGTCCGGTAACATTAGGTAATCTGTTTTCTTCAGGCACAAATACATCCTGCAAAGTAATTTCACCCGTTATCGATGCTCTAAGCGAAAGCTTGCCTTTCATTTCCGGTGTTGCAAAACCATTAAACCCGCGTTCAACCAAAAATCCGTTTATAACGCCGTTAAGCTTTGCCCAAATAACGGCAACATCACTTATTGGTGAGTTCGTAATCCACATTTTCGCGCCGTTGATTACATAACCGCCGTCAGTTTTATTTGCAGTTGTTATCATTCCGCTGGGATTTGACCCGTAATCCGGCTCGGTTAATCCGAAACATCCGATTTTCTCCCCCTTTGCAAGTGCAGGAAGCCATCTTTTTTTCTGCTCCTCGCTTCCATAAGTAAAAATGGGATACATAACTAGTCCCGATTGCACCGAAGCAAAGCTCCTTAGCCCTGAGTCGCCCCTTTCAAGTTCTGCCATCATTAAACCGTATGCAACATTGTTGATTCCAAGTCCTCCGTATTCAGCCGGCAGTGTTGGACCGAAAAATCCAAGCTCCGCCATTTTTGCAATAAGGTGTTTTGGGAATGTCATTGCCTGGTTATGCTTTTCTATTATTGGAATAACTTCACTGTTAACAAAATCGCGTGTAGTTTCGCGAATCATTTTTTCTTCTTCCGAAAGAAGCGCATCGATATTAAAATAATCCACACCTTTAAAATTAGTTGACATTGTTATAAAACAAATTCCTTTCTGCCGGCTTTTTTATTATAATTTAAACCGTTAATAATCTTCTGCAATTCATTCTTATTTCCGCGAATCTTAAGTTTTATGTGCTTTGAGAGATATTTTGTATCCAGTATGTCAGCCTTTTCATGAAGCTTGTTGATAATCTTATATGCTTTACCGCCGGCGGGAATTTTTATTTCAATCTCATCAATCTGCTCGCTTATAATTTCAAATATTTTATCATACAAGCCGCTAAGATTTACTCCCTTTGAAGCTGAAATAAAAACCGAACTGCTGAATCTGTGTTTTAAATCTGATAATATATGCTGTTTGTCATCTTCAACAAGTTTATCTACTTTGTTGAAAACCATTATAACCGGTTTAGCGTCTGCCCCGATTTCAGCCAAAGTTTCCTCAACAACTTTTATCTGCTCCTCAAAGCTGTCGGAAGAAATATCAATGATATGAAGCAGTATATCTGCTTCCACAACTTCGGCAAGCGTGCTTTTAAACGACTCAATTAAATCATGGGGCAGATTCCTTATAAATCCAACGGTATCTGAAATTAAAACATTCTGGGGAAGCTTTCTTCCGTTAATTTCTTTCAAAACTTTTGTTGAAGTATCTAAAGTAGCGAACAGCTTGTTTTCCACATACACTCCGGCATCGGTGAGAATGTTAAGCAATGTTGATTTGCCTGCATTTGTATATCCAGCAAGAGCGATTCTTGTAAAGTTAGCTCTTTGCTGGCGCTGTGTTTTTCTCTGCTCTTCGATTTTCTTAAGCTTATCCTTCAGCAAAGAAATTCTGCTGCTGATTAAACGCCTGTCGGTTTCAATCTGCGTTTCGCCCGGACCTTTCGTTCCAGAGGGTCCTCGTGTTCCAATTCCTCCCGCCTGCTTCGATAAGTGCGTCCACGCTCTGGTTAATCTTGCCTGCATATACTGTAATTGCGCCAGCTCAACCTGAGTTTTAGCCTCAGCCGTTCTCGCATGAGTAGCAAAAATATCGAGTATCAAAGCCGGCTTATCGATAACTTTGCATTTAATAATCTTTTCAAGATTTCTTATTTGTGTCGGCGAAAGAGAATTTTCGAAAATCACCAAATCAATGTCTTCTGCTTCAACTTTGCCTGCAATCTCCTCTGCTTTACCTTTCCCGATAAAGAAAGAGCTGTCAATCTTATCTCTTTCCTGGTAAAACTTATCAATAACAACCGCTCCGGCGGTCTGGGTTAGGAACTCCAGCTCATCGAGATGCTCTTTATATATCTTTTGCCTAACGGATTTAACTGCACCCGATTTCGGGATTGTGGTGCAGACAAGAATCGCCTTTTCTTCTTCCTTATGTGTTGAGATTAATTTATGCAATTAAAAATCAATAGATTGCTAATTCTTTTGTTTCCTGATTTATGTAAAAAAACTTTTGCGGAGCATTGAACGGAACTGTAATTGATTTTTCCAAGTCCGACGCTGAAAAATAAAAACTTACACTCTCTGATTTCAAGTCAAATGGAACGGACACAAAATACTTTCCGGAATTAGTATCTTCTAATTTTTCCTCAAGTCCCATAGTAAGCTCTCTGTATTCACCGCCGTTTATGGAATAATACATCTTAACTGATTCAATATCAATTACATTTTTAGAAATAACATATATTGTGATTTTAGTATTATCGCCGACTTCCTCTATTTCGGGTTTATTGCTCATAATAATGCCGTGATATAAAACTGCATCGTAAGCATTAACAAGTCCCCACCCGTAAACATTATTTGGTTCATCTTTTTTGTCAGCGGTCATTTTCAAAGCTTCGGCTACCTGCTCGGGAGTTAATTCAGGATGAGCAGAAAGTATTAGTGCACACACTCCCGCAACCAGCGGTGCAGAAAACGATGTTCCGTTTGCAAACATGAATCCTGATGTATCGTAAGTTGATGAATAAGAAACAGCCGTGTAAACGTCCGAGCCCATAGCTACAACGTCAGGCTTTGTTCTTCCGTCGCTTGTGGGACCGTTCGAGCTGAAATAAGCTATATGTCCCGAACTATCAACTGCACCTACAGCAATTACATGCTCACCGTCAGGCGGTGAAACTATACTTGGCGGGTCAGTCTGTCTTTCATTCCCCATTGAGTTAACAACAACAATCCCAAGCGAAGCGGCGTGCTCAGCCGCTCTTACAATAATCGTTGTCTTTCCGTTCATATCAGCATATATATACTGGTTATGAGGCAGGTCGTACGGTTTATAAATTAAAGAGCACGAAATCACATCAACTCCATTCGCTTCCATCCATTCCACCGCTTCGACCCAGTAATCTTCTTCCACGGGTGTCTCTGTCGGATTGAACTCAGTCTTGCTCAAATAAAACTCTGCATCAAAAGCAGGTCCAATTACCTGTCCTGGGAAAAAACCGCCCAGAGTTGTCAATGTAGCCGTTCCGTGATCGTCCTGGTCAAAAGGGTCGCTTGGAATTTGATTTGGAGCCACTTGATATTGAACCGAATCATCCTTATTTATCCAGTCGTATTCATCAATAATTTTTCTTGTTTTCAATGCCTCATGCATCCTCCAGTTGAACCCGTCATCACACATTCCGACTGTAACGCCCAAACCAGTAATACCATAATTATGAAGAATCGGAACATTAATCTGCTGGTTCTGCCAGAATGAAATTCCGTAATCGTATTTATAAATTCCGGCAGGCTGCCCGCTAATTGAATCAATGACTTTCCGGTAATTTGGAATTCTAACATATTCCAAAAAATTCACACCTTCTATCTTATCTACAAATCCGAGTCTTTTAACTTTATCCAATTTATCTTTTTTAGCGGTTACGCTAACAGCGTTCATCCATTTTGAAATTGCGTGGGGTGTTAGTCCGATTTTTTTAATTTCATTAATATATTCAGAATTAACCGGGATATCATCATAATTAATTATTCGGTCCTCAGAAAGAACTTTCGACCGCCTCCATATTGCTTTTTCGGTCAGTTCGGATTTTGCTGTTTCATAAGCATCGCTTGCGGGCAATAGAATCTCAACCGGTTTAAATTTACCCTTATCCTTGAAGAAAACCCAGTATCTGTATTCTGTTGTTTCAGGATTAAGCTTCTGGGAATTAGCAGGTAAGGATAAAAGCAGAATTAAGAAATATAAAAATAATAAAAATTTTTTATACAATAAATATGCTCCGATTTAATTTATACAGCCTGTTCGTCAGCATGGTATGAGCTTCTTACAAGCGGGCCCGACTCAACATGATTAAATCCCATCTCAAGCCCGATTGTTTTATACAGCTTAAAGACTTCTGGATGAACAAACCTTTGAACAGGCAGATGGTTCTTAGTTGGTCTTAAATATTGTCCGATTGTAATAATATCGCAGTTCACATTACTTAAAGCTTCCATCAGTTCAAAGACCTCATCATCTGACTCCCCAAGTCCAACCATAAACCCGCTTTTGGTAGTTAACCCGCTTCCTTTTGAGCGTTCTAATAGCTCAAGCGTTCTTTGATAATTTGCCTGGGGTCTCACAAAATGGTAGAGTCTCGGCACAGTTTCTATATTGTGGTTTAATATATCAGGTCGGGCATCAATCACTATGTAAAGTGCTTCCCAAACTCCCCTGAAATCAGGTATTAATACTTCCACTTTGCATTGGGGAGCAAGTTCCCTTATTTTATTTATCGTCATTGCAAAAATATCCGCACCGCCGAGCTTCTCATCATCACGGTTTACGGATGTTATCACCGCATGCTTTAATCCAAGCTCCCTGATTGATTCTGCAACACGTCTCGGTTCATCGTAATCAAGAGCCTCGGGCTTGCCAAGCTTAACGGAACAAAATCCGCAGGAACGAGTGCAGACCTCTCCAAGTATCATAAACGTAGCCGTCCTGCGCGACCAGCACTCAGCCATATTGGGACAGCGTGCATCCTCGCAAACAGTGTTAAGTTTTTTACGGCTTACAAGATTTTTAAGAAACGCATAATTCTCGCCTGTCGGCAGTTTTACCTTAAGCCACTCGGGACGCCTTGAGTTCTCAATCTCGGGGTTTTCAACCGCGTGCTTACGCTGGTGAGTGTTTATATATTTTATCTGAACTAAATCAGGCATTACTGATTAACTCCGTAAACTTTTTTATAAACCATGCTTCCGATTATCGGATATTTAACAAACGCACCCTGGTAAGATTTAATACCCATATAAATAGCATAACCCATTGCCCCGAAAATAAATAAGAATAATAATGCGTAAAACACTATCATAATAATGATAAACAGTACAGGCATCTCTTTATTGCCTGTGGCTGCAAAAGTACCGAATCCCGCACCTCCGATAACTGCAAGTGCAAAGAAAATAACAAAAACTACAATCAGGACAATATAGGCAATGTGAAACCATACTGCCTGCAATGAGTGAAAGGTAACGTATTTTGATTTATCTTTGTTTAAAGCCCAAAAGATTACAGGGATTATCAAACCTCCCATAAAAAGCGAAAGATGAGAAAAGAGTGCAAACATTTTCTCATCCGGTTGTATTGAATTTAAATCGGCAGCAGCGCCGAAAGTATTATCCATATATTTATTTTAAATTACGCAGTATAATTCTCTAAATACTCCACTATTCTCATTAAAAACTTTCCGCCAAGCGCCCCGTCAATTAATCTGTGGTCAAATGCATGCGTTAAGAACATTATAGGTTTTATTACTATCGCATCGCCTTCGGAAGTTTCAACGACTACGGGCCGTTTTTTAATAGCGCCGGTGCCGAGTATCGCTAACTGCGGCTGGTTTATAATCGGGGTGCCGATTATATTTCCGAATATTCCGTAATTTGTGATGGTAAACGTTCCTTCCTGAATTTCATCGAGCGTCAGCTTCTTAATTCTTGCGCGTTTAGCCAAATCAGTGATATCTCTTGCCAGTCCTACCAGATTCTTTGAATCCGCATCCTTAATCACGGGAACAATCAGTCCCCCGTTATCCATTGCAACGGCTATCCCTAAATTAATAAAACTCTTAACAAGAATATTTGTTCCGTCTATTGAAGCATTTACAAGCGGAAACTCCTGAAGCGCCTTAACAACGGCTTCGCAGATAAACGGCATATAGGTAAGCTTAAAACCTTCGCGCCTTAAAAACTCATCAGCCATGGATTTCCTTGCTTTATCGACAGCAGACATATCACATTCTGCTATAGCTGTTACATGGGGTGAGGTATGAGCGCTCATTACCATATGCTCTGCCATCTTCGCCTGAAGGTTATCCATCGGGACAACTTTTACACCCGGAAGATTATATAAATTTGTAAGCTCGGGTGATTCTTTAATCTCCGGTTTTTTATATTCAAAAGTCTTCTTTTCAACTGTTGCGGTTTTAGCTGTTACAGGCTGTGTTGCTGTTGAAGTCTGAGTAGTAGTTGAAGGCTTTGAAACTTTACCTGCTTTTCTGTCTTCAATGTATGCGAGGATATCCTGCTTTCTTATTCTTCCCCCGGCTCCAGTGCCTTTAATTGTCGAGAGTTCCTGCATCGAAACGCCTTCCTTTGATGCGATGTTCAGAACGAGGGGTGAGAAGAATCCGGCTCCGTTACCGGTTTTTTCCATAACGGGTACTGGCTCGGACTTCTTTTGTTCAGCTTTTGGTTCCTCTTTTTTCACCTCAGGTGCTTTGACTTCTTCCTTCTTGGTCTCAGTCTTTGCGGCTCCGTCAGTTTTTACCTTGGCGTTTGCAGTGTCGGTTTCAATTCTCGCGACAACATCACCTACATTTGCGGTATCACCCTCATTGAACAGCAGCTCAACCACAATCCCGCCTTCAGCCGATGGCACTTCCGTATCCACTTTGTCTGTGGAAATATCAAACAATGTTTCGTCTTTGTCAATTTTATCGCCGGGTTTCTTGTACCATTTCAAAATCCTGCCGTCCATTATGGACTCGCCCATTTTGGGCATTACTATATCAACTACTGACATTTATAAATCTCCTTTATCAAGTGAGATAATTGCTAAACTTTTGCAATTTTCAGAATTTTTAAACATATCTCACTCGATGAATTTTTATATTTTTTTAGTTAATTTCACAAAAATAGCTAATATTTAAAGAAGTTGCAATTGCCCGAAGGACTCCTTTCGGAGAAGGATTCCTGTATAAAATAACAAAAAAGGCATCTATTTAGATGCCTTTATTAATTAAATATATATAATATTTCCTACTTTTTATGATATGTAAATGTGTGGTTTGAGGTTGTTTCCTTGCCGTCTGCCCCTTTCATATTGAACGTTGTTTTATGAACCATATTATTTCCGTCTATCTCAATTTCCCTTGTTTCCGAACCCCAGTCGCTTTTTCCCGAAAGCGATATTTTGTTGCCCTTTACAGTTCCTGTATATGTACTAACTTGGCCCCAGTCATCAAACGCCCAGCCGGTGAAGCTGCCATCCATTGCGGGTTTTATAACAACCGTACCGTTATAGGTCTGTCCTTTATCATCTATGCCTTGTATATCAACAAACATAAATTGCCCGTGTTTCATGTAATGGTTTGCTGTTTCATTCCATTTTGAGCCCATCATCTCATACGGTTCAGCTTCCCATACACCCATAAGCATATCAAAGGTTGCGCTTTTAATCGGGTCGGGTTTCTTCATTTCATCCTGTGACTTAGTCCCCGGCGAAAGAATTGCTAAGCAAAATACAATTAAAACAAGCTTAAAAGAAAGAATTGCTTTCATGATTACCTACCTCCTGTTATTTATTAAAATTAGACTAATTTAGAATTGTAATGTAAAAATAATACATTAGATTTTTACAAGCAAGACTAACCCTGAGCGTAGTCGAAGGGTCTTTTTTTGTGTTACTGTGAACAAAGCGAAGAATACATTTGTGACCACCGATAAAAGGAGGAGTCTTGTCATTTCTCTTTAGCAATTTCAACAGCTATCGTTCGTCCTTTAATCTGGTTATCGTTCATAACTTCAAGCACTTCATTAACGTGCTTTTTATCGACTTCAACAAAGGTAAATTTATCGTAAATATCAATTCCCCCTATTGATTTTCCGGGGATTCCCGTTTCACCGACAAATGCGCCCAGAATATCTTTTGCCCCTACATTATTTTTTCTCCCGACGTTTACGTATAACCTCACCATTGAGCCGTTTGAGGGCTCACGGTGACTGCTTTTGCCTTCATATTTAAAGTCCTTATCCTTCTTAAAGCTTCTCTCACGATTATACGTTCTGTCATGATTAAAGCTCTTATCTTTTTTTCTGT
>Ga0326597_10014232_pt1 | contig 10427 bp, 8 predicted proteins | sample RVTome_12_FD_203789 | JGI IMG/M metagenome (GOLD analysis project Ga0326597, IMG submission 203789) | Soil microbial communities from uranium-contaminated site in the Upper Colorado River Basin, Wyoming, United States - RVT100D185 | ecosystem: Environmental > Terrestrial > Soil > Contaminated >... | reverse complement strand
CACGGCGACGATGGCCGCCGGGCCGCCTTCGAGCGGCTCAAGGAATTGCCCGCCGACGAAGATGACTGGTACCTGCTCCGCAATCTTGTCCATCTGCTACGGACCATCCCGCGGTCGGCGGACACCCCCTGGGAACCCGAGCAGGAGATCGCGCGGGTCGTGCGCTTCCTGGTGCCCGAGCACCCGCCCTTCCTCATCAAGGAGGTGCTCGCCTACCTGGGGCAGCAGCGGCATGCCGTGGCGGAGCAGGCGCTCCTCCTGTTCGCGCAGAGCCTGGAGGCCAGTCTGCTGGGCGACGAGACGCCCGAGGAGAATCGCGAGCTCTGGCGGTCGCACCTCGATCGTATCTGCGCCGTCCTCGCCCGCTACCCGACCGCGAAGGCCTGGCTCGCGGTCCTGGCCCACGGGCTAGGGGCCGATCCGCGCCTGGGCGACGCGGTGGCGCGCCTGGACGAGCTAGCAGGCCAGGACCTGTCCTGGGCCCCCGAGGTGGAGGAGCGGCTGCAGGAGGTCCTGGAAGCCGATCTGCCTCGGAGCGTCCTTGCCCGCATGGTGACGCCCAAGGCGGGTCGTCTCTTTCATCTCGTGACCGCGCTCTCGGGCACCCGGAGCCCCGCGATCCGGATCCTCTTCGAAGACCTGGCCGCGAGCTTCCCCGAGCAGGTCTTCGGCGAGAAGGCCGCCCAGGCCCTGGCGGCCATGCATGCGCCGGAGCGGGCTCCGACTTCTGCCCCCGCGAGCCTGTCGGGAGACCTGGACGTGTTCGGCCTGCCCACCCTGCTCCAAAACCTGGCCGACATGCGCGCCACGGGAAGCCTCGCCTTGATCGACGTCGCCGGGACCCTGGCCGCTTCGCTGGCCATCGACCAGGGACGCGTGACCCGCGCGAGCCACCGGCGGCTCTGCGGACGCGAGGCCGTCTACCAGCTTTGCGAGCGGCCGTTCCCGGGCCGGTTCGCCTTCGTCCATCGTCCGAACGCCGAGGAATCGTCGCCTGCGGACGCGCTCGATGTCGCCGGCCTCATTCTCGAAGGGATAAGGCGCTACGACGAGCTCAGACGTGCCGCCGCCCTCGTGCCCGACCACGTCCGGCTGGAGAGCACCGGGCAGCGCGGGTCCGCGGTGCCCGGGGAGAGCGACATAGACCTGATCACTTCCATCTGGCAGAGGATCGACCGGGGGTCGAGCGTGCTCGAGTGCGAAGACGCCGTGCCCGTGGATTCCTACCGGGTCCGCCGCGCCCTCGCCCACTGGGTCGAGGAAGGCGCCCTGCGGCCCGTAGTGGCGCAGTCGGCCGCCTGAGCGCGAGCCCGATCGTCGAAGCGGTCACGTTCCCGCCCTCGTCGTCCGTTTCGGACACCGCCGGCCCCTCTCCGAGATCGGGTACTCGACCGCCGGGACTCCGGCTGTAACCCCGCGCCCCGGCCGCATCCAAGACGCCAGGATGCGCGACACCTCTCTCGAGTCTCCTCTTCGGCGTGGCGCCCCACGACCTGGCCGTGCTGGGCGGGGCGGCGGGAGTCCTCGTCCTCACGTCGTTCGTGGCGAGCTGGCTGCCCGCCGCGCGTGCGTTGCGCGCCGACCCCATGATCACCCTGCGCGCCGACTGAGACCCGCCCGACGACCAGGGATGGCGGCTCGGCCGCTCGGGCGCATGAGCCAACCCTCCGCGCAGATCGGACGCGTGCGCTAGGATGCTCTCGCATGCGCTCACCCTGGGCTCGCCGCATCCTGATCCTCTTCCTCGTCATGCTCATCGTGATCGCCGTCCGCCTCACCGTCCTCCGCCCGCAGCCCGTCCCGGTGACGGTGTTCCGTGTCGCCCCGGGGCGGGTCGAGGAGACGGTCACGAACAGCAAGGCGGGGACGGTGAAGACTCGGCGCGAGGCCTCGTTGTCGCCCGAGCTGGGCGGGCGGATCGAGGAGCTGCCGGTCAAGAAGGGCGACCGGGTCCACAAGGGCCAGCTCCTCCTCCGTCTCGCCGCCGCCGACCTGGAGGCCGAGGCCACCCTCCAGGCGCGCTCGCTCGACGCGGTGCGCGCCTCCGAGCGCGAGGCCTGTGAGCACGCCGCCCAGAGTGAGCGGGAGGCGACGCGCATCGCGCGGCTCGCCGAGGAGAGAATCGTCTCCACCGACCTGCGCGAGAAGGCCGACACCGAGCGCCAGATGGCGCAAGCCTCGTGCGAGGCGGCACGGGCGCGCATCCGTCAGGCCGAGGCGGCGCTGGCGCGCGCGAAGGTCACGCTCGGCAAGACCGAGCTCCGCGCGCCGTTCGCGGGGGTGGTGGCGGAGATCTCGGCCGACCTGGGCGAGTGGATCATGCCCTCGCCCCCCGGCCTGCCCATGCCGGCCGTCCTCCATCTCATGGACACCGACGCGATCTACGTCTCGGCTCCGCTGGACGAGGTGGACGTCGGCAAGGTGAAGGTGGGGCTCCCGGCGCACGTCACCATGGACGCCTACTCCGGCCGCTCGTTCCCGGGTCAGGTGACGCGGGTGGCCCCCTACGTGGTCGACGTCCAGCAGCAGAGCCGCACCTTCGAGGTGGAGGTGGAGCTCCGCGACCACGCCTTCGCGCGGACCCTCCCCCCCGGGATCTCGGTCGACGTCGAGGTCGTGCTCGACGGGCACGATGGGGTCCTCCGCATCCCGGCCTACGCTCTCCTGGAGGGGAGCAAGGTGCTCGTCCTGCGGGAGGGGAAGCTGGTCGCGAGTTCGGTCGGGGTCGGCCTCCGCAACTGGGAGTTCGCGGAGGTGACGCAAGGCCTCGCGCCGGGCGACTCGGTGGTCGTGTCGCTGGACCGGGCGGAGGTCAAGGAAGGGGCGAAGGCCGTGGCCACGGGCGAAGCGCTGAAGTGATCGAGCTGCGCGGCATCACCCGGACCTTCGACGTCGGCGGCCGGCCGGTCTACGCGCTGCGCACCGTCGACCTCGACGTCCAAGGGGGCGACTACCTCTCGGTGATGGGGCCGTCCGGCTCGGGGAAATCGACCCTGCTCCACATCCTCGGCTGCCTCGACCGGCCGAACGCGGGCTCGTACTTGCTCGACGGCGAGGAGGTGGCGAAGCTCGACGAGGAGAACCTCTCGCGCGTCCGGCGCCACCAGATCGGCTTCGTCTTCCAGACCTTCCATCTGGTACCACGGCTCAGTGCTTTCGCGAACGTGGAGCTGCCCATGCTGTTCGCCGGGGTCGGGAGGAAGGAGCGCGCGGAGCGGGCGCGAAGCGCCCTGGAGCGGGTCGGGCTCAGCGCTCGCGCCGAGCACGTGCCGGCGCAGCTCTCGGGGGGCGAGCGCCAGCGGGTCGCCATCGCGCGCGCGGTGGTGATGGGGCCGAAGCTCCTGCTCGCCGACGAGCCGACGGGGAACCTGGATTCGGCTTCGGGGGCCGAGGTGATCGGCCTGCTGGAGGAGATGAACGCGGGGGGTCTGACCCTCCTCGTGGTCACCCACGACCCCAACCTCGGCCGTCGCGCGCGGCGGCACCTCTCGATGAGCGACGGCTACGCGAGCGAGGAGACGGTGGCAGCATGAGCTTCCGCGACCTCTGTCGCTTCGCGGGGGGAGCGCTCCGCGGCCACCGCCTGCGCGCAGGGCTCTCGCTGCTCGGGGTCGCCATCGGAGTCGCCTCCGTCATCCTGCTCACCGCCCTCGGGGAGGGGGCGCGTATTTACGTGCGGGGCGAGTTCCTATCGCTCGGGAGCAACCTGCTCGTGGTCTACCCCGGGAAGAACGAGACCACCGGAGGGATGCCGATGGTGGGGCTCCACGCGCCGCGCGAGCTGACCCCCGACGATGCGTACGCGCTGGCCCGCCGCTTGCGCCAGGTCAAGGCCGTGGCGCCCATCGCCATGGGCCAGGCGAACGCGCGAGTCGCCGATCGCAACCGCACGGTCAACGTGGCCGGCACCACCGCCGGCTTCCAGGAAGTGCGCGGCCTCCACCTCCGCTACGGCCGCTACCTTCCCGCCGACGAGAGCCAGCGGGGCGAGCGCGTGGCGGTGATCGGCGGCAAGCTCCAGGCGGAGCTGTTCCTGGGCGAGAACCCGATCGGCCGGAGCCTGAGGCTCGGCCAGGATCGCTACCGCGTCATCGGCGTGCTCACGCCGCGCGGGGTGTCGCTGGGGACCGACCTCGACGAGGTCGTCCACATCCCCATCGACCGGGCGATGCGGATGTTCAACGTCTCCGGAGTCACTCAGATCATGGTGGAGGTGCGGGCGCACGAGGAGATCGAGGCGGCCCGGGCCGGGGTGTTCTCGCTCTTGAAAGAGCGCCACGACGGGAACGATGACGTGACAGTGGTGACCCAGGACGCGGTCCTCGCCTCGTTCGGTAATATCCTCAGGGTGTTGACCGCGGCCCTGGGGGGAATCGCCGCGATCTCGCTGACCGTCGCCGGGGTCGGGATCATGAACGTGATGCTGGTCTCGGTGAGCGAGCGGACCCGCGAGATCGGCCTCCTGAAGGCGGTCGGGGTCACGCGCGCCCAGGTCCTCGCGGTGTTCCTGGTCGAGGCCGCGATCCTGTCCACCGCGGGCGGAGGGTTGGGGGTCGCGGCCGGGCTCATGGCCACGCACGCCATGGGCGCCCTCTACCCGAGCTTCCCCGTGTCTCCACCCGAGTGGGCGGTGGTGGGGGCGAGTGTCGTCTCGGTCGCGGTGGGGCTTCTGTTCGGGGTGCTCCCCGCCCGGCGCGCGGCTGCCCTCGACCCGGTGATGGCGATGTCGCCCCGGTGATCGTGGACCTCGCCGACCTGTTTGCGTTCGCCGCGCGCTCCGTGGTGGCCCACCGCTTGCGCTCGGCCCTGACCATGCTCGGCATCCTGATCGGCATCGCATCGGTCATCTTGCTCACGTCGATCGGCGAGGGGACGCGTACGTACATCCTCTCGGAGTTCACGCAGTTCGGCACCCACATCATCTCGGTGCGGCCGGGGAAGTCGATCACCTCGGGGATGCCGGGGGCGGTGGGTGCCACCGTCCGCAAGCTCACCAACGAGGACGCGGCGGCCCTGGCCCGCATCACCGGCGTCGAGGCGGTGGCCCCGCTGGCGGCCGGGATGGCGCGGGTCGAGGCGGGCGAGCGCGGGAGGAGCGTGTTCATCGTGGGGGTCACGGACCAGGTGTCGGAGGTGTTCTCGCTGCGGGTCCGCCAGGGGCGGTTCCTGCCGCCCATGGATCTCCGCCGAGCGGCCCCCCTCGCCGTCCTCGCGCCGACCTTGAAGCGCGAGCTGTTCGGCGACCGGAACGCCCTGGGCGAGCGCGTGCGCATCGCCGGTCAGCGCTTCCTGGTCATCGGCATCATGGAGCCCAAGGGGAACATCCTCGGTCTCGACGTGGACGACCGCGTCTACGTGCCGCTGGCGAGCGCGCAGCGCATGTTCGACCAGGAGGGGTTGCTCGAGGTCCACCTTCACTTCTCGAGCCGCCTGACCGCCGACGTGCTGGTGCCTCGGATCAAGCAGGTCATGCGGCAGCGCCACGACGGCGAGGAGGACTTCACGATCGTGACGCAGGCGGAGATGCTTGGGGTTCTCGACCGGGTGCTCGGCATCGTGAGCATGGCGGTGGGGGCGATCGGGGGCATCTCGCTCCTGGTGGGCGCCATCGGCATCCTGACCATGATGTGGATCTCGGTCGACGAGCGTACGGGCGAGATCGGCCTGCTCCGAGCGCTCGGCGCGACCCCCGCGCAGGTGCTGAGGGTGTTCCTGATCGAGGCGGCGCTTCTGTCCCTGGCCGGCGGGGCGCTGGGGGTCGCGACCGGGATCGGGATCGCGCGCGCGCTCCTCTTCCTGGCCCCCGGGCTCCCGCTGCGGACACCCGTGAGCTTCATGGTCGCGGCCCTGGTGGTGAGCGGGCTCGTCGGGCTCGCGAGCGGGGTGCTCCCGGCGCGCCGGGCCTCGGCCCTCGACCCGGTCGAGGCGCTCCGAGCGGAGTGACGCCATGGCCGGTCCTCATATGTCCCCTATGGGGCACTATATATGCCTGTAAGAACGCACACCGGCAACCATGAAGCCCACAGATTTTTTTGCCCTGGCCTCCTCCCTCAATTCTGAGGGATATTTGAGGATGGCCTGACAGGAGCCCTTCGGCAAGGCCCTGGCCTGCCGGTTCAGGAGCCGGCAGCCGGCTCGAGTCCCGCGGTCTCGGCGCGCTCCGTCCCCTTCTCCGGCTCCGATAGCAGCTCGGCCAGCTTGGTTGAGCAAAGGTCCAGCCCGGTGGCCATGTCGGCCAAGGAAGAGCGGCGCTCGCCCCGGTAGTACACCCGTACAGATCTCCGCCGGGCAGAGAGGCGCCTCACATCGGATGCCGGCTCGGGCAGGGCATGGCGGCGAGACGTCGCGCGCTCATGGCCGGCCGGCGGTACCCGAGGTCGGGCTCGATCTCCGCCGCCAGGCGATCCCCGAACACGGCGCCGGTGATCTCGTGGTGCCTGTCGAAGGCCGCCCGGTATGCCGCTTCGTCCTCGCGCGTCCCCATTTTGCGGCGGAGATCGCGCACCTCGTCGAACAGCGCCGCTACCCGTGGATGCCGGACCAGTCGCGCGACGAAGCGGCGCCCCCGCGCGCTCTGGCGGGAGCGATAGGGTGTCGTCTGGCGCCAGAGCCACACGCCCGCATTGTGGTCCGCGACCTCGGTGAACTTGCGAGGCTCGTCCTGGCGGACGCCGGCGAGCAGGCGCGCGAGACGCGGGGAGCCGATCGCTTCCCGCAGGAAGGGGCCGACCGCTTCCCCCTCACGACCCATCTCGGCCAGAGCAAGGGCCTCCACCACGCCCTGACCGCGCGCGAGAGCGAGCGCATCGTCCCAGCGGCCCGCGTTGAGCGCGGCCACGGAACGGTGGGCCTCGACCTCCGCGCGCTCCCCGCACTCGCGCTCGAGCCGGTCGCACACCGCCATCGCCTCGTCGGAGCGTCCAAGCCAGTTGAGGGCGAAGGCGAGGTTGCGGAGCGACCTCATGTACGGCCGGGTACGGTGGTCGCGCCAGTAGTCCCGGCGCGGCACCCGGCGGAAGAGGCGGCGTCCGAGCGCGGCCCCGCCCTCGAAGAGGGGGAGGGCGTCCGCCGGCCGTGACCTCTCGAGCGCGATCAGGCCCAGGTAGTTGTGGCCCTCGGCGTAGCGGGGGTAGCACTCGACGAGCAGCCGGAAGACCGCTTCGGCGCGGTCCAGCTCCCGCTTCTCGTAGAGTTCGGCCGCGTGCTCTTCAGCCTCGGGCGGGACATCCGGGCCCTGCATGCGGCCCTGCCAATGGAACTCGTCGTCGCGGTTCCACTCGCTCTCCTCCTGGTCCGTCAGGCGCAGCCTCCACTGGAGCAGCTCCGCCACGTACTCGAGCTCGTGGCGATGCTGCTCGAGGAGGCGTGCGGCGCTGATCCGCCACTGAGGGTCAGCCTGGACGAGCTGTCGCGTGAAAGCGCAGAGCGCGTCGCGGAAGTCCCGCCGGAGCCGCTCGTCGCCGTAGACGTAGGCCCCGGGGAGGTCGCGGCCCAGCCGCTGCAGCGCGGCCCCGAGCTTCTTCCAGTCGAAGCGGATCTCGGGGTGATGGCCCTCCAGCAGCGACCGGAACTGCCAGCTCCCTCGCCCGGCCGCCGCCTGGGCTTCCGGCTTCGAGTAGAACGTGAACAGGACGCGCTGCTCGACCTTCCCCGTCTCCAGATCGCGCTCGCCGTGGACGACCTCGACTTGTCTGCCGTGCCGGCGGACGTAGGCCATTGGCGTCACCCCCGCCGCGGAATCTCGCATGAAGCAGTCTGTTGTGCAAGCTGATTCTCTATGCACAACAGGAGACCAACTTCCCCCCACGCCGGTGGACCGGACCATCCCCAATGACCATGCCCGGCTTACCCGTCCCCCGACCTAGGCGATCGGGAGCCGATGCGAAGGAGTCCAACCGGATGCCGGATCGCGGACCGTGCACGAGCCTGCGGGCCGCTGGTAAATTACCCGTTCGCGCGGCGTGTTCCGGTGCAGGCGGCCTCTCCCGGAACGGTCGCCTTGGGAGGATCACTTCGGTGCCCTGGTGCTCACGGGCACTCCCCTGGAGAACCGCCTCGAGGATCTGTTTTCCATCGTCCAGTTCCTCGACAACCGGCGGCTGGGACCGATGTGGGAGTTCGAGCGCGTAGGGAGCGATATGCTCACGCGCCGTGAGCCACCACGCGACGAGCCACGGCGGACACCGCCACCGACCCTGGGTCGCTCCGCTGGGGCCGCGCTCGCCCGAAGAAGAGCACCGCGCCGCAACACCGCTCGAGCTCTTCTTCGACCTCGTGATCGTGGTGGCCGTGGCGCAGGCCGCGAGCGGGCTGCACCACGCGCTCCTGGAGGGGCACTTTGGCGCCGGCGTGCTCATGTACTCGATGGTCTTCTTCGGGGTGTGGTGGGCCTGGGTGAACTTCAGCTGGTTCGCTTCGGCCTACGACAACGACGACGTGGTGTACCGGCTCCTCGTCCTGGTGCAGTTGACGGGCGCCCTCGTCTACGCCGCGGGGATCCCGAGCTTCGAGCACGGCGACCGCACGGTCGCGGTGCTGGGATACGTGCTCATGCGGCTCAGCCTCGTCACCCTGTGGCTGCGGGCCGCGAAGGCGGACCCGCCACGACAACGTTGCGCGCGGGGGTACGCGCTGGGCGTCTTCCTCGTGCAGGTCGCCTGGGTGACGTTGCTCTTCGCGCCGAGCGAGCTCGGACTCGTGGGGTTCTGGACCCTGGCCGTTTGCGAGCTTCTGGTGCCCGCGTGGGCGGAGCGCGCGGCGCCCACGACCTGGCACCCCGAGCACATCTGCTTCCCATCGTCGTCGGGGGCCTCCTCATCGTCTTCTCGTTCTGGTGGCTCTACTTCGAGCGACCCGGCCACGAAGTGCTCACGTCGCTCACGGCGGCGTTCGTCTGGGGATACGGACACTACTTCGTGTTCGCCGCGGCCGCGGCCGTGGGGGCGGGTCTCGCGGTCTCCGTGGATCACGCCACGGATAGGGCCGCGATCTCCGCCGCGGGCGCGGCCGTGGCCGTCCCGGTGGCGCTCTACCTAGCGTGCCTGTGGTTCCTCCACGCGCGTTCGGAGCGGTCCGTCGCCACGCGGGTGGTGGCGCCGCTCGTCGTGGCGGGCGTGCTCCTCACGCCCTTCACGGGCCAGGCCGTGCTGTCGACCGGCCTCCTGATGGCCGGGCTCACCGCCTTCAAGGTCGTGCAGGCGGGAAGGCGGCCAGCGATCCTCGCCCCGTCGGGCGAGTAGCTTCTCGGCCGTCTCATCGGTCCGTGCCCCAGACGAGGAGGCCCGTTCGCGTTACCGCAAGAAGGTCCATGGTCACGGCCACGAGGATGTGAAGGAGCGCGCCGCCCCAGAAGGTGCGATAGCGCAAAGCCAGGACGCCGAGAACGCAGCCCGCGCCCACTGCGGAGAGGCATTCCAGGAACGGCTTGTGGAAATGGATCATCGTGTACGGAACCACCATGACCGGCACCGCGAGCAGGCCCATGCGGGCGGCACAGGTGAAGAGCAGGTAGCCCCGGAAGAACGACTCGAGGGCGACGAACTGGGCCGCGTAGGCCAGCTCCCACACGACGAGGGCGGAGAGGCTGGTGCGGGCGCTGGGTGGAAAAGGGTAGACGGCGAGGAACTCCGGGCGCCGCGACACCATATAGAGGATGGGGAGCATGAGGACGTAGAGCAGCAGGTACAGAGGGAGGTGTCGCCGGAGGCCCGCCGGGGCGAACCCGATCTCGGAGAGGCGCTGGCGGTGCCCGAAACGGACGATGAGCGCGGGAACGAGGAGAAAGAAGACGAGGGCGGAGGCCACCCACACGAGAGCCCCGGCCAGGTCCGGCGAAGCGGGAATGCGCTGGGGCAGGCCCGTCGCGTGCGCCCGGAAAGGGAGGAACCAGTACTCGATCACGCTGAGCGCCACGGCCGTGTAGAGCAGGGCGAACACGATCCGTCTGTCGAGCGGCGCTTCGGTCGTCGTCGGCTGCGGTTCCACCCGTCTTCGTTAGGCCGTGGCCTTCGGCTTCCGTGGCCGCAGGGTGGTGAGCGCCACCGAGGCCACGATGAGCAGGCCCCCGAGGAGCAATCCCGGCGACAACGGCTCGTCGAGGATCGCCGCCCCCAGCGCCACCGCCACCACCGGGTTGACGTACGCGTAGGTCCCCACCGTGCTCGCAGGCAGCTCGTTCAGGCAGTAGGCGAAGGCGGTGAAGCCCAGCAGCGACCCGAAGGTTCCGAGGTATGCGAGCGCACCCCACGCGGTGGAGGAGGCGGAGAGGAGACGGCTCGGATCTTCTCGGAGGAGGAGCGCCTCGAGGAAGAGGACCAAAGCGCCGGCGAGCATCTGCACCGCGGAGGCCGTGAGGAGCGGCAGCTTCGCCGGCCTCGCTTGCGTGTAGAGGGAGCCGATGGTCCACGAGAGAGCGGCCGCTTGGAGGG
>Ga0326597_10014231_pt1 | contig 10428 bp, 7 predicted proteins | sample RVTome_12_FD_203789 | JGI IMG/M metagenome (GOLD analysis project Ga0326597, IMG submission 203789) | Soil microbial communities from uranium-contaminated site in the Upper Colorado River Basin, Wyoming, United States - RVT100D185 | ecosystem: Environmental > Terrestrial > Soil > Contaminated >... | reverse complement strand
CGGAGGCAGTCACCCATGGCACAAAGAAACTCGGGGTTCTCGATGCTGGAATTGCTGGTGGTGATTCTGGTTCTCGGGATCATCGTGGCGATGGCCGTTCCGCAGGCACTCGTTGCCGTGAAGGCATACCGATTGCACTCTGATGCAGGGGCGGTTGCCGCACAGATGAACGTCACGCGCTTTCGCGCCACCTCGCAGAACGCTCCCTACCGCTTGAACATTGTTGTCTCGACAACCCCGCACAGTTACACGATGGAACGGCTGTGTGGCAATACGCCGAGCACGGTGGATTCCAACTGCACGTCCCCTTACGCGGCATTCACGGTTCCACAGTTGGAGGCAGGGATGCAGTACCTGTCGACGGGGGACTACTTCATCACTGCGAATCCGGGTGGGACCACGAATCCCGGAAGCCTCACCAGCGGCGCCGGCGCCACAGTCTTTTACTTCAACACCCGCGGCATGCCGGTGACAAGCGCCGGGGCTCCACTGCCGAACGGTGGCTCGGTAATCTACGTCACCAACAGGGCCAATCTGAACGATGGGGTTGTCCTTACCATGGGCGGGCGTATTTCGGTCTACCAGTGGAACCCCACGTCGAGCGCCTGGATGAGCCGATGAGTCAGTTGCGGGCCGTTCGTCCCTGGAGGAGAGGAAGGGCATGATGTCGAAACAAAACGACCATGGCGTTTCCTTGGTTGAAACCATGATTGCGGTGCTTGTGGCTTTTATCACCATGTCTTCGTTGGGTGGAGCCATTTTCATCGCCATGGTGACCAATAAGAACCAAGGGACGGAGACAACCCGGATGACGGCTCTGGCGCGGGAGAAGATCGAGCAGTTGACGCGTCTCCCTTACAACAACACGACGACGAACACGACGCTCATCACCGACACCGGCTGGAACGTGGGGCTCACCTCCAATCCCTCCTCGGATCTGACGCAACTAGCTGACTGCCCCCTTAGCGGAGACCCCAACGTCGGTTATGTCGACTTCTTGGACAACAACGCCCAGCCGCTTTCCGGCGCGTGCGACGCGGCCATAGCAGCGGGGTTTGGCTACGAGCGTCGCTGGAAGATTACCGACGTTTCCGGAGTCACCGGACTGAAGCAGGTCTCGGTGGTTGTCTATGCTCCCAACGCCGTCCGCGCCGGGGGAGCCATGCCGACGGTGGCGGTAACCACCTTCAAGTCGCAGTAGGAGGCCGAAATGCCAGGGAAGGCGAACTGTTTCTTCGGTCGAGCGCACAATCAGAGCGGGTTCTCACTCTTGGAATTGCTGGTCAGCGTTTCGATCATCACCCTGCTGATGGCGATCGTCTTTCAGTTTCTGGAAATCAACCAGAAGCGGCATCGCAGCCAGCAGCTCATGGCGGAAGTCACCCAAGGCGGCCGCGGCGCTTTCGAAGTGTTGGCCCAGGAGCTCAACCAGGCCGGATACAATCCCCCGTTTACGGTCAGCAAAAGGGTGGGAGGATCGGGGCCCACCAGCCCTGGGACCGGCCTGATTTCGTTCCCGATTACGGCCGGGTCATCGCCGGCCACCAAGAACATCTTCTACGGCACGCGGCTGGTGATCGGCAACAACTGCACGGGGAGTCCTTCTGTCTGCAATCAGGAGGAAGTCGTCGTCAATTACGACACCACATACGGAACGACGGCCTTGGCCGCCGGCACGGCGCCGATGGTCATTGGCAACCCTCATTCTCCTGGCGAGCCTATCTTCACCCGCAACTTCCCCTATCCGAGCGGGATTCTTTACAACAACTACATCGGGGGAACCGGTTTGGGAATTGCCGACAATAGAATTCGGTTTTTCGGCGACATCATGGACACGGGCGACCTTTACTACGGGGAGTACCGGCTGCAATGCCGCGGCACGAGCCCAGGAACTTACATTGATGCTTGCACGACCGGATGCACCGAGGGTCCCTTCGTTCTGACTCGGTTCATGACCAGGCTGGCGGACCCGTCATCCGGCGTCTTCCAAATCCCCGCCAGCAAGGCGGCGGCTCTGGACGGCGCGACGGTTTCACCCTTGGTGGACAATATCCAGGGGACCTGCGCTGCGGGCGGTGGCACGCCACCCGCCGACTGGACGGTGTTCACCGCGCCCGACGAGACCTCGCCTGCGGGAACCACCACGGTCAACGCAGCGCTCTCCTGGTCAGCCGGCGTCGCCAGCTACATCACCCCGGTATTGAACTCGGACAACACCCCAACGATCTGGTTTAAGGTGAATACCTACGGGGCCTGGGACAATTCCACCTCGCCGCCCACCCCGTATTTCCAGAGCTTTGTTCTGGATGTTCGAGTGACGCTCACGGTGCGGCAATCGCAGATGGATCCGGAGACCGCCACCTACCGACTGCAAAGGCTTCAGACGCATATTGTGCCCAAGAATATCAACAACGCTCTGAGTGTGGCGCAGAATGGCGGCGCGGTGTATCTCCCGCGCACGCCGATCGACCCCAGCACCAACAGGACGCTGCCGCTTCCTTGATTCGAAGGGCAGGCGGAGCAACGGAATGAGAGGAGTGGAATCATGATGAGGCAATTCCAACCGAGACGGAGACGGGGCGATTCCGGCGTGGCGCTTATTCTCGTCCTCCTTTCGCTTCTGGTGCTAACCACTCTAGCGGCGGCCATGGTCTTCAGCGCGCGCTCGGAAACCCTGGCGAGCTACAACTACCGCATCGGGACGCAAGCAGAGTACGTGGCTCTGGGGGGAGTCCAGAAGGCTTTGAATTTCTTCAACAGCTCGAGTTACGTGCCGCTATCTCCCCCGAATGCGGCTTTGGGAACGTACTACACCGTCTCGACCTATGCGGACATGCCGGTCAATCTCTATTTCACAACCGTTGCTCCGGTGACTTGTACCAGCAATTGCAGCCGCGCGGGCTCCGTAGCGCTTTCCACCACCGCGGGGGCCAGCGCCTATCCGCCCGCTTCAATTACTCTTGATGGCGGGGGAACGCAGGTCGACGTGGTCGCCAACTGGATTGCGGCCATGAACAATCAAGCGATCAGCGACGGGGTCGGTGGCAACGGCAATTATACGGTGACCGCGTCTCTGCTCGAATATCACACCGTCAACAACGCTTTTTATGGAGTTCCCGCCTCCGGCTGCGCTGATGCCTCGGCGAGTATTGGGATCTGCCGCCAGCCCTTCGAGGTCTGGCAGGTGAGGTCCACGGGCACGTGGGACAGTAACCTGGGAGCCGGGGCCGCGCGGCCCACCGTGGAGGTTGTGGCGACGATTTCGCCCATCTTCCTTCCTTACTACGGATTTGGATTGTACGGCTTGTGCAGCGTCACAATGAGCGGGACGCAAGTCTGTACCGACAGCTACAACTCAACCTACGGGCAGTACGGCGCGAATGCCACTCAGTGTGCGACACCCACGACGGGGGCGACAAATGCCCAGTTTGCCAACTCCGGCGTGGGCTCGAATGGCGGGATCAGCCTCAACGGAAACGTTCAGGTCGGCGGCGACGTGACCTACGCGAACACCAGCTCCGACCCAACCTGCAACACGGGCTTTTCCGGTTCAACCACCGGCATCGCCGGCTCGGTCCTGACCGGCCCCCCCATTCCCCAGCCGCCTTCTGTTGATATGACGGCTTGGGGGTATCCGACCACCTCCCCGGCGGTCGAGCCCAAAAGCGGTGGCAGCGGCAATCCGGACCGGGTGGTGAATGTTCGCACGAAAGTGACCGTGCTGCCGTTGCCCCCGGCGGGGGCGACATTCTCCGCGACTGGGGGTCCGTGTCCTGTGGGTTTCTCGGGCTATATCGAGAGCTACCACCATAATTTTACAAAAGGCGCCAACGTCTACTCCGAATACTCCTGTGTCGGCGTCTCAGGGGACGGAACGTCCGGTGATCCCTACCGTTTGGGCAATGTCGCGGCGGGGGGTGGGGGCGGCACCCCAGGGAGCATCAACCTGATCGGGCCTCCGGGCTCTTTGGCCGCACCCATCTACGTCGCCGCCAACAGCATCGCTATTGGGCAGAACGGGGTCATCAATACGTCATATGCGGCGCCTGATACTCCAATCGGCGGCGGCAACACATTTGTTCCGAATTCGCCCGCGCCGACAGCCGCCACCGCTACGCCCTTCGTGCTGGACATTGCGAATGACCTCTCGATTGTCGGCGGCACGGCGAGCATGAACTACAATCCTTCCACCCCGGGCGTTCCTTCGCCGGCCTATTTGACCGTGAACATCCAGGGAACGGGGACGGCGCTCAGCCTGCAAGGTCAGGCGCAGCTCTCCGGCATGATCAACGTCCCCAATGGCGACGCAACACTGGGCGGCAGCGGCGCCTCGGGCGCATTCTTCGGAGCCATCCTCGCCCAGAACGTCACGGATGGTGGAAACTACCCTGTCCATTACGACCTTGCCGCTCAGAAGGTGAGTGGACTGATGTTCCAGGCTCAGATTCTCAGCGTCACCAGGCCCAAGATGTGATGCCCCTCGGAATCCGCGCCATGCGTTGAGACAGCTCTGTGCCATTCTCTTCTCGCCAACCGACTGGTGCTATGCGTTCCAGAATCCCCAGGACACAGAAGCTCGTCTTGACCCTGGCCGCTCTGGTCGCGGGCTTGACGGGTCTCCTGGCGGCTCAGGAGAGTGGGCAGCGCCAGGATCAAGGTGGCGGTCAGAGTATTCATGGCAAGCAACTCAGTGCTTATGAGGCAACGCCTCTGCCGGTGGTCGAGAAGATGTTGGAACTGGCGCAGGTCCGCCCCAACGAGGTGGTTTATGATTTGGGGAGCGGCGATGGCCGCGTCCTCGTCATGGCCGCTCAGAAATTCGGCGCCCGGGCCGTGGGCATCGAACTTGATCCCCGCCTCTACGAAGCATCTCGAGCAAAGATTTGGGACCTCGGGCTGCGCGACCGCATTCAAATAGTTCAGGGAGACGCCCTGGAACAAGACTTGAGTCCTGCCGACGTCTTGACGATTTACATGACACCCTACGCCATGTGGAAACTTCAGCCCCACCTGGAGAAGTTTCTTCACAAAGGAATGCGCATCGTGACCGTGTTCGACGAAGTGCCCGGATGGGAGCCGACGGCGACCATCAAGGTCCAGGGAGATAACCAGAGGACTTACACACTTCACTTGTACTCGGTCTCGCACCGCAGCGGGTGGACTTCCTATTCAAAATTCGGCCGGAAGCAGTAGCCCCACGCGTCGCCCCTTTTCTCAATGCCCCCCCGACAGCACCAATGTTGTCCTGCGGTGAAAATCTGCAGATCTCATCCCCGAAGAGACGGCTGTCCTTAGCAGAGGTGAATGAGACTCGACGGCGGGCCACGGGCCGCACGTGCCGTGCAGTGATACAATATTCAGGATTCGCCGGGAAGGGAGGCCTTTCATGCGCCCTGATGCAAAAAGATTCTTGCGTGAAAACCTGTTGGGACTCAGTTTGACGCTGATCGGGGTCCTCTGCCTGATCCTCTCAGTGATTCTGTACTTGGATTCACGGAGCTCCCGCTTTGCGTTGGCGGAGGGCGGCGAGTTGGGGGGCGCGGAGATTGAAGCTCTGATTAGACAGAATCGCGCCTTTGAGCGGATCGCCGAGGCGGTCACTCCTGCGGTCGTCAACATCCGGACCACGCAGGTGATCAAGGTGCAGCAGTCCCCGTTCTTCACGGACCCTTTCTTCCGGCAGTTTTTCGGCGACATGTTTAGCCAGCAATTCGGGATTCCCCGCGAGTACAGAGAACACTCGTTGGGCAGCGGCGTCGTCCTCTCCGCGGACGGCTACATTGTCACCAACAATCACGTGATCTCCAAAGCTACGGAGATCGAAGCGATGCTTGTGGACCGGCGGGTTTTCAAAGCCCGGTTGGTGGGCGCGGACCCGCGGACCGATGTGGCCGTCCTGAAGATCGAAGCCAAGGACCTGCCGACGGTCCCTTGGGGCGACTCTGCCGATCTGCGCGTGGGGGCGACCGTGATGGCATTCGGGAATCCCTTTGGCCTGAATTTCACCGTCACGCGAGGGATCGTCAGCGCCGTGGGGCGCTCCGGCTTGGGAATCGAGAAATATGAGGACTTCATTCAGACCGACGCCCCCATCAATCCCGGCAACTCCGGCGGCGCGCTGGTGAACGTGCGCGGCCAGGTTGTGGGGATCAATACCGCCATTCTCAGCGCCAGCCAGGGCCAGAATGGTGGTGGCGGCTGGAACGGCGTCGGTTTCGCCATCCCCTCCAACCTCGCCAAGCATGTGATGGAGAGCCTAATCAAAACCGGGAAGGTGACGCGCGGATACCTCGGGGTGGGTGTTCGCGCCTTGAATCCGGCGCTGGCGCGCCAGTTCAAGGTGCCCGACATTGCCGGAGCCCTCATCGAGCATATCGATCCCGGTTCCCCCGCCGACAAAGCCGGCCTGAAACAGGGTGACGTTCTCCGGAAATTTAACGACCGGGTTCTCGCCGATGCCAGCCAGTTCCAGTCGCTGGTGGCGAGTACTCCTCCCGGAACGGAGATCGCCTTCGGCGTCTTGCGCGATGGGCAGGAGCGCGACATCAAAGTGAGGCTGGGCGAACTGCCCGCGGGAATGGCGGGGACTGGCACGGCGCCGTCCAACAGCGCCCTGAGCGGCGTGACGGTGCAGGACCTGACTCCCGCCATCCGCAACCAGCTCGGGCTCCGCTCGGATACGCCCGGTGTGGTCATCAGCGATCTGGATGCGGACAGCCCGGCGGCACGGGTGGGGCTGCAGCCCGGGGACGTCATCCAGAGCATCAACCGCCAGCGGGTGGAGACGGTGGAGGACTTCGACAGGCTGGCCTCCGACGCCACCGGCGAAACACTGCTGCGCGTCAATCGTCAGGGCAGCGGGGGATTTGTCGTCATTTCGCCGTAAAGCTGAGACGGCGTTTCGTTGTACCGGGGAGGCGCCCAAGCATGAAGTACGTTGAGGTTTTTCGGCACAGCAAGCGCGGAGAAGGTAAAGGATTGAGCGAGGAAGGCAGAGAACTGGCGCGCAACGCGCGGGCTCTGCTCTCCGCGCACTACGATCTTTGCGTTTCCAGTCCCAAGGAGCGCGCCCGCGAAACCTTGGAGGCTTTTGGCTTCGAACGCTACAACGTGGACGAAGCTTTCACCGCCGTCAATCCTTGGGAACCATTCGATACTGAAGTGTCCAAGTTGGCCAAAGAACGCGGTGTCAGTCCGCTTGCCGCCTGCTGGGAGATTCCCGAGGTGCTCAATTACTTGCGTCTGCAGGGCGAGACATTCCTTGGCGCCGTGAAGCGCGTCGCTCGCGGGCTGCCCGAGAAAGGCCGAGCCCTGGTGGTCTCCCACGGTGGAATCCTGGAAGCCTCGGCGCTCCACGGATGTGAGACCTACGCGCTCGAATCGATCGGCGGGGAAATCGGGTTCTGCGAGGGCGTGGTCTTCAAGGTCGCCGGCGAGGAGTTGGCCGGCGTCGAGCTGAGAAGAATTCCCAAGAGGGATTGAAAACGACAGGCCGAGCTCTTGATCGGGTGGCAGTCGGGCCTATCGAGGGGACGCGGGAGGCTGGGGTCCGCCGGAAGCGGCGGGGGGAGGCTGGCCGGGAGCGCCATGGCATTTCTTGTACTTCTTCCCGCTTCCGCAAGGGCACGGGTCGTTGCGTCCTACTTTCTCCTTGCGGATCACCTGCTGCGGCTTCTCGATCGACCCCGAACGGATGAACCGCATCTCCGCTTGCTCGCGCCGCTTGCGGCGCTGGTACTGGCGAATCATCTCCTCCTCTTCCTCCGGCGTCCTCATCAGGAAAAGGTAGCGAAGCGCTTCATCTTCGATGCGGTCCATCATGGATTCAAAGAGGGTGAAGGACTCTTTCTTGTACTCAACCAGCGGATCGCGCTGGCCATAACCCCGTAGGCCGATGCCCTCTTTCAAGTGGTCCATCGTCAGCAAGTGATCTTTCCACTGCGCGTCGACAACCTGAAGCATGATCATGCGTTCGTGAAGGCGCATGCGGTCCGAACCCCAGACCTGCTCCCGCTCTTCGTAACGCTCGCGAACGATGCGCTTCAGTTCGCCGGTGAGCTCGTCATGGAACTTGGGATCGAGCTTCAGTTCATGCTTTCGCAGGTCGATGCCGAAGCGATTCCACAGATCGGTGCGCAGCCCGTTGATGTTCCACTCGTCGGCGCGTTGTTCTTTGGGGCAATAAGTTGAGAGCAGCCACTCCACGACGCGGTCGCTGGTGTCGAGCAGATAATCCTTCTGGTCGGTTCCTTCCAGCAACTGCCGGCGCAAGCCGTAGATGGCCTCGCGCTGCTTATTCATGACGTCGTCGTATTCGAGCAGGTGTTTGCGGGATTCGAAGTTCTGAGCTTCGACGGCGCGTTGTGCGGACTCTATTCTCTTGGTTATCAATTTCGATTCAATGGGTATGCCTTCTTCCATACCCAGCTTATGCATGATGTTGGAAATGCGTTCGCCGGCGAAGATGCGCAGCAGGTCGTCTTCGAGTGAGAGGTAGAAGCGCGACGAGCCGGGGTCGCCCTGCCGCCCGGCGCGGCCGCGCAACTGGTTATCGATGCGCCGCGACTCGTGCCGCTCGGTGCCCAGGATATGCAGCCCGCCCAGTTCGACGACGTGATCGTGTTCCGCGTCGGTGACGGTTTTGAAGCGATTGACGAACTCGCCCCACTTCTGGCGCCAGCGCGTATAGGCCTCGACGTAGGCCTGGAAGACTTCGTCCGGCGAGCCCGCCGCCGGGCGCTCCGGCGGTTCCGGCTCGATCCCTTGTTCGCGGCACTTCTCCGGCGAGCGCCGATACTCTTCGCGCGCCATGAACTCGGGATTGCCGCCCAGCAGGATGTCGGTGCCGCGCCCTGCCATATTCGTGGATACCGTAACGGATCCGATACGTCCCGCCTGCGCCACGATTTGCGCCTCGCGCTCGTGCTGCTTGGCGTTGAGGATGTTGTGCTTGAGATCGCGCTCCTCGAGCGCTTCGAGCAGCCGCCCGGGTCGGCACTCGATTTCGATGAGGTAATCGAGAAGCGCCAGGTGATGGTTCTCCGATTCCTTCACGAGCGCAGCGATGGGAGCGGCCACAGCCTCATCGGCGGCGGGCAGATCGCGCTGCGTATAGCTGCGGTGCGCCTGCTTCAAGATCGCCTGCAGAAACGCGCCGCGGTTTCCATTCGCGCCGGAGGCGAGCTCACCGTACCGCCCGCCCTTGAGCATCTTGGCCACGGGTGAGGCGTTCACGCCGGCGCGGATCAGCCACTCCAGCGCCGCCGAATGATTCTTCGCCAGGTGCTCGACCCATTTCAAAAGTTTCGGACCTTCCAATCCCGCCGCCTTCAGCAATTCCTGCAGCCGCGCGGGAAGATAGCCGGACTTGCGCAGCGCGGCGCTCAGCCGCTCCGACTTCTCGATGGCGATGGTTCCCACCAGCACCGGCTGGCCGCGCAGGTGGTATTCCTTGATCTCCTCGATTACGGCGTTGAACTTCTCGCGCTCCGTGCGGTAGACCACGTCACGGTGTTCGTGCCGGATCAGCGTCTGGTTGGTGGGGATGACCACCACTTCCAGGTTGTAGATTTTTTCGAACTCCGCCGCCTCGGTTTCCGCCGTGCCCGTCATGCCGGCGAGTTTCTTATACATGCGGAAGTAATTCTGGAAGGTGATGGTGGCGAGGGTTTGATTCTCGCGCTCGATCTTGACGCCTTCCTTGGCCTCGATGGCCTGGTGCAGGCCGTCGCTCCATCGCCGGCCGGGCATCAAGCGGCCGGTGAACTCATCGACGATGATGACCTCGTTTTCCTTCACCACGTAATCGCGGTCGAGCTTGTAGAGCGTGTGGGCGCGCAGCGCTTGATAGACGTGGTGGATGTAGTCGATGTTCGCCGGGTCGTAAAGGTTTTCGAGACCCAGCAGTTTTTCCGCCTTGGCGATTCCGGGTTCGGTGATGGTGGCCTGGCGATGCTTCTCGTCGACTTCGAAGTCCTCTGTGGGCTTGAGGTGGGGAATGATCTTGTCGATGCGGTAGTACTTCTCGGTGGATTCCTCCGAGGCGCCGGAGATGATGAGCGGCGTGCGCGCCTCGTCGATCAGGATCGAGTCCACTTCATCGACGATGGAGTAGTGGTGGACGCGCTGCACGCAGTCCGCCAGCTCAAACTTCATGTTGTCGCGCAGATAGTCGAACCCGAACTCGTTGTTGGTCCCGTAGGTGACGTCGCTGGCGTAGGCCTCGCGGCGCTGCGCGTCTTCGAGATCGTGGACGATCACGCCGACGGTCAAGCCCAGAAGCCGGTAGATCGGTCCCATCCACGCCGCGTCGCGCTTCGCCAGGTAGTCGTTCACCGTCACCACGTGCACGCCCTTGCCTTCCAGGGCGTTCAGGTAGACGGGCAGGGTGGCCACCAGCGTCTTGCCCTCGCCGGTCTTCATCTCCGC
>Ga0326597_10014230_pt1 | contig 10428 bp, 8 predicted proteins | sample RVTome_12_FD_203789 | JGI IMG/M metagenome (GOLD analysis project Ga0326597, IMG submission 203789) | Soil microbial communities from uranium-contaminated site in the Upper Colorado River Basin, Wyoming, United States - RVT100D185 | ecosystem: Environmental > Terrestrial > Soil > Contaminated >... | reverse complement strand
CATGATCTCCTTGGTGATGGACGTTATCTTGATGTCCATCTGCAAGGACGTGATGCCTTGATCGGTGCCCGCCACCTTGAAGTCCATATCGCCGAGATGGTCCTCGTCGCCGAGGATGTCCGACAGGACGGCAAAGCCCTCGGGCTCCTTGATCAGCCCCATCGCGATGCCGGCGACCGGACGCAGCAGCGGCACCCCGGCATCCATCAGCGCGAGCGAGGCGCCGCACACCGAGGCCATCGACGACGAGCCGTTCGACTCGGTGATCTCGGAGACGACGCGGATCGTGTAGGGGAAGCTGTCCTTCGACGGCAGCAGCGGGCGCATCGCGCGCCAAGCGAGCTTGCCGTGGCCGATCTCGCGCCGCCCGGGCGACCCCATCCGGCCGGCTTCGCCGGTGGCGTAGGGCGGGAAATTGTAATGCAGCATGAAGTTTTCGCGGTACTCGCCGGCGAGCGCGTCGATGATCTGCTCGTCCTGGCCGGTGCCCAGCGTCGCGACGACGATCGCCTGCGTCTCGCCGCGGGTGAACAATGCCGAGCCGTGCGCCCGCGGCAGGATCCCAACCTGCGACTCGATCGGCCGCACGGTCTTGGTGCCGCGCCCGTCGATCCGTTGCCCGTCGCGCAGGATGGCGCCGCGCACGATGTCCTTCTCGATGTCCTTGAACAGCTTGAGGGCGAGCGACTGGCGGGCGTCATCACCGGCGAACCGCGTCGCGGTCGCGGCCTTCGCCGCGTCCAAGAGGTTGCTGCGATCCTGCTTGCCCAGCGTCCGATAGGCCGCCTCGATCTGCGGTCCGATCAGCTCCTTCAGCTCGGCCGCCACCGCCGCCTTGTCGGCCAGCGGCGCCGCCACCGCCCACGGCTCCTTGGCGCAGGTTTCGGCCAGCTCGATGATCGCCTCGATCACCGGCTGGAAGGCGCGATGCCCAAAGGTCACCGCCCCGAGCATGACCTCCTCGGACAGCTCCTTCGCTTCCGATTCGACCATCAGCACGCCCTCGCTGGTGCCGGCGACGATGAGGTCGAGCTGCGACGATGGCAGCCGGTCGAGCGTCGGGTTCAGCACGTACGCCCCGTCGATATAGCCGACCCGGGCGCCGCCGATCGGCCCCAAAAACGGGATCCCCGACAGGGTCAGCGCCGCCGAGCTGCCGACCAGCGCCACGATGTCCGGATCGTTCTCCAGATCGTGGCTCAGCACGGTGCAGACGACCTGGGTTTCGTTAAGGAAACCGGGGAAGAACAGCGGCCGGATCGGCCGGTCGATCAGCCGGGAGGTCAGCGTCTCCTTTTCCGAAGGCCGGCCCTCGCGCTTGAAAAAACCGCCGGGGATCTTGCCGGCGGCAAACGTCTTTTCCTGGTAGTTGACCGTGAGCGGGAAAAAATCCTGGCCCGGTTTGGCCGTTTTCGAGGCCACGGCGGTGCACAAGACCGTCGTCTCGCCATAGGTCGCGAGCACCGCGCCATCCGCCTGGCGAGCCACCCTGCCGGTTTCCAGCACGAGGCGGCGCCCGCCCCACATCAACTCCTTACGGTAAACCTGAAACATCAATCATCATCCTTCCGAACAGACAACAGCGCCGCCGGAGGCCATCCCCCGGCACGCTGGTCGCGCGACGAGCCGCGCCGCGAATATCGCGTCGACGCCATGTCATGACGAATATGGCAATTTTCACGCCGGCCGCAATCCGGCCGCCGATTGCGCAGCAGCCGGCGGGTATTGGCGGGTGCCAAATCCGCCGTCATTCCCGCGAAGGCAGGAATCCAGGCAAGCAGGCTCGGTCGGTTGCCCCTGGATGCCCGCTTGCGCGGGCAGGGCGATCCGGGGAACCGACGAGAATTCAACGGCGAAGGCCGAGGCGGCCGATCAAGGTCGTGTACCGGTCGGCGTCCGATCGCTTCAGGTAATCGAGCAGCCGCCGGCGCTGACCGACCATGACCAGAAGCCCGCGCCGGGAATGGAAGTCCTTTTTGTGGGTGCCGAGGTGGTCGGTCAGGTTGCGGATGCGTTCCGAGAGGATCGCGACCTGCACCTCGGGCGAGCCGGTATCGCCGGATTTGACGGCATATTCGCCGATCAGCGTCTGCTTGCGCTCGGCAGTAATCGACATCGGGTAAGTCCCTTCAACGATTGATGATGCGCACCGGCCGAAGCGCGCCGTTCTCGATCCGCGCCACGGCGACAACAAGCCCTTGATGCCGCGCGCCGACGGTTGTGCCTTCGGCGATGTCAGCAAGCTGAGCCAGTTGCGGCGTCACTGCCTGACCGTGACGCAATCGAGCCGCTTCTTCTGCCGTCAAGGCGAGAGCCGGGATGTCGTCCAGCGCCGTCTCGATCGGCAGCAGATGCTCGGAAACCGCGAGACTATGCCCAAGGGCCACCGCGGACGCCAGTGAAATCGCCGCGGTCTCGGCGAACCGCCCGACCGAGAGGCGGCGCAGTTCGGCGATGTGGCCGAGGCTGCCGAGCCGCTCCGCCAGGTCGCGGGCGAGCGCGCGGATATAGGTGCCTTCGCCGACCGCCGCCTCGAAATCGGCGTGGTCCGGGTCGGCCGCCGCGAGGAGGCGCAACTCGGCGATCTCGACCGGGCGGGCGGCGATTTCCGGCGGCTTGCCCTCGCGGGCCAGCGCATAGGCGCGCCTTCCGGCGATCTTGATCGCCGAATAGGCCGGCGGCCGCTGCAGGATGGTACCGGTGAAGGCGGGGAGCGCCGCCGCGATCGCCGCCGCGTCCGGCCGTGCCGCGGTTTCGGCAATGACCGCGCCCTCGCGGTCGTCGGTATCGCGGGCCTCGCCCCAGCGGATCCGGAAGCGGTAGCGCTTCTTGCCGGCGGTGACGAACTGGACGGTCTTGGTCGCTTCGCCCAAAGCGAGCGGCAGCACCCCCGTTGCCAGCGGGTCGAGCGTGCCGGCGTGCCCGACCTTGGCACCGGTGCTGCGCCGCACCATCGCGACGGCCCGCGCCGAGGTGATGCCATAGGGCTTGTCGATGACCAGCCAGCCGTGCAGATCGCGGTTACTCGCTTTCCTCATTCGGCGGCGGCTCGGGGTGAAGATCGCGCTCGACCTCGGGGCGGGCGAGCAGCGCCGCGATGCGGGCGGCATTATCGAAGGCATCGTCGAGCGCAAAGACGATGTTGGGGACCTGGCGGAGCTCGACCATCCGGGCCACCTGACCTTTGAGGAATACCGCGCTGCGTTTGAGACCGGCCATGATCTCGTCGGCCTTCTCGCCGGCCAGCGGCATGACGAAGGCGGTGGCGTTGCGCAGATCGGGGCTGACCCGCACCTCGATCACCGTAACATTCGCATCGCGCAGCGCCGGGTCGCGCAATTCGCCGGGCCGCAGCAGCTGGGCCAGCGCATGGCGCAGCTCCTCCCCGACCCGCAATTGCCGCTGGCTGGCCGGGCGCGGGGCGCCGGCGTGGTCGTGACTGTGTCGCCTGGGCATGAGTCCGTGCTGCAATCAGCAATAAAAAAACGCATTCCCGGCGGAAGCCGGGATCCATGCTTCAGCCAACTCGCAAGCGGATCAATGGGTCCCGGCCTTCGCCGGGATGACAAATCAAATCACAGCGTGCGGGCGACTTCCTCGACCTCGAAGCACTCGATGACGTCGCCCTGCTGGATGTTCTCGTAATTTTCGAAGGCCATGCCGCATTCGTAGCCCTCGCGCACCTCGCGGACCTCGTCCTTGAAGCGCTTCAGCGTCTTCAGGGCGCCGTCGTGAATGACGACGTTGTCGCGCAAGAGGCGCACCCGGGCGCCGCGCCGCACCACCCCGTCGGTCACCATGCAGCCGGCCACCTTGCCGACCCGGGTGATGTTGAAGACCTCGCGGATCGCGGCATTGCCGAGGAACCGCTCGCGCAGGGTCGGCGACAGCATGCCGGAGAGCGCGCTGCGCATGTCGTCGATGACGTCATAGATGATCGCGTAATAGCGGATCTCGACGCCGTCGCGCGTGGCCAGGTCGCGGGCCTGCGGGTTGGCCCGGACATTGAAGCCGATGATGACCGAATTGGTCGCCTTGGCGAGGATGACGTCGCTTTCGTTGATCCCGCCGACCGCCGAATGCAGCACCCGGACCGCGACTTCGTCGGTCGACAGCTTTTCGAGCGAGCCGACGATCGCCTCGAGCGAGCCCTGGACATCGGCCTTGACGACGATCGGCAGCTCCTTGGCGACCCCGGTGGCGATATCCGAGAACATCTGCTCGAGGGTGCCGCGGCCACCTGCAGCAGCAGCTGCGTCGCGCCGCCGGCGCTGCCGGAAGTCGGTCACCTCGCGGGCCCGGCTTTCGCTCTCGATCACGACAAAATCGTCGCCGGCGAGCGGCATGCCGTTGAGGCCCAGCACCTCGATCGGGGTCGAGGGACCGGCGTCCTTCTGGTTCTGGCCACGCTCGTCGGCGAGGGCGCGCACCCGGCCCCATTCGCCGCCGGCAACAAAGATATCGCCGACGCGCAAGGTGCCGCGCTGGACCAGAACGGTGGCGACCGGACCGCGGCCGCGTTCGAGCTTGGCTTCGAGCACGACGCCTTCGGCCGACCGGTTGGGGTTGCCCTTGAGGTCGAGCAGCTCGGCCTGCAAGAGGATCGCTTCCTCGAGCTTGTCGAGATTGGTCTTTTTGAGGGCGGACACTTCGACGTCGAGCACCTCGCCGCCGAGCTCTTCGACGACGAGCTCGTGTTGCAACAGTTCCTGGCGCACCCGATCGGGCCTGGCGTCCGGCCGATCGATCTTGTTGATCGCGACGATGACCGGCACGTTGGCGGCCCGGGCATGGCGGATCGCCTCGACGGTCTGCTCCATGATGCCGTCATCGGCGGCGACGACCAGGACGACGATGTCGGTGACGTTGGCGCCGCGGGCCCGCATCGCGGTAAACGCCTGATGCCCCGGCGTGTCGATAAAGGTGATCTGCTTGCCGCCTTTGAGGGTGACCTGGTAGGCGCCGATATGCTGGGTGATGCCGCCCGCCTCGCCGGCCGCGACATCGGTTTCGCGCAGCGCGTCGAGGAGCGACGTTTTGCCGTGGTCGACATGCCCCATGATGGTGACCACCGGTGGGCGCGGCTCGGTGTCGTCGGGCTCGTCGGCCTCGCCGCGCAGCCCGATCTCGACGTCTGACTCGGCAACACGGCGCAGCCGGTGACCGAACTCCGAGACGATCAGCTCGGCCGTGTCGGCGTCGATGACCTGGTTGATCGTCGCCATGACGCCCATCCGCATCAAGGCCTTGATGACATCGGCGGCCCGCTCGGCCATCCGGTTGGCCAGCTCCTGGATCGTGATCGTCTCGGGAACCACGACCTCGCGCACGATCTTGGGCTGCTCCTGGCGCAGCATCCGCTGGCGCTCGCGCTCGCGGGCGCGGCGCACCGAGGCGAGGCTGCGCATCCGCTCGCCGGCATCGTCGTCGAGCGCGCGGGTCACGGTCAGCTTGCCGGTCCGGCGGCGATGCTCGTCGCGCCGCACCGGGGTGGCCGGGCGCTTCAGACCGGGGCGCTGGCCGGGGCGCAGCGCGGTCGCCGGTTCCTCTTCCTCTTCGGCCGGCACCGCCATCTTGCCGGCGGCGGTCAGCGCGGCGACCTTGGCGGCGGCAGCCTTGCCGGCGCGTTCGGCGACCTCGCGGCGCGATTCCTCTTCCTTGCGGCGGGCCTCCTCGTCTTCGGCGTGCTTCTTCGCCTCCTCGTCGGCGCGTTTGCGCGCTTCTTCGTCCTCGATGCGCCGACGCGCCTCTTCCTCGATGCGCCGGCGCGCTTCCTCGACAGCGCGTTCCTCTGCTTCGCGCAGCCGGTCCGCCTCTTCGAGCGCCGCCCGGTAGCGCGACTCGTCGTCGGCCTTGCGGGCATCCTGCAGGGCACGCACCCGCCCCGCCCGTTCCTCTGGGGTGAGGGCGCGCGGCACGGTTACCGGGCGGCGCGTCGGCTCGGCGGCCGGCGCTGGCGCCGCCGGCTGGGCCCGCGCAACGATGCTTAATCCGGTGGGGCTCACCCCGGCCGGCGCCGCCGGTTCGGCGCGGTTCGGTTCGGGCGCACTGCCCGGCACCAGAATCCGCTTCTTCCGCACTTCGACGGTGACGGTCTTCGAGCGCCCATGCGAGAAGCTCTGGCGGACCTGGCCGGTCTCGACGGGCCGGCGCAACTCGAGCCTGGTGCCGCTGCGGCCCAGGGTCAAAGGCCGCTTCTGCTCTTGCTCGTTGGCTTCTTGCTCGTTGGCTTCAGTCATGCGTTTTGGTACCACCATCCTCTATCGCCGGCCGTGCCGGCGCGAAATCCATATCGCGAACCGCCCCGAAATCCACCGCCGCCCCGGCGCGCAGACCGGTCAGCCGCGACAGGTCGAGCAGCAACTGCCGGGCAAGCGGGCCACCGGCAACCACCGCGTACACGATCCGCTCGCGACCAAACGCGCTGCCAAGCTCGGCCGCATTCAGCACGCGGCCCGACGGCACCTCGCGCCCGAGCGCGGGAAGCTTGCCGCGCCCGCCTTCCGCGCCGTCCAGGGCAAACAGCAACAGCCCCGCCCGGCTCCGGCGTAACGCCTCGCTGACCCGCTCGAACCCGGCGACGGCGAGACCGGCCCGCCGGGCGAGACCGATCGCATCGCAACACCGCCGCGCCAACAGGCTTTCGATACGGTCGGCAAGCCCGGGCGGCGCCGTAACCGACCGCCGCGCCGCTCGCGCGAAAATCCGCTTTGCCACCGCCCGCTCCACTATATCGCGGCGCGGCGTCAACCACAAACCCCGTCCGGGAAGCCGCGCCGCAATATCGGGCACGATCGCGCCGTCGGGGCCGACGACGAAACGCAACAACGCAGCGCGGTCGCGGATTTCGCCGGTTACGATGCAGCGACGCTGGGCGCGCTCCGGTTGCTCGGGAGGCGGCGGCGCCGTTGACGGCACCGCGCCCGCCTCCGGCGCCCGGGGTTCGGCGGCAGCCGTCGCGGTTACTCCTTTTCTGCCGCGGCGGGCTCCACCGCGGCCTCGGTGGGCTCGGTGGGCTCGAACCAATGCGCGCGGGCCGCCATGATCAGCTGGTTCGCGTCGTCAAGCTCGAGCTTGGCGCCGCCCTTGTCGGAGGCCGCCAGCATCTCGACCAGCTCGTCGCCGGCGAGCCCGGCGAAATCGTCGAGCGTCTTGATGTCGTTTTCGCCGAGCGTCACCAGCATGCCGGGGGTCAGGCCGTCGACCGCCACCAGATCCTCGGCGACACCCAGTTCGCGGTAGCGGGCCTCGTACTCGCGGTCGCGCCGCTCAAGTGCGTTGCGTGCCCGTTCCTGAAGCTCGGCGGCGACCTCGACGTCAAACCCCTCGATCTCGGCCAGATCGTCGACCGGCACGAAGGCGACTTCCTCGAGCGAGCCGAAGCCCTCGGTGACCAAGAGATGGGCGATCACGTCGTCGATGTCGAGCGCGTCGATGAACAGCTGGCTGCGGGTGCGGAATTCCTCGGTGCGGCGCTCGGATTCCTCGGCCTCGGTCAGGATGTCGATGTCCCACCCGGTCAGCTGCGAGGCGAGGCGCACATTCTGGCCGCGCCGGCCGATTGCCAGGCTCAATTGATCATCCGGTACAACCACCTCGATCCGGCGCTGCTCCTCGTCCATCACCACCTTGGTCACCTCGGCCGGGGCGAGCGCGTTGACGACGAAGGTCGCCGGGTCCGACGACCACGGAATGATGTCGATCTTCTCGCCCTGCAACTCGCCGACCACCGCCTGAACCCGGCTGCCGCGCATGCCGACGCAGGCGCCGACGGGATCGATGCCGCTGTCGCGCGAGATGACCGCGATCTTGGCCCGGCTCGACGGGTCGCGCGCCACCGCCTTGATCTCGATGATGCCGTCGTAGATTTCCGGCACCTCCTGGGCGAACAGCTTGGCCATGAATTGCGGGTGGGTGCGCGACAGGAAGATCTGCGGGCCGCGGGCTTCCTGGCGCACGTCGTAGATATAGGCGCGCACCCGCTCGCCCTGCCGGAAGCTCTCGCGCGGCAGCAATTCGTCGCGCCGCAGCATCGCCTCGGCCCGGCCGAGATCGACGACGACATTGCCGAATTCGACCCGCTTGACGAGGCCGTTGACGATTTCGCCGATCCGGTCCTTGAACTCGATGAATTGGCGCTGGCGCTCGGCGTCACGCACCTTCTGCACGATGACCTGCTTGGCGGTCTGCGCCGCGATCCGGCCGAAATCAATGGGCGGCAGCGGATCGGTGATGAAATCGCCGATCTCGGCTTCGGCGTTGAGCCGCTGCGCCGCCGCGAGCGCGATCTGGGTCGCCTCGTTCTCAATCGCGTCGACCACCTCGCGGAAGCGTAAGAGGCGGATTTCGCCGTTGCGCCGGTCGATCTCGGCCCGGATGTCGTATTCCTGGCCGTATTTCGAGCGCCCGGCCTTCTGGATGGCCTGCTCCATCGCCTCCAGGACTTCGTCCTTGTCGATCCCCTTGTCGCGGGCGACGGTGTCGGCGACTTGCAGCAGCTCGGGGCGGGCGTAGGTGGTCGTGCTCTCCATGGTATCGCGTGCCTCAATGGGTCTGCGCCGGCTTTTGCGCAGCCAGCGCGAGAAGGTCGTCGGTCAATTCGAGCTTGGCCCTGGTGATCGCGGCGAGCGGCAGGCGGACTTCGCCGGCCTCGCCCGTGTCGTCAGCCAGCCGGACATGGTCGCCGGCGCGCCCCAGGAGCCGCCCGCGAAAGCGCTTCTTGCCGTCCTGCGGCGCAGAAAGCTCGATCCTCGCGGCAAACCCGGCGAAGCGGTCGTAATCCTCCGGGCGCACCAGCGGACGGTCGATCCCGGGCGAACTGACCTCGAGCGTATAGGCCCCGGCGATCGGGTCGGCCACATCGAGCAGGGCCGAGATCGAACGGCTGATCTGGGCGCAGTCGTCGACCGTCATCGCCGCCGCGTCGTGCCGCTCGGCCATCACCTGAAGGGTGGCCTGGCGCGCGCCCATCAGCGCAACCCGCACCAGCCGGTAGCCCATCGCCTCCAGCGACGGCTCGATGATGCGGGTGATCTCGGTGGTGTCGATCGGCAACCGGTTCCCGTCCTGCACAAGAAACAGACAAACAAAAAGTGGGCCGTCGGGCCCACTCCAACAACCGGCCCGCCCAGGCTTTCTTGCCCAAGCGGAGCCTATGGGACTTTTGCCGGCATATATAGGGAAACCGGCGCCCCTGGCAAGGCCGGTGGCGCGGGGGTAACGCGGGGGTAGTGTCTCAGTTTGAATGTAACAGGTCATCCGACGAGCCGATCGCCCAGCTTCGCCGACTTGGCGTCGATCAGAGCAACCACGTCTTCCATCGACCACAGCTGGCTTTCGATTCCTGCCGCCATCGCGGGCGAGGTTCGCAGCGTCTTGTGGATGCGGACGAAGTTGTACCAGAGGGCATAGAGCGCAACCATGTGCTCGTGGTTTTGCAGCTTCTTCGAGAACGCGTTGGTCAGCCACGTGAACCGCCGCATGCTCATCCGCATGGTGAGGTTCGCCCGCTCCGTGTAGCTCGTCGAGATATGCTTCGGGTCCGGGTTGCCGGTGATCGTGTCCTTGCGCGCCCCAAGGCACTCCGAGGGGCTGTATTTGCGCTCGTGCCCCTGGCCGCCCGTCTCGCCGCCGTACAGCTTCACCAGCATCCCGTAATCGATGTCCGCGCCGAACGCTTCCTCGACCGCGCTCAGGTAAGCCTTGTGGCCGTCCGTGGTGAGCTGGACCCGGTTTGCCAGCCGGCCGCGAAGATCATCCATTAGCATCAGGGCGTATTCGGCATCGCGTCCGCCGACCTGGTAGGAGACCAGCAATTTTGTGTCGGCTTCGATCGCGGTCCACGTCCAGCAATCCCCTTCCGGGTAAACTCGTTGAAGCGAGAACTTATACAGAGCGGATGTTTCATACAATATTTCTTAATCCTCTTGGTGATATTGACGCTCGGGACGCGATAGAGAGGCCAATCATAGATAATAAATGCCCAGTACATTTTTCAACAAATGCAGTTGGTATCATTATTAGAGAATCAGCGGGATATCCGTATTTTATTCAATTCTTTTGTAAGGAGGTATTTGATGCGTGGATCGCAAAAATCCAAGCTGGAGAAATGGCATCCGTTCCGGTGCGCGATATCATCCGCAAATTAGACAACGATTTCTTTCATGGCCGATGGGTGCATACTACCAACCGCCAGCGAGAATTACTCCAGGTAGTTTCGTTGCTCCCCAATGCCGATACGGAATTTAGTCCGCAAGATGTTGTAACATCATCAAAAGATACATTAAATCATCCATTTACACAAAGCCAAATCAACCAGATAGAGGTGGCCCGGAGAATCTGGACAGGGGGATAAGTGGATTTTCTGCCTGAGGACGGCGAGGATCGCCGCGGATCAGGAGAGAGCATGACAAGACGGACACGCCGGAA
>Ga0326597_10014229_pt1 | contig 10430 bp, 9 predicted proteins | sample RVTome_12_FD_203789 | JGI IMG/M metagenome (GOLD analysis project Ga0326597, IMG submission 203789) | Soil microbial communities from uranium-contaminated site in the Upper Colorado River Basin, Wyoming, United States - RVT100D185 | ecosystem: Environmental > Terrestrial > Soil > Contaminated >... | reverse complement strand
GCGCCCCCTCCATATCTTGCCGAGATCCAAGGTGCCTCATTCGGAGGAGCGCTCGATGGCCGAAGTGGAATCTGTGGGTGTCCTGGACAAGAAGTACTCTAGGAGAACCTTCATCAAGGGTGTGGTCGCTGCCGGGGCTACGGTCTCGTCGGCCAGCTATGTACTTCGGGGTACGAGCCTTCTCGGCGCCGCGACCCTCCAGACGTCGACCGAGCGTCTCATCACGCTCAACGTCAACGGCCAGCAGCGTAGGGTTGACGTGCTGCCGCACGAGACGTTGGCGATGACGCTGCGGTACAAGCTGAACCTCACCGGCACCAAGCTCGGCTGTGACCGGGCGGAGTGCGGAGCCTGCACCGTTCTGATCGACGGCGTGAACCACTACGGCTGCTCGATCCTGACGCATCAGCTCAGGGGGCGTTCGGTGGTCACCATCGAGGGTCTGGAGAATCCGGACACCGGTGAGTTGAGCGTCGTTCAGGAGGCCGTTCTGGAGCAGGGTGGCTTCCAGTGCGCGTTCTGCGCGCCGGGCTTCATCATGAGCATGACCGCCATGCTCAGCACGAACCCGAATCCCACCCGTGAGGAAGCCAGGCACGCGTTGTCCGGCAACCTCTGCCGCTGTGCCGACTACGACAAGATCCTCACTTGCGCGATGCGAGCCGCCGAGCTCGCACGCAGCGTCTAGGGGAGAGGAACCATGGCTGAAAGACTCGTTGGCGCGAACATCTCACCGCCGGATCTCCGGGCGAAGATCACCGGTCGTGCCAGGTACGCGGAGGACTTCCGCGCTCCGGGCATGGTCTTCATGAAGCTTCTCCTGAGCCCCATGCCGCACTGCCGTGTACGTGATGTCGATACCAGCCGCGCGCTCGAGCTGCCGGGCGTTCTCGACATCATGCGCGCCAGCGATGTGGGCGAGCCCAGTGACCGCCCGTCGGAAGCCATGCTGACCGACGAGCCCAAGTACGAGGGGGAACCGATCCTGGCCGTTGCCGCGGTGGACGAGGAGACGTGCGCTGCCGCCATCGAGCTGATCAGGCTCGATCTCGAGCCGCTGCCCTTCGTGCTCGATCCCCTCGAGAGCCTGCGGCCGGGTGGACCGAACGCGTTCGTCGGCGGCAACCAGTTCTCGGGTCAGGACGGCTGGAGCGAGTACAAGTGGACCCAGGCGGAGTTCGACGCGATCGCCCGTGAGGACATGCCCAACCCGCAGGACATGCCTGTGGTATGGGAGAAGGGCGACGTCGAGGCCGCGCTGGCCGCGGCCGACTACGTGGTGATGGAGCCCATCGTCCACCAGTCGCTCACGCACCATCCCATGGAGCCGCGCAGCACGATGGCGTACTGGGAGAACGGGCGGCCCTTCACGTTCGTGTCCACCCAGAGCGCACAGCGCACCAAGATGGGAATGGCCGGTGCGCTGGACGTGGATCCCGAAGATCTCACGCTCATCTCCGAGTACACCGGTGGTGGATTCGGGTCGAAGATCCCCGGGCACACGCACATGGCGCTCGCGCCGGCGATGTCGCGCAGGGTCGGCCGGCCGGTGATGCACCGCGTCACGCGCTACGAGGAGAACTACTTCGGCCGCGCTCGCCCGGGCTTCCAGTCCTGGGTGAAGATGGGCTTCCGCGCCGACGGAAAGTGCACCGCGATCGACCTGATGATCGTGCAGGAAAGTGGGCCGTACGGAGCGTCGGACTACAACTCCGCGGGGCAGATCGCCGACCTGGCGTTCACGCCTGAGAACATCCGCTTCCGTGGCGTCGCGATGTACACCAACACGCCGCCCAAGGCCGCTCAGCGTGGTCCGGGTGGAGCGCAGATCATTTCCATGCTCGAGCCGATCCACGACAAGGCCGTCAGGGAGATGGGGCTCGACCGGCTCCAGGCGCGGTGGATGAACGCGCCGACGCCCGACGTCGGCTTCGGCCCTCGCAACACCACGCTGACAAGCGTGTTCGCCCGTGAGGCGCTGATGGCGGGTGCCGAAGCGTTCGACTGGGCGGGCAAGCAGGAGCTGTCCGGCAGGCGGGTGGGCTCGAAGGTGACCGGCATCGGCTTCGGCCTCTCGCCGTACACGGCCGGGTCACGTGGCTATGACGGCCTCCTGGTGATTCGCCCCGACGGACGGCTGTATGCCTATCAGGGCGTCGGCAACCTCGGCACGCACTCCGTTTCGGATACAGTGAAACCCGCGGCTGAGCTGCTCGGGCTCAACTGGGACCAGGTGGAAGTGATCTGGGGTGATTCCAGCCGCGGCATGCCACGCAGCTCCATTCAGGCTGGCAGCCAGACGACGCACGCGCACACCAGAGCGAACTACGCGGCGGCCGAGGATGCGCTTCGCAAGATTCGCGCGATCGCCTCCAGGACGCTCGGCGGGTCGCCGAACGCGTACAACGTGGACAACGGTCGGGTTTCCGGGCCCGGCGGCTCGATGACCTTCGCGCAGGTGGCGCAGCGCGCCATCGCGCTCGGAGGGGAGTTCGACGGAAGCACGCTTCCTTCGGACATCAGTGAGCGTGAGACGGTCCCGGCGGCCACCCGGTTGGCTGGTCAGGGACTCATGGGCGTCGCTACCGACAGTTACGGCGGCGAAGGCAGCATCTACAGCTGGCAGGCCGGGTTCGCGTTGGTCGAGCTCGACGTCGAGACCGGCATGGTCGACATCCTCGAGTACGTCGGATGGGCCGACTGCGGCACGGTCATCCACCCCCGCAGCCTCCACGCGCAGGAGCTGGGAGGTAGTATCCAGGGGATGGGAATGGCGATGTCGCAGCGCTGGGTGTTCGATCCTCGCTACGGGGTGCCGTTCGCGAATCGACTGTACACGGCGCGGCCTCCGGGCTTCCATGATATCCCGGCCGAAATGCTCGCAGGAGCAGTCAATATCCCCGACCCCCAGACGCCGATCGGCGCCAAGGGAATCGGGGAGCCGTCCGTCGGCGCGGGAGCGGCCGCGCTGACCACGGCGATCGCCGACGCGATGGGCGGGAATTGCCTCTGCAGGACACCGCTCACGCCGGACATCATTCTGTCTGAGCTGGAAGGTCGGCCGGGCCCGTGGAATCGCCTCGAAACGCAAGTCGGCTAGGGAGACCGAACAATGGCCACGATCAAAGACATGATTCCGGCGTTCGACCTGCTGCAGCCGACGTCGGTGGACTCCGCGGTCGCGCTGCTGCGTGAGCACGGTGACAACGCTTGGGTTCTCGCCGGCGGGCTGGACACCTTCGACTGGCTCAAGGACCGCGTGAAGCGTCCCGAGGTCGTCGTCGACATCGGCGGTATCGATGAGATTCACGGGATCCGGGACGCCCAGGGCGGGCTCGAGATCGGCGCGATGACCACGCTCACCGAGGTCATCAACCATCAGCGGGTGCGCTCGGAGTACTCCTTGTTGGCGAATGCGGCGGACCACGTCGCGACGCCGCAGATCCGCAATCAGGGAACGCTCGGCGGGAACGTGTCCCAGGACACGCGCTGCTGGTACTACCGCAGCGGCTGGCCCTGCTATCGGGCTGGCGGGAACACCTGCTACGCCTCGGCGCCGGTCGCGATGAACCGCGAGCACGCCATCATGGGCACGAGTCGCTGCGTGGCGGTCAATCCGTCCGACACGGCTCCGGCGCTAATCGCGCTGGACGCGAAGATGGTGGTCCAGAGCCCGGGACGGCGCACCGTGGACGCCGAGGACTTCTTCATCGGTCCGACGACCGACATCACTCGGATGACGATCATGAAGTCGGGCGACCTGCTGACGCAGATCCACATTCCGGCGACGTGGGCGAACTCGAGCTTCTACTACGAGAAGGTTCGTGACCGCGGCTCGTGGGACTTCCAGCTTGTGAGCGTCGCAGCCGCGTTCAAGATGTCGGGCAGCACGATCGAAGAAGCGCGGATCGCCGTGAACGGGGTCGCGCCGTACCCGGTCAGGCTCGACGGTGTGGAGCGGCTGGTTCGAGGCAAGACGCCCGACGTGGCGACGCAGGATGCCGCCGGCGATCTCGCGGTGGCCCGCGCCCGTGCGTTGGCTCGCAACGACTACAAGATCCCGATGATGCGCAACCTGGTCCGTCGGGCCGTTAGGAGCGTGGCTTGATCGAGCTATGGCGCAGGGCTGTGGATCCGTGGGGCCAGGACGTCCTGATCGGGGTGTCCTGGGACCTCATCTGGGTGGCCGTCGTGCTGGCGGCCGTCTTCCTCGTGGGTCACGCGATCTGGCATCGCACGAGAAGCTCTGGGGAGGCGGCGGCGGTGCCCGCTCCGGTGCCGTCGGGCGTGCCCGCGCGGATCCAGCGGCATTCGCTTGCAGCGCGTCTGTTCCACTGGACGATGGCGGCGTCGATGCTGACGCTACTCTTCTCCGCGTTCGTGCCGATCCTCGACCTGGAGTTCGCGGGGTGGCTGACGATCCACTGGATCGCCGGCGTGGTCCTGATCGCAACCATCGTCTATCACATCATCCACGCGATCGGATGGCAGGATTTCTGGTCGATGATGAATTTCGGCCCGAGCTTCTTCAAAGAGGGCGTGGCGACGCTGAGGCACGTGTTGTCGTCCAAGGCGCCGGAGCCGAAGGCCGGCAAATACCCGTTCGACCATCGCATGTACCATCACACCATCGTGGTGGTCTCGCTGGCCGCGATCGTGACGGGCGTCATGATGATGATGAGGATCGACACGCCGTTCTTCACTCGGGATCCCTACTTCATCTCGGATCAGGCCGTCGGCGTGGTCTTCGCCATTCACGGCCTTGCGGGCGTCTCGCTGATTCTTCTGATCGCATCGCACATCTACTTCGCGATCAGGCCCGAGAAGCGGTGGATCACCTGGTCGATGGTCCGTGGATGGATTGATCGAGAGCACTACGCCGAGCACTTCGATCCCGCCAAGTGGGTGGTGACGGGGGATCGTGAGGCCGGCGGTGGCGCGCTTGCCGACGCATCCGTGAGTGCCCCGCTCGAGGACGATTAGTTCCGCCTCCTGGTCCGTCATTGCTCGAAGTACGCACTCTAAAGCATGGGAGGCAGTGTGTCCGCCGCTCGCGATGACGTGAAGGCGCGGATCGACGCGATCGAGGAGAGCTATGAGTTCTTCCTCGCCTATGCGGCTCAGGGTCTGTCGAGTGACCAGGGGGCGAGGTCGGGTCACCAGATTCGTGAGTTTCTTCAGCAGACCGCGACCGCGCTCGACGGGCTGACCGATGCGTTCCGGGTGCTGGTGAAGGACGACGGAGTCGCGCCTGCCGGGGCTTGGGATGACCTTCTGGAGGTCCTGCACGCCGATGCCTCGGCCACGCTGGCCACCGTGCGCCTCGTCGCGTCCCGACCCGGGATCAGCTCCCAGCTCGTCGACAATCTGAACGCGAACATCCACCTGAGGGCGCTCCTGACCGACCTCTTCCTGGTGGACGACCTCATCGACGACATCTAGCGAACCTCTGCCTCTGGACGCGGAACGCTTCTTGCTCGATCGTCGGGCGGAATCGGCGCGATTCACCTACATTCTGATCCTCGGATTGGAGTGAGACATGTCGGTGCGCTTTCGCATTCGTACATCGCAGGGCCAGGAAATTTCGTTCGCTTCGCACGAAATGTTTGCAGAGTTCGTGCGATCAGGGGACCTGTCGCCTGACGATGTCGTGTACGATGCGGAGACGCGGGAGTGGTCGTCGGCGCTGACGCACCCGGTGGTCCTCGAGATTAGCTCTGAGGACGAGGAGCAGTCGGCAGAGGTCGCCGAGGATCAGGAGGCTGGCGCCGCGACCACGATCGATATCGGGCTCGAGTTGGCGCCTGCGCTGGACCAGCTCAGCGTGGAGGAAGAGGCCGCCGCCTTCGTCAAGAAGATGGAGGCGGAGCGAGCAAGCGACCGCGACTTCGACGAGGAGCCCGAGATCCAGGGCTTCCGCATGGAGCAGGGGTCGTCCGGCCTGGTCGGGGGATTTGCCGAGGAGCCCGAGGAGGCACCGCGTCCGCCTCCCAGGAGGAAGGAGCCCGCGCGCGAGGTGCCCCGGCGAGCCGAGCCACGGGTGGAGGAGCCGCGCCGGGAGGCCCCTACGCGGAAAGAGGCGAAGGCCAAGCCTCGCAAGCGCAGGAAGAGTGGAGCGGGACGTAAGTACGTCCCGTTCCTGATCGTCGCGACGGTGGTCGTCGCCGCAGGCGTGTACTTCGGACCGGAGTTGTTCACATCGACCACGAGCGAGGGGACCGAGGTCGGCGGTGACAGCGGGGCGCTGCCCCCGGCGCCTCCTCCGTTGATTCCGGATACCGAGGGGGCCTTGCGGGAGCGCGCCCAAGAACGCTTCCTGACCGCGACGCGTGCGCTGTTGCGGGACCTGCCGCCGATCCCCGATGTCTGGCTCGCGGGATCCTACCTGGCGGCTCCCTCCGACTTCCCGCAGGTGCGTGACGTCTGGAATCAGTACCTGACGGTGATTCGCCAGGTGCGCGCGGGGGACAACGAGCGCTACAGGGCGGGCTATCAGCGTGCGCTGGATGACGCGCGGGTGGAGGGTTCGCCGCGCACGCTACGGCTGGCAGGGGCCGTGTCGGCTTTTCAAGGTCGGGTCGCGCCGCGGGCGGCCCACTACGACCGGGTGGAGGCGCTCGCCATGGCAGCGCTTCGAGGCCACGATACGCTCGTCGAGGCCGAGGGGACGATCGCCTATGAGCCGGCGACGAGCACTCCCATCTCGGGGGACCCGGTGATCGAGGCGGTCGGACGTAACCCCGATGCGCAGGCGCTTCTCGATCAGGTCCTGGACATGATTCTGGGCCAGCTCGATGCGCCGGACGGTCCCGGGCAGACTGCCAATGTGGGAGAGTGGATCTGGGACGGACTCTTGGACGCGGTCACGAGCTGAAGCCGTTCGCCCGCCGCTCTCGTAGTGCCGTGTAGGTAATCGAGGTATACAGAGTAGCAGGAGGTAGGATGTTCGGATTGCTAGCGGCGGGTATCGCGGGGGCCGCGGGCCTCTATGGCCATATCAAGTCTCGGAGCTTCGTGGGCCAGCGTCTTCGTTACACGAGTATCGTGGAGACGCCCGCCCTCGGGCTGTGGGCCGGAGTCGGGGCGACCGTTTTATCGGGGGTCGTCGTTTCGGTCCTCCCCCTCGTGGGTGCCGGGACCGCGATCGCGATCGGGCTGGGCGTCGGAACAGGGGTTGCCGTAGGCGTCAAGGACGCCGAGAAGCCGCCGAGGCTCCTCGACGACTAGGCACTTGGGAAGCTCTGCACAAGTATGGCGCCCCGCCACCCGTGCTATCGCACGGGTCCCCGGCGTGCCACGGCCCCAGAGGGCACCCGCGGCGCAGCCGTGGGTCGCGGAGCGACGAAGGCATAGCCGTAAGCTACGTCTAGGAGCTCCAACGACGGAGATGGGGCCGTGCCACCGCAACCCGCTAACGCGTTGATAATACTCGCCTTGGCGGTGGGCGCAGGGGGGTCTCGGCCCAGGAGGTCGTCTCTCCTCCTCGCCGTAGGAAAAGCTACGACTCGTCGTCACTCCTACTCCTGGTCTCGAGAGACCTGGGCTCCCACGCGTAGCGTGGGAAGCGCGGGGCACCATACTTGTGCAGAGCTTCCCTAGGAGCTAGGAGTTGGGAGCTAGGCATCTCCCGCGCTTTTCAGCCCGGCGATCCCCACGTAGGCACCGGTGAAGCTGGCGGCGGCGATTCCTTCGGCCACGACGTGGACCGTGACGTGGACGCGCCCTTTGCCGTGCTTCGTGATGCCGCGGGTGAACCGATCCCAGGAGCGGGCTTCGATCGGCTCGCTCTCTGCCCGGAACGTCCCGTGGATCGGGGCGTCGTAGTGGACCGCGCTGCTCTGGATGACCGTGTGCGTGACGAGCCCTTCGGCCCTGAGTCGCAGATGGACCAGCGTCCATCCCGTGAGGATCGCCAGCGCGGCGACGCTGCCTCCGAACGCCGTCGAGCGATGATTCACGTTCGGCGCCAGCGGGACCTCGATCTTCACCCCCTCCGGTCCCGCCTCGAGCACGTCGATCTGCATGTCCGCCGACAGCGGGATGTGCTCCCTGAGATACGCCTCGACCTCTCCCGTCCTCAAAATTCCCCCACGAAGGTGATCTCGGGGACGAGCTCGCGACCGGTCTCGCGGGCGACGGTGTCATGCGCGAGGTCGATCAGGGTGCGCACGTCACGCGCCGTAGCCCCCCCCAGGTTGACGATGATGTTGGCATGCTTGTGGAAGATGCCCGCTCCGCCGTGCACGTGGCCCTTCAGTCCGCATTCGTCGATGAGCCGGCCGGCTCCGATGCCGTCGATCTTGCGGAAGATCGAGCCCGCGCACGGGTAGAGCCACAGGTCCGGATGACGCTCGTCTCGCCACTCCAGGTTCTCGCGCATGACGCGCCGCAGCTCCTCGACGCTCATCGGATTCAGACGGAACGTGGCCGAAAGGACGACGTCCTGCCGCTCGTGAAGGATGCTCTTGTCGTAGCCGAACTCGAAGTAGTCGACCGGGACGGTTCGCCGCTCGCCCTCCTGCGTGAGGATGTCGGCCGACTCCAGGATCTCCTCGATGAAGACCGTGCGCTCCCGCTCCGGGGCGGGGGACAGGAAGTGGAGATTCTGCCAGAGCGCCCCCCCCACCGTGCTCGGGATGCCCACGTAGTGGTGGAGTCCGCCCAGGCCGCGTGCGACCGTCGCGTCGATGAGATCGGGGAAGGTCTCGACGCCTGCCCCGGCACGGACACGGCAGTCGCCCAGGAAGTCGACGCCCGACACCTCCGATCGGATGACGAGGCCCCGGAAGCCTCCATCGCCCACAAGGATGTTGGCTCCCCTCCCCAACAAGAACGAGGGAACGTCCAGCTCCGCGGCGACGCGCACCACGTGGGCCAGCTCGTCCGGCGTACGGGCCCGGTACAGGAGGTCCGCCGGACCACCGATCCTGAACGTCGTGAGCGGCGCCAGTGGAACGTCCCGCTCGACCCTGTCCGCGCCGAGCTCGGCCTGGAGTGCGGAGACGTGGTCGGGGGTGGGCGTCATCGGCTTCGCGGTCCCGACGGGGCGGACGGTCTCGGAGGGTGTGTGGGGCGAGGCGCAAACATAAGGCCGCGCCCCGGGGTGTCGGTACCCGACCCAGGGAGCACGGATCATACCCACCGGTGTGCGATTCTGGGACGCCGAATCCCGCCAGCGCGCGCGACCACCTTCGTGCAGTGTATGAGAGTACTTTCACAACATGTTGTGCTGTAGACAGTTACATCTGTGTAAAACTTCTGGCACGCGTCTTCCGTAATGAGTGAAGCTACGGTACGGCACGGTGCTCGGCCGGAGGAAGGACGTGAGGATGCGGGGCAGGGTCGGTGATCAGCCCACCGGCTCCGGTCGGGCGCACGTGTCGAGACGGAGGACGAACCAGGACCGAGAGGATGCCTTGAGGAAGAGAGCAGCGTCGGGAATCGGGCTCGCCACGGTGTCGCTAGCCTTAGCCGCGGCCTCGCTCGTGGCGCAGCAGACGCCGCGGATGCTCACGCTCGAGGAGGCCGTCGACATGGCCCGGCGCAACAACCCGGGCTTTCTGAGCACCGAGAACGACCTGCCGTCGGCCGACTGGCAGGTGCGGCAGGCCTACGGCGCGTTCCTGCCGCGCGTCGATGCCAGCGCGGGGGGCGGATATCGCGGCAAGGGAGAGGTACGGGTCGGGACCATCACTCTGGACAACCAGGTGACCGACTGGATGTCCTCCAACTACAGCGTCGGGTTCACCTGGCGCTTGGACGGAAACACGATCTTCGGCGTCCCGAACGCGAGGGCCAGCCTGAGTGCGACCCAGGCCGGTATCAGCGCGGCCGAGTTCACCCTCGAGTCGACGGTGGCTGCCCAGTACATGGCGGTGCTGCGCGCGCAGGAAGGGGTCGCCGTGGCGCAACGACAGGTGGAGCGGTCGCGGCAGAACCTCCAGATCGTGAACACGCGCGTGTCCGCCGGCGCGGCCGCGGGAACCGACGGCACACAGGCCGAAGTCGACGTGGGCAGGGCGGAGGTACGCCTCATCCAGGCCGAACGCGACCTGAGACAGGCCCGCCTCCTCCTCGGCGAGCAGGTCGGCGTTCCCCTCGAGGAGGACGTCGTCCTCTCCAGCGCCTTCGAGGTCTTCGAGCCTGGCTTCCCGTTGGATGAGCTTCTTGCGACGGCCATGGGCGAGCATCCCTCGCTGGCCGCCTTCCGGGCCCGCGAGGGTGCGAGCCGCGCGCAGGCACGCGCGACCGCGACGTCGCAGTACCTTCCTTCCATCACCGTGAACGGCGGTATCAGCGCCTATTCGCAGCAGGCCCTGGCCGACGCCTACGTGCTGGGCTCCCTGGACCGTAGCGTGCAGAGCCGCATGGCGAGCTGCGAGTTCAACAACGCGCTCGAGAACGGGCTGAACGGCGGCCTTCCGGGCTAC
>Ga0326597_10014228_pt1 | contig 10430 bp, 15 predicted proteins | sample RVTome_12_FD_203789 | JGI IMG/M metagenome (GOLD analysis project Ga0326597, IMG submission 203789) | Soil microbial communities from uranium-contaminated site in the Upper Colorado River Basin, Wyoming, United States - RVT100D185 | ecosystem: Environmental > Terrestrial > Soil > Contaminated >... | reverse complement strand
CGTCACCGGCTTTTTTCAAAAGGTTTTCGACCGCATCACGATAGAAAGTGTCCGAGAAGCGCTCGGTCATGCGATTGCCCGACGAGTCCGCGAGTACGAGTAAACCAGTGTCCGCGAGTACGAGTAAACCAGTGTCCGCGAGTACGAATAATTCATGTCCGAGTTCATTCAAGTTGCGAAGGTTTCGGACGTTATCAGCTCCGGCAAGATAATTGTGGAGGTGGAGGGCCGAATGGTGGTGCTATTGCACATCAACGAGCAGTTCTTCTGCATCGACGATGTTTGCACGCACGACGGTGGTCCGTTGGGCGAAGGCGACCTGTGCGGCTATGAGCTCGCCTGCCCGCGTCATGGGGCCAAGTTCGATGTCCGCAATGGCGCCGCGCTGACAATGCCAGCCACCGAAGCGACCGTCGTTCACGAAGTTAAAATCGAAGGAGACAACGTCTTTGTCCGCATCAACGAAGACTGAGTCGTAGGCCGGAAGTTATTCCGGCAATCGAAATCGATTGACACTGCATTCCGAAATGCCTCCGCTGCACAAAGAACGGAATGAATTCCAATCTACCACTAAGTCGGGAGAAGTTTAATGGCTGTTAGCGAAGATCTGATCCGGGAAGAATTGAAAAAGGTGATCGACCCCGAGTTGTTCGTCAATATTGTCGATTTAGGCCTCGTCTACGAAGTGACGATTCAGGATGCGGACGCCGAGAAGAAGAACATCAAGATCGACATGACGCTGACGAGTCCGATGTGTCCGGCGGGGCCTCAGTTGATCGCCCAAAGCAAGCAGGTTGTCTCAGCCATCGAAGACGTCGGGGAAGTCGAAGTGAAGATCGTCCTCGACCCGCCGTGGTCGCCCGACCGCATGACGGATGATGCGCGCGATCAACTCGGGATTTTCTAAACCCGATTCACCGACCGCGATCGGTGTCTCCTCGGGTCTCTCTCCTTCTCGCCGTTTACCTCGCGGCGGCTGCTGACGCTGAGACCAGTAGGCCGGAACAAGGCCTTGCGCAGTTCCGGCACGCGTGTAACGTCTGGCCGATGCCGGAACTGCGAAGACTTGTTCCGGCCTACTGCTGCGAGGCGCGTTTGCAGATTCTCGAATTCCGGGACCTGGTTCGCAGCTTTGCTTACAGCACGCCCAGTCCGGGCGTGCTGCAATATTATAAGCTGACCCCGGCCGGCTATCGGTTCTTTTGCGGGCCGTCCGCCCCACTTCCCTCGCGAGCTTTCTTCAACCCCGTTTCCGACGCCCTGCAGGAACACACGCAAGCGATTCGCGGCGCTGCTGACCGAGACCATCACCGCCGCCCATCACGCTTCGTTCGTGTTCACCGAGTTCTCGCCGGAGAACGGCTGCGTGCTGGAGACGGTGTCGTTGCTGCCCAGGAAGCTGGCGCCGAAGACGTCGGCTGTTTCGTAGGGCGGTCTGCGACCGCCAAATTGTAGACGGCACTCTCCGTGCTCTCAAGAAGTTCGTGCGGCTCAGCTTCCACACTTTCAAAGTACCGAACGAGTTCTTCCTTTTGCATACCGAGCAAGTCATCAATCTGTCTGTCAATTCGCTTGCTTGCGAGACGAACGATCTCTTCGATCAGTTCTCCTCTCTTCGGTTTGCTCTGAGTCTCGATGCCTAACGAATCGGCCACTTCTCCAAACGCATCCTACCGCTTTCTGACTTCCGCCGAAAGGGACTGAAACGGCAAAGGTTGTAGTCGAACGAGTTCGCTTGTATCGTCGTCTGCTAAACTCCTCCCGTGCTTGTCCGAGTGCTTCACCGGATGCTCTGCGGGGCCCTGTGTATATGCAGCGTGCGTTTGCGGCGATGCATCAGGCGAATCAGCAGCGGCTGCCGTTTACGCTGGAGTATGGGCGGCTGGCGCGAACAGTGTCGCTGTTTCTGCGCTTTCCGCCGCAGCTGCGGCCGTATATCGAGACGCCGTTGGTCGCGAACTATCCCGACATCGCGATGCAGCGGGTCGGTGAAGAGGCTCTTGATCCACCATCGGAGCATGGCCAGTGGTCGGTGACGGTGCGGCTCAGGCCAGATCCATTTCCGATCAAGCGGCCCGGGGAATGTGAAGAGAGCGACCCGATCGCGGGACTGCTCGCGACGCTCGCCGTTGGCAAAAACGATCCAACCGTCTCGCGGTTGCAGCTTCGCGAGCAACCGCTGCCGAGCCGCTGTCTGGGAGTCTGGATGGGGAAACATCTGGTGCGGGTGCTGGATCGTGCACTGTTTCGATCGCACGACTTGCTCGCGGATCTGTTCAAGACACTGGCGACAAATCATGGAAGACGGGGATAGGGAAATCGACGTTGCTGCTCAACATGTTCGCCAGCGATATGAGCCGCGGCCACGGAGCCGGCCTCATCAATGTGCCTGGCGACCTGGCCGAAGCAGCCCTGAGGTACGTGCCCCGCCACCGCACCCAGGACGCGACCTTCTTCGACGCCGGCGACCGCGATCATCCCTTCAGCAGCCCGATCATGTACGGCATCGTCGAGCAGCCGGGTGCCAAGCTTGATCTGCGAGACATCATGGACGAAGGCAAGATCCTGATCGTTAATCTCAGCAAAGGCAGAGTGGGGGAGGATAACGCGGCGTTGCTCGGTGCCTTCTTCGTCAACGGCATTCAGCAAGCGGCGATGAGTCGTGCCGACATCGCGGAGCCGGATCGGCGAGACTTTTCACCAGTGTCAGTTATCAACAAGAGTGACGTTCTTGCAACAAGATTCCAGCGACGGGCACCGACCGAAGGTTGGTCGGGAAGCGGGTTGTCACCAACCGAGCGACAGCTCGCATAGGCTGCGGTCCTACCGCCGATTCTTTCCGAGGCACGCAAGTACCGGCTGTCGCTGACGCTGGCCACGCAATACCTGAAGCAGATGGAGCGCGACGGCAACACGGTGACTCGCGACGCGGTGTTCGGCAACGTCGGCTCGATCATCAGCTTCCAAGTCGGTCCCGACGACGGCGAGGATCTCGCCCGGCAGCTGAGCAAATACGAAGACCAGGTGACCTCGACCGATTTGATTCGCTGCCGAAGTACCGAGCCTACGTCCGCCTGTTGATTGACGGCATGCCCAGCCGCCCCTTCACGATGAAGACCCTGCCGCCCCCGCGTTGCGATGACGACCGCAGCACCAAGATCCGCAACGTCTCGCGGCGGCGATAGGGAGTTCAGGCAACGAGGTGTTGAACCGCCAAATGTGACGACGTGTGCTCTTTGGTATGTTTTGGAGTAGCTTTGGCCGAGGCGTATCGCGAATGATGAATGGTCGATGAATATGTAATCGAATCAGGGACGCCGCGCTTTGATGCAGCCAAGGAACTACGACCGTTTCAGAACATTCGAGATTTCTCGCCATGGCGGTTGCACCACGGTACCGGTTCGATAACATCTCGACTGTCGATGCTCGCGCAAGCTATCGGCATTCGCTGTTGGTCGAATTGCCTGACAACTGGGATGTCCATCGCAATCATGTGATCGAATGAACGACGGGCAACAACACTTGACGACTGGGAACAGACCGGGCTGCCGTGGATCACGTTTTGGCTTAAAGAGCTTATAGCATGGGGCACACTGGACCCTGCAGCTGCCTCTTTGATGAGTAGTGGTGTTTCGCTGACGCGCACGGAGGCTGAGAAGCAATCGCTCGTGTACTACGGAAGTTTCGCGAGTGTTAACGAGAATGAGATTCTTGACCCACGAGCCGTTCGGAATTGGGTTTCCGAGGCTTTCCCCCATCAAACTACCGAACCGACGCAGTCTAAGCAACGTCGCTTGCGTGCGGCGATAGTCGATTCGAGCATTCGGCGGACATCGCGGCCCTATCGCGTTCTTCCGATTGTGGAAGCCGAATCAATTGGTTGGATTGATGTTGCCGGTTATCTTTTGGCTCGGAGCCCCAAGAATGTGCTTGATGATTTAGAGGGCCAATGGCAGTCGATCGATTTTGTCCTGGATGTAAAGTCAGACAGTGTGACGGCATCGCCCTATTTGTAGGCAGACTTAACCGATGGCGTTGCGCGTTTCAGGCGTGGACTCCTTTGCATCTCGAACACACGAAACATCGGTAAGGATTCGAACTTTCTGAGGCGATTGCGGGAAAATCTGTTTTGCCGACTCCGCGCCGCATCGGTCCATCGACCGTTCCGTTGTGTGGCACTTTGGCCTGCGGCTTGTTTCCCTGCTGCTCTGCGTCGCGGTACCAACTCAAGTTAGACCGAAATCTTGCTTGCGCCGTCCTGCGGTGCCTGATACGCTCGGCTCGTTTGTTCATTTCCCCCATTTCGATCATGCCCAAGGAAACTCCTGAGGCCGACGAGTCGGCCGACTCCAAACGCAGCCCTGTGACCACGTTCCGACATCGGACGATTTCCGCTTCCGTGTTCGAGGACACTAGCGACAAGGATCGGGCCTATTTTAGCGTCAGCATTCGAAAGCGTTACAAAGACAAGGAAGGTACCTGGCACAACTCCAGCAACCCGCTTCCAAACGAGCGGGTTTCTTTTTGCGAGCCGAAATAGGCACCAAGCCGGTGGCTTCACTCGCCCGTCCAGCCCGCTGTTTGGCGAATATCCGTGCGAAGGCCAATCTTTTCAACATGGGTTGAGCGGCGGGATTGTGCTATACTTGCGGCATGGCAACAATCCTACCCAGGATCGATCGCATCCTTGATCCCGTGGCGGCTTGCCTCGCGCCGGAAGTGGCTCAACGTATCGTCGATGTGCGGGTCGATGATCCGCTCACGATGGAGCGACTGGAGTATCTTCGAGAAAGAGCCAACGAAGGAACGCTTACCGAAGCCGACCGAGAAGAGTACGAAGATTTTGTGGAAGCCAACGATGTGTTGACCCTCTTGAAGGACAAAGCACGCTCACTTCTCGTCCGAAGTGGTTGATGTCGAATCGCGTCACTCGGGCCGGCAACCGCTGTGAGTATTGTCGCTTGCCAGAGGAACTCAGCGACGTTCCGTTTCACGTCGAACACATCGTCGCCCGTCAACATCAGGGTGGCGACGAACTCTCGAATCTGGCGTTGGCGTGTGACCGATGCAACCTCTATAAGGGGCCAAATCTGGCCTCGCGCGAAGGCGGCCAGTCGGTAGATTCGCAATCGCGGTGGTGAAGCAGTTCGATCGCCGGAGCAGTCGCTGCCGCGACGAGGCCATCGAGCCGGTCGGGATGGACTTCTCTCAAGCCGGCGTTACACTTCGTGATCACGAATGCAGTGCGTTATCACCGCTGAAATTGAGGGTGGAACGCTCAATTCCGCTCCCTTTGTGCCGCAGGGCATGCCAAACGTGATCGCAAGCCCTTCCCAACTGTTAGTTGTGACAGCGAAGTACGCATCACGACTCGCCGCAAGCTTATGGCCTTAAGAATCTTTCTTTACGAGTTCATTACCGGTGGCGGAATGTTCTCGCTCAGCCCAAACGAAGCTCCCTCGGGATCATTGCTGTGCGAAGGAAACGCGATGATCACGGCCTTGGCAAGGGATTTTGCTTATCTCGCCGGCTGCGAGGTTATCGTGCCGCGTGATCGGCGGCTGTCGCCGATCAAATGGCCCGAACGAGTGTGTCTCGTCGACGTTGGCTCTGCCGAGGAAGAGTGGAGCTTGATCGCGCAACATGCACGCGAGACCGATTGGACGATTGTGATCGCCCCCGAGTTTGACGAGTTTCTTCTTAAACGAGTTCGCCACGTGGAGCGATCAGGCGGCAAGCTGTTGAGTCCGAACAGCACGACGGTCAGCGCGGCGCAGAACAAGCAATTAACGGCCTCACAATTAGCGTTTTTCGGCATCGCAACACCGCGCGGCGGTAAGTTTCGTAGTGGCTTTCCACTCCCTCGGAAACTTCGCTACCCCGCGATTATCAAACCGCTATGCGGCGCGGGATCAGCCGGAATCCAGTTTGTCGAGTCACCCCATGCCGTGGTCGACTTGCCCGCCGGCGAACGGTTTCGTATCGAAGAGTTCTGCCCCGGAATTCCAGTCAGCGTGTCCGTGCTGTGTGGGCCGAACGGTCATTATGTGTTACCCCCCGGACAACAGCGTATCAGCGATGACGGGAGCTTTCGATACTTGGGTGGATGCGTCCCACTCACGGCAGGCCTACGGCATCGCGCCGAGAGTTTGGCGCACTCCGTGACTCGCGCTGCTGTCCTGAGCACCGGCTACATCGGAATTGATATGGTGCTTGCTGAAAAGGCACGTCGCGATTGCGCGGTTGTAATTGAAGTGAATCCGCGACTCACTACATCCTACGTCGGACTGCGGGAACTAGCGCGATGCAACTTGGCTCAAGCCATGATCGATGTCGCCGAGGGCCGGACGCCCGATTTATCGTTTGACGAAAGTCCGGTAGAATTCTTGGCCGACGGAACAATACTTCGCGACTAGCACGGCAGCAAACAAACGACATGCAGTGGTTGGCGTTAGACATCGGCGGTGCGAACCTGAAAGCGGCCGACGGGCTGGGGCACGCCGAGTCGTTTCCGTTTGCGTTATGGCGCGAGCCGGATCGTCTCACTCAGGAGCTGCGCACGTTGATCGTACAATCGCCGCGTTGCGATCACCTGGCAGTGACGATGACTGGCGAGTTGGCTGACTGCTTCGAGAGCAAAGCGGCGGGCGTGACGTTCATTCTCGACGCGCTTCAGCAGGCGGCAGATGGACGGCACACGCGGGTGTTCTTGAGCGATGGTTCGCTGGTCACTCTGCAAGTGGCGAAGAGCCGCCCTGCGTCTGTCGCGGCTGCGAACTGGCACGCGCTCGCTCGTTTTGCGACGCGGTTCACTGGCGGACGGCCAACTTTGTTGATCGATATCGGTTCGACGACGTGTGATGTAATCCCGCTGCTCAACGGTGAGCCCGCGACCAATCATCGATCGGACACTGCTCGGCTGCTTCGAGGTGAACTCATCTACGCTGGGGTCGAACGAACTCCCGTCTGTGCTCTTGTTTCTGAGCTGCCGTATCGTGGGCAACGTTGCCCGATCGCTCGCGAGTTCTTCGCGACAACACGTGACGTTTACATACTGCTGGGCCAATTGCCCGAGCAGCCAATGAATCACGACACCGCGGACGGCCGGGCGGCAACGAAGGCGGCGTCGAGGCGACGTCTTGCGCGAATGATTTGTGCGGACGGCGAGGACTTCAACCATCGTGATGCCATCGTAGCGGCCGAGTCAGTTGCCGATGCGTTCACTCAGGCGATTCTGCACAGCGTCCAACAAGTTACTTCGTCCCATTCTTTTGAGCCCGCGCTGGCGATCCTCTCGGGACACGGTGCCTTCGCCGCCAAGACGACACTCGATCGTGCCGGCATGCCGTGGAAGCAATTAAACTTGGCGAGTGAAATTGGTCCAGCCGCGTCGCGGTGCGCGCCGGCTCACGCGCTTGCAGTCCTTGCGCGCGAGGCCGCGGGATTATGAGTCGCATGTTCCTGCGTGTGGCGAAAGTCGGCGGAAGCTTGTTCGATTTCGCGGGATTACCGACGGCATTGCGCTGTTGGCTCGACAGTCAACCGGGCGTCAACGTGCTGATTGCCGGAGGCGGGCCATTCGCGGATGCGGTTCGCCAAGCCGATGCGACCTTCGCGATAGGCGAGACGACCGCACATCGGTTGGCGCTCGAAGCCATGCGGGTCTCGGCCGAGCTGTTAGCGGCATTGCTTCCCGAGGCGAAGGTGCTTCATTCGCTGGCCGAAGTGCGCACACAGCTTGCGAGTAGCGAACGAGTTGTACTCAAACCGTCGGCGTTAGGTTTGCCGGAATGCAGGTTGCCGCCGAGTTGGGATGTGACCAGTGACTCAATTGCCGCTTGCGTCGCGAGCGAATTGCAAGCTCAGGAACTCGTTCTCTTCAAGTCGACACTGCTGCCCGCGAATACGAACCGAGCACAGGCAGCGGAATCCGGTTTGGTTGACGGCTACTTCGTGCAAGCAGCCGCGACCTTTCCAACCGTTCGCTGGGTTAATCTGCGAGGAAATCCAGTTACCGAACGCCCGCTTTAGTAGCTGAACTTGCAAAAGTTCAGCCCGTTTCGGCACACGGCTGAATTCTTGCGAATCCAGCTACAGAGACTAGATCGTGACAGGCTACGCGGCTATTGCCACCACAGCGACTTGCTGCTGGGGGCGGCTCGTTTGCGAACGACGGTCACGTTCGGATCGGTCTCCGCGCGGCTGGCAACTTGCCACGATTCGATTTGAACGCCGCCGGATGCGGTTACGATCCATGCTTTGCGAATTTGTAGGAAGCTGACTTCCGGCGCGATCTTCTTTGCGGCGTTCCACGTTTCCAACGCCAGTTCCGACGACACGCCGGTGAGCAGAGGCAAGCTGCAGCCGGCGACTTCGCCCAGCCGCTCTTTCTCGATTAATGCGGCAACAACGCACATGTCCATCAAGTTCCGCAATTCGCCGAAGACGGGATCGGCAGCCGATAGTTCGTCGTACTTTTCGGTCATGTTATCCGCCCAATCTTTGGCGAGTTTACTCGATTTACCAGTCGCGGCAACGGTACCGTCTGCCGTGACAAACTCGTCTTCGGTCATGACTTTGACACCCGCGCCACGAAGCTCCCACGCCAGTTTGTCGTCGCTGGCGGCCATCGGATCGTAATTGCAAGCCATCCACCAGCGCGGATTGACGTCGCCCGCGACGCGACTGCTCTTGATCATCTCGACATAGCTGCCGAGCCCACGAACCGGCGACTTTTCTAAATTCATCGCCAACCGCTTCATGCGATAATCGGCTGCGACCAAAACGCGAGCAAAGTGACTCGTTTCGGGAACCCCCTTCAGTGTCACCATCTGCGGACCGAAGGCTTGCTTCACGGCAACTTCAAACTGAGGCGTCGGATTCAGCGGGCGGCCTCGCTGCGAAGAGAACAGCTTTTGCAGATTGAGGGTTCCTTCGGCAGTCGGATCGATCGAAACGCTGATTCCACCACGACGTGCTTCGTGAACGGTTCGCATTGCGACCAAGAAGTCGTCCAGGTGCAGTACGGGTCGGCCCGTCGTAACGCCGACGACCGTGGCGTCGTCATTGACTCGCCAACCTTCTCCGGGTCCGGCGAGAACGATGTCGTTCTCCTCGGGATATACGAAGACGTACTGAATCCGTTGAAGACCGGCCAGGAACTTCACTTCGTCTGGCATTATGCCGAGATTGTTTTTCAACGCGTCTTCACAAGCAGCTTCCAAGGCTCGCAACGACACCATTCGCAATTCGACTGGAGTGTTCAGCGCACCTTGCGGCGTCTTCACTTCCTTGCGACGTAGTTCCAGGAGCAAGGCTCGACCGCTGTCACTGGGGGGCCCGACGACGCCTTCGACGTCGATCGATATGCCGCCGACCGAACTATTACGGAAGTTATTTAGGCCAGCCATCGCCGGACTGCACGTGCTCGCAAGATATGCGACCGTCATGGCGACGCGGCAAATCCGTTGTGAGCTGAAAATACGCGACTTTGAAAGACGACGTAACATATCGGAACTCCTGGTTATGGTATGGCAGCCCCACGTCACCAAGCCGCCTCGGGTTCGTCAATTGAACTTCAACCGCGAGACATGGCCAAGCTTCGGCGACGTTAAAGTGGTTGCGCACAGATACTAAGGCAACCGTTCCAGGATAACCTTGGACCGCACTTATTTCAAGAAAGGCGCATTTTTCTTAGCAGTCGCCTGCTGGGGGCCACTCAGGCATCGGCAGCAAGCGCGCGATGGCACCTCTTTGAGCGGAATGGCGCTAGCCACCGGTTTTACGAGATTACGTTCTCCCGCTCAAAACCGGCGGCTAGCGCCGTACCGCTCACAAAGCCATCTCGCCTTTGGGGGGCTGCGGCCAGTTGCAGATCGGGTGACACGCGATGTAAGGTGAACAATACAAACCATGTTAGCCTATCTCGTCATCCGCGAAGGCACGAAGTGGACAGACGTCTTTCGGCTCACGCCGGGACGAACTGTCACGATCGGCCGGGGATCTACCAACGAAATCGTCATCAAAGACGAGCGGTGCAGCCGCAATCACGCCGAGGTCTTTCTGACCGGCGGCCAATGGACCATTCGTGACCTGGACAGTCGAAATGGCACAATTGTGCGGGGGGAAGCGATCCAAGGCGACTACGCCCTCAAGCCGGGCGATGTGGTCAGGATCGCACATTGTCAGTTGGCCTTCGTCCACGATTTGTCAAAGGCCTTCGTCGATGTCGAGGAAGATCCACCGAATCCGGACGGTCGCGATACGGTTTCTGGGACGCTGTATGTTGGATTGAGCGACTCGAACGTGCTGGATTCCTTTGAACCAACCACGATCACGCATCGTCGCGGCCACACAAAGTTCCTCGAAAGGAAACACGAAGTCGATGTCGCCTCGGTGCCCAAAGTTGGCCAAGCGGCTACGAAGCTGTG